>Ga0209517_10001939_pt1 | contig 30257 bp, 27 predicted proteins | sample PeaSoiMetSII2010_FD_187695 | JGI IMG/M metagenome (GOLD analysis project Ga0209517, IMG submission 187695) | Peat soil microbial communities from Weissenstadt, Germany - SII-2010 (SPAdes) (version 2) | ecosystem: Environmental > Terrestrial > Soil > Wetlands > Peat | place: Germany...
GCCTTCGGCGCCGCCGCCGGCGCCCTCGTGGGTGCGTTGAGCTTCCGCTACGATCTGCGCGGCTCCTATTTTGCGCTGGTCACCCTCGCCTTCGCCGAGGTGTTCCGGATCGTCGCGGACTCCGTTCCCTTCACCGGCGCCGGCGTCGGTTTCCAGATCCCGCTGCGGCAGGCCGCCGTCAATTTTCAGTTCCATGAGAAGGCGGGATTCTATGCCGTGATCCTCGCCTTGACGGCGCTCGCGACGGCGCTCGCCTGGTGGATCGAGAACTCGCGATTCGGCGCCGAGCTCGTCGCCGTGCGCGAGAACGAAGACGCCGCGCGCGCGCTCGGCATCGACGTCAACCGCACGAAGCTCTGGGCGATCACGCTCTCCGGCGGGCTCAGCGGCTTCGCGGGCAGCTTCTACGCGCAGTATTTCCTCTATCTCGACCCGCGCATCGCCTACGGCGTCGAAGTGTCGGTGACGGCGTTGCTGGTGCCGCTGATCGGTGGCGTCGGCACGGTGCTGGGGCCGCTGGTGGGCGCGGTCGCGTTGCGCGCGCTCAACGAGGTCAGCGGCACCATCACCGGCGGCGCGCCCGGCCTGAACCTGATGCTCTACGGCGCGCTGCTGATCGTGATCCTGGCCTTCCTGCCCGATGGCCTCGTAAGCCTGGGCGCGCGGCTCCGCCGCGCGCGTCCGGCCGGACGGCTCGGCCATGCTTGAGGTTACCGGCGTCACCAAGCGGTTCGGCGGCCTCACCGCGGTCGCGGAGGCCTCCCTCGAGGCGCGCGCGGGTGAGATCACCGCCCTGATCGGCCCCAACGGCGCCGGCAAGACCACGCTCTTCGGCATCATCGCGGGTTTCATTCCGGCGGATCGCGGCTCGGTCCGCTTCGCGGGCGAGGAGATTCTAGGCGTGCCTCCTCACCTGCTCGCGCGGCGCGGCCTGGTCCGCACCTTCCAGATCGTGCAGCCCTTCTCGGGCCTCAGCGTGCGCGAGAACATTGCCGTGGGCTGTCAACTTCGAGAGACCAGCCGTGCCGCGGCGCTCGACGAGGCCGCCGAGGTGGCGCGCCGGGTCGGTATGGCCGAGCTGATCGACCGGCCCGTGAGCGCGCTCACCATCGCCGGGCGCAAGCGCCTGGAGCTCGCGCGGGCGCTGGCGACCACGCCGCTCCTCCTCCTGCTCGACGAGGTGATGGCGGGCCTCAATCCCACGGAGATCGCGGAGATGGTGCCGCTCATCCGGGCAATCCGCGAGTCCGGCGTGACGCTGCTCCTGACCGAGCATGTCATGCAGGCCGTGATGAGCCTCGCCGAGCGCGTTTATGTCCTCAACGATGGCCGCATCATCGCCGAAGGCCGGCCGGCCGAGATCGTCGCGGACGCCCGCGTGGTCGAGGCCTATCTGGGACATGGCGCCGCCGAGCGCCTGGGCGGCCGCCTCGGCACAGGAGGCGCTCGTGCTTGAGGTGATCGGCCTCGCCGCTGGCTACGGCGCGCTGCCGGTGCTGCGCGGCATCGACTTCGGCATTTCCGCCGGCGAGATCGTGGCGGTGCTCGGCAGCAACGGCGCCGGCAAGTCCACCCTCAACAACACGCTCTCCGGCCTCCTGAGACCGAGCGCCGGCGCCATCCGCTTCGACGGTGTCGAGATCGCCGGCACCGCGCCCGCCGCCATCGTGGCGCTGGGCCTGATCCAAGTGCCGGAGGGCCGGCGCGTGTTTCCGAACCTCAGCGTGCGCGAGAACCTGGAGATGGGCAGCTATCGCCGCGGCCGCGCGCATCGGGCGCAAAACCTGGACCGCGTGAGCGCGATCTTTCCGCGCCTTCGCGAGCGCATGGACCAGCGCGCGGGCACGCTCTCCGGCGGCGAGCAGCAGATGCTCGCAATCGGCCGCGGCCTCATGGCGGAGCCGCGGCTCCTGATCCTCGACGAGCCCTCGCTCGGCCTGTCGCCGCTCTTGGTCGAGGAGATGTTCGCGCTGATCGCGCGCATCCGCGCGGAGGGACTCTCGGTCCTGCTGGTCGAGCAGAACGTCGTGCAATCCCTGGGCATCGCCGACCGCGCCTACGTGCTGGAGCACGGGCAATTCGCGCTCACCGGCCCGGCCGCGACTTTGCTGGCTGATCCGCGGCTCCGGCAGACCTATCTGGGATTGTGATCCATGAACCCTGCAGCGAGGCTCCCATGACATCGCTCCGCTCCCGCTTCCAGTCTCTGGAGATCGTGGTGACGCCCGGTTGCTACGATGCGCTCTCGGCGTATCTCATCGAGCGCGCGGGCTTTCCCGCGGCCTATCTCTCGGGCGCCTCCGTCGCCTATACGCGCCTCGCCCGCCCGGATATCGGTCTCGTGAGCATGAGCGAGGTCGCCGATACGATCGGCGCCATCCGGGATCGCCTGACGATCCCGCTGATCGTCGACGCCGATACGGGCTTCGGCAACGCGCTCAACGTAGTCCGAACCGTGAAGCTGTTCGCGAGCCGCGGCGCCAGCGCGATCCAGATCGAGGACCAGACCACGCCCAAGCGCTGCGGCCACCTCGCCGATAAATCCTTGATCCCCGCGACGGAGATGGTCGGCAAGGTCAAGGCGGCGTTGGACGCGCGGCCGAGCGCCGAGACCCTGATCATCGCGCGCACCGATGCCATCGCCGTCGAGGGCTTTGAGCCGGCGCTCGACCGCGCCGAGGCTTACCGAGAAGCGGGCGCGGACCTGCTCTTCATCGAGGCGCCGCGCACCGAGGCCGAGCTCGCCGCCATCGGCCAGCGTTTCCGCAGTCGCGTCCCGGTCATGGCCAACATGGTCGAGGGTGGCAAGACGCCGCTGAAGACCGCCACTGAACTGGAAGCGCTCGGCTTCGCGCTGGTGATCTTTCCCGGCGGCACGGTGCGCGCGCTCCTGCACTGTTTCGAGGATTATTTCGCGAACCTCCGGAAACACGGCACGACGCAGCCCTATCGGGACCGCATGACCGATTTCGCGGCGTTGAACGAGATCGTCGGCACCGACGACATGCTCCGTCTCGGCGCGCGCTACGATGCCGAGGCCAGCCGGGGAAAGGCACCAGGGCGCTCATGAGCATCCAGCCGGTGGACGGGATCGATTTTCCCGTCACCGTGCCGGTGGTGGTGATCGGCGCCGGCGCCTGCGGTCTCACGGCGGCGCTCGCCGCACGCGACACGGGGGTGGAGGTCTTGGTGCTGGAGCGAGACCGCGCACCTCGCGGCTCGACGGCGCTCTCCTCGGGCTTCATCCCCGCCGCCGACACGCGTTTCCAGCGGGCCAAGGGGATCGCGGACAGCCCTGCGCTCCTGGTCGCCGACCTCATGGCGAAGAACAAGGGCCGCTCGAGCCGCCGCATGACGGCGCGGGTCGCGGATCGCGCGGGCCCCACGCTCGAATGGCTCGCCGACCGGCACCAAGTTCCGTTCGACGTGGTCGAAGGTTTTCTCTACCCGGGACATTCGGTACTGCGCATGCACGCGACGCCCAAGCGCACCGGTGCGGACCTGATGGCCTATCTGCTCGCGGCGACCGAGCGCGCTGGGATCGAGTGCCTGACCAGCGCCCATGTGGTGGCGCTCTTCGCGGACCAGGGCGGCCGCGTCGCGGGCGTGAAGATCGAGCGGCCGGATGGCGCGCGCGAGCACGTAGGATGCGCGGCGTTGGTGCTGGCGTGCAACGGCTACGGCGGCAATCCCGCCTTGGTGCGCCGATTCATTCCGGAGATGGCCGAGGCCATCTATTTCGGCCACGCCGGCAATCAAGGCGACGCGCTGCGCTGGGGCGAGGCGCTCGGCGGTGTTGGAAGCGATCTCGGCGCCTATCAGGGCCACGGCTCCGTGGCGCATCCCCACGGCATCCTCATCACCTGGGCGCTGATGATGGAAGGCGGCTTCCAGGTCAATCTCGAGGGTCGGCGCTTCTCGAGCGAGCATCGCGGCTACTCCGAGCAGGCCGTTGACGTGCTGCGCCAGCCCCAGGGCATCGCGATCGACGTTTTCGACGCGCGTCTCCACGCCCTCGGACTCGACTTCGAGGACTACCGGTCGGCGGTCGCGGCGGATGCCGTGCGCAGCGCCGAGACCATCGAGGGGCTGGCCGAGCTCTTCGGTATGCCGCCGCAGGCGCTCGCCGCAACGCTTGCGGAGACGCGGGAGATGGCAGTGGGTACGCGCACGGACCCCTTTGGACGCGACTTCAGCAAGAAGCCCGCACTCACGGCACCCTTCTACGGCGTGCGCGTGACGGGCGCCCTGTTCCACACCCAGGGCGGCCTGGAGATCGACACCGATGCCCGCGTGCTCCGACGCGACGGCAGTCCGCTCCCTAATCTTCTCGCCGGAGGCGGCGCGAGCCGGGGATTGTCGGGCCCCGAATGCGACGGCTACTTCTCCGGCGGCGGCCTCCTCGCGGCGGTGACCCTCGGCACCATCGCCGGCGAGACAGCGGCGCGTCTCGCGGGTGAGATCACCTGAAGAACACACTCTTTCGCGACGCATAAGCGCTCGTCGGTTGCCTGGTCGGACCCGAGCGGACTGATCTCGGCGCCGAACTGACGCTGCAGCATCAGAACCGCGCCCTTTAGGTCATCTTCTGTCCGTAGGTCGAGCCGCCCGATCGCGTCTCACGGGATGACGCCACTCGATGATCGCTCTGATTGTGTGCGCACTCAAATCTGCAACACATCTTACGTCTCTCGGTATCAATTGACATCCTCGGACCGAGTTTGTCCAATGGTCGGACACACAGCCCACGCGCCAAGCATCACGCAAGACCGGCTGGTCGAAATGGGAGGAGCGGTACCTTGAAAGCAATCATCGCGAAACGTGCGCTCGCGTGCGTGGTCGCTGCGTTGCTGGTCGCGGCGGCACCGCAGACTCGCGCCGCCGAGAAGCCGCTTCTGCACGTGACGCTGATCGAGGCCACTCCGGCCTTCCACAGCCTGCCGGTGTTTGCCCTCAAGCAAGTCGGCAAGGACTACAACCTCGAGGTCGAGAACCTGCAGATCGAGGGCGGCGGCGAGGCAGGAGTGATCTTCGCTGGCGGACAGGCGGACATCATGATGTCCGGGTTCGACAAGCCGATCGAATTCGCCGCCCGAGGCATGATCGACGTCAAGGTGTTCGGGGCCATTCTGAAGTCGATGAATTGGTCGCTGGTGGCACCCGCGAAATCCGAGATCAAGACGGTCACCGATCTCAAGGGCAAGTCCGTCGGCATATCCGGCCCGGGCGCTTCCTCGGATATGCTGATGCGCTGGGCGCTTCGAAAAGAAGGGCTCGATCCGGACAAGGACGTGACGCTGATCGCCCTCGGCTCGGTCGCCAACCTCTATTCCGGCGTCGAGAACGGCAAGGTCGATGCCGCGGTTCTGGTGCGGCCGTTTCTGTCCAAGGCCGTCGATACGGGCATGGCCCGCGTCGTCGGCGACTGGGAGGCGCTGAGCTATCCGAACCTAGTTTCGATCGCGCGCGCCAAGGACCTCCAAGACCATCCGGAGCTCTTTCAGCGCTTCCAGTCGGCGCTCCGCGACATTTTGCGCCGGTTCCAGAACGATCGTCCGTTCGCGATCAAGATGGCCAAACTCGCCTATCCCAACGAGTCCGAGGAGGAGCTCTCGAAGCAGCTCGACTTTGCCATGAAGGTCTACTGGAACCCGATGGACGGCGACATGAGCCGGGAGCTCTACGATCACGCCGTGGATGTGCTGGTCGGCTCCGGCAGAGTGACCAAGGATCAAATGCCTAGCTTCGAAAAACTGGTGGTGAAGCTCCCCGAGGGGTGAACCCGCAATTCAGCGTCGATCCCATGCCCGCGCTGCTCGAAAGAAACGACGCGCAATCGGAGCGCGTCAACGCGCGAGGCGCGCCGGCGATCGACGTCAGCGGCCTGTCGCTCCGCTTCGCGCCGACCGGCAGCCGCCGGAACTCCAACCTCGCGCTCTCCAACGTCTCGTTCCAAGTGCGCCCGAGCGAATTCGTCGCCATCATCGGGCCGAGCGGCTGTGGCAAGAGCACGATGCTGCGGATCATCTCGGGCTTGCTCGCGGCGACCGAGGGAGAGATCAAGCTCGACAGCCTCCCGGTCAAGCGAGTGCCCGAGGGGATCGGCTTTCTCTTCCAATCGGACGCGCTGTTGCCGTGGAAGACCGCGTTGGAGAACGTGACGGTCGGAGCCGTCCTCGCCGGCCGGAGCCGGCGCGAAGCCGAGAGCGAATCCCGCAGCCTCCTACACGAGCTCGGCCTCGCCAAGGCGCTCGACAAGTATCCCGCGGAGCTGTCCGGCGGGATGCGCAAGCGGGTCGCGCTGGCGAGAACCATGGCCTACGAGCCGCGGGTCTTTCTGCTCGACGAGCCCTTCTCGGCCCTCGATGCCCAGACCCGGATCCACGTCGGCAACCACTTCCTCAGGATCCTGGAACGGCTCGGCCAAACCGTGCTGGTCGTGACGCACGATATCGACGAGGCCATCGCGATGGCCGACCGCGTGCTGGTGATGACGGCGGCGCCGGGCCGGATCGCGAAGGAGTTCGTGATCGATCTTCCCCGGCCGCGGGACTACTACGACTCCCGTTTCGAGCCCGGCTTCCGGGAGTTTCAGGAGCGGATTTGGGAAATTTTGCGCCGCGAGATGGAGGGCGTGCTCGGCCATGAAGACCGCTCCTGAGCGCGTCGCGAACGAAGGTCTGCCGTCCGCCGACCTGGCGGCCGCGACCGAGGAAGACGCCTATCGGCAAAAGCGCGCCGCCAGATCGCGGGAGATTCGGATCAGGTTCTACGTCGACCGGACGATCGCGATCGTCGTTCCGCTGGTCGGCTGGCAAATGCTCTCCGATCACTGGGTCGGCGGCAAATGGATCAGCAGCCCTCTCAGCGTCCTCGACCGGTTGATCTCGATGGCGCGCGACGGCAGCCTCCAGATGCATACGTGGCAGACCCTCGAGGAAGCGCTCGTCGGGCTGCTCTGCGGCTTGGTCCTCGGCATCGTCATCGGAGTGCTCCTCGGATTCTCGAAGCGGCTCTCGGACGCGCTCGATCCCATAATCATGGGCTTTTACAGCCTGCCGCGCGTGTCGCTCGCGCCGCTCTTCATTATCTGGCTCGGGATCGGCCTGCTCGCAAAGGTCGCCTTGGTGGCATCGGTCGTTCTGTTCGTCGTGCTCTTCAACGTGCGCGAGGGCGTCAGAACCATCGACCGGGAGCTGCTCGACGCCTTCCGCAGCATGAAGGCTTCCCGGAGCGTGATGATCCGCTCGATCGTCATCCCCTCGCTGGTGCCGTGGATATTCGCCTCCATCAGGATCGGCATCGGCATGGCACTGATCGGCGCCGTCGTCGCCGAGCTGATCGGCTCCTCGCGCGGTCTCGGCTGGTATGTCATGCACTCGACCGGCGTCTACGACATGGCCGGATCGATCGCCGCCCTCGTCGTGCTGATGATTCTCGCGATCATCTTCAATTGGGTTCTCGCGGTGGCCGAGAAGCGCACCTTGCGCTGGCGCCGGAGTGCCGATATCGGACTGGTAACCTGAGGCACTCGGCAATGCATGCAGCGCACGGGACCATCGACCCGCTCGGAGCGGATCGCCAAGGAGGTCCGCGCGAACCGGAAAGCAATAAGGAGACGACGCGATGACGACCGGGACCCACTCCGGCGAGCCGGCCGCGCGCACGCTCCTCGACCGAATCTGGGACGATCATGTCATCCGCCGCTTCGACGACGGCACCGACCTTCTTCACGTGGACCGGCATCTTGTTCACGAGATGACGAGCCATAGAGCCTTCGAGGGGCTGCGTCGGAGAGCCATCGGCGTGCACAGCCCCGCTCTCACCTTCGCCGTGGTCGACCACATCGTCGCCACGAGCCCGAACCGCACCGAGAGCACCAACCCCGCCGGGCTCCCTTTCATCCAGATGTGGCGGCGCAACTGCGCCGAGTTCGGGATCGTGCATTTCGACATCGACGACCGCCGGCAGGGCATCGTCCATGTCGTGGGACCGGAGCTCGGCATCGACTTGCCAGGCTGCACGCTGGTGTGCGGCGACAGCCACACCGCGACCAATGGTGGGCTTGGCGCTCTGGCCTGGGGAATCGGGTCGTCCGAGGTCGAGCACGTGCTCGCGACGCAGACCATCCGGCAACGCAAGCCGAAGCAGATACGTATCAGGTTCGAGGGCGAGCTTGCGGCGGGAGTCTCGGCCAAGGACATGATCCTTTATGTCATCGGGCAACTTGGCACCGCGGCGGGCCAGGGTCACATGGCGGAATACGCGGGACCCGCGATCTCCAGGCTCTCGATCGACGAGCGACTGACGATCTGCAACATGTCCATCGAGCTCGGTGCGCGCGCCGGCCTGATCGCGCCGGACGATGCCACGGTCGCCTATCTCTCCGGGCGCGAGTTTGCGCCGACGGGGGCCGCGTGGGACGCTGCCGTCAAGTATTGGCGCACCCTGCGCACCGACGACGAGGCCCAGTTCGATCGCGAGGCCGCGATCGATTGCGACAAGATCGCGCCGCAGGTCACCTGGGGCACGAGCCCGCAAGACGTGATCGCGGTCGATGAGCCGGTGCCGCGGCCCTCGGACGCGAGCGACCCCGTTCGCCGCGCGGCTATGGAGCGAGCCCTTTCCTATGTCGGGCTGGTTCCCGGCGAGGCGTTGCTCGGAAAGGAGATCGACTACGCCTTCATCGGCTCCTGTACGAACGGCCGCCTCTCCGATCTCGCGGCCGCAGCCGCGGTCGCCCGGGGACGGAGGGTCCCGCCGGGAGTACGGGCGCTCGTGGTGCCGGGGTCGACACAGGTGAGACAGGCCGCAATCGCGGCCGGGCTGGACAAGATCTTCATCGATGCGGGCTTCGAGTGGCGGACGGCGGGGTGCTCCATGTGCGTTGCCGGTAACGGCGACTTCGTGCCGCCGCAGAAGCGCTGCATCGCGACGTCCAATCGCAATTTCGAGGGCCGCCAGGGCCCTGGCAGCCGCACGCATCTCGCGAGCCCCGCCAGCGTCGCCGCGGCCGCCGTCAGCGGGCGCATCGTCGACGTCCGCACCATGCTCCAGGGCTGAGGACCGACATGGAAAAATTCGAGACGCTCACGGGGATCGCCGCCGCGCTGCCCCAAGAGAACATCAACACGGACGCTATCATCCCGGTGCGCTGGATCGTGAATTACGGACAAGACCTAGGCAAAGGCTTGTTCGGCGGCTGGCGCTACGATCTCGCCGGAAAAGAAAATCCCGAATTCATTCTCAACCGCCCGCCATTCCGCGATGCCAAGATCTTGCTCGCGGGCCGCAATTTCGGATGCGGCAGCTCGCGGGAAGAGGCGGTCTGGGCCTTGCTGGGGTTCGGCATCCGGTGCGTGATCGCGCCGAGCTTCGGCGACATCTTCTTCGAGAACTCCTTCAAGAACAGCTTGCTGCCCGTCGTGATGGACGCGAAGGACATAGCCGTGCTCGCGCAGGACCCGAAATTCCTCGCCGATCGGGCCCTGTCCGTGGACCTGCGGCTCCGCCGGGTGAGCGTTCCCAACGGTGCCGTCAGCGCCGCTTTCTCGATCGCGGAAGAGCGCCGGGCGGCGCTGCTGTCGGGCCTCGATCACATCGGCAGCACCTTGACCCACGCAGCGGAGATCGCGGCGTTCCAGGCCAAGGACCGGTCCCGCCGGCCGTGGATCTACCGCTCGAATCCCACAAGGACCGGATAGCGCGATGCCAAGCCCCAAGACCTCATTGCGGCGCCTGGTCGCCGAGGAAAAGCCCCTCATCACGCCGCTGGCGCACGACGCGCTGAGCGCCCGGATGATCGAGCATGCCGGCTTTCGCTCGATCGGTATCGGCGGCTCCGCCATGCTCACCGCCCGTTACGGCTTGCCCGACATCGGACTCGCCGCGCTCGGCGAGATGGCGGCCGGCATTCAGGATATCGTCGCCGCAACCCAGCTTCCCGTGATGGCCGACGGTGACGACGGGTACGGCGACGTGGAATCCGTCGCCCACATGGTCGAGGTCTACGCCCGGCTCGGCGTCAGCGGCATCGTGCTCGAGGATCAATTGCGCGGCAAGAAACAGCCCGGCGATTCCGGCGCGGTGGGGGTCGTCGCCGTCGACGACATGGTGCGCAAGGTGAGGGTCGCGGTTGCCGCGTGCCCCAGCACGGAGATCCAGATCATCGCGCGCTGCGATGCCTATCAGCTCGAGGGGCTGGATGGCGCCATGAGCCGGGCGCAGCGCTATCTCGACGCCGGCGCGCACGGGCTGTTCGTGCCCGGCATCAAGACGGCCGCGGAGCTTGCCAGGCTTGGACGGCATTTCAACGGGCGCCATCTCATGACCGCCGCGTTCGAAGGCCGCGACACCTGGCTGCCGCCGACCGAGCTCTACGGCATGGGATTTCGCCAGGTGGTGTTCCCGGGCCTGCTGATCACGCGGGTCGCCCAGTGCATCAACGTCACGCTCCAGCAGTTCCGGAAGCATGTCGCCGGCGAGGTGCCGATGCCTCCCATCGCCGAGGCCGAGCAGGCGCAGGAGGCGCTCAGGAAGGCGTTGAATTTCGAAAAGTGGTTGTCGATCGGCCGGCAGCCCTGAGAGAATCGAGCAAAGGCGGAGGTCCATTCCATGCAGCTGAGCCGCGAGCGCTTGAAGAGAGCCTACCGCGACATGGTCACGATCCGCTCATTCGAGGAGCGCGTGCACCAGGAGTTCACGAAGGGCGCGATCCCCGGCTTCGTTCATCTCTACGCCGGAGAGGAAGCATCGGCGGTGGGGATGTGCCTGCACCTGCGTCCCGACGACTACATCGCCAGCACTCATCGCGGCCACGGTCACAGCATCGCGAAGGGCTGCGACGTCGCGGGGATGATGGCGGAGTTGTTCGGCCGGACGAACGGTCTGTGCGGCGGCAAGGGTGGCTCGATGCACATCGCGGACCTCGACCGCGGCATGCTGGGTGCCAATGGCATCGTGGGGGGCGGGCCGCCCCTCGTGGTCGGCGCCGCGCTGACCGCCAAGACGCTCGGCCGCGACGGCGTAGCCGTCTGCTTCACGGGCGACGGCGGATCGAATCAGGGAACCACCTTCGAGGCCATGAACATGGCCGTCGTGCTCAAGGTGCCGGCCATCTTCGTCTTCGAGAACAACGGTTACGGCGAAGGCACGGGGCACAAGTATGCCGCGGGAAACCCCGACATCGCCGGCCGGGCCGCCGGCTTCGGCCTGCCTGCCGTGCGCGTCAGCGGCGACAATTTCTTCGCCGTGCACGAGGCGGCGGGCGAAGCCGTCGCGCGAGCCCGCGCGGGATTGGGGCCGAGCGTCATTGAAGTCGACACGGTGCGGTTCTTCGGGCACCACGCCGGCGACGCGCAGCTCTACCGCGGCAAGGACGAGGTCAAGCGGCTGCGCGAGGAGCGCGACTGTCTCAAGAATTTCCGCCAAGCCGTGACCGAGGCGGCGCTACTGACACCCGCCGACCTCGCCGAGATCGATGCGGACGTCGCGCAGGTGATCGACAATGCCGTCAAGACCGCGAGTGCGGGCCCGCTTCCGGCAGAAGCGGAACTCCTGACGGACGTCTACGTGTCGTATTAGGAGCGAACCCCCGTGCCACTCAAATCCACTCGCCAGGCGATCAACGAGGCACTGGCCCAGGAAATGCGTCGCGATCCCAGGGTGATCGTAATCGGCGAGGACGTCTCCGGCGGTGCCGGGACGGACGGCCAGCGCGATGCCTATGGTGGCGTCCTCGGGGTCACCAAGGGGCTGATCGGCGAATTCGGCGACCGGCGCATCATCGATACGCCGATCACGGAATCGGCAATCATCGGCGCCGCCGCGGGCGCCGCGGTCACGGGGTTGCGGCCTGTCGCCGAGTTGATGTTCTGCGATTTCCTCGGCGTCTGCTTCGATCAGCTACTCAACCAGGTCGCGAAGTTCCGCTATATGTTCGGCGGCAAGGTCAAGACGCCCCTCGTGGTGCGCACGATGATCGGCGCGGGCCGCGGCGCGGCGGCCCAGCATTCGCAAAGCCTCTATCAGCTGTTCACGGCGGTGCCCGGCCTGAAGGTGGTGGTGCCGTCGAACGCCTATGACGCCAAGGGCCTGCTCATCCAGGCGATCCGCGACGACGATCCCGTGATCTTCTGCGAGCACAAACTGATCTACGACCTCAAGTCCGAGGTACCGGACGAGGCCTATCGAATTGCGTTCGGCGAGGCGAATATCGTGCGGGACGGCGACGACGTCACCGTGATCGCGCTCGCCCGTATGGTGCAGTTCGCCGAGGCGGCCGCTACGACTCTGGCCTCGGAGGGAATCGAGTGCGAGATCATCGATCCCCGGACCACCTCGCCCCTCGATGTCGACACGATCATCGAGAGCGTCGAGCGGACGGGGCGCCTGGTCATCGTCGATGAGAGCACGCCGCGCTGCGGAGTCGCCGCAGATATTTCGGCGATCGTGGTCGAGCAGGCATTCGGCGCGCTCAAGGCGCCGATCCGCCGTGTGACCGCGCCGCACACGCCGGTGCCGTTCTCGCCGAATCTGGAGAAGCTCTACATCCCCGATGCCGGGCGCATCGCCGATGCCGTGCGCCAGACTCACGTGTTTCGCCGATGACGAACGGGCTCACCGCGATCACGATGCCCCAGTGGGGGCTCACCATGACCGAGGGCAAGGTGGTGGGCTGGCTCAAGAAGTCGGAGCAGCCGCTGGCGGCGGGAGAGGAGCTGCTCGAAATCGAGACCACCAAGATCACGAACGTCATGGAAGCGCCGGTCGGCGGCACGCTCAAACGCATCGTCGCCGAGGCGGGAGCCACCTTACCGGTCGGCGCCTTGCTCGCGGTCATCGGTCCCGCCGAAGTTTCGCAAGCCGACGTCGAGTCCTTCGTCCGGGACTACCGCGTCGTCGAGCCGCAGAATGAGGTGGGAAGCACGCAAACGGAGGCCGCCACCCGTGACGTCGAGGCGGATGGCCGTCGCCTGCGCGTCCTAGAGGCCGGAGAAGGCGGCATTCCCGTGGTTCTCGTGCATGGGTTCGGAGCGGATCTCGGCAGCTGGATGTTCATCCAGCCGCACTTGGCGCGGGGCCGCCGGACCGTCGCGCTCGACCTCCCAGGGCACGGCGGATCGACGAAGGAGGTGGGATCCGGCAACCGCGCGGCGATGACCGCGGCGCTGGCCGGTGCGCTGGAGGCCCTCGGCATCGACCGTGCACACTTGGTCGGCCATTCTCTCGGCGGTGCCATCGCCGCCTCGCTTGCCATAGAGCGCCCGGCTTCGGTGGCGACACTGACCTTGATCGCCTCCGCCGGGCTCGGGCCCGACATAAACCGATCGTTCATCGAGGGCTTCGTGCGCGCGGAGCGCCGCAAGGATGTCGCCGATCTGCTCGGCCTCCTGATCCACGACCCCGGCTCGGTCAGTCGCCGGATGGTCGAAGACGTGCTGCGCTACAAGCGGCTCGACGGGGTTCCGGAGGCGCTGGCCGCCATCGCCGAATCCTGGTTCTCCAACGGCAAGCAGTCGGTCGATCTCGGTGCCGCGATCGTGGATCTCGAGATCCCGATCCAGGTGATCTGGGGCGAGCACGACCGCATCATCCCCTCGGACCATGCCAAGTCTCTGAGATCGGCCTCTGTCCGCATCCTCGCCGAAGCCGGGCACATGCCGCACATGGAGCGGGCCAACGAGGTGAGCCAGCTGATCGAGCAGGCGATCTCGCGCGCTTAGACATGAAGCTCTTTATTGCCGGGCTCGACACTGAAACGAACACGTTTGCGCCGATACCCACGGGCCCGCGCGCCTTCGATGAAGGGTTCGTCGCCCATGGCGATGCGACTCGCAGGCCAGAGAACTATTGCTCGGCGCAGCTCTATGTCTGGCGCCGGCTCGCCGAGCAGCGCAGCTGGGACGTGGCCGAGAGCCTCTGCGCCTATGCCGAGCCGGGCGGAACGGTCGTGCGGGCGGTCTACGAGGCGTTTCGGGACGAGATCCTGGCCGATCTTCGTCGCGCGATGCCGGTCGATCTCGTGCTGCTCGCGTTGCACGGCGCGATGGTCGCCGAGGGATATGACGACTGCGAGGGCGATCTCCTCGGGTGCATCCGCGATATCGTCGGCCCAAACTTGCCGATTGGCGCTGAGCTCGATCTCCATTGCCACATCACCGATGCCATGGTCCAACACGCGACGGCTCTGGTCGCGTACAAGGAATATCCCCACGTCGACATCCCGCACCGCGCCGAAGATCTGTTCCATATCGTCTCCGATGCGGCGGAGGGCAAGACGAAGCCGGTGTCGGCGAGCTTCGACTGCCGGATGATCTCGACCTATCGCACCACGGCCCAGCCGCTGCGCGGATTCGTCGACTGCATGCAGGCGCTCGAGGCCCGCAACGGGATCATTTCCGTCTCGCTCGGGCACGGTTTCCCCTGGGGCGATGTCTCCGAGGTCGGCGCCAAGGTTCTGGTGATCGCCGACGGCGACCGTGCCAAGGCCGAGTGCCTCGCGCGCTCGCTGGGCGAGGAATTCTATGCCATGCGCGAGGCCGTGGCACCGCGCTTCCTGGGCATGGACGAGTCGATCGATCGTGCTCTGGCGATCGACGGCGGCCCCGTGGTCATCGCGGACGTTTCCGACAACGCGGGTGGCGGCGCGCCCGGCGACGCGACCTTCTTTCTGCGTCGGCTGCTCGATCGCGGAGTTCGGAACGTCGCAAGCGGCTACTACTGGGATCCCATCCGCGTGACCGTGAAGGGCCTGGCCGACGAGGTGACGCAGCGGTTCGGCGAGGCTCCCGTCGCGATGGGCGCCACCGCATGGGTCGAAGCGGAGGGCATCGACATGATCCTGATCAGCCTGCGCACGCAGGTGTTCCACCCCGAAGGCATGACCAAGCTCGGCCTCGACATCGTCACCCGCAAGCTGGTGGTGGTGAAGTCGACCCAACACTTCCATGCGGGCTTTGCGCCGATCGCGAAAGCAATTCTCTATGCCGCGCCGCCGGGCGCGCTGAGCTCGAATTTCGCGTCGATCCCCTATAAGAAGATGACCAGGCCCTATTGGCCGAGGGTCAAGAACCCCTTCAGCGCGTGAAGAGCCGCCGGGATCGCCGTCCTCTCGGTGGACGAACGACCATCGACCCTTGTCCCTCGCTTGGCGAGGGCATCAGGCGTCGGAGGACAGGTTGGTCGTCGGTCCGGCGCAGGAATATATCCACCGATTCGAGAATGTTGGCGTAGGTCGCCGCGCCGAATCGGCGAACCACATCCGGGGAGTTTTTCAAGAACTCGTCGCTGCTGATAATGTCGAAGCCGCGGTTGGGAACGCCCTAGTCGGCATAGAGTATGACGTTCGCCTTCTTGGCATTGCAGATGAGAACGTCGATCGCGATGTTTCCGAGCCGTCGCGCCAGCTCAGCGATCCCCTCAGGGTCGGACAGATTGAAGAGTTCTGTCCGGCACCCCAGCTCGCGCAAGTCTTCCGAATGTGCTGATGACAGTCCAACTGCGGGCGGCATACTGGCGGACGAACTCCCTGCCAATTCCGCGCGCGGCACCAGTGACCACGCAAGCTGGCATGAGGTGTTACCGCTGTTTCGGGCTATGGGACATCGTCGCGAAGACAGGCCTTCCAGTGGCCGGGTAGGACCTCCCGCATGGCCGGGACCTCTTGAGAACAGGCTGGCAAGGCATAGGGGCAGCGGGTGCGAAACACGCAGCCCGAAGGGGGCGCCACGGGGCTCGGGACCTCGCCTTTCAGAATGATGCGCTTCCTCTCGTTCGTCGTGTCGGGAACCGCCGAGATCAGCGCCTCCGTGTAGGGATGCCTCGGGCGGGAAACGACTTGGGTGCTCGGTCCAATCTCCATGAGCCGACCCAAATAGACGACCGCGATCCGGTCCGACAGATATTCCATGATCGCCAGGTCATGAGAGATGAACAGCATGCTGAAGCCTCGCTGCTCCTCCAAATCCTCCAGCAGCCTGATGATCTGTGCCTGGATCGAGACGTCGAGCGCCGAAACCGGCTCATCCGCGACTATGAAGCGGGGCTCGACCGCGAGCGCGCGGGCGATGACAACGCGCTGGCGTTGCCCGCCGGACAATTCCGCGGGGCGGCGACGCATGAAATCAGCGGACAGCGACACGTCGGCAAGAAGCTTCTCGACGCGGTCGACGAGCTCGGATCCCCTTGCGAGAGACTGCACCCGGAGCGGTTCGGCCACGACATCCGCCACGGTCATAGTCGGATCGATCGATGCATAGGGATCCTGGAATATGATCTGTGCGGAGCGGCGGAAATCGCGCAGCGTTCGTGCATCGAAATCGAGCACGTTCTTGCCGTCGAAAAGCACCTGGCCGGACGTCGCCTCGACCAGGCGCAGCACGGCGCGTCCGATCGTCGTCTTGCCGGAGCCGGACTCTCCCGCCAGTCCAAGCACTTCGCGAGGAGCGATATCGAACGACACGTCCTCGATGGCATGAACTTGACCCGCCACTCGAGAAAACAGTCCCTTCGTGATGTAGAAATATTTCCGCAGATGCTGGACCTGCAACAGGGGCGATGTCGTCATGCTTCGCCCGCATCGATCTCGCGCCAGCGATGGCAGCGAACGAACCACCCCTCGTCCGCGCGCTCGAGCACGGGCGGATCAGTATCGCACAGGCCGGAAACACTATGCGGGCAGCGCGGATGAAACGTGCAGCCGCTCGGGAGCCGAGCGAGATTCGGTACGTTTCCGGGGATCGGCTGGATTTTGCGCCGGCCGGCGCCGAGCTCCGCACGGGAGCGCATGAGCGCCCTGGTGTATGGCATCCTGGGCCGCACGAAAACGTCAGGCAGCGGGCCTTCCTCAACGATCTGGCCAGCATACATGACCAGGACACGCGACGCGACCTGGCTGACGAGCCCGAGATCGTGAGACACAAACAGCATCGCCATGTGAGTCTGCCGCTGAAGCGCTTTCAGCATGTCGACGATCTGTGCCTGAATGGTGACGTCGAGCGCCGTGGTTGGCTCGTCGGCGATGAGCAATGCCGGCTCGCCGCTCAGCGCCATCGCGATCATGACGCGCTGGCGCATCCCCCCGGACAGCTGATGCGGATGGCTGACGAGGCATTTCTCGGGGCTCGGCACTCCGAGCCAAGTCAGCAGCTCGAGCGCCCGTGCCCAGGCTTTGGACCGCGGCATAGACCGGTGAGTGCGCAGCGCCTCTACGATTTGGTAGCCGATGCGGTGGACGGGATTGAGCGACGACATCGGTTCCTGGAAGATCATGGCGATATCGTTGCCGCGCAGCCGTCGCATCCGCCGTTCGGAAGCGCCAATGACATCGAGATCCGAGCCGTCCTTACATCGGATGCGGATCGCTCCCTTGACCGACGCTTTGGCCGGCGGGTGAAGTCCCAACAGGGTAAGCCCGGTGGTGGATTTACCGGAACCAGACTCGCCGACCAGCGCGAGGACCTCGCTCTTGCCGATCGTGAAAGAGATGCCCCTCACTGAGTTCACGCTCGAGGCGCCGGTATGGAAGACGACATCGAGATCTCTTACGGCGATGAGGGGCATATCAGCTGCTGCCGCCGTCATTCGATATTCGTTCCGATAAGATAGAATCCGAATACGGTCAGGGCGACGGCCGCGCTGGGCGCAAGGCTCATCATCGGATTGATCGCGAGGTAGTCGAAACCGATGCGGACCATGGCTCCCCAGTCCGGCGTGGGCGGCGGGATGCCGAGGCCGAGAAAGCTGAGACTCGCCGACGTGAAGATCGAGTAGGCGACGGTCAGGGCGAACTGGGCGGCGATGATGCGCCGCAGATTCGGCCAGATGTGGGCGTAGATGATCCAGGCCGTGCCGGCGCCCGCGGCGTGTGCTGCCTCGACGAATACGGATTCCCGGATGGCAAATGCCTGGCCACGGGCAAGCCTTGCGACGCGCGGCCAGTTCACTAAGCCAAGCACGAGCATGAGGTTGAGGAGCGTCGGCCCCATGACGGCGGCGATTATCAATCCGAGCACCAGCCCGGGAAGCGCCACGAACAGATCGATGATTTGCCGTGCGATAAGGTCAGCGTGGCCGCCCATGTAGCCCGCCGCCAAACCTATGGGCAGGCCGAGGAGCAACGCGATGACGGAAGCGCCCACTCCCACCACAAGGGACGAGCGACCACCATAGAGCAGCCTGGAGAAGGTGTCGCGTCCGAGATCGTCGGTGCCCAGCCAATAGGTCGAATCGGGCGGACCGAGAAAGAAGACGCTGCTCTGCGTCGGATCGAACGGCGCCAGCAGAGGAGCGCACGCAACGACCAGGAATATGAAAAGTACGATCGCCCATCCGGCCAAGCCTTGCGGCGTCGAATATAGCTTCTTCATTCGCAGCCGCCTTCCTTAATCGGGGGCGTCCGCCAACGGCACCGCCTCCGAGCCGGGGCGAGAAATGCGTTGTCTGACCATGAAGGCCGGATCCTCGCGAGATTGGTCCGAGAGATGGTCGTCTGCCGAGCTCGGCGGGACGGTCGTCAGTGACCTCCACCGCGTGTCGGCCGAGGCAGATATGCGGCCTCGATTGCTCGGATCTCGGCATCGCCGAGCTCTAGTTTAAGGGCGGCAACGGCCTCATCGACATGCTCTGGCCTGGTGGGCCCGATGATCGGCGACGTCACTCCCGGTTGCGCCAGCGTCCATGCCAGGGACAGTTGCGCTGGTGCCACTCCATGAGCGGCTGCCGCAGCACCGACAGCATCGAAGACTGCGTAGTCGGCGCTGCGGTGGTACTGTTTGAGCGTGTACTCGTCAGTGCGATGGCGTTCGGACGCGGCCTTCGGATCGCGCCGGTCAGCGCACAGGAAGCCCCGCGCCATCGGGCTGAAGGGGATGACAGCGAGTCCAGCGCTCCGGCAGAACGGCAGCAGCTCCCGCTCAGCCTCCCGATGACAGGCGTTGTACTCGCATTGCATGGAGCGAAACGCGGCCAAGCCCCGGCTCTGCGCCAGCGAGATGCACCGGACGAAGGTCCAGGCCGGCATCTGGGTTGCGCCGACATAGAGCGCCTTGCCTGCCTTAACGATGGCGTCGAACGCGTCGACCAGCTCATCGAGATCGGTGGCCGGATCCCAGACATGCGTCTGGAAGAGGTCGACATGGTCCGTTTTCAGTCGCCGGAGCGATCCGTCTATGGCCTCGAACAGATGCTTTCGCGAGAATCCGCGTGCGTTGACATGCTTGGCCATCGGACTGCCGGCCTTTGTCGCGAGGACGATCTCGTCGCGCCGCGCGTACTCCCATAACTGATTGCCGAGGATCGTTTCGCTTGCGCCGGCCGAATAGTAGTCGCAGGTATCGACGAGATTTATTCCCGCTTCGATCGCCCGGCGAATAATCGGACGCGACGCGTTCTCTGCGAGAACCCACGGCCGCCAGGCCGGATCGCCGAACCCCATTGCGCCGAGCCCGATCCGTGAAATCTTGATGTTCGTGCGACCGAACGCAACGTACTGCATCAACTGCCTCCCCTGCAGCCGGTGGATATGCATGCGCGTCGGCATCGAACGACCGAAGCGTCGAAACTCCTATCCCGGTAAGCGCTCACGATATCAGAACTGGGTGACCTTCTCGCCTTTCGCCCTCGCCTTTTCCTCTTTTTCGAGAAACTGGCTGGCGAAATCCGCCGAGCGTGCGACATAGCGCCGGCAGGCTTCAGCGGCCGCGGCACCGTCGCGGCGCTCCAGCGCCTCGACGATCAGTTTCATCTGCGTCATGGACCCGATCAGGCGCTCCCTGGGTGCGACCCGTGTCGTTGCGTGGCGCAGCAGATTGATCCGCGCGCGCAACATGCGGACGAGAGAAGAAGCCGTCGTGTTACGCGCCCCGATAAACAAGATTTCGAAGAAGCGATCGATTTCTCGACTGAGGACCTCGGCATCGCCGGGTAAAAGACGTTCGGTATTCTCGTAGGCTTGACGTATGGCCTTGATGTCCGTCTGGCTCGCGCGCTCCGCAAAGTGCTTGGCCGCCTCACTTTCGAGAGCCGCGCGCACCTCATATATCTCGAGCGCCTGTTTCCGGCTCAGCACGGAGACGAACATCCCCTTGGTGCCTCGGCTTTCGACGAGCCCTTCGGATTCGAGATGACGCAGAGCTTCGCGAATGCTGCTGCGGCTTACGCCCGCCTGCTCGCACAGGTCGCGTTCCACAAGCCGTTGTCCCGGCTTGAGATGGTTCGAGAGAATGGCGTCCCGCAGCGATTTGAGGGTGCGTTCCCTCAGAGGCTCGACCTCCCTCTTGACCCATAGCGGACTCTTGGCATTGACCATAATGGCTCCCGATCCTGAGACATGGCGTGTCTGCTGTGCCGGTATCGTCAGCGGCCTCTTGTTCCTCTCTGCGCCATATCCATCGGCGATTTCTCAGGCCGCCTTCCAAACCTCGCGGAAGCGCGGAACCTCGTCGGCAATCCAGACGTAGTTGCGCACGTTGCTCTGCATGGCCGCGAATTCGATGGAAAAAAATAGCGGAATGTAGGGCAGGTCGTGCGTCATCAGCTCCTGCGCCTGGAAATAGAGAGGGATGCGGGCGCTCTGGTCCGTGATGCTCCGCGCCTCCGCGAGCAGCTGGTCGACTTCCGGATTCTTGTAACGGCTCGAGTTCCCGCTCGACTTGCTGTCGAAGAGGTAAGTGAACAGGCCGTCGGGATCGGGGCGCTGTGTCCAGCGGATCGGCAGAAAGCTGATCGCGCCCTGGATGAGCATCGGATACCAGTCGTTCATCGAGACCGGCACGATGTTGACCTTGAGGCCGACCGCCTTCAGCTGCTCCTGCGCGAGCTGGGTCACCTGCTGATAGATCGGCACCGGCTGTGTGGCGAGCTGCATTTCCGCTTGCGCCAGCGAGCCGAGCTCGGCGATGAGCGCCTTCGACTTGTCGGGATCGTAGGGATAGGACTTCAGGTTCGGGTCATACCACCACAGGCCCGGCGGCGTGAAGCCTTCCGCGACCGGCGCCTTGCCGTTCGTGATGATGTCGACCATGTGCTTGCGGTTTATGGCGTACGCCATCGCCTGGCGGAGCTTGATGTTGTCAAAGGGCGGGCGGTCGACGCGCATCTGCAACGACATCCATCGGCTACCCGGGCTGGGTGACAGTGCGATGTCCCTCGCCTGTGTCAGCGCCCGGACATCGAGCGGCGAGAGCGCGCTGGCGAAGTCCAGCTCGCGCGTCAGCAGGCGCGGTATGCCGACCGCCGAATTGGACATCAGCATGATGGTCACGCCGTCGAGATAGGGCTTCCCCGGCTCCCAGTATTCCCGGTTCTTTTCGACCACGATCTGCTGACCCTGCGTCCACGACTTGAAGACGAAGGGACCGGTGCCGACCGGATTCTGGCCGAAGTCGGCGCCGTACTTCTCCACCGCTTGCGGCGAGATCATGCAGCCTTCGCGCTGCGCCAGCATGCCGAGGAGGCTTGGCGAAGAGCTCTTCAGATTGAATACCAGCGTCGCATCGCTCGGCGCCTCGACGCTCGCGACCATCTCGAGGAGCTGCGGGCGCGACGGCGAGTGAACCTTCTCGTCCAGGCGCCGCTCGATATTCCACTTGGCGACCTTGGCATCGAATGCGGTTCCGTCGTGGAATTTGACCTCGCCGCGCAGGAACAGCGTCAGCGTCTTGCCGTCGCTCGAGGTCTCCCAGTGTTCTGCGAGCTCGGGAATGATGGTGAAGTCCGGCGCCAGTCCGACGAGCGTGTTGAAGATCAAATAGAGCGGCGGGCCTTCGGAGAAGTTGATCCGAAAGGTCGGATCGAGCGATTTCGTGTCGTTCTGCAACGCCACCACCAGTGTCCCGCCGGAGCGCGGAGTCTCTTCCGCCGAGGCCGTGAGGGCCCCGCCGAACGGGATTGGACTGGACGAAAGCAACGCGAGCTTGAGCAGGTCTCGCCGCAGCATAGCTGTTCCCTTTCTCGACCGTTGCCCCGGTCGACTACTCCAGTCGGATCTGTGGGTTCGCCGCAGCATAGAGCGCGTCAGCGAACGCATTCATCATCACTACCGCGGTGATCGTAATCATGCCAATCGCCAGCATCACCGGGTAATCACGGGAGAGGATCGAGTTCACGAGCAGCCTTCCAATACCAGGAATCGAGAACAGCGACTCCGTGACCACCGCCCCTCCCATCAATTGGCCGAGGCTCAAGCCGAGATAGGTTATGACGGGCAGAATGGCATTGGGGAGCACATGGCGGAAGGAGATGGCCGTTTCTCCGAGGCCCTTGGCTTTCGCCACCATGACGAACTGCCGCTCCGAGACGGCGTCGTATTCGGCGCGATAAATCAAGGTAAAGGACCCGTAGTAGTACGCCGACAGCGTCAGCAACGGCAGCAGGATGTGTCGGAGATGGGTGAACAAGCCTTCGGACCAGGGGGCCCATCCGATCGATGGGAACCATCCGAGCTCGACCGAGAAAATAAAGACGAGGCTCAATCCCAGGGCGAAGTTCGGCAAGGTGATGCCCACCATGGCAAAGGCCGTGGCGACAGGCCGGATGAGGCGACGACCGAAGGTCAGGCTGTTGACGACGATCGCGACGACGCCGGCGAACACGATCGACAGGATACCAAGCTCAAGCGTCACCGGCAGACTTGAAAGAACGATTTGGCCGACGGTCTGATGCGTGGAATAGGAACGACCGAGATCACCCCATAGCGCCTTGCCCATCCACTCGAGATACTGCATGACAAGCGGTCGATCGAACCCGAGCCGCGCATTCAGCTCGGCAATGCTCTCAGCGGTCGCATCCTGCCCCAGCATGAGGCCGGCCGGGCTACCCAGCAGACCGCCAACGCTGAAGAACAGGAGCGCCGTCATCAGGATCGCGCTCGGTACCGCCCAGACCAGCCGCTTTGCCAGGATCAGGAGCATCCTTCCTCTCTGTCGTCCGGCGCTATCCTTTCTTCAGCTTGCTGAGCAGGAAACCGCACGGAGCGGCGAACTCGGCGGCCGCATCGGATCCGAAGAAGCGGGCGCGCAGGTAGCCATGAATCATGCGCGGCGCCGTTCGCAATACGACCTCGTTGCCAGCGGCCGCAAGCCGATCCGCATAGGCGCGGCTGTCGTCGGCTAGACAGTCGAACTCCGCCAAGTGGACGTGCGCTGGTGGCAGATTGGCGAGGTCCGACGCCTTCAGCGGAGCGGCATAAGGATTGGACGTCGGGCGGCCCGAGCCGAGATAGACGTCCCACGCCTGATCAATGGAAGCAGTCGTGACGGGCGCATTCGCATAGAGCCGATAGGCAGGAGAGCTCAGATCATCGGTCAGGCATGCATAGTTCAATGCCTGCGCCCGGATCCGCGGCGCGCCGCGGTCGCGTGCCATGAGGCAGGCGGCCGCCGCCATGTTGCCGCCGGCGCTGTCGCCCCATACCGCAAGCCGCCCGGGATCGATGCCGTGCCGGGCGCCGTTACGCGAAAGATAAAGCAGGACCGCGTAGCAATCTTCGACGCCGGCCGGAAACGGATGCTCCGGCGCAAGACGGTAGTCGACCGAAACCACCACGCAATCCGTATTGTCCGCCACACCCCATGCAATCGGATCACCGCTGTCGAGGTTGCCCTTGGCAAAGGCTCCGCCGTGCAGATAAACGATACAGAAAGAGAGAGCCGGCGCGCCTGCAGTGCGATAAATCCGCACCGGAATGGTTCCATCGCGCCCGGCGCCGGGACATTCGAACGCGGTGTTCGTGATTTCCATGCCGGCGGGATAGGGTCGCTGCATTTTGCGCGCATAGTCCTCCCACCCCTTGCGAAGCACCTCGGGATCGGTCGACTTCGGCAGCGCATGCTTGGCTGCGAGAAGCACGTTCATATCTGGATGGGCATCCGACTCACGCCAAAGCATTCGGCTTCGTCCTCCGCAGTTCAGTAAACCCCATAGCCGGCCTGCGAGCGCGACCGCTCCGAGGTCGGCGCCCAGGTCCGCAACTCGAGATCGTAGAGGTATTCGAGATCCTCGGCCTCGACCGGCACGCCGTTGCTCAAGGCGTGCGCGACGCGCCGGGGAAAATCGACCAGTTCCACATGCTGCGCGAGCGAGCGCATCGCCTCCAGGAAATCCCGCACCAGAACGTGCGCATCGGACACCGCAAGGATCCCCATATAACCTGGCGGACGGGGCGCAACGGCCGCCTCGATGTCCTCGATCGCGCAGTCCAAGAGCCGAGACGGGATCGTAGCCCCCACCCTCGCCAGCACGCTTCGCGACGCCGTGCCCTCGAGCGCGCCGTGGACGAAGGTCGGCCCTTCGGCGTCAGTTTGGGCCGCTAGCCATCCTGTCCGGGACCAGCGCTCGGGTAGCCGATCGGATTCGGTGGCGCCATAGAATAAGATGCCGGAAAGCCTCCTGTGCGTGAGCAGGTTGGCAAGAGACGGCAAGAGCCCGAGTCCGAACACGCCGTCCACAGCGACATGGCCGACCGAGGCATGCCGAGCGTCATGCGTGACGAGGTCGACTGCAGGCCCGCCGATTTCGAGGAGATGCCGCCCATTGGCATGGACGGTCCGGCCCAAACCGGAATCGCCGGCATGTTCGCAGGGAGCAGCCGTATGCGATTCTTCGACGGCGGCTTCCAACAGGCGAAGGTTCTTTATCGCCTCGCCGCCGGCGGCCTCGGTCCAGGCGAGGAACCGCACGCCCCGTTCCGCCACGCCGAAAGGATAACCAATACCGCGCAGCGCCCAGCCGCCGACGCGTCGAATTTCCGACATCGAAGAAAGGACCGTGCTCAAGCGGCGCTCTCCTCTTCGATCATGCGGGGCTGGACTGGGAACCTCCAATCGTCGGCGGCGCCCTTGCGGATCTCTTCCGGCAACGGCGTGCCCTGGAAGAAGACGCCCCGGACATAGCGGATGCTGAGCGGGGTAGTGCACTCCATGCCCAGTACGGAGAGGAAAAAGCGGATGAGTTGTGCCGGCACGAAATCGCGATCGACGAGGTTGTCGCGGATTTCGGCGTAAGGCAGCTTCGCCAGATATTGGACGCGCGCGAGGCCATAGAACAGGTCGGGCCTGTCCACCAGCACCTCCGCGACGGGCGTCTTGCGGTTGTACGTCGCCAGAACGCAGCTGAGATGCTGGATCAGACCGATGTGATCGATGAAGGATTCGAACTCTTCATGGGGATCGAGGATACGTTCCCCGCGGCGCTGTTCGCCGTTGTCCTCGGAATGATACCAGAAGTGCTGGCGAGTCCTGGATAGGCGCAGATCAAGACGCAGCGCCCAGCTGTAATTTTCCATGAGGAGACGCTGCACATCGCCTACGGAAGCCTCCGGCCGAACGTCGCGGTCTTGCCACATGCCCACCGGCATGTAGGCGGCAACGGCATCCGCGAAATCGGGATAGACCTCGATGAGCAGCGAGTTGAACTGCTCGGTCGTTTCCATGTCATGCGTCGCCGCGACCCGGTCCGCGAGATCACCCCAGGTATCGGACTGCGGTCGCCCCGGCCCCGGCAGCAGAGGTCGAATCGCCGCGAGGTTCGCCGCAAGCTTGGCCGGCGGAACGACGTAGTCCTCGCATTGTAGCTCGATGGAAGCGTAATAGGCGGACGCACGGGCCAGCATCGCACCGAGGCGCTCGATGCTGCTCGGGTCCGGCCGGCGAGTGGCCGCATAAGCGAGCACCAGCTCTCGCGCCAGCAGCCAGGTCGCTACCCATTCGGGCCAGCGCTGCAACGCCACGCACATGCCTTGCCCTGAGGAATTCCCGACCCCGATATAGCGCGCAATGTCCGGGGCAAGCTGTGGGGCACGTGGATTGCGCGCCTTCGCGACGCCGTTGACCAAGTCGGCAGCGACCGTTCGCACCATGTAGAGGCCGAAGAGATCGCCGAAATAAGGATGGCGCAGCGGGTGGTCCTGGGGATACCCATCGACGGAGAGCGAGCCCTGCCGCCCGCTGCCGAGATAGCCGCCATTGCGGAGGACATAGCCGGTGCCGCTCCCGAGCACGGCAGGGTCCGGCTGCTTCCCAGCGACCAACGAATTCACGACATGGTCGAAGTACCGCACGCTGCGATTGGCGGGAGTCCAGCCGGTCACGTCCGAGCGGGTGCGCATCGCCGCGGCATCGCGCAACTCGAAGGTCGCGAACTCTTCCGCGATCCGCTCGGCGCTCGGATTGCCGACAAAGATGGCGCCGAACATGTCACGCTTCGCGCCGTCGGAGCGACGGCCTACCTTCTCGATGCCGTCCCAGCGAAAGCTCCGCGCTATGTAGGTGAGCGCATGACCGTTCGCGTCGATTCGATAGACGCCATGCCCATCTCCTTCGGCATCGCAGCTGAAGCGCTCCTTCCTTATCGTCCAGCCCTGCGAAACCATATGCCGGGCGAGGATATTGGCGAAGCTCAGCCGCGTCGATTTCATGGCGCCCAGGCGCGGACCGGTCATCAGCTCGGCGGGGTGTCGCAACCTCTCCAGCACGGCCTTCACGCCGGCCCGCCCGACAAAGGCGACGAGGGTCTTGTCGAGGGGCGATGGGATGGTTCTAATATGCAATCTCATGTCTGCATTCTTACGGTATACCAACATCTGGGTCAATATTCAGAAGCGGGTGACACAGCGGCTGAGCCGTCGGGAATGTCGAAGCGGACGTGCGACTGGCGCGGTGCCCTACCCAGTGCAAAATCGCTTTTCTTCGGCGCGTTGGTCGGTAACAGATGGCAGCCAGTGTGGGGCCGCTCTTCGCGTTTGCGCCTCCGAACTCGGTGCAAAATTGCGATTCCGACTGAGTGGTCGGACCGCCTTGCTGCTCGCGAACTGCACAGAAATCAGCCCTGGCAACGCAAATTTTTACGACGAACTTCAGTTCGATTTTGGCCCAGTTTCGGACCTGTCGAGCAGCCCACGGCCAGGGCCGAGGATTAGCCAAAGTCGCCTCGTTGGCGCGCTGCGCCACTTCGAATTTCGCAGTGCCCGTCATTGCGGCATTCCCGCAGAGCGGCTAGCCCTGAGCAAGAGGCTGCGGCTCGTATCCATGACGCAGCGATAGGGCTCGCTCAGGACACAAGTGGTGCCGATCATCTCAATCATTGCAGGTGGCTCTATGGACTGGCCGGGCTGGAGCGCTTCCCACGAAAAGACCTTGAAGTCCCGGAAAGCGTCAGCCGCTATATCGTAGGCTTGCCGGATCCTCGGTGGCTGGCGGGACGGGGCGCCGTTCTGCGCCAGCGATGGCACCGAAAAGCCCGCATCCCATTCGGCTGTGACGCGCACGCTCAGTATCTCGATCTCCTCACCATCAAGCGCAAAACCCCGCCGCTCCACATGCATCCTGTCGAAGAGATCCCGGAGGTAACGCGCGCCGCCAGCGGCAAGACCGCTCGGCGAGATGTCGATGCCGAGCGAATCCTCCTGACCTTGGTAGCGCATGTCACAGAGATAAGAGAGCCGCAGTTCATGGGATTGCCTTTCCACCTTCGTGGATACCTCTCGGGTCAAGTCGGAGCAGGCCCTCTCGATCTCCTCCGGCACTCGGTCCGTGATGGTACGGAACAAGCCCTTGATCGCGTCGTATCGCGGCTTCAGCTGCAGGGCCCCGATGGCGCACAGCGCCGAGGCGCCTGCGGGCACGATGAGCATCTCCGCATTCAATTCCCTGCCGATCGACGATGCGTGAACGGGCCCGGCGCCGCCGCCGACAATCAAGGGCGTCTTGCGGTAGTCCAGGCCCGCGCTCAACGTGGTGCGCTGGACGGCCTCGGCCATCTGCACGGCCGCCAACCGGAAAATGCCGATGGCGGCCTCGGTCACGTCATCGTCGGCCGAGCCGGCGAGCCCCGAGCGCAACGCCGCCTCGGCCATACCTCGATCGATCGCGAGACTGGAGCCCGAGAATTGCTGCGGATCCAGGTAGCCAAGGATCAGATTGGCGTCGGTGACGGTCGGGCTCGAACCGCCGCGGCCAAAGCAGGCGGGACCGGGGCTGGCTCCTGCGCTTTGCGGTCCGATCCGCAAGAGACCGCCGCGATCGATCCAGGCGATGCTGCCGCCGCCGATCGGGATCGATCGGACATCGGTCACGGGGAAGGCGATGCGCAACCCGCCGATCTCACCGCCATCACTGGACCCGGGGATGGAATTGGCGAGGTAGCTCACGTCGAAGCTCGTGCCGCCCATGTCGACGATCAAGGCGTCCGTCGCGTCTGCGGATTGACAGACCTTGGCACCGATAGCCGGCGCAGCCGCGGGCCCGGAGAGAATGGTCCTTGCGGATTGATCGATGACATCCTGCGGCGTCATCAACCCGCCGGAGGAGGTGATCACGAACAATTCTCCCGCGAACCCCACCTCCGACAGCTTGCGCTCCAGAGAGCGGAGATAGGTCCTCATGGTGGGCGCGGTGTAGGCGCTCATCACGGTCGTGCTGACTCGATCGTAGAAGCCGATCTGCGGCAGAACCTTGTACGAGGATATAACGTCGAGATCGGGCCACATCGCCTGAACGCGGTTTGCGAGTGCCACCTCATGCGCCGGATTGATCCAGGAGTGCATGAGGCAGATGGCAACCGAGCGGATGCCGTCCTCGCGGATTGCCCTATCGAGTTGCTCGATGGCCCGATCGGCAGAGAGCGCCTTGAGCACGGCGCCGTCATAGCCGATGCGTTCCTCCACGCCGTAGCGGTGTTGTCGCCCGACCAAGGGCGCGGGCGCCCGAAAATGCAGATCGAAGACCTCTTCCTTGATCCCGCGCCGCATTTCCAGCGTGTCGCGCAAGCCTGCCGTGGTCAGCAGCGCCGTCTGCGCTCCCGTCCGTGTCAGAACCGCGTTGGTCGCGAGCGTCGTGCCATGCGCAATCAGTCGCGTGTCGGCAAGCAAGCTGCCCAGCTCGGTTCCGATGGCGCGCGCGACGGCGCCGAGTCCGGCAACGACGCTGTCGGCGAAATTCTTGGGATCGGCCAACTGCTTGTGGAATCGGATCCGACCGTCCCGGTCTTGATGCACGAGGTCGATGAAAGTGCTGCCGGTATCGATTCCGATGACGGAGCCAGACTTCATGTGGGCAACGCCGGGATCTCGAGCTGGCGGAAAAGTGTGCCGCCGCCTGACGGTGCATTAGGTCGGACAAAGCCAGCGAACGGCATGAAAGTCGCTAGCCCCGTCCGTCGCATTGACGTCCCCGGCATTTCCGAACGCCGATGGACCACAGACTCGAACCGGCCAAAGAGAAACCAGAGCCGTCAGTGCTTGTAAGGCCCCAGCGTCTTCATCGCTTGATCGACGAATCGCTGATCCACGATGTCGGCGACGGTGACGGTCTTGCTCTTCTCGATGTCGCCGCTGTCCTTGAGCAGCTTGATTGTCGAGTCGATCGCCTTCGGATTGATGCCGCCATCGACGCCGTAATAGGCGATAGGAGAGGCGAACAACAGATCATAAGTGCCCTGGACGGCGTCCGCGGGTAGGCCCGATTTGATGGCTTGCTCGACGGCGACCTTCTTGTCGGATTGCAGATCACGGCTCGCCTGGATCAGGGCGGTGACGGCGGCCTGAACCGCCTGGGGCTTGTTCTTGATGGCATCGCCGCGCGCGAAGAAGGCCGTGCTGACCGCTGAATCGCGGAACGCGGTACCTACGTCATAGATGACGTGCAGCGTGGGATCCGCTTTGAGCGCGACGACCGCGTTGACGCCGTTGATGACACAGCCCTGGATGGTCTTGCTCGCGAGCGCGCGGCCGCGGGCGGCGTCGTTCCCGATCGCCACGAATTGAATCTTTTTGGTATCCACCCCTTCTTTTTCGAGTGCGAATATCGGCGCGAGATAGGACAACGACCCGATCTTCGAGACGCCGAGCGAGTGACCCTCCATGTCCTTGAGCGTCTTGATCTCCGGCTGAGCCACAAACTGGTAGTCGGTCCAGGGCGAGAAGGCATCCACCAGTTTGATGTCGGCGCCCCTCCCGATCGCTGTCATTCCCGTTCCGGCGCCGGTATAGAGCATGTCGAACTCGCCCGCGATCAATCCCTGGACCGCTGTGGTATCGTCCACCATGTCGACCAGCTGCACATCGAGCCCATTCTTAGCGAAGAGGCCGGACGACTTCGCGAACAGGATCGGTTCGATCGCCGTATTCAACCCGCCGCTCGTGCCGATTTTCACGGCGGTCTGCGCGACGGTGCTGTTGCTCGACAGCCCGGTTGCACCGAGCAACGCAACGCATAAGCATGCAACCATTAGTGCCTTCAACTTCATCCTCAGCATTGCAGCCT
>Ga0209517_10001941_pt1 | contig 30239 bp, 17 predicted proteins | sample PeaSoiMetSII2010_FD_187695 | JGI IMG/M metagenome (GOLD analysis project Ga0209517, IMG submission 187695) | Peat soil microbial communities from Weissenstadt, Germany - SII-2010 (SPAdes) (version 2) | ecosystem: Environmental > Terrestrial > Soil > Wetlands > Peat | place: Germany...
AACACCTCCCCTCCTCAGTGGTAGGAACTGGGTAGCGCGGACCCCCGGTTTTGGGGTCCGCGGCTTGTCTGTGGCCCCACGGAAGAACCGCGGACCCCAAAACCGGGGGTCCGCGCTACCAAACCCGTGCAGCGATGACTTCATTTTCATGGTTTCCGGGTGCCGGTCACCCGACGGACATGAGTGGCTGCTTTGAAAACAACTCCCCTCCAAAGCGGGAGGAGGGGCAGGTGTGGTGGGTGGTAGGATCGCGAACGAGAACACCCCTGACCCCTCCTTACCAAGGAGGGGAATCACCTTCGCAGGATTTGGGCGCCCGGGTTGGCGCAGAGCGAAGCTCCGCGATCGACGGAGTCACAATGCTTGAAGACCGCAGATCTTCGCTCTGCGCCAGCCGGCGAATTCTCCTCCATCGCATTGTGATATGATAATTTCTCTCACCGGTTAGTGGTCGTTGCATCAGAGCAACGTAGTCACTGCCGGGCCGGGTGGGCGAAAACACCGGATATTTTGCGTAGCGGGGTGTGCTTTTCGAAGGCATTGCGCAGTCGCACATATGTGAGGTCATTAATGAGCAGTCTGATATCTCCGCATGGAAGTCACAAACTCAATCCGCTTCTGTTACAGGGGCCACAACTTCAAGAAGAGAGCACGAGAGCGCAATCCCTAACGAAAGTTCCAATGACCAGCCGCGAGACCAGCGACCTGATCATGATGGGCATCGGTGCATTTACGCCTCTGGAAGGTTTTATGGGAAGGGACGACTGGCACGGCTGTTGTGAAACCTACAGCCTGCCCAGCCGGAAAGGCCTCTTCTGGCCCATACCCATTACCCTCTCGGCCACTCAAGCGCTGGCCGATTCCATTACCATTGGCGGCGAGGTAGCGCTATGGGACACGGAAACTGAATCCATCATAGGCACCATGAAGGTGACCGAAAAATACTCCATCGACAAGGAGTTCGAGTGCAAGCAGGTTTTCCGCACCGCCGACCGGGCGCACCCCGGCGTTCAGAAAGTGATGGAGCAGGGACCCGTGAATCTTGCGGGCCCTGTCAAAGTGCTCTCGGAATCCTACTACCCGGAGATGTTCAAGGGCATCTATCAGCAGCCTGCGGAAGCCCGCAAGGCTTTCGAGGAACGCGGGTGGAACACAGTGGCCGCTCTGCAACTCCGCAACCCCATGCACAACTCGCACGCGTACCTTGCATGGATCGCCATCGAGGTCTGCGACGGGGTTTACATTCACCAGTTGGTGGGCAAGCTCAAGCCCGGCGACGTCCCGGCCGAAGTACGCGTCAAGGCCATCGACGCGCTGGTCAATAAGTATTTCCGCAAAGACCGGGTCATCCAGGGCGGTTACCCCATGGAAATGCGCTACGCCGGGCCGCGCGAGGCGTTGCTGCACGCCGTGTTCCGGCAGAATTACGGCTGCACTCACCTCATCGTGGGACGCGACCACGCCGGCGTGGGCGACTACTACGGCCCCTTCGACTCCCAGAAAATCTTCAACGACATCCCTTCCGACGCCCTGCTTTTGCGGCCCTTGTGCATGGATTGGACGTTCTATTGCTATGAATGCGGCAGTATGGCGTCAATGAAGACCTGTCCCCACGAGAGCAAGGCGGTCATCGATGCGGACGGGAACTACAAGGGAGGCGCGCGCCTGATACTTTCAGGCACGATGCTAAGGAAGTTGATGAGCGAGGGAAAGCCTGTCCCCGCGGAGTTCTCCAGACCTGAAGTGATCAACATTTTGAAAGAGTACTACGACAGCCTGGAACAGAAAGTGGAAGTCAAGCTCCACGGTATCGCCACAGGGCAGACCATAGAACGTCTCCGTTAGAATTCACGCTGGTGATTGAGACGATTCCAGGTCTGCCGAGTGCATCGAGTTGCGGCGAATCTCCGGCCTACTTCGAAGCGCCGGGCAAGGCGAAGGCGACGTAGGCGCCGTGGATGCGTGCTTGGGAAGCTGTATCGCTCATCTCTGGTGCTGCGGCGCAGACCACGAGATATTCCCGCCCACCCGCCTGGTACACGCTCGGAATGCCTTGCATCCCGGTGTCGAGCCGCTTCTCCCAAAGCACCTTTCCGGTTTCCACGTCATAGGCTCGGACCTTGTGGTCTCGCGTCGCGGTGAAAACCAATCCGCCCGCGGTGACCACCGGGCCGGTTTTGGGAAAAGGAAAGCCGGTGTCGCGGATTCCTTTCGCCGCCATTTCCGGCACTTCACCGAGCGGAATTTTCCATTTAATTGTGCCCTTGTTCAAGTCATAGGTGGTGAGTGACGACCAGGGCGGCGCTATGGGCGGAACTCCGGCGCTGGTCATCATGAAGCCAAACCCGCTGAGATAGCGGACCGCTCCGGAGTCAGGCGCACCCGGTGATTTCGCTTCCGAGGCCGCAGGCGCGGCAGGACGCGCCGGCAAGGCTGCGGCGCGGGAGGGATTAAGAAGAAATGCGATCAGTGATTGCAAGTCCGCCTCTGCGAGGCGCGCGAATCCCGGCATGGGGCCGCGTCCCTGCCTCACGATGCTTTCGATCTCGCCCCGACTCTGCCTTGTGCCGACATTGACGAGCGAGGGAATGGCGGGAGGCAAGCCCTTGCGGTCAGCGCCATGGCAGGAGCGGCAATTCGACTCATAGATAAAGTGGCCTTCTTGTTCGATTGACTCGCCCGCGGAAGCGCGGCCCGTCTGTCCGCGCTCCAATTTGAGCAGGCAGGGAAGATCCATGGAGACGACGTACAGCGAGCCATCGGACGGGTCCACTGCCGCCGAACCCCAATTCGCTCCACCACTGTTTCCCGGCATTTGCATGGTGCCGCGCATGCTGGGCGGCGTGTAGAGTCCTTGGTTGCGGGCCGCCTCGATCTCCTGGCGGAATTGCGCCAATTCCTGCGCGTCGCTGATCAACGGGCTCAGCTCACGCGAGGTGAACGCTTGCCGGGCGAAGGGCGGAGGATTCAAGGGGAACGGCTGGGTGGGCCACGTTTCTTCTCCGGGCATGTCGGAACGCGGCTCGGGCCGCTCCTCCACCGGCCAAAGCGGCTTGCCCGTGACGCGGTCGAACACCCAAACAAATCCCGTCTTGGCCACCTGGGCTACGGCGTCCACCTTTCGGCCGTCGTGCCACACGGTGAGAAGCTTGGGGGCGGCAGCGTTGTCGTAATCCCAAATGTCGTGATGAACCATTTGGAAATACCAGAGGAGTTTGCCGGTGCGCGCATCGAGCGCCAGCAGGCAATCGCCAAACAGGTCGGCGCCCAGGCGGTCAGCACCGTAAAAGTTGTACTTGGGGCTGGCTGTGGGCACATAGACGATTCCGCGATCTTCGTCCAGGGAGAGTTCGCCCCAGCAGTTGGCCCCTCCCACCCTCTTCCACGCGTCCGGCGGCCAGGTTTCGTATCCCACTTCGCCGGGATGCGGTATGGTGTGAAAAATCCATGCCAGCTTGCCGGTGCGCACATCGAATGCCCGGATATCTCCGGGCGCTGATCCGTATCCCTCATTGGTGGCCGAGCCCAAGATCAAAAGATCTTCGAAGACTCGCCCGGGAGTTGTGGATTGCACCAGCGAAAAGCTTTGGGGATCGCGGCCCAGGCCCTCTTTCAGGTCAACACGGCCATGCGTGCCGAAGGACAGAATCTGCTTCCCGGTTCGCGCGTCAATCTCCTGAAGGCGGTGGTTGCTGGCAAAAAGCAGCCGGCGGTCGCGCCCATCCTTGCTTTCCCAATAATTGATCCCGCGGTTGGTAATGATCTCGGTGTCCGGATCGGGCTTGTGAACCCAGACCACTTTCCCGGTTTCGGCACCGAGCGCCACAATGGAGTTGTTCTCCGCCATGACGTAGGTAAGCCCGTGCGCCTCGATCGGGTTGAAGAAATACCGGTTCTCATCGCCCGTGGGAAAGACCCAGGCGACGTGAAGCATGCTGACATTGGTCCGGTTGATCTCATCGAGGGCCGAGTATTGCGCGGAGTCCGGTCCGCCTCCGTAGTCACTCCAGGTTGTGTGGCTTTGGCCAAGCGCCCGGACCTGCACGCCCAGGAAGAGGCAGGCGAAAAGCAACAGACGGAGCTCGGCTCTCCGGAATGAGAAGAGCCGCAGAGGAAGCCAAACTACGGCTACCTCTGATGCGCTACCCGCTGCGGCGGGGAATCCCGGCTCCGAGCGATGCATGAGCGCTTCGACTGACGTCACCTGATCCTCCCAGCAACCTGAATAGGGTAGCCCACTCGCGAGTATAGCATCAGCTCAGAGGCGGGAGCGGTCGGGGAGGTCGCAGCCGAAGGCCTGCTCAGTTTCAATTAAGCTTGTCGTTCGGGGAGGCCGATCGGAATGGTATTGTCCCCTCTCGAGAGCATGGCGATCTCGCATCGCCTCAAGGCTGGAATGAGATCGCTTGCCATCCGGGACTTGTCAACGCATCCATCGGCGCCCGATTCAAGGGCGGCGGGTAACATGTCGCGCTCGTCTTGGTGACTCAGGATCAAAATCTTGACTTGCGAATTCTCCCGGCGGATCAGACGAGCCGTCTCGAACCCACTCACGCCGGGCATACTGTTGTCGAGGAGGATCAAGTCCGGCCGCAGATCACGCGCCTTTTCGCATGCCTCAGCGCCGCCAGCGGCTTCACCGCAAACTTCCCATCCCTGCTGCTCCTGCAAGAAGCTGCGAATCGCCCGGCGAATAGAATGGTTGTCATCGACGAGCAGAATTCGCATAAAGGCTAGTGCCTGCTGACAAAAGTCCGCGTCATATTGCGGAATCCTAGGAAGGGCGGGGCTTTAGCCCCGCCATGGAAAAACCGCCTATCATCGGGGCTTTAGCCCCTGAGGCCACGTGGCTTCAGGGCCTAAAGGCCCTTCCAACCCTGCTCCCGTCGACGGCGGGGCTACGCCCCTCCCTTCCGAGGGCCACTTGAAATTGCGCTCATTAAACCGACCCAGCGCTAGTCGACATTACAGCTTCGCTTCGGCGCCGGCGGCGCTGGGCTCTTCGGGATCGCAACGTCCTTTAGAAACTGGAATCGTGACGAGCACGGTGGTGCCGAGATCAGTCGAATCGATGATCATCTCGCCACGGAACTGCCGCAGGCGCTCGCGCATTCCTCTAATCCCTACTCCTGATCCCCTGGTCTGCACCTCAGCCAGTTTCTCAGCGGAAATGCCTTTGCCCTGGTCGCGCACCTCGACGAGCACGCGGTCGGCTTCACGAAGAAGCTTGATTACAGCGGTCTTGCTGCCGGAGTGGCGATGGATATTGGTAAGGGATTCCTGGACGAGCCGGAAGATCGCCAGTTCCATCTCCCGCGTAAGCCTTCCGAAATCCTCAGACATCTCGAAGCCGGTTTCAATTCCGCTGCGCTCCGCGAAGCCGCTGACATACCAGGACAGTGCCGCACGCAATCCACTTTGCTCGAGCAGCGGAGGATGCAGCAGATACGACATGGTTCGAATCTCTTTGGTCAATTGCCGGACCAATTCATTGGCCTCTTCGAGAGATCGCTTGAATCCCGGCGCTTGCTCGTCGCCATTCGTAGCAAGCCTCCCGAGTGTCAGCCCCAGCAGGACAAGAGTCTGTCCGGCGCTATCGTGTAGCTCGCGCGCCATGTGCCTGCGCTCCTCGTCTTGTACGTGTAACAGTCGCGCAGAGAGATCCCGAAGCTGCTCCGACTGTCTCAAAACCTCGGCGTTGCGTTTCTCCAGTTCTAGCGTACGGACGCGGACTTCCACGTCGAGTGTCTCAGCGAGCTTTCTATAGTTCTCCTCTACTTCTCTACGCGCAGTCACGTCGCTGGCGGCGCCGAACCATTCGATGATTTCGCCATTTTCGTTCGTCAGGGGAACGGCTCGCGAGTAGGTCCAACCGAGCGTTCCGTCGGTGCGGCGAACGCGATGTTCGAGCTCGAACATGCTCTTTGTCCGCACAGCTTCCCGGATCGTTTCGAGCAGCAGGGGTTGATCGTCGGGGTGGATATATTCGTCCAACCAGTCTCTTCTGGGCATGGGCGTGTCTGACATGAAGCCCCTGCCGTCGAGTTGGCGCATCTCACTCCAGTCGGGGCTCATGCGGTAGACAACGTAGGAACTGGCATTTACAAAAGCGCGGAAGCGCTCTTCGCTTTCGCGAGCTGCCCGCCGTTCGAGCTCCGCTTTTTCCCGAAGTTGGCGTTCCAGTTCGGCGGCATGGCGGCGCAATGCCGCCAAAGAAAGCTGCGATTCAACACGGGCCAAGAGTTCGCGCGCGGAGAATGGTTTGACCAGGTAATCGTCGGCTCCGGCATGTAGTCCTACAATCCGCGATTCTTCGCCTGCCCGCGCGGACACCAGAATCACCGGAACAGTGTTCAGCTTTTCATCCGAGCGCAACGCTCGCAGCAGTCCAAAACCATCCAGCCGGGGCATCATCACATCGGCAAGCACCAGATCGGGAGGCTGCTCTCTTGCGCTCTCGAGCGCAGACTGACCGTCTGTGACGGCAACCACTTCATATCGGCCCTGCAAGAGTCGCTGCACGTACTCGCGCATGTCAGCATTGTCATCTGCGAGCAGAACGCGCGAGCGCGTCTGCGGGTCGCTGCCTGGACGCGGAAGAGAGCCGATTGCCGAAAGCGATGGCGAGAGCGGAATCTCATCGGAGATGGTCTATGACCCTGGCAGCCAGCGCAACGCCTCTTGTACGTAGGCCTCGCCTCTGAACCCTGCGAAGCTTGGCGTGTGGTCCGCGCCGATTCGGTCTGCCGGCAAGTGGTTCGTGCCCAGCGGAACGGTGACCGTGAAGGTGCTGCCCCGGTTCAGTTGGCTCTCCACACGCACCGAGCCTCCGTGCAATTTCGCGAGCTCCTGCACGAGCGCTAAACCGATGCCGCTCCCCTCGACAGTTCTTCCTTGCGCGCCTTTGACGCGATAAAACCGCTCAAATAGATGAGGCAGGTCATCCGGGGGAATGCCGGTTCCGGTATCCCTTATCACGAGTTCCACGGCCCGATTTGCTTTGCGCAGCGCAACTTCGATTTCACCGGCGAATGTGAACTTGAGCGCATTCGAGATCAGGTTGAAGGTGATCTTCTCCCACATTTCCGTATCGACGTAAACGGGTTCCGAGATTTGCTGACAGTTGATGATGAGCCGAAGGCCGGCGCGTTCGATGGCGGAACGGAAGACGCTGGCCAGGTCGGCAGTGTAAGCAGCCAGGTCAGTCGGCACGTAGCTGGCCTGAATCCTTCCGGCCTCAATGCGCGAGAAGTCGAGCAACGTGTTGACCAGCTTCAACAGGCGAAAGGAGTTTCGACGCACTACCTCCAACCGTTCGCGTTGATTGGGGGTCAAACCGTCACGCCCCGACAGAGCCTCCTCGAGCGGCCCCAGTATGAGGGTCAAAGGCGTCCTGAACTCATGACTCACGTTGCTGAAGAATACAGTTTTCGCGCGGTCAATCTCGGCCAGCGCCTCGGCGCGCTTCCGCTCCTCCTCATAGGCGCGAGCATTGCTGATCGTTCTGGAAATATGGCCGGCGATCAGATCGAAAAAACTGTGATAGTCGGCGTCTACGATTCGCCGCGGGCTGAGGCCCGCTACGAGAAAGCCCGTGGGACGGGACTGACCGGCAGAAGGGATCGGAACGACGAGGGCAGTTTCCGGGGACTCCGGCCACGCGCCCCCCGGCAAGCGCTCGAAACGCTTGGAAAGATCGGATACGACCTCGGATGACCCTCGATCGAGAACTCGCTTGAGCGGCCAAGCTGAAGCGCCTGCCGGCACGGTCAAGTCAATCTGTTCCGGAGCGGCTTCACTCTCACCTGTAATTCCGGTCGTTGCCGCCAAACGCGCCCGGCGCCCGGCATCCTCGAGCAGGTAGAGGAGAGCAAAAGGAATGTCAGCCGGATTGCCCTCCAGGATCTTGGCGGCTGATCTGCATGCCGCTTCTGCGGTTTCTGCCCCCGAGACTGTTCGGCCGAGGTCGCGGAGTGTCCGCAGCCTCCGGTCGCCAATGACCCGGGCCGTGGTTTCGTAACACGCGCAGAAGATGGCTTCGACACTGCCCGCCTCATCCCAAATGGGGCTGTACGAAAAGGTGAAATAACCTTCTTCCCGAGGCAGCTTTCGGTTCAGCACTAACAGCAAATCTTCTGACCATGTGGCGTCGCCGGTCGCGAAAACGTGTTCCAGCATGGGGCCGACTGTTTCCCAGATTTCGCTCCAGCACTCGCGCGCCGACCCACCCAGAAAGACAGGGTGTTTCTTGCGGCCCAAGAAGGAAATGTAAGCGTCGTTGTAAAACTGGATTAGGGCCGACCTTCCCCACCAAATCACGATGGGGTTGCGCGACCCAATGCAGATGCGGACGGCGTTCTTCAGCGCCTCGGGCCAGCGATCAACTGGACCAAGTACAGTCTTCGACCAGTCGAAGGAGCGAATTCGCTGCCCCATTTCGCCGCCGCCGGCGAAGAATTGACGTTGCGGCGAGCTGGGTTCATCAGTTCGAACACGATTTCTGCGGGCAATGGTCGCCTGGATGGCCGGTATCAAGTCCGAGGCTAAACTGCTCTTGGCAACCCAGCCGGCGGCACCAATCTCCCGAGCTTGTCGAGACAAAACGTCAGGATCGTGCTGGCTGACAATGACTACTCCCGATTCAGGTAATTCCTGGCGGATGCGGCAGGTCGCTTCGATGCCATCCATGCGCGGCATCGACAGGTCCATCAGAACCACATCTGGACGGAGTTCGCGCGCCAATTCAGTTGCTTCACGGCCATCTGCTGCTTCGCCACAAATCAGCCAGTCGCTGCGGCAACTGAGGAGGTATCGAATGCCACGCCTGATGGGTTCCTGATCATCTGCGATAAGGATGCGAACTGGCACTTGTTGCCTCACAGCCTATCGCGGCGGTCTTCCAGGAATTGATCGAGCGCTCAGACACCCGAGGCGCCCTGCTCATTCCTAAGCCGTAATATTCGGTTTTCAGTTATCGCCCAGTTATTAGCATACATCTCGCCGCCTCTGATTGCAATTGCCAGTCGGGTTGGCAAAAATGCGAAAATGAGGGCGGCGCCGGGATTCCCCAGTTAGCCCGCGGCTTGCGTTACCTGCCTGTAGGGGGACGGCTTGCCGTCCCCAAATGAGCGGGGTAGAGCAAGCCCTCATAAGCGTTCACTTAAGGTGCAGTGACTTCCAGAGCCGCGGAGCGGCGGCAGATAGTAGCCCACGGCGTGAGCCGTGGGGCCCCGTGGCGCGTTGATATTCACAGCCCCGGAAGGGGCGACAGACTTAACGCAGGAGGCTCTGCCGCCCCTCCCGGGCTCAGATAACCACGGGTTGGCCCCCGGTCCCACGGCTCAGAACGTGTGAAAGAATCAGCCGCCTGTCATCCTGAGCGAAGCGAAGGATCCCGGCAGTTTCTCATGGTTCAACGATTTACGAACAACTGCAGAGATCCTTCGCTTCGCTCAGGATGACACGTTGCAAGTTTCTTCACACCCTCTCACGCCGTGGGCTACTCTCTCGCGGCCCTCCGGGCCTGTATTAGCGGTCGTCGGGAAGTACATCGCTACTGGCGGTGTTAAGTAAACGCCTATGGGGCAAGCCCTACCTCTACAGGTTTTCAGAGCAGAACGCTCTTAGAATCCTTTGGACCAGTATAGCCGCGTCAACAGGGCGCATGATCTAAACTGGTAAGACCTCGACGAATTCGAGGCCGGCAAGAGACCAACTGTCGCTCGTAACACGTTTCGCCCACACTACGCGAGCCGCGATCGCGTGTTCGGAATCCCCTCCTGCAATGATTCCAACCGTTTCGCCAGGGACCAACTCACGGGGAGTCCGCACCTTTGCGCCTTGGGGCGAGAGGTCGATTGTGAAGGCTTCGTGCTCCACGTTGCAGCCTTCGGACTGCAGCAAGAGCCTGATTGAGATTGTTGCGGGTATACGTTGAGATTGCCGGAGGTCGGTATGAGGAACGGCTTCCATGGCTGATCCCGCGTCGCTCGGTCTACCTCTTGAATGGTTTGAATCTAAGGCACCGGGCAGCAAGTGTCAAGTACTTGCGTATCGGTACTCCTGTACCATCCTAACGATGCTTGATCCCTCCGATGACTCTTATGAAGACATTAGAGGAGGTTATTCGAGCATGATCACTTCTTGGCTGATTTTGACACTCTCGCTGGCTATGGTTTTCTTTTGCTTCCAGGGGACCTGCCAGAGTATTCTGCGCCGGCGGTTCGATCAAGACTATTTCCGGTCCATCGCCAATGCGATTCGTTTGGAGTTTCCGTGCCTGCGAGACGCTCTCCAAGAGTCTGGCCCCTCTTTCGATTATTCCAGGCTGTCCAATGCTCTAAAATGCGACTTCCTCGCCCTGACCCATCTCCTAAGGAACGCCGCGGGCGTAAGACATGGCTATTCGACGGAGCAAAGACTCCTGATCCTCTATTTCCGCGTGCAGTTCCTTTCCCTGGTCGTGCGGCGTTTGCTGAGGGCGGGCGAAAAGAAAGCAGCCCTGAGGCTGACTTCCGTCCTTCAGTATTTCGCCAATGTGGTTGGCCAGCGTGTGAACGAAGCAGGGTTTGGCAACCCCACGGCAGCAAGCTGCCTCGTGAACCGTTGATTCATCCCTCCTCGCTGCGCATTCGGGCTGGACTTACCTCTTCTACTTTGCTAATCGGAGTACAATGTTCTCCGGGAACCCGTCGCAACCTTGACGCCCGTGCCGACGGTCGCACGGGGTGGTGACGGGCATCCGCGCGTTACGGAGGACACATGAGGCGTCTCCTGTTTTGTGCGCTTTTCCTGGTTGTTTGCTCACCGCCTTTTCCTGCAAAAGACCGGGCATGGACCACGGGCACACTGGTGAATGCTGCAACGGAAAGAGATTCGAGAGCCGTCGGCGTTCCGCCCACAATCGTAACCGGACCGAAGGTCGTCACGCTTCGCAACGACGTGACGTACTACACGATTGACGACGGGAAATACGTGTGGGTTGTCACCCGGCGAATGACCAAGCAAGAGGATAAGCCGCTCCAGGTGACAATCGACACTCCGGTGAAGTTTGCCATTGAGAAGAAGACGTGCTATCTGCTGGACGAGCAAGGTGAAGAACACAAGTTGACAGTCGAAAAGAAGAGACTGAAGACCCATTGACGGCCGCGAGAGCATTTTTCGCTATGCTCTCTGCATTCACCAGAGGAAAGCGTCTCGCACTTTATTTGAGGGGGGGAATCTCACGTAGCTGATAGCGGCAACCCGCCCGTTGGTCCTGAACTGCTTTTTGAGATCGACACGGACCATGGTCAGGCGCTCTTCTGAGAGCGGGTCAGGATATTAGTCAGATAAATGGACGCGACCGAGGCAAGCGTGAGGATCAAAGCGAGTTCCTTTGCCTGCCGGTCTTCTCCAGCGATAAACGCTTCGAAAATGGCCAAAGGCATTGTCTGGGTTTTCCCTGGAATGTTACCCGCGAGCATCAGGGTGGCGCCAAATTCTCCTAGGGCCCGTGCAAAGCTCAAAACGATACCGGCCACGAGACCGCGCATAGCGAGCGGTAGCGTCACACGGAAAAAAGTCTCAAACTCGCCCTTGCCAAGACTGAAGGAGACCATCTCGTAGCGCGCATCCACCGATTCCAAAGCGGCTCTTGCCGACTTGACCATGATAGGGAGCGCCATCACGCCGGCGGCGACCACCGCTCCTTGCCAAGTGAAGGCCAGCGACCAGCCCGTCAGACTGTAAATGTATCGGCCGACCCAGCCACGCCTGCCGAGAAGCAAAATCAGATAGTAACCCGTCACGGTCGGGGGAAGCACCATCGGCAGCGTCAAGATGGCGTCACAGAGTTCTTTGGCTCGGAACTGGCGTTTGGCAAGGACATAACCTAAGCCGGTCCCGACCACTCCGATAAGGAAGGTAGCGACGGTGACGACCAGCAGCGAGAGCTTGAACGCGGGCCAGATCATTGGCTATTTTGGAACCAGAAAGCCGTATTTCGTCAAGATCCGCACACCGTCCGGGCTTCGCACGAGATTTACAAAGCCTCTGGCAGCTTGAGTACTGCCGCTGTCCTTCACGACGGCAATCGGATACAAAATGGGGCCATAATCCTTGTCAGGAGCCGAAGCAACGACAGTGGCTTTGCCCTTGGCGATATTAACATCAGTCGCATAAACGATCCCAGCCTCAACCTCGTCGCGCACGACATAGTCCAACACCTGACGCACATTCTCGGCCAGAATAAGCCGCGACTCGACCTTGGGCCAAAGCTGCATGTTGCGAAGAAGCTGTTCGGCGTACTGCCCGGCAGGGACTGTTTTGGGGTCGCCAATCGCGATGCGTTGCACACTCGGCTCCTCGAGCTCAGCAAATGAGTGTAGTGCCGCCTTGGAGCCAGCCGGTACCACAAGCACCAGAGTATTACGAGCGAAGTTAGCGCGTGTCGATTGGTCAATGAGTTGCCTCGCCTGGAGTTGGTCCATCTCCTTTTCGCCCGCGCTGGCAAACACATCCACTGGCGCCCCGGCTTCGATCTGTTTCTCGAGCTCACCTGACGAAGCGAAACTGAAAGTGACGGTGTCGCCCGTTCGCTGCTGGTAAAGGCGCCCGATTTCGTTGAAGGCCTCGCTGAGGCTGATAGCCGCGGCGACCACAATTCCGCGAGCCTGCGGGCCCGCCGGGTGTGCCGGTTTGCCATCCAGCAACAAAGGGATTAGGAAGGAAAGCAAAAGCGCCACGCTACGCTGTCCCGGATGCTTTTTCAATTTCGAATCCTTCTGAAGCTCATTTGACCTAGTGCTTAGTCGTGTTAATAAGCGCAATTATTCTGAGTGTTGGAAGGGCGGGGCTTTAGCCCCGCCGGTACGCAGAGCGCGGTTGAAGGGGCCTTTAGGCCCTGAAGCAACGCGGCTTCAGGGGCTAAAGCCCCGAGGACTGGCCTGTTCTCTGCGGCGGGGCTGAAGCCCCGCCCTTCCGACGCCAAGCGAAGAAGAACGCTTACTTCTGGAAGTAAGCACTAGCCTAACTACTGAATTCGCCCTATTCAGGTGCAACCGAAGGCTCGGAAGCTATTGGACCTGCACCACCTTGAGGGTAATTACCTGGCGGACCCATCTCGCCATTCGCTTTTCGCCCGGGACCACAATCCGAAAAGGACCCGTCTTGCTGTCCAGAGGCTGACCGTCAGCGCGATCCGCCAGGAGAATGACTCGATCAGTAAAGCCCGGGTCCAACTCCGCCAACGCGAAGACCACCCGATAACCGTCTGCTGCTACCACCAGCAAACACCTCGTGAGGCTCTTCCCATGCATCGAATTGTCGAAGGTCACGCCTGCCTTTTCCAACACCTGACGGAGGGGAACCCCTTCTACCACGACACTCTTCGCGTGGTCGTTAACGGTCATCTTCTGATGCGGCATGCCGGCGATCTCAGTCGCCGTGATCTTGACCGGTACGTTCGCTTCATTCTGTACTGAGATTTCCTGAGCTTTACCACCCAACGGGATAACAGTCGAGATCAGCAGAACCAGAACGGCCGGGTGTAGTTTCCAGCTCTTTGCATACTGACGCGATGTCATGGGATCGAATGCTCCTTTCAAGGCGTCTCGCCATTCGCTTTTCGCCCGGGACCACAATTCGAAAAGGACCCGCCTTGCTGTCCAGAGGCTGGCCGCCAGCGCGATCCGCCAGGAGAATGACTCGATCAGTAAAGCCCGGGTCCAACTCCGCCAACGCGAAGACCACCCGATATGCGAGGGTGTCCACGCACGATCAGAAAACGATCAGAAGGTGAAACGGCCACCGACTGTCGGAGCAAGGTTGTTGTTGTACTTATAGGGAACGCCAGGGCCATGAGGAATGGCGATGGCCAGACCGCCGGTCACGTAGGAATAGGCAATTCCGGCAAAGGCGTCGAAGCGCTTGGTGAAGTGATGATCCTCATAGAGCGACACCTCGTCGAGGGTGCCCGCGCAGGAACTGCGGAAACCGGCTTCGGGCGAGCAGGTGGACGGAACACGGAAGTCGTTCTGCCGCTGTTGATACCAGGACAAAGTGATGTCGGTTTTGCTGCGGTAGGTGTATTTCCCGCCCGCCCACCAGATCTGCACGAGCTTGGTAGAATCAAGATTGTTGTCTTCGACGCCGCTCATATAAGCAGAGCCCTGATCCAAGGCGCCAACGCCCAACGGGCGCGACGGGTTATTCTGCCAGATGTATTCGTAGCCGCCAAAAAACTTGAACGGGTCCCACGTATACTTGGCAGCGCCCATAATGGCGCTGTTGTCGGTCACGATACCGTATACGGTGTTGGCCGTTGCGATCAGATTGGCGCCGGTGATGGGGTTGGTATTGATGCTGTCGGTGGTCGACTGATAGGGCGCCGACGGACTCTGAGGCCCCAGCAAGGGGTTCAATACGCTGATCGCCTGGTTGTAATGTTGGTACACGATGTCGGCAGAGAACTTACGGGAGCCTCCGCCGAGGTTGAATCCATAGGCGGCGTTATGCGGCGCTTCCGGCGTACAGTTGGCGGCAGTCCAGGTTGCGGAGGCCGAGTAGCAGCCGCCCGAACCATCGGCGAATTTATACATCGCGCCGAAATGGACCGGGCCATAGGTGAGGCGATACTTCAGGGCGTCGTCCCAACGGCTGTCCTCGGTGTCGCCGCCGCCGGCCATCGTGCCGTTATACCCGATGTACGAAAAGGCATAGCTGCCGCCGGCCGGATCGTAAAGGAGCATCGTATCGGTACCGAGAGAACGCTCGCGACCGAAGGTCAGCGTGCCGAAAACCGTGGACGACACGCCGGCGTAGAATTCGTCATTGAAGGGTTGGCCCGCGCGCGCGCCGTCAATGGCTTCGGAATAGCTGCTTCGCGGAAGGCCGTTGTTGACGGTGTCGGTGGCTGACGCGTTGGCGAGTTCCCCGGACTGCGGATTGATGCCCGTTGAAGCGTTGAACACAACCGACCAGCCATGGTGAAACTCTTCCTTGCCCCTGATGCCCAGACCCGTCTGCTGCAGGTTGTTCGGTTCGACGAGGAATCGATGCTGATAGCCATTCCGGTTCACCAGGGATTCGCCTTCGTAGTTCGTGGCGTTTTGCGGCAAGCCGTGGCTGACCCAGCCGATGCCGACGTCATACGCGCCGTACAGCGTGATGCCGTGCCAGGTCAGCGTGCAATCGGTCGAGGCGAACTCGTGGACGCTCGCGCAGGCGTCGGGGGCGCTCCGCTGCATCTTCATGTCGACTGTTGAGTCCTGGCCATCCGCCAAGCTGATTCCCGTGCGCGTTTCAGCGGCGAACCCTTGTTTGGCCGCTCGAATCTCGAAGCGCCCCACAGGCAGGCCGGACGCCTGATAGCGCCCCGCGCCGTCGGTTGCGATCGTGCGCGTTCGACCTGTGTGGACGTTCTTGATTGTCACTGCGACATCGGGAAGGGCTGCGCCGGTTTGGTCCGTCACCGAGCCGGAAAGGTCCGCTTCCGTTTGGGCCCACGCCGGGAACGCCCCCATCGCAAGCCACAAAAGCAGCAAGAAGGGTTGGGCCAGCAGCAGATAGGCGGCCGTTGGAACGTAGCCGGGGCGTGTCAGAGTTTTCCTTCGCCTCCCGTAGTGGAAGAGGATCTGCGAGCGGTCAGAGCGTTTCACGATGGGTCACCTTTTCTGCGAATCCGTCTCGACGAGGCTGATGATCGGGGTCTTGCTTCGCGCCACCGGGTTCCTCCTCGCCGCGAGTCCGGCGGCAGAACGACCTGAACACTTATCCGACGGCAATCTCATGCAGCCTTGCCGGAAAAGCACCCTCCATCCGGGAGCGGGGCAGGCTTTGCGCGAAGAAACCGCGCGAGCTTTTGAACGCCGCTCACAACGGATCGGGCAAGCAATGAAAAAATACGAAGGAACAACCCTAAAATAAACGATTTAAAGCGGTATGTCAACATATTGCAATACGATTCATTCAAATCGCTGGCATGGCTGCTTCCCCCTTATCGCCAAAATTCGGCCAAAGGCCATGACCCTAAGTGATAGGAGTCGACCAAAGGTTGGCCGCGGCTGTCTTGGGCTCATCATCTTTTTTATCTATAGCGGGATGGATCGGCGCACCGTGAGCGAGGCTGATCAAAAATACGGGAGGGGTCTAAAGCGGTCTGTACTGGCACCGAGCTAAAAGGGCAGATTCGAGAGATCGTGCTGGCACGATCGTGGGAGTGTGCTTCCACCTTGAGCGAGAATGCTAACCACAGTTGCTTACGTCCGTCTAATGGCACATGTGGTGATACCACATCAGAGGTGCAATGAAGTGCGATATCGCCACTAGAGGACGCATGAGTAAAGAGAAACTCGACCTTCTTCAGGGAACGCTGGATCTCATGGTCCTGCGCACGCTTGCTGCCCTCGGCCCGCTGCATGGTTACGGTATTGCCCGCCGTATCGAGCAGGTGAGCGGCAACGAAGTCTTACTGAACCAGGGGACTATCTATGCTTCCCTGGTGAGGCTTCAGCAACGAGGCTGGATCTCAGCGGCGTGGGGAACTTCGGACAACCATCGCAAAGCCAAGTTTTATTCCATTACAAGACAGGGCCGCAAACAACTGGCAAAGGATGCAGCCCACTGGGAGCGGCTCTCGACCGTGATGGGGCGCGTGCTCGCAATGTAGGTAGAACTTTGGAGTGCGGCAGCTTGCTGCCGCTTTCAGCCCGGCGAGCTTGCTCGCCCGGTAGATTGAGGCTGGCGGTGCACGGCCAGCAAGCTGGCCCGAACAAAGCGGCAGCAAGCTGCCGCACTCCAAAAGGCGGTGACAAATGACCAATTCCCTCCGACAGGCGCTGAACCGCCTGCGTGCTTTCTTCGGTAAGGAACGCCTGGATATGGACCTTGATGAAGAGATGGCCGCTCACCTTCAGCTTGCCATCGAAGAGAACCTCCAGCGCGGTATGTCGCCCGCAGAAGCCCGCCGCCAGGCGCTAATCAGATTCGGTGGATTGGAGCAGGCCAAAGAGCGACATCGCGAGGCGCGCGGCCTGCCGGCGCTCGATATCCTTATTCAGGACTTGCGCTACTCGTTCCGCACATTGCGGCGGGAGCGTTCCTTCACATTGATCGCAGTGCTGATTCTCGCGCTCGGGATCGGCGCAAACGTCGCGGTCTTCAGCGTGGTGAACACGATTCTGCTTCGTCCGTTGCCGTTCCGCGATTCGCAGCAACTGGTGCGGATTATGGAGAAAAACCCAACGTCCGGCGAATCGAGCATGACGTATACGGCGGATGCAACCCAGGACTTCCAGCAACAAAACCACTCTTTTCAGTCGGTGAGCGGCTACTTTGCCTTCACCGGACCCGATAATTTCAAGCTGATTGGGAAGGACCGGCCAGTGCCGGTCACTGGCATTCTGGCAGCCGAAGGCTTCTTTCAAACGCTTGAGGTGCAACCTTTGTTGGGGCGTTTATTCAGGGCTGAGGAATTTCTGAAACACGCGCAGCCTGTGACTCTGCTGAGCTATGGGTTCTGGAAACGGCAGTTGGGCGGCGATCGCAGCATCATTGGAAAGACCATCAATCTGAGCGATATGCCAGTGACCGTAGTGGGTGTCTTGCCGGAAACATTCGATTTTGGCTCGGTTTTTTCCCCGGGCGCAAAGGTCGACCTCTTTACTCCTTACATCATGGATGACTTCCGCGATGACGGAAACGACCTGGCGCTCGTTGGCCGCCTGAAACCAGGAGTCGGTCTGGCGGCAGCACAGAGCGAGGCCGATCAACTCTTCCCACAGCTCTATTTCGAGCACAAGCACCCTGAATACGGAAAAGGTTACACAGGCCGGCTCACCGGGTTGAAGGAATACGTGAGCGGCAAACTGCGGCGGTCGTTGATAGTGCTTTGGTCCGCGGTGGGTCTGATCCTCCTCATCGTCTGTGTGAATTTATCGAATCTTGAGCTGGCGCGCGCGGCGGCGCGGAGCAAGGAATTCGCCATGCGGACAGCGCTCGGCGCGGGATGGGGACGGCTGGTCCGCCAATTGATCACTGAGAGCTTAGTGCTTTCGCTTACGGGTGCACTTCTCGGGTTGGGCTTTGCTTACGCGACCACGTTCTATCTGGCGCACCAAGGGTCCATTGCATTGCCGTTGCTTAGCAGCTTGCGAGTTGACGGCGCGGCGCTCGCGTGGACGCTCCTGCTGGCAGTCGCGAGCGTTGTCCTTTTCGGTCTCGCTCCGGCCTTCAAGATGTCGGGTACGAATATACAAGAGGCGCTGAAAGAGTCGGGTCATGGATCAGGCGATAGCAAGACGCACGACCGCGTGCGCGCCGCGTTAGTGGTCTCAGAAGTCGCATTGGCGTGCGTGCTGCTGATCGGAGCAGGGCTGCTGCTGCGCAGTTTTCTGCGCGTGTTGGATGTCGATCTCGGATTTGAGCCGAGCCACTCAGCCGCCGTCAGCGTGGACTACGTAGACGGCGGTAGCCCTGACAAGCGGGCCGCTATTTGGCAGGAAATCGTGCGCCTGACTTCGATGATTCCGAGCGTCGAAGCGGCGGGCATTTCGGATAACCTGCCCATGAGCCGGAACCGCAGTTGGGGAATTCGAGCCAAGGGTGGGGACTATGACGGCGGCAAATATCAGGGCGTCTTCGTCTACATCGTTTCGCCGGGCTACCTCAAGGCGATTGGTATGCGCTTGATCAGGGGCCGCGACATCAGTTGGGAGGATGCTCCCAAAGGCCAAAAAGTAGTTATCATCAACGAAACGGTGGCGCGGAAACTGTGGCCGGGGCAAGACCCGATTGGCCGTATTGCCGAAGCGGGCGGCGAGGATGTGCGCGTGATCGGCGTGATTGCTGATGTGCAAGAAACCAATGCGGAAGACGGCGCCGGATGGCAGATGTACTTGCCCGCGAGCCAGTTCGGGCCGGAGGGCGCTTATCTGACGGTACGGTCGAAGCTGCCTCCCGCTTCCCTGGCTCCGAGCGTGATGAGGACGCTGCGCCAGATCAATCCGGAGCAGCCGGCGACGCAGTTCAAACCAATTCAGAATCTGGTCGACCATGCGACCTCGCCAAGGCGCTTCTTTATGCTGCTGGTGTCGATCTTTGCGGGGCTGGGTCTGCTGCTGGCTTCGCTCGGCATTTACGGCGTGGTCTCGTACTCTGTCACACGTCAAACGCAAGAGATCGGCATACGCATGGCGCTTGGCGCGACTCAAAAACACGTGCTGCTGCGCGTGCTTGCCCGCAGTTTGAGGCTCGCGCTGGTGGGGATCGCTCTGGGTTTGGTCGCGTCGTTTGCTGTCGCCAGGCTCATCGCCTCTCTGTTATACCGTACCGCTCCCACCGACTTCGCAACCTTCGCGGGCATGGCCCTCCTGCTCTGCGTGGTCGCGTCCGTCGCCGGATTCGTCCCGGCGCGCCGCGCCTCGCGAATCGACCCGATGGTCGCTCTCCGCACTGAATAGCAATTTGGCCGGGTTACGGGTTTCCGAACTCCCGTGGGCTACTCGCTTACGCCCGTCGGCTGACGGGCTGACAAATTCAACGAACTTCGGGGACACGACAACTTCCGAGGAATCCAAACACCCGTTCCGTTCTCGAGAATATCAAGGCAGGCAATACAGATTCAACGATCTGCCCTGGCGGCCCAAGATTCAACTTCGGAATTCGGAATTAGAAGATCAATTTCAACGAGAACTGAATTTGGCGGGAAGTCCCAGCGGTATGGTTGATGAGGCCGAAGCCCGAGCCGCGCAGGACATTCACCGGCTGTCCGAAGTTGACCAGGTTTAAGGCGTTGAAGAATTCCCCCCGAAACTCCAGGGTGGGCGGTTCGGAACCGGCGCGGCTGCCGAGGGTTGTATCCTTGATCAAGGCGAAATCGAGATCGTGCAGGCCGGGACCGCGGAAAGTGTCGCGGCCCAAGCTTCCGAAGCGTCCCGAATTGGGCCCGGTACCGCCGGGAAGATTAATCGGGACGGAGAAGAACGAGTCATCGTCAGCGCCCCGGCCAAAATAATCTTCGCGAATCGTCCGGCTGGTGGAAAAGACGGGCACGGCAATTTGATCCGGCCGGTCGCCGCCCCCCGCGCCCGCGCCGGTCTGCTGAATTCCGGAGTAAACCGTAAACGGAATGCCGGTGGTCAGGGTTGTAATGTTCAGGAACTGCCAGCCGGAATTGAATCTCTGTCCCAGCGGGCGGAGCCAACTCACGCGGTCGAGAGGCAAGACCTGAATGACGCTGGACGTAAACGCCTGGGTAACGTCAAACGTCGAGGGCCCCTTGTCGGCCCCGGGGTTCCTGGGGTCCTGCGGGACGGCCTGGATGATGGTTCCAGTCGGCCCGCCGTAGCCGACCACGACGGCGCTGGTGTCGTCAATCGACTTGCTGAACGTGTAGCTGGTTTGGAAGCCCAACCCCAGGCGCGGATTGTTCTTCGAGGCGGACAACTGCAAGGCGTGATAAGTGGAATGCGAGCCGGTGGTCACAAACGACTCCGGCCCGTAGCCCCCGGTCACTTGCCCCGCCGAGTTGAATTGCGTGAAGTGGGCGAACTCGAGCGAAGCGCCCGCGTAACCATTCGGGCTGTTGATGCACTCAAGCTTCACACCCGCGGTGCCAACATAAGAAGCGGCGAGCACCACGTCTTTCACAGTCTGCTCAACGCTGGCTGTCTGGCTGACGATGTAACCGGTACGGATGTCGGGAGCCATGCCTGCCATGGCAAGCGGTTGTGGCTGGTGGCCGGGCGTCAAGGCGGAGAGGTCTGATTCAAAACGCGGCATGTCAAGGTTGGTGTTGGCCGGAACAATGCGAGTATTTCCGCCGGGCACGGCAACCTGGCCTGTTGTCGTGTAGAGAGTGGGCAAATTGAAAACGGTGACGCCGCCCGAGAAGGGCAGCGGCGCGCCGGCCGTTGCCGAAAGGTAGGGATTGACGATGAACGGGAATCCGCCGGTGAGGAAGTTCATCCAGAAAAGGTTGGGGAGAATGGAGGTAATCGCGCCGCCCGCTCGCACCACCGTGTTGTGGGCCGCTTGCCATTCCGCGGATAGGCGAGGCCCCCAGCCGTTCCAGTCCTGGCCGTAGGGAGGCTGCGGATTCATCAGCACGATTTCCTCCGCTCCCGGCGCCCAGGGCGGGACGAGGTTACCCTCTGCGCCGACAAAGCGCGCGGTCGAGGTACGATGCAGAGGCTCCCCAATGCGGCTGTTGGCTTCGTAACGCAGGCCGTAGTTGAGCGTGAACTTGGGCGAGATTTTCCAGGCGTCCTGAAAGTAAAAGTTATAAGCGTTGCGATGAATGTTGACCTCATCAAAGCGGTCTCCCACCGCCGTGTAAGGCGCGGGCACCGTGGTGTTATAAGAGAAGGGTGTAGCCGTCAGAAACCCCGTGAGAGAGTCGGGCAAGGGCGCGCCCGCGTTGATGTTGTGCTGCCCGCTGTCGGAAAGCATCGGGACGGGGGAGTACGCGGTCCCTCCGCCGAAGGCGTAGGTGCCGTCCGGGTTGACTCCGAAAATGCTCCCGTCGCGGTTGAAACGCATTTCGACGCCGAACTTGAAGCTATGCGTCCCATGCACATAGGCAAAGCTCTGGCGGAATTGGAACAAGTTCCCCAAGCTCCCGGTAGCCGTTCCGGCGGCCGCGTTGAACGGCTCGTAAAGGCTGTCGGCAAAAGTGATGGCGGGCTGGACGTGGTTGGGAGAAATGAACGTCGGAGTGCTGCGGATGTAGCCGATGGATGTCTCGGCAGTGAACTGCGCAGAAATCGCGCGGCTGTAGTGCAGCGCCGCATTGCGTTGGTGGTCGAAAAAATGGATGGCGAAACTGGGATCGATGGCGGCCTGGTCAGGATTGGTCAGTGGTCCGTTGACGTTGTTGAGCGTGAAGCGCGCAAACATCTGGGCCTTGCCGGAAATGCGGTGATCGATGCGCACGGAGAATTGATTCGTGTCCGTCGGCACTTTCGTTGACGTGGCGTAGGTGCGAGCGCCGAACGGACCCTGAAGATCGTTGGGCGAGGGGTAGCCGGCCAGGGCGGGCGCCACCAGCGGGCTGACCGGCACGTGGAGCGTGTCGCCGGGGAAGGCCGTCGAGTCCAAACCCTGACGCTCTGCCGGCGTGGGCACGGAGAGCACTTCCGTGGCGCTCAGCATCTGCCGGAAGCCCTGGTATTCACCAAAGAAAAAGGTGCGGTCGCGGCCGTGGTAAATTCCCGGCAGTGTCACCGGGCCACCCAGCGCAAAGCCGAATTCATTGCGCCGGAAGGGGGGGATGCGGCCAGGATTGCCGAGAGATCGCTCGTCGAAGAAATTGCGCGCGTCCAGCGCAGAGTTGCGCACGAATTCAAAAAGCGATCCGTGCAGCTGATTGGTTCCCGCCTTCGTAATGATGTTGGTGAAGCCGGCAGCGCCGTGGCCGATTTCCGCCGGCATCACTCCCGAATAGGCTTGGATTTCCTGCACCGCGTCGATGTTGAAATTCGAAAAGGTAGCTCCGCCCAATTCCGGATCGGTGGTGTCCACGCCATCCATGGCAAACATGGCGGTCGAGCCGCGCTGACCGTTCACGGCAAACTGCTGGGTGAAATTCGCCGAGCCATTGGTGTCGGTCATGGTGCCTGCGGCCAGAAGCAGCAGTTGGCTAAAATCGCGTTTGTTCAGGGGCAGTTCCGAGACTTGCCGGCTGGACAGGTTTTCGCCGCCGCTGGCTCTCGGCTGCTCGCCCGCGGCTACCGTCTCGAGAACCAACTCTCCGGCGGCCGCAGCTAATTGCAAGGTGGAGTCCAGGTTGCTGCCGGGCCTGATCTTCAATAACTCGCGCGCCGCGAAGGTCGTATCATGCCGGCGCACCCGCACGGTGTAACTCCCGGCCGGAACTTCCTGCAGGCGGAATGCGCCCTGCCCGTCGGAGACTGTAGTCAGGGTTCGACCCGAGACGGTTTCACGTAATTCGATTTGCGCTTCGGGCAAGGCGTTTCCCTTCGCGTCGCGCACAACACCTTGCCAGGAGCCCGATTGCGCCGGAGCGCCGGCCTGTGCGGTTTGCGGGGCTGCCGGCGTGCGTAGGCCGAACGCGCAGAAAATCAAAACGACGGCAAGGCAAAAGGATGCTGGCTTCGCGACCCGCAGAGCTTCGCTCTGCGCCAGCCGCATGTAGCCTCCCTGCTTGTCTGTCGCCCGACTGGGACGTACGGCGGCAGAGTTTCGGTTCGTTTCGAGGGAATGAAGGCGCTTTGGGTACCTTTTCGGATTCAATTGGGGTTTAACGGGAAGTAAGAACCACTTAAATTGCAACATTTCAAAAAGTCAAGTCCTTTGTTTTCAATTACTTCTTGGCTTTGTTTCCACTATTTTTATGTTTTTCCCGGGGCTCCCGGGTCTCCACTTTATAGAGTAATTCCGACCCTCGACGTGCTCCTCCGAGAGATTCTCCCCGCCTGCGGGCACGCGGTGCTCGAATGCACGCTTTGGGGGCCTGAAGAGCCTGGCGGGAACCCGGGCGGCATGTCATCCTGAGGAGCAGAAGGCGGCGAAGGATCCCTGCAGTTCTTTGATTTTATAAGCCACTAGAAACTGCAGGGATCCTTCGCTACGCTCAGGATGACATAATGGGCGAGTTTTCACACAGACTCTAGAGGTGCGCATTGGCGCTCAAAGTTAGGTTCGTTTTGGGTTCGTTTTTGAGCAGTCTTCCTGTGTTTTCAATAACATAGTGGGTTCGTTCGTTGTTTTTTTGTTATTGAACCCGAATTCCGAAGTTGAATTTGGCACTCCCGGGCCAACTCCTTGAATCTAAATTGCCTGCCTTGATAATCTCGAAAACGGAACGGGTGTCTGGATTCTTCGGAAGCAACCCCTCACCCGTCCCGCACCGGCTGACGACTACGCCGGCTGCGGGACACCCTCTCCCCAAGGGAGAGGGCCGTCAACGTTAATCGATTTCTGCCCTCTCCCTTGGGGAGAGGGTGTCGAGAGTAGCGAGCCGAGTGAGGGGTTTCTTCCCACAGAACCTCGCAACTTCGGAATTCGGGTTGAAGCACTCTATCTTCCCCGCTCGGCGGGATTTGCCCGCCTTTCCTTCCTGGCAGTGCTGACCAGGCGCTGGAATGCGACAAGAAGCCCGCAATCCGACAACCAGGGTAGGCTACCATGCATTACGCTTCCTGTCAAGCAAAAAATGCCGGAAGGTGCTTCTGCGATCCCCATCGGGGCCCCCTGGTCAGCCATTAGGGGGAGGCAGCAATAACCATCCGCCGGCCGCCGCGGCTAGAAGACTGAAGCGCCGAACGGACAAGCCGCGGATCCCAAAACTGGCGTACAATTCCACCATGCGTTGGCAACTTTGCGCAGTGGCGCTTGCTGTTTGTCTCTCCTGCTGTGCGCTCAGGGGTGAAGACTTGCCGAAACTTCCGGCGCTCAATTTCGGCGATTTCCCCACGGAAGTGCGCGATCAGGTTCAGCAAGCCTATACCGCAGCCCTGCTGCAGCCGCGAAACGCCGAAGCCGTCGGCAAGTTGGGGATGCTTCTGGATCTTTACGACCGGCCCGAGCAAGCCTTGGCGTGTTACCAGCAGGCCAACCAGCTCGATGAGCGATCCTTCCAGTGGCTCTACTATCTTGCCTCGCTGCTCGCGAAACAGAAGAAATACGCCGAGGCTGCGCAGGCCTTCCAGCGAGCGCTGCGCCTGGATCCGTCTTATCTTCCCGCGCGCCTGAAGATGGCCGAAAGCCTCCTCGACTCGGGCGGGATCGACGCGAGCCAGGAAGCGTATTCTGAAATCGTGGATGATATACCGGGCGCGGCGGAGGCGTACTTCGGCTTGGGGCGGATCGCCGTTCTGAAGGGAAATCCTGCCGCCGCCCGAGGGTCTTTCCGCAAAGCTTGTGAGCTCTTCCCCACCTATGGCGCTGCACACTACGCTCTCGCGCAGGTGGATCGAAAACTGGGCAGGACCAACGAGGCTGAGCAGGAGCTTGCCTTGTATGCACACCACGAGGCGGTGGTGCCTCCCGTCGACGACTCCCTCCGCGATCAGCTCAGAAAACTCGACATGCGGGCGGCAGCCCATCTGGAACGGGGTGTCCAACTCGAACAGGTGGGACGCCTGAAGGACGCCGTGGCGGAGACCGAGGAGGCCTTGCGGCTCAACCCCGAACTGGTTAAAGCCCACATCAACCTGCTCATTCTCTACGCCCGGGTGGGGAATCGGGAAAAGGCGGAGGAGCACTTCCAGGCGGCAGTGAAGCTGAACCCAACTCAGTTTCCCGACGCTTATTACAACTACGGTGTGCTTTTGATCATGGAAGGCAAGCCTGATGAGGCGGAGCAGGCGTTCCGGAAAGCGCTGGCCATTTCTCCGTCTTACGCTGCCGCCCACAATGATCTCGGCAATGTTCTAGAACGGCAGGGAAAGCTCGCGGAGGCGGCTGCGGAGTACCGGAAGGCGATCGAAGGCGATCCCAGCTTCCGTCGCGGTCACTTCAACCTGGGGCGGATGCTGATCAATCAGCACAAGTACGCGGAAGCAATCGAGCAGCTTCTCCAGACCCGAACTCCGGTGGATGAGGAGACACCAGCGTACCTCTACGCTCTCGGAGCCGCCTACGGGCGCGCCGGAGACAACTCGAACGCGCTCCACTATATGGCACAAGCCAAGGAGCTAGCGGTGGCGCGCGGCCAGACCGCCCTCGCTTCAGAAATCGACAACGATCTTGAGAAGGTTAAGGCCGGGACGGCATCCTCGTCCCCTCAAGGTCGTTGACCGCCTAGTACGGTGCCGGCGCTCAAATAACCTTGACAAAATCGTCTCTCACTGGTATAAAACCTGCGCAATAGTTTATTTCTTCGTAAATTGCCAGGCAAGCAACATTTTGTCGCACATTTTTTTGGTGGCCCCCAGGGCTATGAACTGTACAGGCGCACCTGAACAAGAATTTTGAACGAAAATGCCCGCTCGGCAGGTGAATTTCCGCATACATAAAGGAAAAACCCTGCGTGAACGAGATCAAAAGCTAACTCGCGAGCGGGTCAGATCACTGCTTATTTTATCTCCTTCCCGTCGGGTCGCATCATGCTGGGCAAGGGAAGCCGTGTCCAGAAACGTATGAGTGACTTCAAATAGTAAGGAGGAAGAAATTATGAATGAATGTAAGACCAAGAAATCAGGCGCTTCGACCATCATCGTTTTCTGTTTAATTACGGTGGTTGGGGCCGGCTTGCTGGCGACCGTACTCTCGCAGCCATTGCACGCGCAAGTCCTTTATGGCTCGGTGTCCGGCACAGTAAGCGATCCCAGCGGCGCTGTCATACCTGGTGCGCAGATAACCATCGTAAATGACACGACGGGATTCACGCGAACCGGAACCACCGATTCCGCCGGTTTATACCGCTTGCTCGATATCTCCGAAGGCACGTATACCCTTACTGCATCGGCATCGGGATTTCAAGTGTTCAAGCAAACCGGCCTTACCGTTGCCATCGGCCAGGTGAACGTGCAGGACATCAAACTGACTGTAGGTTCCACCACACAAGAAGTTACCGTGCAAGCTTCGGCTGTAGTTCTGCAAACACAGAAGGCCGACGTTCACACGGAGATCAGCAGCTACGCCGTGCAGAACCTACCCCTGAGCACTTACCGGAATTTCCAAGCCACGGAGTTGCTCGCCCCGGGCGTGTTCTCGACCTCGGGACTCTCCAACAGCTACCCAAATTCCATCGCTGACACGCCGGAGCGGTCGTTCGAGATTAACTCGAACGGTTTGCCGGCTCATGACAACATCACGCGCGTGGACGGGGCCACCAACCTCTTCATTTGGCTGCCCGACCATATGCTGATGGTTCCGCCGCAAGAGGCGGTGGAAGAAGTCAACGTTCAGACTGCCGACTACGACGTGGAAAAGGGCCTCACTGCCGGAGCCGCCGTGGACGTCGTGACGAAGTCCGGCAGCAATCAACTCCACGGTTCTCTTTATGGCTTCCATACGGACGACGCTTTGAACGCCACCAACTGGTATAACCACGCCACCAACACCGGAATTCTCAACAACGACGGAGTTGCCATTGGCGGACCGATCAAGAAGGACAAGCTCTTTTTCTTCGGCAACTGGGATGGGAGTTGGCAGCACTTGGCTGAAGGCTACACCGACACTATTCCGACAGACGACCTGAAGAGCGGGAACTTCAATGCCTACCTGGGAGCCGCGGTTCCCGGTGCCAACGTCTGCACCACCGAAGGGGCCACGGTTCCATTACAGCAGGGCATGGTGTTCGATCCTGCCAGCGGGAATCCGGACGGCACGGGACGATGCGTGTTCTCCTCCGGCGGGGTGCTCAACGTCATCCCTGGTAATCGCATGAACCAAGGCGCGATTGCATTCAACAAGCTAATCCCTGAACCTAACGTCAACACCGGTGTCATCACCACCGGCACCCCCTATAACATTATCGGGACCAAAGCGGCGCGGCCCTTGGCCCGTAATATCTACACCGGCAGGGTCGATTGGAACCAGAGCCAGAATCACACCATCTGGGTAAAGTGGTCTGGTCAGGACTCCAATTTCTATGAGCCTTTCGATCTTGGCGCGGCGGGCGGCAGCGGCAGCGGCACGGCCCACCAGTTCGCTCAGATCGCGACTCTGGGGCATACCTGGACACTTTCTCCCAGCCTCATTCTCACCGGCCACATCGGTTTTGACCGGATGAGCGAATTCGCACACCCACCCGGATTCGGCGAGCCTCTCGGGGAATCGCTGATCGGCATCGCAGGGAGCAACACGCCTGCCGGAGATGTCCGCTATACGGGGCTTCCCGGGGTGAGCGTCGAAGGGTTCAGCGGCATGGGCAGCCTGAACTCATGGGAGCCCGACACCCGAAACGACTGGACGTTGACCACTTCGCATAACCTCACCTGGATCAAACACGCCCACGAACTGCGCTTGGGCGTGGACCTTGCCCATAATCACCTCAATGCATTCCAGCCGGAAATCTTCTGCTGCCCGCGCGGCAATGTCCTCGAGGATTACGGCGGCACCGCACTCAACACCACCGGCTTGACCAGCGGAGGCCAGCCCGTAACCTTGACACCTTTCGTTCAGAACTCCTACGCGATGTGGGACCTGGGCTTGATCTCCGAAGCTCAAAACGATGCCCAGTTCATAAAGTCCACCGGTAAGGACACCCAGTTTGCCGTCTATTTCGGCGATCGCTGGAAGGTCACTCCGAAGTTCACCGCTGACTTGGGTGTTCGCTGGGAATATTTCCCCTTGATCACCCGGGACGGCGTGGACAAGGGTGAGTTGTTTGACACGGCCACCGGCCAACTCCATTTCGGCGGCTTGGGCGGCAACGGGACCCACAACGGAATGACCTCAAGCAAGACGCTCTTTATGCCTCGCATCGGCTTGGCCTATCAGCTTGATCAGAAGACGGTGGCACGTGCCGGGTTCGCACTCTCCGACGACACGACTCCTCTCGAAAGACCGTTGAGAGGGTTTTTCCCCCTGGCTATCGGAGCGGATGACTTTGACACATCCACCCCGGCTGAGGCAGCCGCCTGCAACGGCCAAGCGTCGGCGTCCACCTGCTACAGACCCTACTCCACATTTGGCGCGGTCACGGGCAGCCCCTACGCCGTTGGCCTGCCGATCATCCAGGTGCCTAACCTGGCAAGCGGCGTCATCACTCCGCCTAGCGACGTAGACGTTGGGACGCTGGGTCCGGGTGAGTACCACCGTGGTTATGTTGAATCGTGGAATGTGTCTTTCGAGCGCAAGCTGCCCTCGGATTTCTTGTTGAGCGTCGGCTACGTGGGCAATCACTATGTTCACGAGTTCAACGGCCGGGACCTCAACGCGTCTCCTTTGTACGGAGTCGAGCCTGCGTTCGGCGGGATTCAGAGAGGCGGAGGGACGTACCAGTTCCAGGGGTACCTGGATTCGCACTACAATTCCCTTCAGGTCAGCTTGAACCACCGATCCTCCCGTGGGCTATTCGTTCAGGTGGCTTACACCTACTCGAAGGCCATGGGCTATGTGAACGACAACACCTGGGAAAACGGGTTGGAGTTTAACTGCACGCCATCGGCAGCCATGCCCCAAGGGTGCCAGCAGCTCAACTACGGTCCGCTGAGCTTCGACCACACGCAGAACTTCAAGCTGGCGTTCGTCTACGATCTACCCTTCGGCGAAGGCAAGAAGCTGGCCAGCAGCTCCAAAGCGGCAAACGCGATCCTGGGCGGTTGGAAACTGAACGGCATCTTCTCCGCCTTCACGGGCTCGCCGTTGCAGCTCAGTCAAGACATAAGCAATATCAACACCTACGGAACCGCCGCAGTTCCGAATCACGTTGCGGCGGTGCAGTATCTGGGCGCAGCCAACAACTCCCTCGGCTACCCCCAGTGGTTTAACAGTTCGGCCTTCGCTCCCAATCTATCTTCGACCCTTATCGGAAACATTGGCCGAACCGAATCGTGGCTGACCGGGCCTGGCCTGTGGCAATTCGACCCCAGCCTGGCTCGAATCTTCAAGCTCACCGAGCGGTTCAACCTGGAGGTGCGCGCTGAAGCGGAAAACTTCTTCAACAATCCGCACTTCAACAACCCCAACACCGGCTGTACAACAACTGCGTCCACGACCGGCGGTGCGCCCACTTGCGGGTTAACCTTCGGTGAAATCCAAGGTTCTTACGGCGAACGCGTTGTGCAATTCGGCATGTTCCTGCGCTTCTAGTTACCTGGCTTGACGCCTTGGGACCGGGTGAGAATCCCGGTCCCAGTCAGGCCACTTCAGGTATTGACCATCTCCTGGCGGGCGCCGCGCAAGTGGCGCCCGCTTTTTTTATGTCGGTAATCCCGAATTCCAAAGTTGCGAGGATCTGAGGGAAGAGACCCCTCACCCGGCTCGCTACTCTCGCCACCCTCTCCCCAAGGGAGAGGGCTGAGATTTATCATGGTTGACCACCCTCTCCCTTGGGGAGAGGGTGTCCCGCAGCCGGCGTAGTCATCAGACGGTGCGGGACGGGTGAGGGGTTACTGCCGAAGAATGCAAGCACCCCTTCCGTTCTCGAGGTTATCCAGACAGGCAGTTCGGGTTCAAAGAGCTGGTTTGGGAGCGCCAAATTCAACTTCGGAATTCGGGTTTAACCCGAATTCGTAGATTGATGTGCACTGTTCCGTGCTTAATCCGTTAGATTGAAGTTGGTTAGACAAAATCTACGGAGGCACAGAACAGTGCAGAGAAAAGTTAGCGTGCTTTGGGGAGAAAAG
>Ga0209517_10001942_pt1 | contig 30205 bp, 25 predicted proteins | sample PeaSoiMetSII2010_FD_187695 | JGI IMG/M metagenome (GOLD analysis project Ga0209517, IMG submission 187695) | Peat soil microbial communities from Weissenstadt, Germany - SII-2010 (SPAdes) (version 2) | ecosystem: Environmental > Terrestrial > Soil > Wetlands > Peat | place: Germany...
CTATTGACCTCAGCGGTGGTAGGCGCGGTTTTTCTGGCAAAAAGGAACTAAAGAATGAGCGATTATCAAAGCACCTATCTTACACTTTCCGCAATACTCTTCGCCATCGGCACGCTTGGGGTGATCATACGCAAAGACGCCATAGTAGTCTTCCTGAGCATAGAGATCATGCTCGGCGCTGTGAACCTCGCTTTTATCGCTTTTTCACGCGCCAACCAATCAGCCGAAGGGATATTCATGGTCATGTGCGTTATGGCCGTTGCCGGGGCGGAGGCTGCGATCGGGCTTGGCATCTTTGTCTTTTTGTACCGGAAAACAGGCACCATCAATATTGATAAATTCAACCTGCTAAAGTGGTAAATCGAGGCTCACGATGATGTTTGATCTAGTATGGCTTATACCGACATTTCCCCTCGCAGGCGTGTTGCTCAACGGCCTGCTCGGCCGCAGAATCGAGGATAAAAATAAAAGCCTCGTACACTGGATAGCCTGCGGTGCGGTCGGCCTCTCCTTTCTGGTCACGCTGGCGCTGTTTGTGAAGTTACTGGGGCTGCCCTCGGACAAGCGTTTATATGATTTCACCTGGTTTACCTGGATTGCCGCAGGGGATTTCAAGGTGAGCGTGGGATATCAGATCGATCCATTGTCGATGTTCATGTGCATGTTTGTGACCGGGGTCGGTTTTTTGATCCATGTTTATTCAATCGGATATATGTGGCATGACGAAGGCAGGTATTACCGGTATTTTACCTACCTCAACCTCTTTATGTTTTCAATGATCACGCTGATTCTGGCGGATAATTTTTTGTTGATGTTCCTTGGATGGGAAGGCGTAGGAGTTTGTTCGTACCTGCTGATTTCTTTCTGGTTTACGGATGTGGCAAACGCCATCGCGGGCAAGAAGGCGTTTATTACAAACCGGGTGGGTGATTTTTTCTTCGCCGTGGGGATGCTTCTTCTGTTGACCCAATTGGGTGGACATGGCGTTTGGTCGTTGAAGTTTGCCGATGTGTTTGCAAACGCTTACATGCTCTCACCAAAACTGATTACCGTGATTTGCCTCCTGTTTTTTCTGGGATGCACCGCCAAATCGGCCCAGATACCCCTCTACATCTGGCTGCCTGACGCTATGGCCGGCCCTACCCCTGTGAGCGCCCTTATCCATGCAGCCACAATGGTGACTGCCGGCGTCTACTTCGTGGCGCGATGCAATGTCCTTTATTCAATGTCCACGTTTGCTATGGGGGTGGTTGCAGTTGTCGGCGCTTTAACCGCATTGTTGGCTGCCACCATTGCCCTGACCCAAAACGATATCAAGAAAGTGCTGGCCTACTCAACCGTGAGCCAACTCGGCTACATGTTCCTGGGCCTGGGGGTTGGAGCATTCGCCGCCGGTCTTTTCCACGTGCTGACCCACTCATTTTTCAAGGCGCTCTTGTTCATGTGTTCCGGTTGCGTCATCCACGCGATGAGCGGTGAGCAGGACATGAGAAAGATGGGAGGGCTAAGGCACAAGATGCCAATCACTTTTTACACCATGGTGATCGGCACTCTTGCGATTGTTGGTTTCCCCGGGCTCTCCGGTTTTTTCAGCAAGGACGAAATCCTGTGGAAGGCGTTCAGCGGTGAGCAGGGCAGTTCCATTCTGTGGCTTATGGGTGTTCTTGCAGCGGCTATGACCGCTTTTTACATGTTCCGCCTGATTTTTATGACATTTTTTAATGAATGCCGGGCCTCTGAAGAGGTGCAAAAACATATCCATGAAGCCCCTAAAACAATGACGGTCCCGTTGATCGTTCTTTCGGTCCTTTCTATTATCGGAGGCTACATCGGCGTTCCAGAGTCCCTTGGGGGTTCAAATCTGGTCGAGCATTTCCTCGATCCGGTGATTGGACTCGGACATGACAAACTCTTTCAGTCCGCCGGCGGGCCGCCATTGATGCACAATATATCCGAGGTCGCCGTTCACCACCACGCGGTGGAAGCCGAGTATTGGCTTATGCTCATTGCCGTCGGGATCGTGTTCGGAGGAATCCTCCTCGCCTACCTGATGTATATGAAGAAACGATCGCTGCCGGAAACTCTGGCGAGTGGAAACCCGTCGTTCTACCGCCTGCTGCTTAACAAGTGGTACGTGGACGAGATCTATGAAAAAATGGTCATCAACCCGTTGCGGTCGATCAGCGTCTTTCTGTGGAAAGGCATTGACGTGGTGGTGATTGACGGACTCGTAAATTCAACTGCTAAATTTTTTATGAATTGCGGGGTTATATCGAAAGCGTCCCAGTCGGGATATGTTCAACGTTACGCGGTATCCTTTCTGGTGGGGGTGTTCGTTTTAGTGGCCTATTATATCTACATCCGCTAAGGGAACAATTTCCGGATAATTATCAGTTTTAGCGGGAATGATTTGTAGAATTTGGATATGTCTTCGGGAGCAAAATAGATGAATCAATTCAGTTTTCCGATCCTCAGCACCCTCATTTTCTTTCCACTGTTATGTGCGGTTTTGCTGATATTTATCCGAAGCGAAGGCGGTGAAAATGATGAATTATTACGCAAAACCGCCCTAGTGGGTTCTATAATCGAATTTTTGATTTCGCTTTTGCTCCTGGTCCGATTCAATGCTGAAAACCCCGGCATGCAGTTTGTGGAATTGGTCCCCTGGGTTAAAAGCTTTTCGATGAACTATTATGTAGGATTGGACGGGATCAGCCTCTGGCTAGTTCTTTTGACTACTTTCTTCGTACCATTGTGCATTCTGTGCTCATGGACCTATATAAAAGAAAAAACAAAATACTTCCTGATCTCCATGCTCTTTCTCGAAACTGCCATGATAGGCACTTTCGTTTCTCTCGATCTCATCTTGTTTTATATCTTCTGGGAATTCATGCTGATCCCCATGTTTCTTCTGATTGGCGTCTGGGGTGGGGAACGCCGTATCTATTCCGCTGTGAAGTTCTTTATATATACGGCTGCCGGGAGCATATTCATGCTGGTGGCTATCATTTACCTGTACTATTACAGCTATAAGACCACTGGTGCAGGCACCTTCAACCTGCTTGACCTCTACAATATGCATATTCCCATTTCGGCCCAGTTTTGGCTTTGCGCAGCTTTTAGCCTCGCGTTCGCCATTAAAGTGCCGCTTTTCCCGTTGCACACGTGGCTTCCGGATGCACATGTCGAGGCGCCCACAGCCGGCAGTGTTATCCTTGCCGCCATTCTTCTGAAGATGGGCACCTACGGTTACTTGAGATTCTCGATGCCGCTTTTCCCCTATGCTTCCCATCAACTTCTGCCGGTGATTGCCGGGCTGGCTATTGCCGGAATTATCTACGGCGCCCTGGTCGCATGGGTGCAGCCGGACATGAAAAAACTGGTGGCCTATTCGAGTGTAAGCCACCTGGGATACGTTATGCTTGGATTGTTTGCGCTCAACGTCCAGGGTATAGAAGGGGGCATCTATCAGATGCTGAATCACGGGGTCAACACGGGCGCACTCTTCCTTCTCGTTGGTATGATTTATGAGCGGCGGCATACCAGGCTTATGGACGATTTCGGCGGTCTGGCCAAGATAATGCCGGTGTTTGCCACTTTCCTCATGATCGCTACTCTTGCCTCGGTGGCGGTGCCCGGGACAAACGGATTCGTGGGCGAGATACTGATACTGGTGGGTGTGTTCAGGAGCTATCCCGTGTTGGGCGTATTTGCAGTTTCCGGAATGGTTCTTGGCGTCGTCTATATGCTCTGGATGTATCAAAGGGTAATGTTTGGGCCGGTAACCGAAGAGGCCAACCGCAAACTCCCCGACTTGAACACAAGAGAGATTGTAACCATGGTTCCCATTGCCGTGCTGATATTCGTCATGGGGATTTTCCCGGGGCTTTTTTTGCGTAAAATGGATGCCTCGGTGAATTACTTCATTAAACAATACCAATCCAAGTATGAGATGTATACCGCCGAAAAAAACGGCAATTCTGTCCCGGCGGCCCTGCAAAATGTCGTAAATTCCGAAGCAGTCTCTCGCGAGGGGCTGATTTCGTCGCGCAGGTGATCGGAATAATGATCGTACCGAACAGGGTACGCTGTTTTAAATCTGGAGGAACCGAATGGAGACGTTGAAATTTATTCTGCCGGCAGCGGACTATGTTGCTGTCCTGCCGCAGATAATTCTTGTAGCAACGGCACTGGTCGTACTCGTCATGAGCGTTTTCAAAGACTTGGCCAAAGCTTCGCTCATCGGCCACGTGTCCCTTGCGGGGTCCGCTCTCGCGCTTGCCGCTGTTGTCTTTACCGGCTCCGGAGGCCCTCCGTTCTCCTCATTCAGCGGAATGGTCCTAACAGACAGGTTCTCTTTTTTCCTTACCCTTGTTATCTGCATGATTATTGTCCTGACCGTTTTGGTCTCGTTAAACTATCAGAAGTTCTACGAAAACATAAGGACCGGGGAATATTACGCGCTCGTTCTGTTTGCAGGGGTGGGCATGATCTTCATGGCCACAGCGGGGAACCTCATTCTCCTGTTTGTGGCGCTCGAAACCATGTCCATTTCGATCTATGCCCTTACAGGGTTTCATAAAGATCAGTTAAAATCCGGTGAAGCCGCCTTGAAGTATTTTCTGTTGGGCGCCTTTGGCTCTGCTTTTCTGCTCTATGGGTTCGCCTTCGTTTACGGGGCCACGGGCAGCCTGGACATTATCAAGATAGCTTCTTTTATTCAAACACATCCGCAAATCCTTCGATTCAAATTCCTTGTGGCAGGGTTGGTGTTGATGACGGCGGGGTTTGGATTCAAAATATCGATGGTTCCCTTTCACATGTGGACGCCCGATACCTATGAGGGCGCCCCCACGTCCATTACCGGATTCATGGCGACGGGTGTTAAGGCCGCGGCCTTCGCAGCGCTTATCAGGGCAATCCTGGTTCCCCTGGCCCCAATGCAGGAGAGCTGGATTCCAATCATGTGGCTGGCCGCGGTTCTTACAATGACCGTCGGAAACATAATCGCCCTTGCCCAGGATAACATCAAAAGGATGCTTGCCTATTCGAGCATCGCCCATGCAGGGTATATTCTTCTCGGGTTTGTCGCCGGGACGAACATTGCCCAGGCAGGGATGCTTTTTTATCTAATGGCGTATGCCTTCATGAACATAGGGGCGTTTGCCGTGGTCGCGCTGCTTTGCAAAAAAGGGGAAGAATTCAACAGCATCTCCGACTTTGCCGGTCTTGGTTTTAAGTACCCCGCAGTGGGGCTTGTAATGTCCGTGTTCCTGCTCTCCCTTGCAGGCATTCCGCCTACGGGCGGGTTCATGGGTAAATTTTATATCTTCACCGAGGCGCTGCGGTCCGGGTATGTGTGGCTGGTGATCGCTGCCGGTGTAAACAGCGTGATCTCAATCTACTACTATCTGCGGGTGGTAGTGGTGATGTATTTTCAACCGCAAGCCGCTGGGAATCAGATATCGCTGGCGGTTTCACCCGAGGTGGTGGTGGCGCTGGCGGCCACGGCCACGGCTGTCCTTTTTATGGGGATTTTCCCGTCCTACTTCTGGTCGCTTGCCAGCAATTCAATTTTCAGCCTTATGTAGGGGAATGGGCTTTCTCCTCAGTTTCGGACCGGATCGTGCCAGAAGGAAGTTCTCCCCTGTCCGCTTTTGCCGGCATCTACGGCTATTCCCTGGTAGCCGAAGGCGATGTAAGCGGCTTTGGGCGGCAGACTTATTTGCCGGTTGAAGGGGATGGGATCGAAGCCGTCGTGCTCTGTGGCCAGTCCGATTTCCTCCAGGACTATGCCGTTTTCATCCAGTAAAACAGCGCTCAGGCGAAAGTCTTCCAGGATTACGTAACCCATGACCATGGAATATGAGAATTCGACTCTGCCGGACAGCGTCATCTGCCCCTGGTTTGTGGAATAGCTGTAGACTACGCTAAGGTCATTGCCTTTCCATGTTCCGGAGTATCGGGGCTGTGAAATTGAGAGACGATCTTCAGGCGAAACGGACCGGGCACGGGCGCCTGCTGTCTGCACCGCCGCAATAAGAAGGACTGCGGCTATTGCGGATGAGAAACAACGAAAGCCTTTTTTCATACGGAATCCTTCCTTGATGTGTCCCCTTTACAACCCTCGGTTGTCTGTTTTATATAAGACCGGCAGCCGGGATCTGTTAGTTCTTTCTTTAGCAATATATTTTTAGTAACATTTGTTTTTCGGTCCTGCACCTTTTTTGAAATGGGGTTAGCCCGTTGGAATACTCAAAGGAAGAGAGAAAGATCGTACTTGTGGCCGACGATGATGCGGACGACTGTCTGCTGATAAAGGATGCATTGATTGACAGTGGCCTGGACTGGGACATTCAGTTTGTTGGTGACGGGATCGAGTTGATGGAGTATCTGGAAAATTGCGCGCGGCGTGAAGAACAGGGCGACGGGCGTTTCCCCGACATGATTCTGCTCGACCTCAATATGCCTCGAAAAGGAGGGCGGGAAGCACTGAAGGAGATCAGCGTTCATACGAGGTTCAATAAAATACCCATTGTTATTCTTACCACATCCGATGAACCCCAGGACGTTGCTCTTTGCAGCTCTCTTGGAGCAAAGCTGTTCATCACCAAACCGAACATGTATAATGAGTGGCTGGAAAGAGTTGCCGCCCTGAAAGAATTTGTCTGAGTTAAAGCAAAACCCTATCCAGGATCGAAAAAATATCCCCTGCTAAAATCAGTTCTACTCCTTCCCGGACATCGGCATCCAGACCTTCTATGTCGACTTTGTTCGCTTCGGGAAATATGATGGTTTTCACGCCCGCCCTTTGAGCAGCCAGGACTTTCTCGCGGATTCCGCTGACGGGAAGCAGTCTTCCGCTGAGGGTAAATTCTCCCGAAAGGGCAACATCGCGGCGTGCAGGCTTTCGGGTTAAAAGGGATATAAGGGCCAGAGCTATGGTGATGCCGGCCGAAGGCCCGTCTTTGGGAACAGCCCCGGAGGGAATGTGCACGTGGATGTCGTTGCCATCGAAAAAATTGGTGGCCAGCGAAAAAGATTCCGCGTGACTTCGTATATAGCTCAGTGCCGTTTGCGCGGACTCGCGGATTATTTCTCCGAGCGAACCCGTCAACATCAACTGCTGGTTTCCCTTCATCATGGTTGCTTCGATGGAGATAATCTCTCCGCCGAATTCGGTCCAAACCAACCCGGTGGTGACCCCTACACCGTGCCCGGCCTCGGCGATCTCATGAGTGAACCTCCTTGGCCCTAGCAGGTTTTCCACCAGTTTTTCATCAACCACGACGGGAGAGCGGTCATTTTCGTTTTGAACACAAAGCCTGGCAACTTTGCGGCATACAGTGGCGATCTCGCGTTCGAAATTGCGCAGACCGGCTTCGAGTGTATAGTCTATGATAATTTTTGAAACAGCGTTATCTTCAAACTCGACGTTTCTGTTTTTCAGGCCGTGTTCTCTCAACTGGCGGGGAACGAGGTATTGTCTTGCGATAGCCAGTTTTTCCTTTTCCGTGTAACCGGGGAATTGAATTACCTCGAGCCTGTCCAGGAGCGGAGCAGGGAGCCTTTCCACCACATTGGCGGTTGAAATGAACATTACACTGGACAGATCGAAGGGAAAATCCAGGTAATGATCGAGAAACCGGCTGTTTTGCTCCGGGTCCAGAATTTCCAGGAAAACCGAAGCGGGATCTCCCCGGAAATCCTGACCGATCTTGTCTATCTCGTCGAGCATGAAAACCGGGTTCCTGACGCCGATGCGCCGTATCTCAGTCATGATTCTGCCCGGCATCGATCCCACGTAAGTTCTGCGGTGTCCTCTGAGTTCGGCTTCATCACGCAGACCTGCGAGGGAAATCCTTACGAATTTCCTCCCCAGCGCCTCGGCAATAGATTTGCCTATCGAAGTCTTTCCGGTTCCCGGCGGGCCGGAAAAGCACAGGATCGGGCTTCGCGTCAATTCAATGTAGCGTTTCTTTTCGCGAATCTGCCGCACGGTGGAGCGAAGCTCCTCCATGTCAACCGGTTTTGGCAGGTAGTGGGCGGCGCCTCTTTTGAGAGCGTCAACCGCCGAGTTCACCGTCGCATAGCCGGTGATCATCACAATCTGGGTGGTCGGGGCGATCTGTTTGGCGGATTCGAGGAGCTGAATGCCATCCATCTTTTCCATCTTGAGATCTGTAAGGATCAGCTCGAACTCTTTTTGCCTGAGTTTGTCCAATCCATCCTGACCGTTGACAGCGGTGGTTACCTGGTAGCCTTCCTTGCGTAAGACATATTCCAGGTTAGTTCTGGCTATCTCCTCGTCATCGACGACCAGGATATGGAAATCGTTGAAATTGCAAAGGGTTTTTACCGCCAGGTATTCGAGGATTCTCTCTTTTACATGAGCCAATCCATAATGCTGAAGCTCGAGGATTTTTTCCGCGCGCGGCATATCCAGGCAGTCGTCGGTAAGGTTCTGCCACGGAAGCGATAGGAGGAATTCAAGATAACTCACCCCGATTGTGTACTCAGGTATCCCCGGGTCCATTCTTTCAAGCCGTTCGAGTTCCTTGGAGGCCAACTCGGATACTGCCTTCGAGACCCTTGCGCCCTCAATGGCCCTGCGGAGATCAATCAACTCAACCGGTGTTTCTTCATCGGATCTTTCTTCGATTTTTTCACTCTTTTTAAATATGCCCATTCCCCTGCCTTTCAATTCATGTTGCAATTCGCAACGCGCTCATGCCCCTCGTTTCAGAATCGAACGCCACTCTGTTTCCGTAGGGGGCGGGCGGCTGTTCGCCCGATTCCCGTGGTCGGCCCACCTGGATGCTATTGCGTTTTGCAACGTTTAATCCCCGATGACTCCAGTTGCCGGAGGGAAACTAAAACCTCATTTGTCAATGATTACGACAGCTTTTTACCAGATGGCATGACTCTTGACTATAGAAGATTGAAAAATTCATGTTCAAGTGAGTGGACTATGACAGATTTAATCGAAAAAGATAATAGAAACGAACTCCGCAACAGCCGCAAAATTCTTGTCCTGGCCAACAACGGTCTGTTCCGGGACCACGTGATCAACCATAGCGTGCAGCTTGCCGGGCGGCTTGGATACGATCTTGTAGCTCTTAGCGTTGACTCGCACCTTGAAGGCAGATCTTTTGAAACAAGGTCTGCCGAATCGGCTGGGAATCTATGCGAACGGGCTGGTCTCAACGGGATTCACTGCAGTTCCATGACCCGGAGCGGAGACATTGAATTCGCTGTTGAAGACGCAATTCACGACATGAAGAGAGTGGAAATCGTTGTAACGGATTCAGAGACAAAGAGTGAGAGTATAAGAAATATATCGGTTCCGGTAGTGAGTGTCTTATCTGCTTCTGATGACCAAGGAGGGAAAATCATGACTGCTCAACGCGAATCCTCGAACTCGAAAGCCAAAGTGATTGGGAAAACGGCCGGATTTGGCCTGCTAAGCGCCGCCTGTTATGCTGCTGTCTTTACAAACTCAGCCGCCGTTATGCAAACCTTTACCAAAGGCGGCTGGTACGCGGCCCTTCCCATCGCCACCGTAGTGGCGATTTCCCTGGTTCACGGCGCATTTGCTCATAATCTCTGGTCTCTTCTCGGCATAGAGGCATTGAAAAGAGATCAGGTTCGCAAGACCGAACACAAGGTCATCCAGAAGAGAAAAACGCAGAGGAAAAGACCTCGCGCCTATGCCTACGTCAACCCGTTTCACAGGGTTGACCTCTAGACAAACATGGCCGCCGGTGGCTCGGAAAAAACTTTTCTCCGTCAACCGGCCTGCTTCCGACTGAGGCGCATTTCTTACGTTGTGTCTTTTTGCTTCTTACTTACGAGGGATAAGGATTCAAAATGCATGATATAGCAAACGAAGCGGTCAAGTTCATCGATCTCACTGCAGCTTACGTGATTTTCCTCTTTGTGGTCGGCTTTATCGGCGGCCTGGTGAGCGGTTTTATCGGTTCAGGCGGCGCTTTCGTTCTGACCCCCGGAATGATGAGCCTTGGAGTGCCGGGCACCGTGGCCGTTGCGAGCAACATGTGTCATAAGTTCCCTAAAGCTCTCGTCGGGGCCTACAAACGCTTCAAATATGGCCAGGTCGATTTGAAGCTTGGCCTTGTGCTGGCAGTATCTGCCGGTGCCGGTGTGCAGGTGGGCATAAAGATTCAGCGTATGATTCTTGAAAAATGGGGACAGGCAGGTTCGGATCTTTATGTAAGCCTCTCTTTTGTGGCGGTGCTGATCGTCGTGGGACTCTATGTTCTTCGCGACGCGTTGAATATATCGAAATCGGGTGGAGGTGAAAGAGTTGTCCTGCTTGCCAGGAAGCTCCAGAACATCAACCTTTGGCCTATGATGACATTTAAGACCGCAAATGTGCGCATCTCCTTCTGGTTTACGCTTCCAGTCGGTTTTGCAACCGGTATGCTGGCTGCCACCATCGCTGTCGGCGGTTTCATAGGCGTTCCCGGTATGATTTATTTGCTCGGTGTATCGAGCCTGGTTGCTTCAGCCAGTGAGTTGGTAATAGCCTTCGTGATGGGTATGGGTGGCTCCATAAACTGGGCTATGCATGGAATGGTAGACATTAGGCTGGTCTTGATCATCCTTGCCGGATCGCTTCTGGGAGTTCAGCTTGGCGCAATCGGGACGACCTATGTTAAGGAACACATGATCAAATTCGTTATGGCGACAATCATGCTCATAGTTGCTGTGAGCAGAGGTTTTGCAATTCCGAAGTACCTCCATCAGCTTGGCCTCATCTCGATAAATGAGGGTACCATGACGGTACTGGGCAGCATCAGTTTTATCATGATGTGCTTTGCCTTGCTTACCGGGGCTACAATCATTCTCGTCAGCATGTGGAAGGCAAGAAGGGCGACATATATTCCCGAACCGCTGGTCGAAGCCAGTTGAATCACTGTTAGGAATTTAGCGATTCACAGATATGCTCTCCTCTTCTCTGCAAGTTCAGAGAGGAGGAGAGCCTTTTGAGTAACAATTCACCGCAATATAGCAATCTCTGCGGTGAACGAGTACCCTTTTGATGGGTATAAGAGGTTTCCCCCGACCCCCCGCCTGTTTTCATCGTTCACTGTTTACCGCAATTGGACTATAGTGGCAGGCTGCTATTTCCTATAAGCCCGGTAATTCTTCTTTCGCTATTGAATCGAGACCATGTCCGGGAAAACATATCGGAGTCGCCGATGCCAATCAGTTTTCCGACTTTTCCATTTTCTTCACTAAGGTTGAATATCCGCCAGAAGGTTATAGCAGGTTTCGCATTGCTGCTGATAATAACCGGCTCCTTCGGCACGGTTTCTTTCAGTTACCTTCGAGACGTGGAGCGAAAGCAGCATTTTGTCGAGACGGCGGACGACCTTCGGGATTTTATTCTTGAAGCCCGCAGGTACGAGAAAAACTTTCTTCTATATGGTTCGGCTGATGATTTGAACGAAAATCACAGATTCACTCAACTCGGCTTGGAGTTGCTCGCTAAGACGATCCCGGAAACCAGCGATCTTCAGGGTGTTCCCGTGCTCAACCAGATCAAACTGGAACTTGGCGGTTATCAACAATTAATGATCCGGATAGCGCACACCCATGGCGATGGGCCCGGATTGTCAGGAATTGAAGACCAGTTGCGCGAACATGGCAAGAGCCTGGTCGACCTGTCCCAGAGGCTTGTATCGTTTGAACGCGAACGTATTCTTCGTATAGTAAACTCCCTGGAGAGTCTGCTTTTGATCTCGCTTGGCGTTACGATCATCGCCGGTGGACTGCTGATCCCGGTAATTTCCACAAAGATCGTTCGTCCGCTGCGCTATATCGAAAAAACTACGCACCGCATTGCCGGTGGGGATTTGAGGCCGATTGAGGTCCTCGATACCCACGATGAGACACAGCGCGTGATCGAGGGGTTCAACCGCATGATTTCCGAACTGGACAAGCGGCAGGACCAATTGCTTCAGGCCAAAAAACTGAGCTCGCTCGGGACACTCACTTCGGGTATAGCTCACCAGCTGAACAACCCTCTTAACAATATTTCCACTTCCTGCCAGATCCTTCTGGAGGAATTCGACAAGGCCGATGCCAGGTTTTCGCTTCAGATGCTTAATAATATTGAGCACGAAGTGCATCGCGCACGCGATATTGTGAGGGGGCTTCTGGAATTCTCGCGAATAAAGGAATTCTGCCTGGCGCCGACTGCGCTTCTACATGTGGTTGAGCAGGCCGTAAAACTCATTTCCAGCCATGTTCCGCCTGGAATTGAGGTCGTGTTGGATATCCCCGAGGACCTTTCGCTCGATCTCGATGCACCACGGATTCAGCAGGTTTTTCTGAACCTGATTGAAAATGCTGTTCTTGCCATTGAACCTCCCGGACAAATCGCGATCAAGGCCTGGGCGGACATGGCTGAAAAGCAGGTGCTCATTACGGTTGAAGATACCGGAAAAGGGATACCCGGGGAAGAACTCGGAAGGATTTTCGATCCTTTTTTTACGACCAGGGAAGTGGGCGCCGGGACTGGACTTGGGTTGTCTGTAGTTTTCGGTATTGTCAAGAAGCATCACGGCTCTATATCTGTTGACAGTAAGCAAGGCGAAGGCGCCAGGTTCGTGATGCGCTTTCCAATGGAACAGGCGAGTTGAGAAAAGAGGCTGGATGGCCGCACCCCGCATTCTAATAGCCGACGACGAGCAGATAGCCCGGGAAAACCTCGAACACGTGCTGCTCCGGGAGGGATACGAGATTGTCAGCGCCGGTAACGGTCTTGCCGCAATCCAGCAACTGGAAAAGGAAGAATTCGACCTGGTGCTCACGGACATCCGGATGCAGCCTGTGGATGGCTTTCAGGTGATGGAGAGGGCACGTGAGCTCTATCCGAATATCGAGGTGATAGTCATTACAGGATACGCTTCCGTTTCTTCCGCTGTTGAGGCTATGAGCAAAGGGGCCTACTACTATATCCCCAAACCCTACAAGATAGATGAAGTCAGGGTCCTCGTAAAACAGGCCATCGAGAAGCGGGGTCTTCGCAAAGAAGTGGCGGAGCTGCGGCAGCGGGTCAGCGATCAGAGCAAGACCTCGCTTTTGATCGGAAATACCCCTGAGATGGAAATCCTGCGAAAGATGATCGAGCAGATCGCCGTTTCGGATTCGAGTGTGCTTATTCTTGGAGAAACCGGGACTGGAAAGGAACTGGTGGCCAGGACTATTCACAACCTGAGCCTCAGGGCTGAAAAGCGCTTCCTTGCGATCAACTGCGGCGCATTCAGCGAAGAGTTGCTTGCAAACGAGCTGTTCGGGCACGAGCGTGAGGCGTTCACAGGGGCCAAGAACATAAAACGGGGCCTGTTGGAAGTCGCTCGGGGGGGCACGGTGTTTCTCGATGAAATCGGGGATATGCCCCTGTCTATGCAGGTGAAGCTGCTGCGGGTCCTGCAGGAACGTGTGATGATGCGGGTAGGGGGTGTAGAGGAAATTCCCGTCGATATCCGGATTGTCGCAGCGACAAACAAAAACCTCAAACAGGAAATACAGTGCGGGACCTTTCGACAGGATTTCTATTATCGGCTCAATGTGATAACACTTTATATGCCCAGGCTCGCGGACCGCAGAGACGACATACTGCTTTTGAGTCATCATTTTTTGCAGAAGTTTGCAAAACAGCAGGGAAAGCAGGCAAGGAGCATTTCCGATGAAGCAAGCGGCATTCTGCTTTCCTATGAATACCCTGGAAATGTGCGGGAGCTTGAAAACATCATTGAAAGGGCTCTTGCCATGACAAGCGGGCAAACAATCGAACCAGCCCACTTGCCCCTTGATCTTCAGCAACTTTCGTTCAGGGTGCGGCGTCCACAGAAGGATTTTTTGACCCTGGATGAAAATGAACGTGATTACATTTTATGGGTCCTCAAACAGGTGGATGACAATAAGACCCGTGCAGCCGAAATTCTCGGCATTGACAGGGTGTCTCTTTGGAGGAAGATAAAGCGCTACGGGATGCAATAATAAAAAAAGGAGGGTAGGACAAATGGCAATAATTACAATTTCAAGAGGTTCTTACAGCCACGGAAAAGAAGTTGCTGAAAAAGTGGCTCAGAGGCTCGGCTATCAGTGTTACGCTCGCGAGGTGATCCTGGGGGCTTCAAAGGAATTCAACATCCCCGAAATCAAGTTGGTGAAGGCCGTGCACGACGCTCCTTCCATGCTGGAAAGGTTCTCATACGGCAAGGAAAAGTTCATCGCGTACTTTCAGTCTTCGCTTTTAAAGTGCATGGTGAGGGATAACGTCGTCTATCACGGGCTGGCCGGACATTTCTATGTAAAAGGGGTCTCGCACGTCCTCAAAGTTCGAATTATTGCGGAGATGAAGGACCGTATCCAGATAATAAGAGACCGGGAAAATATCCCCTACGAAAGCGCCCTGGAGCGACTTAAAAAAGACGATGCCGCACGAAGCAAATGGAGTCAGAATCTCTACGGAATAGACACCGCCGACCCGATTCTCTACGATCTGGTGATCCGCGTCCGGAAGATGACCGTGGATGACGCCGTGGACGTGATCTGCCATACCGTGGCGCTGGATACTTTCAAAACGACCTTTGAGTCCCAGAAGATGATGGAAGACCTGGTGCTGGCATCCGAAGTGAAAACAACCCTGATCGAGATCAAACCCGACATCCAGGTTTTCGCCCGCGACGGCGTCGTTACTCTTGGCGCCAGCGCCCAGATTATGAAAGACCCCGATCAGGTCAAGGAAATGGAAAGAATTGCCGGTCATATTCCCGGTGTTAAGCAGGTCAACATAAAGGCCACTCACCTGGTTGAGTGGAGTGATTAGAAACAGGAGATTCAATGAACGCCGAGCCGAACAAAATCATCTACTCCATGGTCGGGGTAAGCAAGTTCTTTAACAAACGACCGGTCCTAAAGGATATCTATCTCTCGTTCTTCTATGGAGCAAAGATTGGAGTGGTGGGTCTGAACGGTTCCGGCAAGAGTTCGCTTCTGAAAATACTGGCCGGGGTGGACAAGGATTTCAACGGCAAGACTGTGTTTGCGCCAGGCCTTACGGTCGGCTTTTTGGAGCAGGAGCCTCGACTCGACGATAAGTTGAGCGTTCGGGAATCGGTCGAACAGGGGGCGGGGGAGACCGTTGACCTGTTGAACGAGTTCAACAGCATAAACGAGCGGTTTGCCGAACCCCTGTCCGATGAGGATATGAATAAACTGATCGACAGGCAGGCAGAAGTTCAGGAAAAACTTGATTCGATGAACGCGTGGGACCTGGATTCGAGGATCGAGATGGCCATGGACGCCCTAAGGTGCCCTCCGGGAGATACTCCGGTAAAGGTCCTCTCGGGAGGTGAGAAACGGCGAGTTGCACTCTGCCGGCTCCTGCTCCAACAACCCGACATTTTGCTGCTCGATGAGCCTACCAATCATCTCGACGCCGAAACCGTCGCATGGCTCGAACACCATCTTCAGCGCTATCCGGGCACCGTAATCGCCGTAACTCATGACAGGTACTTTCTGGACAACGTGGCCGGATGGATACTGGAGCTTGACAGGGGACAGGGCATCCCATGGCAGGGCAACTACTCCTCCTGGCTCGAACAGAAAAGCGCAAGGATCAAGCAGGAAGCCAAAGGTGAGAGCGAACGGCAGAAGACGCTCGATCGCGAACTCGAATGGATAAGAATGTCCCCGAAGGGCAGGCATGCAAAGTCCAAGGCTCGAATCAACGCTTATGAATCGCTGCTTCGCCAGGATTACGAGAAACAGGCAGGGGACCTCGAGATATTCATACCGCCCGGCCCGAGGCTTGGCGGTGTGGTCATCGAGGCCAACAGCCTGACCAAGGCCTTTGGCGAAAACCTTCTGTTCGATGGCTTTTCGTTTGCTCTGCCCCCTGGAGGCATCGTTGGCATAATAGGGCCTAACGGCGCCGGCAAAACCACTCTTTTTAGAATGATAACAGGCCTGGAAAAGCCCGATTCGGGTACAATCAGACTGGGTGAGACCGTAAATCTGGCCTACGTTGAGCAGAGCCGTGAGACGCTCGATCCCGATAAGACAATCTGGGAAGCCGTCTCGGAAGGCATGGACACCATCGAGCTTGGAATCCGCTCGGTCAACTCGCGGGCTTATGTTGCCCGGTTCAATTTTTCGGGCGCCGATCAGCAAAAGAAAGTCGGTCTGCTCTCGGGAGGTGAGCGCAACAGGGTCCACCTGGCAAGAATTCTCAAACAGGGCGCCAATGTAATTCTGCTCGACGAGCCTACAAACGACCTCGACGTCAATACCATGCGAGCGCTCGAAGAGGCCCTGGAGAATTTCGCGGGGTGTGCGGTGGTAATCAGCCACGACAGGTGGTTCCTCGACAGGATTGCAACTCACATAATTGCCTTCGAGGGCGACAGCACTGTCGTTTGGTTCGAGGGAAACTATTCCGACTATGAGGCCGACAAAAGGGCCCGCCTCGGCGCCGCGGCCGACCAGCCGCACAGGATCAAATACCGGCATTTGACGCGGACGTAGGAAGCAAGGCAAAAGTAAAAAGTAAAAAGGCAAAAGGGAAGAAGGCTCAACCCGGGCATCCGGATCACGGTGAATCTGTCTTGGCGGTAGCGCCGCCTTCCACGGCGGCGCTTGGCGTTATTCTCTCATTTCCCTTATAATTCTCCCGATTATCAAACAATTAATCCGTGAGAACAATATGATCCGATGCAAAGAGAAAATCTCCCACCGGTTCTTTGCCGCTTTTTTCATCGTGGCGGTCATTCCGATTTTCATCATGGGGGTAGGTCTTTACAAGGCCGCTGAAAAGACGCTCATCGATTCGGCCTACATGCATATTCGGACAATCGCGCAGGATCACGCCAACAGGCTTGATACCTGGTATGGGGAAAGGCTTGATGATATCAAGGTCCTTTCGGGCCTTTCCCCGATTCGGGAAATGTGTTGCTCACCAGGTTCGAAGGCGGCGGCTTCAGTAGAGAAAACCTTGATCGCCGACTCCCTCGCGCTCACACGCGGCAAGTCTCCAGCCTACGAGAGCATCCATGTAATGAGTCCGTCCGGCGAGATCGTGGCTTCCACCGAAGCGAACTCGGAGATGATCGTTACAAAGAAGTACCTGGAGGACTTAGAAAACCTCAAAACCGCCGAAGGCCCGGTTTTAAGCCCTTTGCACCAGCATTTGGATCGCACGTGGTACATTCATCTCACGGTGCCCGTATATTCCAGGGGCGGCGCCATGAGCGCGGCCATTATGGCGATCCTGCATGTCTCCGGAACGATCGATCCGCTTCTTGCCGACAGGACCGGCCTGGGAAACACGGGAGAGGCCTACCTGGTTAACGGGGAAGGGAAAATAGTTACGCAATCCAGATATCTTGGCCGCGATGAAACCTCGAAGCGGAAATTCGAGACCGTCGGGATAGTCTCGGCCCTCGATCGAAAAGAGGGGATCTCCATATACCGCAACTATCTGGGACGCGAGGTAGTCGGAGCCTACAGGTGGCTCCCCAGGTATCATTCGGCCCTGCTGGTCGAAATGGGAAAAGACGAAATACTCGCGCCTGTCAGGGTTATAAGAATCGCTGTCTTGTCAACGGCCGCCCTGGTGAGTTTGATTTGCATCCTGGCGTCCTTTTTGTTGAGCAGGCAAATATCAAGGCCCATCAGCGAGATGGCAAAAGCTTCGCGCAAGATGGCCAATGGTTCTCTTGACCAGCGCATCTCCTACTCCCGCCGCGATGAGATAGGGACGCTAGCGGAAGGTTTCAATTCGATGGCTGAAGACCTCTCCTCGCTGATAGACTCGCTCAAACAAAAGGAAATCTCTCTTCAGAAGGCTTATGACGAACTTATGCAGGCGCAGAGCCAACTCGTTCAATCCGAGAAGATGGCGGCTGTCGGCGAACTCGTGGCAAGCGTTGTCCATGAAATGAGGAACCCCCTGTCATCGGTCAAGCTTAATTTTCAGATAATCGGGAGGTCCCTGGACCGCTCAGGTCCCGTGTCCGAACATTATTCCATCGGCCTTGACCAGGTCGCGCAGCTCGAAAAGATGCTTACGAGCCTGCTCGACTACAGTAAACCGGTCGCGCTGGCGAAAACTCCGTTTCGGATCGAAACCGTCATTGCCGAAAGTATCGGGCAACTGCAATCCTGTACGGAAGGGTGTTCAATCGAGGTCAAAACGCACGAAGTTCTGCCGCAGATCATGGGAGACCCGGAACAGATTCGACAGGTATTTGCAAATGTAATTAAAAACGCCGTCGAGTCGTCCGGGCATGCAGGGAAGATCGAGGTAAGGATAAGGCCTTGCGAAAAAGATGGGAATAAAGGAGTGCTGGTTGAGATCGCCGATAATGGCGCCGGAATTTCACAACAGGATCTGAAGCGCATCTTCCAGCCATTTTTTACCACGAAAGAAAAAGGAACTGGTTTGGGGCTTTCTGTAGTAAAAAAAATTATGGAGGCCCACGGGTTCGGCCTTTCGGTGTCGAGCCAGGAAGGGGCGGGTACCGTTGTGAGCTTGCACTTGCAGGGCGCATAGGCGAAAAAATGAAAAAAATACTCCTGATAGATGATGAACATTCACTTGTGCGCACCCTTGAGCTTTACTTTCAAGGCAAGGGTTACCATGTTCTTGCGGCTTTCGATGCGCGGGAGGGGCTGAGTCTTTGGCGGGAACATGATCCCGACCTCGTGCTGCTCGATGTCCAAATGCCCGGCATGGACGGAACACAAGCTCTTTCGGTGGCAAAGGAGGAAAATCTTTCGGGCGATGTCATCATGATAACCGCTTTTCAGGATATGGAGGCAACCCTTGCGGCCATTCAGCGTGGAGCTACCGATTACCTCTATAAGCCCCTTGATCTTGATACCCTGGACCTCTTGCTCGAAAAAATTCTGATCCGGCGCAGTGAACGGGAAAAGTTGGAGAGATTGAGCCATGTCATTTCGGAGAGCTTCAAACCGAACCAGATTATCGGAAAGAGCACCGCTACCCTTGGAGTGCTCAAAGACATAGCGAGGGTTGCCCCAACACCCGTAACCGTGCTCATTGAGGGCGAGACCGGCACCGGAAAGGAGTTGGTGGCACGAACTATTCATCAGCAGTCGGCCCCTGACGAGCCGTTTGTGGCTATCAATTGCGCGGCCATTGTGGGCAATCTGCTCGAAAGCGAGTTGTTCGGGCACGAGCGGGGGGCCTTTACCGGTGCCGTTCAACGGAAGCTGGGAAAGCTCGAAATTGCCGGCAGCGGTACAGTTTTCCTCGATGAAATCGGAGAACTCCCCCTGGAGGTTCAGGCCAAGTTCCTGCGCGTGCTCCAGGAAAAACAGTTCCAGCGTGTTGGGGGCTTGAAGGACATCTCCTTTAAAGCGCGCCTCCTTGTTGCCTCCAATCGAAATCTGGAAAGCATGGTGCTAACCGGCAGTTTTCGAGAAGACCTCTATTTCAGGCTAAAAGTGTTCGTGATCCACACCCCGACCCTCAGAGAACGCCCGGAGGATATCATTCCGCTGGCCGAACATTTTATATCGCGGCTCAACCGCGAATTGAAAAGAAACGTAACGCGGATTCCAATGGAATATATCAAGACCCTTAAGGCTTACGACTGGCCGGGAAATGTCAGGGAACTCGAAAATTTGCTCGGCAGGGCAATTATCCTTTCACGAGGTGAGGTGCTCGAACTCGACGAATGCTGGTTCCAGAGGACGGAAGTCTGCTCTGCTTCCGTCTCACTCGAAGAACAGGGTGAGCTTAAGAGCCTGACCTCTTTGGAAAAGGAGCACATCCTGAGGGTCCTCAACCATACGGGGGGTAATTTCGGCGAGGCGTGTAAGATTCTTGGAATAACGAGGCCGACTTTACGAAAGAAGATCAACGACTATGGCCTCAGGGAGTTTATCGGAGACTCGTGAGGGCAGGGGAGAACTATCCGCAGATGACACAGATAGGCGCAGATAGAAGCATGAATGAAAATAGTCTGCGAAAATCTGCGTCATCTCACCGGGTCTTTTTTCTTACCTTGGAGCCTTCGCTGGGGTTATTCCTTCCGCCTCCATCTTCGTCAAGTACTTTCCCGGGTCCTTATTGAATTGATCGATACAGGCAGGGCAGCAAAAATAGATGCGCTTGCCCTGGTAATCCACAAAGACCTTTTCATCGATTTTGTTGCCCAGGACGGGACACTTGGTCTGGGAGGCCGCATGCCCGATCCCCGGCATGTTCCAGACAAACGTGAACAGTCCCAATGTGACACCCAACAACAAGAGCAGTTTGATTTTTCGCATTAATTTTTCTCCTTGGTTGCTTTGAAATCCTTAAGAATCATGAATTCCTCCACATGGGCAACAACTCGTACCCATATGGAGGTGTTGACGGCTCTTTACAAACATGGGCCTGAACTTTTTAAACGGTCATCGAGCTACGAACTCTGGTGAACCCCCTCTGCACACTTTTCCGTCTTCAGCTCGTTTGTTGGCACGAACCGCCATTCCCATTGCCCTCTGGCGCCAGGGACGAATTTATTTACATGAGTTTCTTCAGTCCAACTGCAATAAAAGTCACCATTTCTTTGAAAACAGCTTTGGGTGGAGTGAGTTGGGCGTACCGGAGCTACCGGCCCGGCCCAAACAATGCTGCCGAAAGCCAGAAAACTCAGCGTCAAAACGATCATCGATGCGAAAAAGATCCTTTTCATAGTCAACTCCTTCCTCTGTGCGGAGACGAACACCCCGGGTCCTTTATCACCCGGAGGATTGATCCCCGGCTTTGCGGTAGGTGATTACTAGTAACCCATGACGACCGGTAACCTTCGCGCAGTGAGTATCCATCGTCGGACAGCTTCCGGGCGCGCCGATAAAATCAGTATAGACAGGGGCGCAGCACGGGGCGGTAAATGTTCTTGCCGTTACAGCAAAAGAGGTGGTTAGGCCAAAGCAGCCGACCAGGGCCAAAACCAGTAACAGGGTAGTGATTGCTCTTTTCATGGCTTTCTCCTTCCAGGCTATGAGTCTCGTGGACTCAGATTTTTGTTCTCAAGATGATGCCACTCTTACCCACCATATTGAGCAACATCGGTGCCAGGCGGGGAATATTGCGCCTGTTTTGTATTTAGCCGATATTTATGAATAATTTAGGATAGGGGGGCGAGACTGGGATCTTGAGTAAATCTAAATTGAAGAAGGCTTTCAATTGGTATTGAATGAAACTTTCCAAACGTTGAGGAATTAGGACAGTTTTCAGTTGCGGTTCTCAGTTTTTAGTTAACTGAAAACTCAGAACTCGAAACTCAAAACTCTTCGATCTCTATGGTTCCCTCCATATACATGGCGGCTTCGCCTGCAATGATCACGCGCTTTCCCCGGTCCCGGCAAAAAAGCTCTCCACCTCTTTTGGATACCTGTATCGCATGTAGGTTTTTCCTTTTGAGCAGTCCCGCCCAATAGGGGACAAGAACACAATGCGCCGATCCCGTTACCGGGTCTTCCTGAACTCCTACCGCCGGAGCAAAAAAGCGTGATACGAAATCGGCTCTGTCTCCCCTCGCCGTTACAATCAACCCGCGACAGTTCAGACCGGCGAGTGCGGTGAAGTCGGGTTTCAAGTCCCTGACGGCTTGCTCGCTCTCGACTACCGCGAGGATATCCTCATCCGAGTTGAGCACAATGATCGGAGGCACACCCAGTATCTCAAAGAACCCATCCGCGGACCTTTCAGGGGTGGGAGGCCGGGACGGAAAATCCATCTCGAACATACGGTCCTTTTTCCCCACGATGAGTTGACCGCTTTTGCGTGTTTGAAAGCGAATTTTCTGCTGCGGCCACTTTTGGCGTTCGAAGAGAACGTAGGCGCTTGCGAGCGTGGCATGGCCGCAAAGAGCCACCTCTGTGATCGGTGTGAACCATCTGAGATCGAACTCGCCGCGGTTCTGAACTACGAAGGCGGTCTCGGAGAGGTTGTTTTCAGCCGCTATGGCCTGAAGTGTCGAATCGGGGGCCCAGTGATCGAGCAGGCATACGGCTGCCGGATTTCCGGAAAAAACTTCAGAAGTGAATGCATCGACCTGGTAAATCGGTATCTTCACCTGGTCTCCTTTCGGTGAACTGTTACGACTTCAGCGCTTCGAATGCGGCTTTTGCTTCCGATGAATACGCATGCATTTTCAACAGTTCTTCACAGGGCTGCTCCTCACAGCGCGCGCAGCTTTCAACTCCACGGGCGAGAGCGCATTTGCGGATTGGACAGACATGGCAATAGCCTACAAGCCTCTTGCCCTCGCTCTTGCACCCCTCGCAGTTGATATCCTCGGGTTTGAAATCATGCCCGAACTTTTCCGTCCACGATGCCGCTATTTTTTTCCGGGCGATATCATCGTCGCTCCTGGTGGCCAAAAAGGCGGGGCAGTCGGAACAAACCAGTCCGCAGTACGCAATCATTTTAGTCAAGATTTGCACTCCTTTTTGTTTAATTCATGGGAATTCTTCATGTTGCCGATTCGTTTCCAGCCTACGAGGTTTCCTCAAAAAAATCCGAGTCTATTTTCTTGATTTCATAAGTGGATTCAATTGAGACACTGGCATCAATTAGTGGGATCTCATTCCCTTTTGCTGCTGCACCAATCCGGAGAAGAGGCAGCATCATGGTCTCATAATCCGGGATTGCCATTTTTGGTCACTCCTTCCATTGGCCGAACAAGAGCAAAACATATGTTTTGGGAAGGTTGTATTTTCTTTCGCACTGCTGCTCAATGTCAAGAGGAGAGATATCTTATCGTATATAGAACTCTTGCACCCGATGGTCACAGGTCGGGGGGCCATCCATCTTCAGTCCTCCGTCCTTAGTCCTAAGCCCTTCAGCATTTCCCACTCAGTCCTCAGTCCTCAGTCCTGAATTCCGATCACCTGTCCGAGCGGAACCCAGTTTTTGCCGTTGAATTTGATCAAATACAACTGCTTGATCGGTTGATAGTCGGTCGGACTAGTCGTGATTCTGATTCCGGGACGCAACATCCCGATCTCCAGATTGAGGCTCGCGGCTTGCTTCATCACGTTCGCGCGGGTCAGATCGTCACCGCATTTCTTCAGGACTTCAACCAGCGCCTGCGCTCGTTCGTAGCCAGCCACGTTGAGTTGATCTCGAAGACTTGCCTGCGGATTGTATTTGCTCATCCAGTCGAGAAACTCACGTACTGCGGGGTCGCTTCGTGCTTGCGGATGCAACCACGCCTTAGAGCGGGCGTTCGTGATGATTCCAGCGGCTTTTTCAAGGCCCGCGGGGTCCAGGAAAGCAGCAATCGAGAGGGATGCGTTGGGAATGAACTGCAGCGGATGCCAGCCGACGTCGTAGGTAGTGCGAATCGCCTGGGTAGCAAACTTCCCCCACGCCAGGTTGATGAAGACATCGGCGCCGGAACTCTTGAGCGCCACAATCTGCGAAGCGAGCGTTGCATCGGTATTGTCGTAGGAAACTTCTTTTACGATCATTGTTGACGCCATCCGGCCCAAGCCGTCGTGAACGCCGGCAAGATACTCTTTGCCTGCATCGCTGTTGGCGTAAAGCACCGCTATTTTCGCGCCGGGTTTGTTTTGCAGGATATAATTAGCATAGGCCAATCCCTCCGTTCGGTATGTAGCGAAAAACCCCATAGTCCAAGGGAAATGCGCCGGATCGTCGAATGCCGCCGAACTGGTTTGGATGAAAAGTTGCACTTTCTTATCATTCATGTACTTGCGGATTGCTATGTTGCTCTCACTACCGAAAGAGCTGAAGATCAGCAGGACCCCATCCTGTTCGACCAGCTTGTGCGCCAGTTCGACAGATTTGTTGACTTGAGAGCCATCGTCGACGCTTACGAAGTTGATCTTGCGGCCATTTATTCCGCCGCGGTCGTTGATCATCTGAAAGTACGCAGCCTCGGCGCGCCCTACCGCCCCGTATTCCGAGAATACACCTGTGTAAGGAGTGATGCTGCCGATTTTGATCTCGGTGTCCGTGGCGCCGTGGTCGTATTTCTTCTGCGCCGCTGCAGGTGTGGAGACAAGCGCGATCGCTATCACTGTGGCCGCAAAAATCCGAAGAATGAAGGAGTTCACGTTCAGCGCCTCCATTTGGTTGGGGCTGCCTATGGTTGGCTTTGACTGCGGTTATTGCCGGCCTGTGAGATAGACAGCGGTTCAACTCAGTCCTTAATTCCGGCCTTGGTCCTCCGTCATCCGTAATGCCGACTGGGTGAGTTCCTTCCTGACAGCCAATCCCAGTCTCTCTATAATATAGGGTTTTCTCACGTAAGTCCCAGCGCCCAATGCCTGGGCACTGCTCACCCGTTCCGTTTCAGAAAAACCACTGACGATGATCGCCCTCTGATGAGGATGGATTTCAATTATTTTGGTATAAGTGTCGAGACCATCCATGCCAGGGTCCATGATCATATCCAAGACGACCAGATCAACCGCGTTTTGCTTGAGGTACTCCACCGCTTCTTCACCGCCGGCAACACCGACGACGGAGTAATTCAGCTTCTTTAGCATCGCGCCGGCAAGCTCCCGCTGCTCTTTAACGTCATCCACAATCAGGATGGATTCACCGTTGCCAATGTATTCAGCAGCGGATATGGAAACCTGCTCGCTGGATATTTCTTCTCTTGTCACAGGAAAATAAAGGGTGAAAATGGTTCCTTTGCCTTCTTGACTTTCCACGTTGATATATCCCGAATGATCCTTGACCGTACCCCAAATCACAGCCAATCCCAGACCTGTACCGCTGCTGCGACCCATGACTTTTTTCGTATAGAAAGGCTCGAATATGCGCTTCAGATCGCCGGCTGGTATCCCTTCACCCGTGTCCGATACGGACAAAACGACATAGTCCCCCTCCCGGACCTCATCGTATCCGGAAACGGGTTTATCCAGATACTGATTCCCGGTTTTAATGGTGATTGCGCCGCCCAGAGGCATGGCTTCGGCGGCATTGCTCACCAGGTTCATCAGCGATTTGCCGAGATGAACGGCGGAACCCGATATATTAAGAGAGTGAGCCTCCAGATGGGCCTTGAGCCGGATGTTGGGATGACAGGAAAAGATCCCGGCGAACTCGGGGGAGTTCTGGCATTCAAGAATAATGTTATTCAAGTTCAACACTTTTCTGTTGGAGACCCCCCTTCTCGCCAGGGTCAGAAGATCCTGAACAATGGCGGCTGCCCTCTGTCCGCCCTTCAGGATCTCAACGGCTCTTGATCTTGCCGAACCGGACTCGCCCGATTCATTTAGAAGCAACTCGGAATATCCCACGACAATACCCAGAACATTGTTGAGATCATGGGCCACTCCACCAGCCAAAGTTCCCAGGGCCTCCATTTTCTCGGCCCGCTGCAAACGATCTTCCAGCCTGTTTCGCTCTTCCTCGGCCCGCTTACGCTCGGTGATGTCGGTATGGGTGCCTACCATCCTGAAGGCCCGTCCGTTCCTGTCGCGGCCAACCGCCTTCCCCCGTCCCAGAATCCAGCGCCATTCCCCGTTCTTCGCCTGCATGCGAAACTCGACCTCGAAGTCATCACGGCCATTGTCGATGCAGTCCATATTTGCCTTGAGCGCTGCATCTTTGTCCTCGGGGTGGATGCGATCCGACCAGGAACTGGAGTGCGCGGCGATCTCACCGAACGCGTATCCAAGCATAGCCGCATAGCCCGGACTGTAGTAGACCTTGCCGGTGTTCAGATCCCAGTCCCAAAGTCCGTCCTTGCTGGCTTCCATGGCCAGGGCGAAACGCTTCTCGCTCTCCCGCAGAGCCATTTCCGCCCGGTTGCGTGCCGTTATATCGCGGCTTATCGAAAGGATAACGTCGTCCCTGTCGATGTGTAATATACGAGCGGACACAAGCCCGATTATGATCCTGCCGTCTTTCCCACGAAATCTGGCTTCCATATTTTCGACAAAACCTTCGCGCTCCAGAGCGGCTACCAGGCGTTCTCTATCTTTAAGATTGTCCCAAATATTGAGTTCAACGGAAGTTTTTCCGATAGCATCCTCGCGTGCATAGCCTGTTATCTTTGTAAAACCCTCGTTGATATCCAGACACATACCGTCGTGAACACGATTGAGAATGATTGAATCGGGGCTGGTCAAAAAAGCCAGCCGAAACTTTACCTCACTTTCTCTAAGCGTTTCCTGCGCAATCTTGCGCTCGGCAATTTCCATGCAAAGGCTGTCATTTACCTTCCGCACCTCTTCGAGAAGCTCCAGGTTTTTGAATTTTAAAGCAACAGCAGAGGTGATGGACCTATGGTGTTTGGATGAATAGCTCAGAACAGTTAACAGGTAAAGGAAACTCAGAAGGCATATGGTATATCCAAATTCTCCACCTTCCATAGCTGATCGGATCATGTAAAACAGGACTACCGGTCCAAACCATGCCATGGAGGCAAATCTTATGGGCGAATGAGATATCGTTATCGTTGCGGCAATACTGCCCATTACAAGAACGAAGAGGGATATCAGCTCGGGATTGCCGGCCGGGAAGATGATAGCAGCGGAGAGTCCCCAAATTGACCCCGCAATCAGGGCCAGGATCAAGTAAGCATTTTTCCAGGGTCCCTTGGCAAATGAATCCTCCCGGACTTTGCTAAACCTGTGGTAAAGCAGGATCTCGCTGAGGACAGTCAACAGCACCAGCGTAAGCCATCCGAAAATGTTTACATAAGGGACGATATCACGTACCGCATAACAAAGAATGAGAGCAACGGTTAAAGATGCCCCTTGCGCCGTCGGAAGCTGCTCCATTGCGAGGCGGATTTGTTCCCTCAGGATACCGTTCCCTACATCATTGTTCGTCTCGATTTCGACATTCGTCTTACAACGCTCGTCCGGCCTCTCAGCACCCCGCAACATGATTTCCTCCAAACAGTTTGCAAAGCAGGTCCCATAGATCACACGTTACACAGATCCGAAATAACAAGAGAAATGGCGATCTGATCAGTTTAAACGACTGATAGCACATCTTTTCGTAATTCGTAATCTCTAATTGCCCTCCCCATCACCGTTTTACCAGTTGTGATAAAAAGTACTTGACTTTTAGCCTGTTCTGGCATTTTCTGGGCCGGTTAAGCAGGAGTGCAATTTGGGCGCAATCAAATTACCCCGTTGCGCTCCCCGGGCGGACCCTCACTACGTTTCGGGTCTCCCGCTACACCCGGATGCACGCGGGTGATACTTCAAGTCCGCGCCCGATCTTTTGTGAGGGCGGACCAACCAAATAATTTATTTCACAACAGCTATTCAGGAGTTCAAAGAAGATGATGGCGGATCAAACTATCGCTCGAGCGCAACCTGTTAGAACCGAGGCATATCTGGATCTTTTCCAAATGCTCACCGGGGTCGGGCTGGTGGCTTTCATGTGGTCCCATATGATCCTTGTAGCCAGTGTTAACCTGGACCTCGGAGGGGGCAGGGTCATGAACCTGATTGCCCGTTTCTTCGAAGCCACTTATATGGCTCAAGTCGGCGGCCCGGTGATTGCCTTTACTATGCTGGTTCATTTTGTGCTCGCAGCCCGAAAGCTTCCCTTCCGGGCCCGTGAACAGAAGGCCATGTGGAAACATAGCGTCAATTTCAACCACACCGATACCTGGCTGTGGATAATCCAGGCGGTCACAGCTTTCATAATCCTGATCATGGGATCCATCCACATGTGGACGGTGTTGACCAATTTGCCGATAACCGCGGCAAAGAGCGCCGCCAGGGTTCAAGGCGGCTGGTGGCTTGGTTTTTACCTCGTTTTGCTCCCGATGATAGAGCTTCACGTAGGGATCGGGATCTACAGAATCGGCGTAAAATGGGGATTTATCAAGCGGTCTAACCGGCAGGCGCTGCATGGCTTGGAGAACAGGCTCACCCTCATTATGATCGCAATAGGGCTTGTCACTCTGTTCACCTTCCTGGTTTTAGTAAAAGCATAAGCGTAAGGAGCTGAAATTGGATATTTTCTACACTGATCTCTTGTGCGTCGGAGCCGGCCTGGCAGGCGAACGGGTGGCTGTAGCTGCGGCCTCAGGGGGATTTGAGACCATCTGCCTCAGCATAGTGCCGCCGAGGCGTTCTCATTCTTCGGCCGCCCAGGGCGGCATGCAGGCTTCTCTGGCTAACTGCTGCAAGGGTGAAGGCGACTGCCCGGACGTCCATTTTGCCGATACCGTTAAAGGTTCCGACTGGGGATGCGATCAGGAAGTTGCACGCCTTTTTGCGGAAACCGCGCCAATTGCAGTTCGTGAAATGGCTTTTTGGGGTATTCCATGGAACCGGGTCGTTCCCGGAAAAGGCATATACTATAAGGCCGGAAAACAATACGAAAAAACAGAGCCGGCCGAAAAAGAGGGCACAATCGCAGCACGGGACTTCGGCGGGACGGCCAAATGGCGTACCTGTTACACCTCTGACGGGACCGGCCATACCCTGCTTTTTACGATGGACAATGAAGTCGTCCGCCTGGGCGTGAGCGTCCACGACAGGGTCGAGGCGCTGGCCCTTATTCATGACGGCTCGACCTGCATGGGCGTTGTGGCCCGATGCCTGAAAACAGGCAAACTGAGGGCATACCTGGCCAAGGTCACTTTGATTGCCACAGGCGGCTACGGCAAGCTCTACCGCGAAAGCACAAACGCTATAATCAACTGGGGAGACGGCGCCGTAGTATCGCTTGACACCGGACTTGTGCCTATAGGCAACCCGGAAGCGGTTCAGTTCCACCCAACTGGAATAGTGCCCACCAATATCCTGGTGACCGAAGGCTGCCGGGGTGACGGAGGGACCCTCAAAGACGTAAATGAAGAAAGGTTCATGGACATTTACGAGCCGGGCAAGCAGGAACTTGCATCGCGGGATGTGGTTTCGCGCTGGATGACTCATCATATCCGGATCGGAAAAGGGGTGCCCAGCGCATACGGTCCCCACCTGTGGCTGGACATCCGCCATTTGGGCGCACATCACATCAAGACAAAGCTCCGCGAAGTGGACGAAATCTGCAACGAATTTCTGGATCGGGACCCGATTACCCAACTGATTCCTGTTAGGCCATGCCAGCATTACAGCATGGGCGGGGTTCGCACCAATAAAGACGGCGCCGTTTACGGCTTAAAGGGCCTTTATTCGGCAGGCGAGGCTGCGTGCTGGGATATGCACGGGTTCAACCGCCTTGGTGGAAACTCACTGGCCGAGACCATTGTGGCCGGGAGGATCGTGGGTGAAAAGATAGTTGAATACCTCAGGGGGTGCCAGGTTGATTTCAAAACCGCCGTTATTGAGGACTCAGTCAAAAAACAGCAGCAAAGGATAGACGAGCTGGTTGGCGGGGGCGGAAGTGAAAACGCCTACGAGCTGCGTGCCGCAATGGGCGAGGCGCTTATGGATGGGGTAGGTATTTTCCGAAAGCACGAGGATCTTCAGGCTGCCGTAGACAAGCTGCAGGCGATCTACGATCGCTCGAAGAAGATCGGACTTCGTTCCACGTCGGTGCTCGGCGCCAACCCGGAACTGGGGGTCGCCTTGAGGGTGCCCGGCATGGTCCGGCTCTCATTGTGCATCGCCTACGCGGCGTTAATGCGGACCGAGAGCCGTGGGGCGCACGCGCGTGAAGATTATCCGGAGCGCAATGACAAAGACTGGTTGAAGCGTACTCTTGCCTATTGGAAGAATGAAAAAGACACGCTCCCCACCCTGGAATATGAAAAACCTTCAAAGGTCTGGGAAATTCCGCCTGGTGATAGAGGCTACGGTTCCACGAATATAATCTGTACGGAAGATCCTGAGATATGTATTGCAAAGCCGGAAACGAATTAATTGTCAGTTGTCAGTTTTTGTTTGCTCAAAACTAAAAACTGAAAACTCAAAACTCTTCTGTTCGTGAGGTATTTTGATGGGAAGGACCCTAAAGTTCAATATCTTCAGATTTAACCCGGAGGACCAGGCTTCTGTTCCGCACATGGATGCGTATTATCTCGAGGAAACCGAGGCCATGACCCTTTTTATCGCTCTTAACCGCATCAGGGAAGAACAAGACCCAACTCTCATGTTCGATTTCATGTGCAGGGCCGGAATCTGCGGCTCATGCGCCATGATGATAAACGGGCGTCCCGACCTGGCGTGCCATACCAAGACCAAAAACCTGCCG
>Ga0209517_10001945_pt1 | contig 30165 bp, 28 predicted proteins | sample PeaSoiMetSII2010_FD_187695 | JGI IMG/M metagenome (GOLD analysis project Ga0209517, IMG submission 187695) | Peat soil microbial communities from Weissenstadt, Germany - SII-2010 (SPAdes) (version 2) | ecosystem: Environmental > Terrestrial > Soil > Wetlands > Peat | place: Germany...
GATCCTTCGCTGCTATGAAAATGGCGGAAGCTTTTGTTGAAAATACAGGAGTTACCTCCAAAGAGCCATTTTCATGCACAGTGGTGAGCCGAAGGATCATGAAGTCTGCGCTCAGGATGACAGCGAACGAGGGTTATCGGAATAGGCAACACGAACAACCGGTCCCTGAATCCTGAATCCCGAATCCTGAATCCTAAGACGGGAGGCAAAATGGACGGCATTGATCGGCGGGACTTCATGAAATCGGTAGCGGGAGCTGCGGCGCTTTCGGCTGTGGAAACCGAAGCCGTGGCTGCCGTGGCGCCCGGGCCGGTGTTTCTTTCCACCTGGGCGCACGGAAAACCGGCGAACGAACGTGCGGCGCAAGTCTTCAAGGTCGGCGCCAGCCTGCTTGAGGCGGTTGAGAAAGGGATCAACGTCCCCGAAGACGATCCCAGGGTGATGAGCGTGGGTTATGGCGGCCTTCCCAACGAAGAAGGAGAAGTGGAACTGGATGCCGCCATTATGGATGGAACGCACCATCGCGCCGGCTCGATTTGCAACTTGCACCACATCAAGAATCCCATTTCGGTGGCGCGCCTGGTGATGGAAAAGACCCGCCACACCACACTGGCGGGCGAGGGGGCTTTCCGCTTTGCACTCAAAATGGGATTCGAGCCGATGCAGCTTCTCACCCCTGCAAGCCTTCAGAAATGGATGGATTGGAAACTCGACCCCCAGCACAAGACGAATTGGGTAACCGCCGAAAACCACGACACGATCGGAATGGTGGCCATCGATGGAAAGGGCCACGTCGTCTCAGGCTGTTCGACATCCGGGATGGCGTGGAAAATCCCGGGGCGCGTGGGAGATTCTCCGCTGGTGGGTTGTGGCGTCTATGCCGACGACAACGTGGGCGCCGCTTCAGCTACGGGCGACGGAGACCTGATGACCAACTATTGCACCAGCATTTCGATTATTCACTACATGCAGGCCGGCATGTCTCCCCAAGACGCCTGCCTCGAAATCCTGCGGCATATGGTGAAGACCGACTCGAAAAACAGGAATTCAGATTGTGGTGTGATCGCCATCAGCAATCGCGGCGAAATCGGCGCGGCCTCGATGCGGACCGCCAATCGACTCCAATACGCCGTGTGGATAAATGGCGAGAGCAATGTGCTGGATGCTGCGGCTTTGTACTGATAGCAGTGCTTAGCTATCGGTCGTCCGGATTTGTTTTAGCCATTCGGTCATGGGGATCCGCCCCGCACAAGTTTGGTTGCCCACTCCACGACCTTTTCGGCCAGGATTACGGCCCGACGATATTCGTGTTGGGATACGGCCTCGGCCGGTCCAGGATAGCGCGCCTCCCATGCGAAGTCCGTGAGCGCGACAGCTTCTCGAATTTCTTCGGGAACGAGCACGCCATGGCGCGCGAGCCCCTCCAGCAGTTTCGAAAGGTCGTGGGTGTAGCGAAATCGATACCTGTTGGCACGGTAGACCGCTTTGATGGCCTTCTCCGCTGCCTGTTGGGTGTGAAAACACAGATCTTCGTAAAGCACGTCGGCAGGTAGGGGCGCCTTGGCCAACGCCAAATCGCTACGCGCACGACGCAACCATGCACTGGGCGAGCTTGGGCAGCTGCTTTCAGGCGGCACGATAGAGTTCCCGCCCCTCCTCCAACGCAGGACAGATAACCAACGATGGATCGTCGCCGTACTCGCGCACGTCCGACTCCGTCACGACAACAATGTCCTTAGCAACATCCAATCCTGCCAGCGCCATGTACAGACCTTGGGACGTCTGCCGGCGGTGCACACCGTCCGGCATGATTACGAGCAAATCCACGTCGCTGTGTGGACCCATCTGCCCGCGCGCGGCTGAGCCGAACAGAACTATCCGGCGCGGGTGGGCCGTTTCAACAATTCGCGCCACGAGTTGATCCAGCGTCGCCTGGTCAATAACTGTCGAGGATTCCATCTGAGCCTCGCATGAGCGTTGGTCGATCGCTTACCTAGTATACCTGATGGAAAGCTTTATTTCTTGTTGGCAACCTGGGTAGGCTTGGCGTCAAGCGCTGCGATCTCGGCTCGGAATTTCGCGGCCTGATCTGGCTGGTTTAGGGCGCTGTATTCTTCCACTAGGTCCTGGCGCGCGCTCTTGAGCCAGCTTACTTTGGGATCCATCTGGCTGATCAAAGTGTCATAGGCGGCGCGGGTTTGGGTTTCCGCCTCTCGATACCGTTTTTGCCGCAAGATGGTCCTGCCAAGCTTGAAGCGAGCGATTCCGGTGTTGATACTGTTGGCCGATTGAGATTCGATATAGATGGGAATGACGGAGCGCAGGATTGCCTCGGCGCGAGCCCACTCCTGCCTGTCCATATAGACGCTGCCCAGGTTAGATAGCGCCGTGGCAAACAGGGGGTGGCGCTCACCATAGACAGCGCGATAGATGTCGCCCTCGCGTTTGAAGTACTGTTCGGCAAGATCGTAATTGCCCCGCTTGCTCGCCGCGTGGCCCAAGTCGTTCAGCGGCGACGCCACGCTCGTGTGAACCTTCCCGAAGATTCGCTCGTTAATCGCCAAAGACTGCTGCAGCAGGTCGACAGCCTCGTCGAAGCGATCCTCGTAAACCAGCGTGCGAGCGAAAATGGTCATATACTGCGCAGACTCGGGACTGTCCTTTCCATACCATGATTGAGTAATCTCGAGGGCCTGCCGCTCAAACTTCTCAGCCTCGGGGTAGTGACCGAGATTGTGCTGGATCTGGCCCAAAGTCAAAAGGGTGTCAGCCACTCGCGGGTCATGATCACCGTAAATCTGACGGGCGAGGGGCAGCAGACGCTCGTTGAGCGATTGGGAAATCTCATAATGGCCGGCAGCGAACTGGGCCTCCGCTAGCTGCTCGAGGCCGACCGCCAACTCCGGAGTTGCGCCGCCTTTGGCCGTCTGAACGCGCACGACATCTTCGAGGATGGGAATGGCGCTCGCATACGCGCCGCGGTCGGCGAGTACCTGCCCCAAGGCGGTGGCCGCTTGCGCAACCGCGGGGTGATTGGCCGGATAGTGCCGTTTGGCAATCGCCAGTCCTTCCCGGACCAACCGTTCCGCCTCCGGCAACTGGCCCTGATTGTCTCGCAAAAGACCAAGTGACGCCAGGGTCTCCGCGACTTGCGGGTGATCGGGACCGAAGAGTGATCGACGCTCGTTGAGAGCCAGGCTCAGCAAGCTGTCCGCTCGATCGAGCTTGCCGACATTTTCATACAAGTTTCCGAGCGTCTGGTACAACTCCGCTTGAGTTTCCGGTTCGCTGTTGAGCGATTGCGCCTCTTGCGCGCCCCGGTCGAGGAGGGTTACCACGCGCAGGTCAACCGCCGGGCCGGCGTCGGCGCCACCGCCTTGGAACAGGTTCGTCATGAATTTCTGAATACGCTCGGTCCGGGCGGCTTCGGCAAGCGAGGTTCTTCTCTCGTTCGCGAGCCGCACCACAAAGAACACTACCAGAGCGGCAACCAGAACAAACACAGTTCCGACCACGGTCAGCGAGCCCCGATGGCGAGTGGCGAACTTCCTCAGGCGGTAGCTCACCGTATCGGGGCGCGCCTCCAAGGGCTCGCCCTTTAGAAAGTGGTCAACATCTCTCAGGAGCGCTTCCAACGATTGATATCTCTGCTGCGTGTCTTTGTGGATTGCGGTGAGGCAAAGTACGTCGAGGTCAGTCCAGGCCGATTTGCTCGCCACCACACCGCGGTGGGTATTCCCCTCGGCGGCCTCCGCTTCACCGGCGGCGACGGAAGGCCGCTCCGCTTCCTTTTCCGTCACGGCCTTTTCTGCCTGCGCCGGGGTGAGCTTGGAGAGATTGAAGGGCACGCGCCCGGCCAGCAGTTCATAGAGGACGACCCCGAGGGAGTAGACGTCGGTTTGGATTCCGACCTGTTCTCCGCGCATCTGTTCAGGCGAAGCGTAGGCCGGTGTCATGAGGCGCAATCCGGCGATGGTCTGATCGATGTCCTCCCCGAGGTTTTCCAGGCGCTTGGCGATGCCAAAATCAAGTAGGCGGACGCTTCCGTCGTCCTTCACCAGAATATTCGAGGGCTTCAAGTCGCGGTGGATCACAGCCTGTCGATGCGCGTACAGCACGGCCTCGCAGACGGCCCGGAACAGGCGCAGGCGCGCCGCGATCGTGCTGTGGCGCTGGCGGCAGAAGTCTGTGAGCGGGATTCCCTCGACGTACTCCATGACGAAGAACGGAGTACCCTCCGGCGTGGTGTTTGCGTCGTAAAGACGCGCAATTCCGGGATGATTCAGTCGTGCGAGGGTCCGCTGCTCGATGGCGAAGCGGCGGCGTCGCGCGGGCGAGAGTTCGGCATCGCGCAGGACTTTTATGGCAACCTGGCTTCCCAGGTCTTCCCGTTCCGCGAGATAGACTACCCCCATCCCAGCTTCGCCGATCTCTTTGATGATCCGGTACGGGCCGAATTCCCTGAAAGGTAGAGAAGTGGGGAGGGTATCACCGAAGACCTGGTCAGCGGCCTGAGCAATGTCGCGGTCCAGGATCGAATCGCCAGAAGCGTCTTCATCGAGGAGGATGAGGACGTCGCCGGCTAGCCCGGGCTCATCTTTACAACGGGCGTCCAGGAAGGCGCGCCGGTCCGTCTCGGGCCGTTCCAGGGCCTCGTGAAAAAGCGTTTGGATTTTCTGCCATCGCGCGCTATCCATCGGCATATCCCCGTAGGGGCAACCCTTGTGGTTGCCCTGCCGTGCTCCCAGGGCTCAGCTGAATTAGAAAGCTACCCTATTCGTCGGAAGCGTGAAGGGCGGGGCTTTAGCCCCGCCGCTAATCTCGCGAGGTAATGGCGGGGCTTTAGCCCCTGAAGCGGCTTGTCTTCAGGGCCTAAAGGCCCTTCCAACCCTGCAACCATAGACGCCGGGGCTAAAGCCCCGCCCTTCCGAGGGCCACTTGAAATTGCGCTTATAAAACTATCTAAGCGCTAGGACGGTCACCGGGGCCACCCCGGCCTGCTACTGCTGCCGCAACTCGTGCGCCAGCCACGCCTTCGCCGCCCGCCAATCGCGCATCACCGTAGCCTCGGAGACGTTCAGCAGCGCTGCGGTCTCAGGGACATCCAATCCCCCGAAAAAGCGGCTCTCAACCATTACCGCCTGGCGAGGATTCATTTGCGCGAGCGCGTCCAAGGCAGTGTTGAGGGCAAGGATTTCTTCTCCACCGGAGGGTTTCTTCTGAACCGCTTCGTCGAAGGTGACGGTCAGCTCCGCCTCGCCTCCGCGCTTGGTTGAACTTCGCCGGCGTGCGGCCTCCACCAGGACCTGCCGCATGGCGCGGGCCGCGATGCGCTTAAAGTGCAGCGGAGAAGTTGCGGCAATTTCGCGCGACTTCGACAATTTTAGCCAGGCTTCATTGACCAGTGCGGTGGGGTTAAGCGTGGTGTTTGGATCGTTGCGGCGTACGGTTGCAGCAAGGCGGCGCAGCTCTTCGTAGGTGACACTGAATAACTGATCCAGGGCCTGCCGATCCCCGTCGGACGGACTGCTCTCTCCGGTAAATAAACCATTGCTCTCGCCAGAATTTTTCACAGCCATGACGGTTTTTCCCTGACTTTTACGTATAGCAGAGTAAAAGGGCCATAAGCTGATGAGCGTAGCGTAGAGAATGGCCAGGGTCGGTAAGCCCGTTTGTTTGCTAACCTCCGTAACTGGACGGCAAGGGAAATTTTAGCATTCAAACTTGACTTGCCGCAACAGGCAGTCGCCGTTAAAACAGCGTTTTTCTGTTATTGAAGTGTGCAATAGCACGATCTGCAGCGGCGTTCTGGCGCCGCACGCCGGTGAGGTGTGCTCGCCGGTAGAACGACTGTAGGGGCGGCCCTTGTGGCCGCCCCGGGGCAACGTCGGAAATTGCCCCGCTGAATCTCAGGGCAACCAAAATCCAAACCTATTGCGGAGGACCTCATGAAGGTACGGTGGTTAACAAGTGTTTACATGCTGGCGATGAGCTTGGCTTTGTTCGGATGGCCCGCCACGGCGCCGGCGCAATATAATCTCACGACGGCTGCCACCCCGACGACCCCGCTTAATACCGGGGCGCCGGTTTCGGGTGCAACAGCCGGCGAGTCAGTCCTTCCCAGCCAGTGGGTGGCGCTCCAGTTCACGGTCACTGATCCCACCGTGATTACCGACGTGAAAGGGTACATCGGGGCCTTCGGTACGAGTGGAGCCGTGAACATCGTCATTTGGACCAACAATAACTTCGACCCAACGCTCCCTGTCCCTGGCCAGGCGATCTGGAGCCAAAGTTACACGCTTACTGCCCCTGGCAGCACCGCGAATTGGGTCGACTTTCCGAACTACCAGGCAGTTCTCGCGCCGGGAACTTATTGGATAGCGTTTGAGGGCGCGAAGGGTTCCACAGTGAATGTGGGTATGCTGGGGCCGGCCACAACGCCGGCGGCAAATAGCGCGTTCTTTGACGGTGGAATCAACACCTGGCTCAATTTCAACTTTGGGCTGAACCACTCGACCAATTACCCGGCGGCGTGGCTTACGGGCTACGATTTGGGGACGGCTTCGGGTACGCCGCTCATCACCTCCGGGACGTTCGCCCGCACCGTCACACAAGGGAGCATACAAAACTACGCCTGCGGGCAGAATCTCGGCCCCGTCGGGAACATCGGCCAAACAGAAGCTTTGCAGTGGAACATTTGCTCGGGGGCATTCAACGCGAGTGCCTACGGCACAATCGCCGCCAATCCCAAGACTTTTCAAGGCAACATCCTGGAGGCCGGAGCCTACTCCGAAACAAACGAAACCTCGAGCGGAGCAGGTCGTGGCATAGTCTTTTCCACTTATATGAACACCACCGGTAAAGACATTCCCAATGTTCAAGCCAACGCCGTTCTCAGCGGGTCGATTGCCGGCGCCAGCTCAGACTCACCCGTGACCGTGGCCGCGGCCGTATATGTCTTCGACACGGTGGCTTTTACGACTTACATCAACTCAGTCGTGCCGACCACGTACCCCACGCTCGGCTACTATCTGTTGGGCGGAAACAATGTAGTTGCCGGCGTCGGATCTTATTACGCGCCCAACCTTGGCCAAGACCTTTTCGGCGGTGGTTACGTCGATGATTCCTGGGATAACAACTCGCAATTCACGGTCTGTACGTCGGCTAGTTGTCTCCAGGGCTATGAAGTTTCCACAGCCGGCTTCGATCTCCCCGCGGATGCCTTCTTCACCGTGATGTTCGACGTCACGGCGGCTACTCGGGGGTTGGCGGGTGCCCAGACAACCGCCATCGGCGACTTCCTGAGCACTCTCGAGGCAGACCCGCAGTACTTCTTCACAGATGGAAATAAGTCGTTCAACAACGGGTTGGGGAACGTCATCACCGGAATCGCGGGACCCCTTACCGCCGCGGCCCTGCCGGACACGCCCGCTACCATCTCGCTTTCTCCGAGCAGCCAATCTACGGCGGTAGGCTCGACGACCGTGGTTACGGCAACGGTTACGGACGCCTCTAACAACCCCGTTCCCGACGCTATCGTCCGGTTTGCCATTACTTCGGGTCCGCACGCCGGATTCAGCATGCCGGTCGGCACCGGGGACGGCATCGCCACTATGCCTAACGGCACCGTCATCCCGCTAGGGACTGCCAGCTTCAGCTACACCGACACGCTTGGGACAGCAGGCACGGACTCGATCTCAGCTAGCGTTGGAAGCCTTTCGGCGGCAACTCCCGCCCAAGTCACCTGGACGACGCCGGGGCCGCTGTTCAACATTACGCTGATTCCTTCGACGAATTCGATATCACTCAACAACAGCCAGACGTACGATGCGACCGGAACCGACTACTTCGGCAATAGCGTGGGTGACGTAACCAGCCAACTGACATTCACTCTCAGCCCTGACGGTTCGTGCACGGGCGCAGTCTGCACGCCGACCGCCACCGGGCCGCACACCGTGACCGGAACGGGCACCAACCCAGTGGTCGGGAATATCACCGGGACGGCTTCGCTCAATGTGACCTCCGCGAGTTCGACGGCTCTGACCATCACGGCCAGCAACACGATGATGGCGTACGGCAGCACGCCGCCGACGCCCACGGCCCTGTACACGTACGGGAGTACCACGCTGAGCAGCACGCCGCCCAGCGGGCTGACGACGTTGCCGACTTGTATGACTTCGGCGACAAGCACAACGGCGGTGGGGACGGACACGGGTGCGAACGCCTGCTCCGGCGCTTCAGGTTCGAACTACGCGATCAGCTATGTGGCCGGGAACGTGGTGGTGAGCGCGGAGCCGGTGACGATCACGGCGAGCAACACCTCAATGACTTTCGGCAGCACCGCGCCGACCCCGACGCCCGAATACACCTACGGCAACGTAACCCTGAGCTCGACAGCCCCGGCTGGGCTGACGGCCCCGAGTTGCGTAACCTCGGCGACCAGCACGACGCCGGTGGGGACGGACACGGGAGCGAACACCTGCTCGGGCGCCTCTGGGTCGAACTACTCGATCAGCTACGTGGCGGGCAACGTGACGGTGAGTGGGGAGCCGGTGACGATCACGGCGAGCAACACCTCGGTGACTTACGGCAGCACGCCGCCGATACCCACGGCCCAATACACATACGGGACTTTCGTGCTGAGCAGCACGCCGCCCAACGGGCTGACGCCGGGGACTTGTGTGACCTCGGCGACCAGCACGACGCCGGTGGGAACGGACACGGGAGCGAACACCTGCTCGGGCGCCTCAGGATCGAACTACACGTTCAGCTACGTGGCGGGCAGCGTGACGGTGAGCGCAGCATCCTTGAACATTACCGCCAGCAGTCCGACGATGACCTACGGCGGAACGGTACCCACCATTACCGCCACTTACACTTACGGCAGTGTGGTGAACTCCTCCACGCCACCCAGCGGCTTGTCCGGTCTGAGTTGCGCGACGACCGCGACCAACACCAGTCCGGTGGGTTCCTATCCCAGCAGTTGCTCGGGGGCAGTGGATACAAACTACACGATCGGTTACACGCCAGGGAGCGTGAAGGTTGGTCAGGCCTCGCTGTCCATCACGGCGAGCAGCGGCTCGATGACCACCGGTTCGACGCCGCCCGCCATCACGCCCAGTTATAGCGGCTTCGTGGCCGGCAACACGGCGGCTAGCCTGACTACCCAGCCCGCCTGCGTAACAAGTGTAACCAGTTCGACTTCGCCAGGCACCTACACCGGGGCGGATACCTGCTCGGGCGCGGTCGATCCCAACTACGTGATCAGCTACGTGGCGGGGAATATGGTCGTTAACCCGGCGACCGGCTCCACCTTCAAGCTGATCGCAACGCCCAAATCGGAAACGATCCACCGCGGAATTCTGGCCGCCTTCCTGCTCGAAGCGCAGTCGGTCGACGGCTTCTCCGGAAATGTGAAGATCACCTGCTCCGGCGGTCCTGCGGGCTCCATGTGCGGCGAGTTCCCGCAGACCGTGAATCTCCAGCCGAACAAATTTGCCCTCGCGCTTTCCGGTGCCCTCTTCCCGAAGAACACGACACCCGGCACCTACACCCTCACCTTCACCGGAACTTCGGGTTCGGACGTCGTCAGCACCACCGCCCAGTTCAAGGTGCAGGACTAACCCAGCGCAGTCACCCCGTCCCGGCGGTCAATCGGGCCGCCGGGACAACCCATTCCCGTAAAGTTTCTTTTGGTTATACGATTTAAGAACAACTGCAGGGATTCTTCGCTTCGCTCAGGACGACCCACCCCCGAATTTCTTCACACGTTCCGGGACTTGGGAAATTCAAAACAACTCACGCCAAGACGCCAAGGCGCAAAGCAGCGCGAAGGAGAGGTCGTTGCCTTTCTTTGCGAGCTTTGCGTACTTTGCGGCTTTGCGTGAAACCGGGTTGCCGTTTTAGGGACTAATTCACGTGGCAAGTTAAAATCAGATTCAAATACTTGTCCACCTCGCACCTGAAATCCGGCGGCACGACGGTGGTCGAGCTGTACTCGACAATTACTGCGGGGCCGCGAAGCCGAGTGCCTGCCGCAAGCCGTTCCCGGTCGTAGACAGGGGTGGCGCGAAATCGCCCTTCAAACCAGACTGGCTTGGATTTCATCTTCACCGGAGCTGCGACCCTCATTTTGTGGACGTGCAGCCCCGGCTTAGGGGTTCGAATCACCAGGCGAAGGCGAAGGTTCACGATTTCGATCCGCCGCGCCGGATGAGCGTACCCGTAGGACCGCATGTGTTGCTGATCGAACAGCCTGCGAAAGTCTTTTTTGAAAGGCACCGAAAGCTCATAGGACTGGCCGGCGTAGCGAAGGTCCAGCCGCCGCTCGGCGCGCGCACTCTGGGCAGGAAACCCTTCCTGTCGAAGTTCGGTCCGTGAGACTCTTTCCATCATTGCAAAGCGGTTCTCGAGTTCGCCCCAGAAACCAGCTTGCCCTGCATCGCGGGGGACTGGCAGGCAAACCGACCGGACGGAGTCTCTGACGATGTCCGACAGCAAGATTCCGATTGCAGAGAAAGCGCCGGGGTTCCTTGGCACAACGACTTTGGGAATCCGCAGTGATCGCGCCAAGTCCGCGGCGTGCAGTCCTCCGCCCCCGCCAAAGCATATGAGCGCGAAATCTCTTGGGTCATGGCCGCGCTCTACGGAGATTACTCTTAACGCCTTCTCCATGGTGGCGTTCGAGACTGCCACGATATCAGCGGCCAGTTGCGGGGCAGTCTTCGAGCCAATTTCTCTTCGATGCAGGCGCAGGAAATCTGCGAATCCCCGCTCTGTCGCTTGAAGATCCAGCCGGAAGTCCCCGCCCAGAAAGAGGTCGGCGTCGAGGCGCCCGAGCAACAAATTGGCGTCCGTAACCGTTGGCTGTACGCCGCCGCCGTGGTAACAGATCGGTCCGGGTTTGGCGCCGGCGCTTTCCGGGCCCACGCGCAATGCGCCTCCCGCGTCGAGGCGAGCCAGCGAGCCTCCGCCTGCTCCCACGGAGTGAACGTCGAGAACGGGAACCGCCACGGGCAAGCCGCCCAGAGTGGTTTCGTTGGTGGTGCGAGGCAGTCCGTCGATCAGGCAAACGTCCGTCGACGTGCCTCCCATATCGAAGCTCATGCTGCGGGATAGTCCGAGTCGGCGGGCGAGCCAAGTGGACGCTACGACGCCGCCCGCAGGTCCGGAAAGGATCGTGCGCACAGGCTCGCGCGCCGCCCGCTGTGCGGTGGTAATTCCCCCGCTAGATTGCATTACATAGACGCGACCGGACTCCCCTCCTTGGAAAGGAGGGGGCAAGGGGGTGGTTGTTTTCTGTCGCTGACTTAGCTCCCACCACCCCCTACCCCCTCCTCCGTCGAGGAGGGGAGTCAACTCCTCCCTCACGCCGCGTTCCAGTCGCTCTAGGTACTTGCCCATAGTTGGGATCAGATAGGCGTTGATGACCACCGTGGCCAGCCGTTCGTATTCGCGGAACTCGGGGAGAATCTGGTGAGAGACTGAAACGGGAAGGTGCAGGGCCTTCAGGGCTTTCGCCACCACCCGTTCATTGGCAGGATTGAGATAAGAAAAGAGGAAGCAAACCGCGATGGACTCAGCCTTCAATCGCTTAAGTTGCCTGGCCATTCGGGCGATGGCCGCTGATGAAGGCCGATCCAGAATCGTTCCGCTCGCTGTCGTCCGCTCCTTAATGCCGACGCGCAATTGGCGCGAAACGAGCGGCAGAGCGGGCCGTGCCTCGAAATCATAAAGCCGGGGGCGCGCCTGCCGGCCGATCTCGACGAGGTCCTCGAACCCCTGCGTGGTGACCAGCGCCACCCGCGCCCCTCGCCGCTCCAGCAAGCTGTTGGTTCCTACCGTAGTTCCGTGAATGATCTCAAGCGGCGTGGCCGGTCGAACCGGCTGAGCCAGGCGGCGAACGCCCTCGAGAATGCCCCGGGAAGCATCCTCAGGTGTCGAAAACACCTTGAGGATCTTGACCTCGCCGTGATCGATGATCACGCAGTCCGTGAAAGTTCCGCCCGTATCAACGCCAACGCGCATAAGTGCAGGATTCAGGATTAAGGAGTCAGGATTCAGAAGTGCGCAACTAAGAGTTGGCTCCCTTCTCGTGATTGGCTGGCATCTAACCCATCTACTGTCATCCTGAGCGCAGACTTCATGATCCTTCGGCTCACCACTGTGCATGAAAATGGCTCTTTGGAGGTAACTCCTGTATTTTCAACAAAAGCTTCCGCCATTTTCATAGCAGCGAAGGATCTCCACAGTTGTTTTTTAAATCTGGGACCAGCGCCAAACTGCAGAGATTCTTCGCTACGCTCAGAATGACAATGATCGGCGGGGTTTCATCACTCTGACTCCTAACTCCTGACTCCCGACTCCTGCTTTCTGGTTCCTGACTCCTGCTTTTCCCCCAACGCAAGCGCCGCATGTGCCGCCAGGGTCGAATCGGCAAGTTGCCCGGCCATTAGTTTGTAATACCCCGCCGAAGCGATCATGGCCGCGTTATCGGTGCACAATCCGGGGGAAGGGAAGAGGGCGCGAATTCCCTGCGTTCGAGAAGTCTCCAGAAAGCGAGCGCGCAAAAGTGAATTGCAGGCGACTCCCCCGGAAATGAACACCGAATCGACGCGCGCGGTTTCCGCCGCCGCCAAGGTGCGCTCCACGAGGTCGTCGACGACGGCGCTCTGAAAACTGGCGATAAGGTCCAATGTCGCCTGCGAGCACTGCTCGCGCAGTGCATCGATCGAGACATTTTCGCGCGTCTGGCGCCAGGCTCGCCGCTCTTCCGCCTCGAGGGCAAGAGGCGAGTCGCGGACGCTGTAAAGAACTGCCGTCTTGACTCCTGAGAAGCTGAAATCCAGCGGATTGCCTTTCATCTTGATGCGGCCAAAATCCACTGCCTGCGCATCCCCATATCGAGCCAGTTGATCGATCACCGGCCCGCCGGGGTATCCCAAGGCGAGCAGTTTTGCGACTTTGTCAAAGGCTTCGCCGGCTGCGTCGTCGCGTGTTTGCCCCAGCCGTTTGTAATTGAAGACCACAGAATGCGAATTGGCCGAAAGGCGCACTTCCTCAACCAGGAACAAACTCGTGTGGCCGCCGGAAACAACCAGCGTCACGGCAGGGAGCGGCGCGTCCTCCGCAACCCGCCCGGCCAGCCGCCCCATTTTGTTTTCCAGCAGCACTGCGTGGATGTGGCCTTCCAGGTGGTTCACGCCCACCAGCGGTTTGGACAGGGCGCGGGCCAGCGCTTTGCCATAGACAAGACCGACCAGAAGCGAGCCGATCAGCCCCGGTCCTTCTGTGACCGCGACGCCATCCACATCGCTGATTCCAACCTGCGCGCGTGTGCAGGCTTCGTCAACCACCGGCTCGATCCTGCGCAAATGCGCGCGTGAAGCCAATTCCGGCACCACCCCGCCATACTTCGCGTGAATTGCGTCCTGGGAGGCAACAACGCTCGAAAGTATCGCTTCGCCATTCGCGACCACGGCCGCCGCCGTCTCGTCGCAGCTCGATTCAATGCCCAGGACCAACATGCTTAAATGCTAACACAGAAGTCAGAAGTCAGGATTCAGGAGTCAGAAGAACAGGGGCTAGGGACTAGGGGTTAGTGAAGAACACAAATCGCTCCGCCGCACGGGAAACGCGCAGCGTGGAGTACCGGATTAGCGCATCCTGTCCGGGGGGCTGTTTTCCCCAGCCCCTAGTCCCCAGTCCCTAGGCCCTGCTTTTCCGACTTTTGACTCCTCCCGGAAGGTGGCGGTAAACTGGCTGCATGGGGAAGCTTGCTGAACCTGTGAGATGCTGAGGTGTCCATGAAGATTCGCAAAGCGGTTCTACCTGTTGCTGGTCTTGGCACACGATTCCTGCCCGCTACCAAGGCGCAACCCAAGGAGATGCTTCCTATTGTGGACAAGCCTTTGGTGCAATACGCCGTTGAGGAAGTTGCCGATTCCGGCATCCCGATGGTGATCTTCGTAACCGGTAGGGGAAAGACGGCCATCGAGAACCACTTTGACGTTTCGGCGGAGTTGGAACAGGAATTGGCGGGAAAAGGGAAACAAGAACTTTTGAAGCAAATCCGCTCGATCGCAGGGCTCATGCGATTCGTCTACGTGCGCCAGCAGACTCCAAGCGGCCTTGGCCACGCAATCCTCACGGCGCGCGACGTGGTGGACGATGAGCCCTTCGCAGTTCTGCTCTCCGATGACGTTGTCGTGAATCCTGTGCCATGTCTAAAGCAAATGGTGGCGGTCTTTGAGCGCTACGGTCGAAGCGTTGTTGCTATTCAGAGGGTACCCCGCAAGGCTGTGGGGAGTTACGGCGTAATTCGCGGCCGTGCTGTGCCTGACGCGGAGTGGCAAGGGCGGCTCTTCCGCATCGACGATATGGTAGAGAAGCCCGCGCCGAACGAAGCGCCTTCGAACCTGGCGGTGATCGGACGATACATCCTCACGCCAACGATTTTTCATGAGCTTTCAACAACCACGCCGGGGTCGGGGGGCGAAATCCAGCTTACGGATGGGCTGCGGCGCCTGCTCACCAAAGAGCCGATTTACGGATACCTGTTTGAGGGTAAGAGGTACGATGCCGGTGATAAGTTGGGCTTCCTTCAAGCCACCGTGGAACTGGCATTGAACCGCCCGGACCTGGGAAAAGAGTTCCGGAAATATCTCAGGTCATTGAAACTGTGAGAAATAATGCGGGCGGTCAGAGCGCTGAAACAACGGGCCGACTGGCTTCGCTTCAGGATTTCTGGCCGGTAACAGGCTTGTCCTCAGATTTCTTCGACTCTTCCTTCTTTGCGCCTTCGGTGCTTTTCCCTTTGTCCCCATTCCCGGATTCGGCGGAGCTCGTTGAAGGCGGGACGGAAGACTTGTGGGCATAGTCGGTCACATACCATCCGGTCCCTTTGAATTGGATGGCTGACGACGATATCAACTTTTCGAGCTTGCCTCCACATTTCTCGCATTGGGTGAGGGGAGAATCAGAGAATTTCTGGATTTTCTCGATGCGTTGTCCGCACTGCGTGCACTCGTACTCGTAAAGCGGCAATTTGACCTCCTTGCAAAAACCCTTCTCAAATATTATATCGGCACAGCCCAGTCGCGTCAAAGCCAGGTGGTGTCCTGATTCAACGGGTAGCGCCGACCTTTAGAGTCTGCCCTGAGCAGAGCGAGGGGTCGGCAAGTGGTGGCCTAAAGGCCAGCGCTACGAATCAAATTCGGACACTACCCGATCTTCCAACTCGCGGTTGTCATTGTGTTAGCGAGTTGATACACTAGAGTTGACTACGCACAATTGATGCCTATGCCGAAAACACCTACTCCCACCAAGCCGGACCTGATGGATCCTCTGGAGGATTCCACCAATGGGTCCAAGGGCAAGCTCTTCGTGGTTGGCACACCCATTGGGAATCTGGAGGATATTACCCTGCGCGCCATCCGCGTTCTCAAAGAAGTGGATTTGATTGCCTGCGAGGATACGCGGCGCACGCAACAACTGCTCAATCACTATCAGATTCATACACCGACATTAAGTTACCACGAGCATAACGAGATGACTCGCGCTCCGGAACTGGTCATCAAGTTGACGGAGGGAAACAATATCGCTTTGGTTAGCGATGCGGGAATGCCGGTGGTGTCCGATCCTGGCTTTCGTCTAGTTCACCTGGCGGTCCGCCACGCGATTCCAGTAGTTCCGGTTCCGGGCGCGTCGGCTTTTGTGGCGGCTCTCGCAGCGTCGGGCTTACCTGTGGACAAGTTCCGCTTTCTCGGTTTCCTGCCCAGCAAGAAAGCTGCTCGCCGGCGGACGCTCGAAGAAAACAAATCCGCGAGCAAAACGCTGGTGTTCTATGAGGCGCCGCACCGCATCCTCGAGATGCTGCGCGATATTCGGGATATTCTGGGAGAGCGCGATGTGGTTCTGGCGCGTGAAGTAACCAAGGTGCACGAAGAATTCTGGCGTGGCACGGTGTCCTCGCTGCTGGAGCGGGCAAAAGGCAAAACCATCAAAGGCGAAATAACCCTTCTGGTGGGAGGCGCCACCCTGACAGAAGAAACTGGGCCTGCCGAATCGCCCATCCAATCCGAAATCCAAACGCTGATGGCCGAGCGCGGACTTGATGAGCGTGCGGCTCTGAAGGCCGCTGCAAAAGCGCGAGGAATCTCTCGCAGTCAGGCCTATCGCCTCTGGCAGAGCGAGAAAACCAAGCCTGGATAATCTCAACCGGACTACCTCCTTCGTTTCTTCATTAATCCAATAAAGCAACAGGTTGGCGCCCATCGTGTGCGGGCCTCGCGGCTCGCTCTTCGTAATCGGACCGTCCGGCTAAAGCCCTGCCTTTGCGTGCCGATGGAATCATTGAAGAGAGGCAGACATGCCGGCACAGCTTAACCTAGCGGAAGCGGCGCGTTTGGAGAAGGAACAGGGTCAAGAGGCCAGGGTCCGGGCTCTGCTCGCGGACGGAATCCCCACTCTGCCCGCCTATGTTTTTGAGCTCAGCTCTTTACTGAGTTGCGTGCCGGTGGACCTCAGGCGAGTCTGCCGGGTGATTCGAACTGACCCCAGCCTCGCCGCGCAAGTCATACGTTTGTGTAATTCGGTGATGTTGGGTTTGCGGGGGAGAGTCTCGCACATCGAACACGCCGTCATTCTGTTGGGGACGGAGCGCCTAAGGACCCTGGTGCTGACCTGTTCGTTGGTCCAACATATCGGCAACTTTTTATCTGCCGCGGACTTGCAATCCTTCTGGCAGCACAGCTTGTTGACTGCGACCTTGAGTGAGCGTTGCGCCTTCAGTCTCCGCTATATGGAGACCGAGCAAGCGTATTTGGCCGGGCTCCTTCACGACCTTGGCGTCCTTCCCCTGATTCTGCTCGCGGCGGGGTCGCGAGAATCCAAGCTCGCTCCTGGCTCCATAGCGTGGGGTGAATCGGTTGAACTCGAGCGCCAGCATTGTGGCGTTGACCATTGCATAGTGGGCAAGTGTATAGGCCTCACTTGGAACTTTGCGCCGCAGATTATCGAAGTCCTGGAGTGTCACCATCGGCATCAGGACGCAAAGTACGACCGGACTTTAGTGGAGATCGTTGTCGCGGCGGATCTTGTGTGCCAGATGCACGGCGTGAGGGTGGGGGGAGAGCCTTCTCGAATCGCCCTCGCAGACCGAGACGTTTACAAGAGCCTGCTCGATAATTCCACCGAAAGCTTGACCGAGGCCGAAAAATGCGAACTCGCGAAGATCCTGGAGCTTGAGTTTCCGGAAATTATGCACCTCTTGGAACTGCCCATCGCCATGATTTGGGGGTAATACAGGGATGAAACCTGTGAATGTATTGATTGTGGATGATTCGTCCGTGATGCGGAAGATTGTTGGGCGCTCTCTGCGCCAGGCAGGACTTGATCTCGTCCAGGTGCTCGAAGCCTCGAACGGGTCGGAAGCGCTATCCCTGGCCAGAGAGAATCCCCTGGATCTTATCCTGAGTGACATCAACATGCCTTTGATGGATGGGCTGGAATTCGTGCGACAACTGCGCGGTATCGAGTCGGCCCAACACACCCCGGTGGTCATGATTACGACGGAGGCGGGGGAAGGCCACGTGGTACAGGCCCTCTCTCTGGGGGCCTCCGGGTACATTCGGAAGCCTTTCACACCAGAACAGATCAAAGAGCGGGTTATCCCACTGCTGCGAGGTTAACAATGGATCAGGCGATCACTGCCGAACCGGAACGAGTTCGGATCCACCTTTCCGCCCGAGCCGCTGGGCCGGGGGCCCAGGCGGTCGGGAAAGCCGCCGACGCTAAGCAGCCAGTAGTGCGCATTGACTGGCGCGAGGAGCTGGCGAAGGCGGCCGGCGAGGTCTTTGACGTCATGGTCGGGGCCCCATTGACCGCCCCCCCGGAGCCGCGTCCGCCTTTTATCCCCGATTTCGCCGCCATGGTCGGCATTGCGGGCAGTATGTGTGGTTTGGTGAACCTCCGTACGACGGCCGATTGTGCCAGGAGCATAACCGCCAAGATGCTCGGCGGCGACGAAGTCGGCGCGGCTGAGGCTGCGCAGGATGCGTTCGGCGAAGTGTGCAACATGATCGCCGGCAGTTTTAAAGGCAGGATTTCCGGCTTGGCGGACGGTTGCGCGCTCTCCGTGCCCACCGTGATCTTCGGCAGAGACTTCACGCTGTTCTCCCTTGCCCGTGGAGAGCATTACGAAGTGACGTTCGAATTTGAGGGTAAACTCCTCTCGGTGAGCCTGGACTTGCAAGGCTAAACAGCCCCCGTGAGATTCTCGCGGGGCGCAGACGTGCCGCTCTTTGGCATGTCTGCGCTTCTGCCACTTAAACGTGGCACATACATCCCGACAACCGTCGTCAGGACGTATGCGCCACCCGCGTACCGCTACCAAAAACACGCTACCTGAGAGTGGGCACACATGAAGGAGAGGGTCTGCCCGACCTGCGGTTTGCGCGATGTGTAGGAAAAAGCCTCGATGTTGCCAGGACAGCGCGCGGCGTCAACTGCTGGCCGCGTAAACATCGGCATCGACTTGGCTGGTATTGCCAACCGAGATCGTCGCCCTGACGGTCAGGCCCTCTGCAGCATCCGCGGACATTGTGTTGTCGCCCGCATAGGGATTTGAGGTGACGATCCTCAGGCAATAGTCGCTGTCCGACGGATTTAATCCAAACCTCACGTCGGCGCCCGTAACTCCGGTCATGACGCCGTGGGACTCGACCTTGTAGCCTCCCGCTGTTCCGGCTTGGATGACGCTGGGTTGCAAGCCCGGCCGTGAACCCACCGGAGTCGAACGAACTTGAGAGAAAGTAGATATCCTGGCTAGAGTGGTTGTAGATCACAACGCGCGTCGACCGCGCCGCCCCGCTGTCGCCGAAGACTTCGTCGGCAACCTTGTTGATCAACATGTCTCCGAGACGTTCAAATTGCGCCCCAAATGGTCCTAAGAATCCGCCCATGGCGATTCGCCTCCTTGGTTGTGATGATGTCGCGAGCCGTCCTGCGAAGTTGAAAACCGTTATCCAGGTAGTAGTCTGATTCGAACTCTTATCACCTATATGCCCTTGGGGAGAATCATCTTGTCCCGCAATCCGGGGCTTGAAGCGGCCCGAGCTGGCCGCATCAGGAACGTCCTCTGTTGTGGCCTGCAGTGGGAGTGGACAGGCTGAGACTGCGGAACTCCTTATGGGTCGCTTGCGAACGCGGCCGTGGGTTTCTCAGGGCCTTCCCTCAAGCTGCACCGAACCTCCCGGCAGAATCAGATGACCGGGGGCGGGGTCCTGGGCAGTAATGGTAATTGCGTTAGGCGGCAGAGCTCGATGAACAGTCCCGTCCCGGTCGGTGTAATTTTCCAGGAATTCCCGAAGATCGCCTTCATCGACGGTAACATTCGCTCCCTTGGCGATGAGGCGGGCCTCATCCAGGTGCTTCCCAACGAAGTTGGGCGTGGGAATTGGTGCTGCCGCCGTTGTGACGGGTGCCGCCGCGCCCGGCTTTGGCTTGGGCGCCGGCGTTGGCAACTGAGCTGCCGGGTATTTCTTGCTATGCGCCGCCGCGTAATCGGCCGGCATGACCGCGTCCTTTGGACTGTCGATCGCCGCGCTTGCGCAGGCGGCAATCGTGTCTAGATCGGCCTGGGTCGCGGTTGCGGCTTGGGTTACCTGCGCCGGAGTGGCGGCTCCTGTCCAGTCATAGCGATCCTGGTGCAGGCTCCACCAGTTTAACAGGTTCAGTTGGTCGAGCAGGGCCGCTCGCTGCTGAGTGCAGAACGTCAGCACATCCTGCGCGTGCTGGATGTCGGCCGTGTTAAGCGGCATCGGGCCCTCCGCGATGGTGATCGGCGAGAGTGTCCACTCGTAAGGTTCCGCGTACTTATCGGATTCGGCATACATTGCCGTGATCCATGCATTCGCGGCATCCAAAAACTGCTTTGGATCGGTCGGGTCATTGATCACGACTGCCGGCCCGCCTTCCTTATAAATCGTGCAGTACATGGACGCGTTGTGGTCGCTGGTTGCCTTGGAGAATTTCGTAGAGGCGTCCGCAGAAAACATGCCGTAAGAGCCGCGCAGTTCCGCCTCGATACTCGTCGCTTCGGTTTCGTCAAAGGTCTCAACCCTCAAGAGGCCCACGAAGAGTCCCCCGCGCTTGCAGGCGCGAAGGAACATATTCCCGTAGCGATCCGTGAAGATGTCCGGGCGGTCGGCAACCGCGCTCGCGCTCGACGTTAGAACGCAGTCGGCGATGCTAAGGTCAGCAAGATGGACGGACGCCGTCACGCTCATGAACAACGAAGCGGAGTGTACCTGGCTGTCTTGAGCGAACTGGAAGCGGCCCGATACGCCGGCTCCGAAAGAAGCGCACCCGTAGGACGCGCTCACGTCGATCCCGAGCTTCTGCTGCAAATCCTGGGTGCTCGAGATTCGTGCCACCTCAAACGACTGGGAGGCCCCCGCTGCCATGAGGGGAGCCGATGGTGTCGGGTTTACAACTTGATTCATTGCCGTACCCGAGAGACGGTCGACACCTACTCCGAAATTGTACGTGTCGAGATGCGGCAGCCTTATTTCCTGTAAGGGCATGGTGACTCCTTTCGCTTTGAGTTTCTTCCCCGTTTGCTCCACATGCCGTAGCGGGTCTTCTCCGTTTGCTCGCCATCGCCATGCCGGATCGTCCCACGCGCAGCCGTGGCAGTGCCCGGAATCTTTGCACGGTCGTGCACGTCACCGGCCTGCTGCCCGCTTGCCAGCGCATCGCGTAGGACACTGCGAACGCGCGGCCTTTGCCCGCAGTTCCGTGCCGAACTTGCTGGACAGCACTATCTAAAGAACAGTTTTTTGTGAAGCCCCGTAGAGGCGCTGGTACGAAGTTATGTCAAAGCCTCGCCACAATGATTTCTGATTCCGTTGGTGATGTCAAGCTATTTGTGGGATAAGCCGGGACTGACTCCTACCATACGCCTCCCCCCAAGCAACCGCAAGCATGCCCGGCCGTGAGCTCGTAGCGAGCAGCGCAGTGTCCCTGGTTTTGTGACTCTGTCGGTACCAGAGAAGGGCCGCACGGAGCCAGGGATGGTCATCGGTGAGCCGGTAGCGCGTGCGCGCTAGCCACGGAAGCTTATCACTCTGCGGGGGCGGTAGGAAAACGAGGGGTGTAGTAACGTTGCTGTGGTCAAGGGGCATGGGTTGCATCACCTCCGGAAGGGAGAGCGCGCCGACATTCTGTCCCTATCAGCGATATTTTAGCGCGGTCGTGCCCGAAGCGGGCTAGCGCAGACTCCAACCGGCGGGTGCCAGCCGGCCCGCTTAGTACCTTGACCTCCGGCAGACTTTGCCCAGTGCAACCCCGCTTTGAGGCAAAACCTGACCCCCATTCACTCCCGAGCGGCGACGCCGCCTGCCGAAAGAGCAGCTAAGTTCTGGCTCCACAACGACTTCTTTTTCCGCTTCTGTAATTGAAGTTTGGCCGACCCGCTGCAAGGTTCTTTGACGGAGAGAAAAAACATGGACAGCGGCTTCTACGCGGCATTCACGGGGTTGGTGGCGGGCACACAGGCGTTGGACCTGGCGGCTAACAACCTGGCGAACATCAGCACGACGGGCTACAAGTCACAACGAGAGTTCTACAAGTCACTCACTGCGAGTCTCGGCAATTCGAGCCAGAGGCCCTTGAGTTCGTTGAACCAGGCGATCAACAACTACGGTGTGCTGGGCGGCGCTGCGGTCGATACGCAGCCCGGAATGCTCGAGCGTACCGGCAATGACCTCGACGTGGCCATGGAAGGCTCCGGATTCTTCGTCGTCCAAACCAAGGCAGGGCTAAAGTACACTCGCAACGGGAACTTCCAGGTTAACACGGACGGGCAGGTCGAGACGACGCGGGGGGATCCCGTTTTGGATGACCAAAACCGTCCGCTCGAGGTTCCCAGCGGTCCCATATCTATCGGCCCTGACGGGACCATCTCCTCCCAGGGTGCGGTAGTCGGACGCTTCCAGACCGTTGACTTTGCGCCGGGCACGGCCTTGGATCCGGAAGGCAATTCGATGTACACCGCCCCGAAGGGGACGCCTACACCCGCAACTGACCCGCGGGTCCGCCAGGGGATGCTCGAGGCGTCCAATATGAGCCCGATCACCGGCACCGTCGGCTTGATCATGATTCAGCGGCAGACTCAGCTTCTCCAGCAGGCGCTTACGATATTCCATAACGAGTTCAATAAGAGCGCTGCGGAGGATTTGCCGCACGTTTCATAAATTGGTTAGTAGGGGCGGTTCGCGAACCGCCCCTGCGCTGCTTACGGAATGGTCCCGACAAGGAGAGAGCAATGTTCCGAGCCCTATACACCGCCGCGAGCGGCATGATCGCTCAACAATACAACCTCGACAACGTGGCGAACAATCTGGCCAACGCCAGCACCGCAGGTTTCAGAGGCCGCAGGCTGCAATTTGAGGACCTTCTGTATCAGGACCTCGTAGCGCCCGGGGCGGCCGCCACGCAACAAACGAGTTTCTCATCCGGGCTCCAGATTGGATTGGGATCACGCACCGCCACATCTGAAGTCCTTCAGACTCAAGGGGACGCGACCAGCACGGGGAACCCGCTCGACCTGATGATTCAGGGCCAGGGGTTCTTCCAGGTGAAACAACCCGATGGACAAATCGCCTATACGCGTTCCGGCGCCTTTCAGTTGGACCAGCAAGGCAACGTCGTGACTGCGGACGGCAATCCCGTGCAGCCCTCGATTACCATCCCCTCTAACGCCCAAACCATCACCATTGGCTCGGATGGTACGGTTTCCGTTACCCTGCCGGGTCAACAGCAGTCGCAGCAAGTCGGCACCATTCAACTGGCCACATTTCCCAACCCCGGCGGCCTGCAGAGCGTCGGCCAGAACTTGTTAACGGCGACCACCGCTTCGGGCGAACCCGTGGTGGGCAGTCCAGGCGGCGCCGAGGGCTTAGGCACCCTCCAGCAAGGCATGCTCGAGCAATCCAACATCGATGTGGTGCAGGAGTTTGTGCAGATGATCCTTACCCAACGAGCGTATGAAGCCAACTCCAGGGTGGTGGAAGCGGCCAATGGCATGTTCGAGAACCTGAACAATATAAACCGGTAGAAGAACAGCAGTCAGGACTCAGGAGTCAGGAGTCAGAAGGCTTGGTACCACGAGTTGTGAGATGAGAAAGAACGGTTGTTGCCGACATTCAATCTATGATTCCCGGCCTTCAGGGTCGCAGCGCAAATCTTGTTTTACGGACCTCTGGTTAAGGGTTCCCGGGTTTGCCTCTCGGCTCGCGGTTTCAGTTATGGCGTTTCTTTTCCTCCCTTCGACCCTCGACGCAGCGGGCTCTATTCAGCCTCGCGTTCGCATTCCGAAATACGCTGAGGTGCAGGGTGAGACAATTAGACTCTCAGATCTGCTTCCGCCGGACGCTCCGGCCGAATTGGACGAGATAGGCGCCCGGATTATTCTGGGAAACGCCCCGCTTCCGGCCAGCCAGCGGGTGATTTCCAGAGAACAAATCGAGTTGCGACTGCGCGAGTTTCCTTCTATTCGTGAACAGCTCGATCTCCCCGAGCGGCTGACAGTTTCCTGCAAGAAACGCCGGCTTTCATCTGATGAGATCTGGTCGGCCATCCAGACCTTCCTTGCTGCGGACGGACTAAGCGCTCCGCGGACGACACTCGAGAATTCGCTCGGCCGTCAGGCGCCGGTGTTTGTGACCAGGCAGGATTCCGGGCTCGTAGTCAAGCGCATGGAGGCTGATCGAGTCCGGCGGCAGGTTCGCTTTTTGATGTGGACTTCGAGCGAGCCGCAGGTCTTGCCGTTTTACGTAACCGTTGACGAACCGGCCAAAAGCGCGGATTCGGAGTCGTCGAACCAGGTTGAAACCGGCCCACGAGCCAATCTTGCGGACAATCCGGAGAGAATTCGGAAGGCAGCGGGGCAGAGTTTTGCGGCCTTGTTCGAGGGCAACCGGCCCGGCGCGCCCGCGTACAAAGCCGCGCCGCCATCACGGGCAACGCCCCCGGAGAGCATTCTGGTCAGCAAGGGCAAGCCGGCAAAACTGGTGGTCGAAACGGAGACGTTGCGCATGACGGTGCTGGTTACTCCGCTTGAATCCGGTGCTAAAGGTCAGCAAATTCGCGTCAAGAACTTGGACACGCAGCGTGTGTTCAAGGCGGATGTGGTCGGCGAGGACCTCCTCGGAGCCGCGCTGGCAAGAGAGTAAGGAGGAACGATATTATGTGGGTGACTACACGCCAGGGTTACGAGTGCCTCCTCTTGACGCTTCTCGTCGCGGTCGGCGCAGGGGCGTCTCAGAATAAAAAAGAGAAAAGCGTCAATGACGCGGCGGCGGAAAGTCTGGCCCAGTACACCCAGCGGGTTCGAGCAACCGCGACCTCCAACTCCGCGCTCGGAAGCCTCTGGGTTCCCCAGGGACGTTTTTGCAATTTGCCATCCGACGATAAAGCCAGAAACGTCAACGACTCGATCATCATCAACGTCGTGGAGCAGACGACGGCCGAGGGAGATACGAGCGTCAAGTCCGCCCGGACGTTTACCGCCAGTTCCAGCATCAGCGCCCTCGGGGGCCTGGTGAAGGCAAACAATGGGCTCCAGAATATCTTCTCCCCTCAGTCCTCGCAAGCGCTCAATGGCGCTGCACAAACAAGTTCGGATTCGAGCTTCAGCACTAGCTTAGCGGCCCAGGTGGTTAGCGTTCTCGCCAATGGATACCTGGTCATCGAAGCCGTTCGGCATATGGACATGAATAACCAGCGTCAGACGCTCCTCGTCCATGGAGTGGTTCGGCCAAGTGATATCGCGGTGGATAATTCGGTCTATTCGTACCAGATTTTCAATCTGGAGGTTCAATTAATAGGAAAGGGAGTGCTCAGTGACGGCGTAAGACCGCCGAATAAGATCGTTAATGCGATTCTAAAGGTGGTCGGATTTTGAGGTTCGGCGCCACTCAGGCGGAGCGGAGAACTATGATCTGGACGACTACGGTGTTCGTGATAGTCCGTTGGAATCAGGCAACTGGAGATGGGATATGAAATTCTGTCGTTACTTGCTGGTGATGAGTTGGCTGCTGACCGGAGGGCAACTCGTTGCCTCGAGCCGGGATGCGGTGCTTCGGCCCGTGCGCATTCAAGACATTACAACGGTCGAAGGGGTGCGCGAGAATTCTCTGATCGGTTACGGAATGGTGGTGGGGTTGAACAACAGCGGCGACCGGCAGCAAACCCTGTTTCCCGCGCAGACCCTCGTGAATATCCTGCGGAAAATGGGAGTCCAGTTGTCGGGGTCATTGTCTTCGATGCAGGTGCGCAACGTTGCTGCGGTGTTCATTACCGCCAGTTTGCCGCCATTTTCAAGCCCTGGGACTCGGATCGATGTGGATGTGTCGTCGGTCGGCGACGCCAAGAGCCTGGAAGGCGGAGTCTTGCTGCTCAGCCCGCTCTATGGAGCGGACGGCCAACCCTATGCTACCGCCCAGGGCTCGGTGGTGCTAGGGGGCTACACGGCGGGCACGCGCGCGAACTCCGTGCAAGTGAACCACCCCACGGCGGGCCGCGTGCTCAGCGGCGGACTGGTGGAACGTGATACCTCTGTCGATTTGGGCAAACTGGCCCAAGTGGCGCTGGTGCTCCGCAACTACGATTTCGCGACCAGCTTGAAAGTCGCAGAAGCCATCAATGGCCGATTCGGGCAGGACTTCGCGCGCGCTGTGGATGGCCGCCGGGTGGAAATCAAGCTGCCCGAGACGAACCGGGAAAGCGTGTCGCGTTTTCTGGCGCAGATGGAAGAATTGACTGTCGGCGTCCAGGAACCTGCCAAGGTCGTCGTGAACGAGCGAACGGGAACGATTGTGCTGGGACAACACGTGAGCTTGAGTGCCTGCTCGATACTCCACGGCAATCTGGCAATTGAAATCACCACCCAGTACCAGGTTTCCCAACCCGAGGCGTTGTCCCAAGGACAGACTGCCGTTGTCCCCCAGACTACCGTGCACGCCAAGGAGAGTCCCGTCAACCGCGTGGAGCTGCGCGAGGGCGCGACCGTGCAAGAGTTGATCAGCGGGCTGCAAGGCATAGGGGCGACGGCGCGAGACATTGTGGCCATCCTGGAAGCCATTAAAGCCGCCGGCGCTCTCGAAGCCGAACTCGAGGTGATCTGATGATAACTAATTCCAGTTTGCACTCAGGCGGGACACCGGCCTTACCGCTCCAGGCAACTTCAGGTCCGGCTACAAACCCCTCGGGGGAACCCGGTCCAGGATCCCGGATGCAGAAACTAACCAAGGTAGCGAAGCAGTTCGAAGGGGTACTGCTCTCTTCGCTATTGCAAGAGGTCCAGAAAGGCACTCTGGACTCATCCGGCGGAGGTCTAGGCGCCGGCTCAGAAACCCTGCAGAGTCTCGGCACCGAGGCTGTCGCACAAGCTATTGCACAGAAAGGAGGATTGGGGATTGCAAAGATGATTGTGCGCCACTTTCATTATCTGGCAGATGATGGGTCGTAATTTGGAATCCCCAGCCCACGACCTGCCCTATGCTATCCGTGCGAGTCGTTAAAGTTCTTGGCCGTGCTGCCGATAAGGGGATTGAGATTAGAGGAGACTGAAAAATGAAGATTGATATGCCCCTCACATTCCCGCAGCAGGTCGAGCCACAGAGAGTTGGGACGACCGGCGCGTCGCCGAGCCAGAACCAGGAAGGAACGGCAGCGCTTTCTCCGGACCTCGCCCAGTTTTCAGTTGATGGCGGAAAAGTCCAACAACTGAAGAGCAACTTGGCGGCCGTGCCCGACGTAAGGCAGGACCGTGTTGCCGCGCTCCAACAGGCCATTGCCTCAGGAAGTTACAACGTGCCCGGCCAACAGATTGCGCAGGCAATGTCGTCCGACCTGCTGGGCGGAGAGTGATTCGGGGTCCGATATCGGGTGCTCGTAGTCTTGGATAACCTCAGGTGTGACAGGTTGCCAGGAGGCCGCCCCAATGGAAGAGATCTCGACCGCTCCCGTCCCTTTGTCCACTCGCGCTGAAGACCGCGAGCGGCCGCCGGCAAATGCAGCCCGCCGTCAACCGGAGAACCGTCGTCGAGTACCGAGTGGCGAGCCGGAAACGAATGGACAGGATGACGCGCCTGAGGACGGTGAGCCTGAACACCACCTGGATATTTCGGTCTAAGCGATGAAAAAGTCAGAAACCCGGATGTACGTTGAGCTCCTGAAGAGGCGCCTCGCCAGTCTGCGCCTGATGGCCAAAGAACTGCGCGACTGCAGGCAGTCGCTTGTCAGCATGGACCTCGAGTCGACGCGAGAGCACATTTCGTATCAACAGGGTCTGTGCTCCGAGATCCGCTTCTTGGATCACGAATTGCTGGCGCTGAAGAGCCAAATCGTAGGGGCTGCGGGACTCCAGTCGGACGGATTGGATGGTGCCGCGTTCGCTGGTCTCTTCGATAGTTCCTCTGCCCAGGAGTTGCGTCGCGTTACGGGCGAGCTTGCAGAAGTGCAGAAAAGTGTATGGCGGTTGAACCGCGTCTACGCCGGGCTGCTCCGGCGCTCCCGTCGCTCCATTAACGTCCTGATCAACGTGATGGCAAGCTACATGGGCACTTACTCTCCGTCGCCGCGCCACACGTGTTTATTCCCGAGACAGGCAGGAATCTGAGTCATGTCGACTCTCTTCGGCGCTCTTTCGATTGCGGTACGCTCTCTTTATGCACAAGAGGGCGCAATTGATACTACTTCCAACAACATCTCCAATGTCGATACGCCGGGATATTCTCGGGAAACTCCCATTCTGTCCGAGGCGCCCCCGCTCGACCTGGGACAGATTTCGATAGGCAATGGGGTGGACTTCAACGGGGTTCAAAGCATCCGCGACAACATTCTCGAGCTCCGAATTGACCAGGAAAGCCAGCAGCAGAACCAACTCACGTCGTACGTTAATTACATGAATCAGGTCCAGTCGCTCTTCAATGAGACGCAGGGTTCTGGGCTCAGCGACGCCATCAACTCATTCTTTAATAGTTTTCAGCAACTTGCTGATAATCCAACTGATCTCCCTACTCGCCAGGCCGTAATCTCGGCTGGACAGGATCTTGCCTCGGTTTTCCAGCAGACTGGGAAACAGCTGACCACCATCCAGCAAGGAGCCGACCAGGAAGTCGTCCAGACTGTCCAACAGATCAACGCCGACACCACGCAACTGGCCGACCTCAACCAGCAAGTCTCCGGCCTCCCGCCGAGCAGCGAGCAGGCCGATATGCTCGAGGACAATCAATACGAGGTGCTGAACAACCTTTCACAGCTCGTAGACGTTGCGGTTACGCACACCGGCAGTGGCGGCCTCACTGTCACCACCACCAACGGCACAGCGCTCGTCGCCGGCGGCCAGAGTTTTGCTCTGAGCACGGAAACGAATGCCAGCACGGGATTCCAGGATGTTTTCTCCCAAGGCTCGGATGTGACTTCGACCTTTACGGGAGGACAACTGGCGGGCTTGCTGGAGGCGCGCGACCAGTCCATCCCCTCTGTGACGGCAAGCGTCGATAATCTTGCTGCGGGTATCATAAACTCCGTCAACACACAAAGCCTCAAAGGATACGATTTGAACGCCGACAAAGGCGTGGACTTCTTTCAGCCCGTGGTCCAGCCGAGTCCAGGATCGAATGCCGGAGCGGCTGAGAATATGGCCGTCGCGATCACGGACCCCTCCCAGGTTGCCGCCAGTTCCGTCGCAGGCCCACAAGGCGAAGGGGACAACGCCAACGCCCTGGCTCTGGCGAACATACAAAACGAAGCGGTCGTCAACGGCCAAACGGCTACTGACTTCTACTCGGACCTGGTATCCACGGTCGGTAATGACGTTTCGACCGCCACCGATGAGCAGGAATCCGTAGGGTTGGTCCTGACCCAATTGCAAAACCAGCGTTCTAACACCTCCGGCGTTTCCTTGGATGAAGAGGCCTCAAACCTCATACTCTACCAGCGCGCGTACGAGGCCGCGGCGGAAGTTGTGTCCGCCGTCAATAGCCTCACAAACGACGTTATCCAGACGATCTGAAGGAGATGACGTGGGCATCCGCATCAACCCGAATCCGTGGACCGATCTGCTGACGGGGATCGCTCTCGACCAAAAACAGGAAAACCAAGCCATTCAAGAACTCTCCACAGGGAAGAAAGTGAATCAGCCGTCCGACGACCCCGAGGCGGTCGCGGGCTTGATCGTCAACAATGCCCAGACCAGCCGTGTGAACGCCTACCTGAGTAATATTTCGACCACTCAGGGCTCATTGCAGGAGGCAGACTCCACGCTCAATACTGTAGTGACGGCGCTCACGCAGGCAATTTCTCTGGGCACCGAGGGCGCCAATGGCACCTTGAACCAGACGGATAGGGATTCCGTGGCTCAGGAAGTGAACGGCATCCAGCAGCAGATCTTGGAATCTGCGAATCAGTCGTTTGAGGGCAATTACCTCTTCGCCGGAACGGCGGTTAATACAGCGCCTTTTGTGGCTAACTCTGCCTCTTCTTCGGGGGTCAGCTACGTGGGCAACTCCGGGGTGAACAGTGTGCAAATCGGCGATGGACAGACCGTTCCTGCGAACCTACCTGGCAACCAACTTTTCACTGCATCGGGTTCGGATGTATTCCAAGCTTTGACAGACCTGTCGAGCGCCCTCTCGAGCGGATCGAATATCCCCGCCGCAGAATCCGAAGTGCAGAACGCTTTCAATTACATTAACGCCCAGCGCTCGTTTTACGGCACCACACTCGATCGCCTCAATTCGGCCACCAGTTTCTTGAATCAGGAGAACACTCAACTGGCCCAGGAGCAAAACAACCTGGTGGGCGCTGACATGGCCACCGCTGCGACCGAACTCAGCCAGGCCGACGTTGCCCTGAATGCCGCCATGGCCGCAGGAGGGAAGATCTCTCAGACCAGCCTGCTCAACTACCTGACATAAGGTCGCGCTAGCCGAACTTCGTCGTGCGCCGTGAAAAGGCGCTGGTCCACCGCGGGTGCAAGTCCCGCCCGGGAACTGGTTCGCTCCACCCGGTAGCAATCAGAGCAGCAGCAGAGGCAACGAAGCTGCTGAAGCCTTTGGTGTAGAGGGTCGCTATGGCGACTTGGCAAGTCTGTAG
>Ga0209517_10001947_pt1 | contig 30151 bp, 24 predicted proteins | sample PeaSoiMetSII2010_FD_187695 | JGI IMG/M metagenome (GOLD analysis project Ga0209517, IMG submission 187695) | Peat soil microbial communities from Weissenstadt, Germany - SII-2010 (SPAdes) (version 2) | ecosystem: Environmental > Terrestrial > Soil > Wetlands > Peat | place: Germany...
ATTCCCGGGCGATCCGCCTGGTGCGCGCCCACGCCCGGGAATGGAGAATAGATCCTAACAGAATCGGGATCATGGGTTTTTCGGCCGGTGCCGAGCTGGCCGCACCCGCGGCGCTGTTCTTCGACGAATTTGACGGCAAGAACAAAGAAGCCGGCGATCCCCTGGCCGGAGTGAGTTCCAGGCCCGATTTCGTGGGGATCATCTATCCCGGCCCGACGCCGTTCGCTCGTGGCGCCACGCCCGCGATCCCGCGTAATGTGCCACCCTCGTTCATCGCCTGCGCCGGTTCCGGCGACGGGGATCATGCGGTCTGGGCGAATGAGTACTTCGCGGCCATGCTCAAGGTCGGCGTGCCGAACCTGGAGATGCACATCTACGGCAACGGCCATCACCCCGGCAGCGGCTCCACCGGCGGCCTGACCGACCGGCTGGGCACGCCTTTTGGGACCTGGCACCATCGCTTCATTGACTGGTTCCGCGACCTGGGATTCTTGCAGCCCCCCGGCGTGGAAACCAAGGCGGCCAAGGACGTCGCCGCCTACGCCAAGCGTGCCGCCGGAAGGCCCGGCGGTGGCAGGCAGACGCCTCCGGGCGACAAGAACTGAAACCAGCGCCCGCCCGATCGGGATGAGGCGTTCGGATGGAAATGCGCTCCCCATGCTGGCTCGTGTGTTGCGTCCTTCGGAGGAGCTGGTGTGTCGGACCGCGGCTCGGGCGAAGCCCGAATTGTGGGCGTTGTCGCGCGGGGACAGGTCGGCTTGTATATTGCCCAAAACCCCTAGAAAAATCACCATGAAACACTTCTTTCTCGCCGTGGCCCTTCTCGGCCTCTGCGGTTCAATCGTCTTCGGACAATGGCAAAAACAAACGATCGATTCCAAAGCCGATTTCCGCGGACTTTGCGTCGTGAGCCCGAACGTCGCCTGGGTCAGCGGCACAACGGGCACTTACGCGCGAACCACCGACGGCGGCAAGACTTGGTCGGTCGGAACCGCACCCGGCGCGGAAAAACTTGACTTCCGCGACGTCAAGGCGTTTGGAGAGGCTACTGCCTATCTGCTCAGCGCTGGCCCTGGCGATGCCTCCCGGATTTACAAGACAATCGACGGCGGAAAGTCCTGGGTGATGCAGTTCAAAAGCGCCGACCCCGCGGCCTTTCTTGACGCCATCGCCTTCTGGGACGAGAAGAACGGCATTGCCCTCGGCGACCCTGTAAAAGGGCAGTTTCAATTGATTGCCACTGCGGACGGCGGAGCCAGTTGGAAACCGCTTGCGGCAAAGACCCTACCGCCAGCCTTGCCCAGCGAGGGGGCCTTCGCGGCCAGCGGCACCTGCCTCGTCACCCACAGCGAGAAGGACGTCTGGTTCGCGACTGGCGGGGCCAAATCGACGCGAGTCCTTCATTCCAAGGACCGGGGCCAAAACTGGGAAGTGAGCGAATCGCCGATCGTAGCTGGCACCGAATCTGCTGGCATTTTCTCGATCACGTTCCGCGATAAGAATCACGGCATGATCGTCGGAGGCGATTATCGCAAGCCCAACGACGTCGGTGCGACCGCGGCGACCACCTCCGACGGCGGCAAGACGTGGACTCCGCTGGACAAGCGGCTTCCCTTTCGCTCCGCCGTGGCTTGGGCGAAAGATCGTTGGGTGGCGGTAGGCACGTCTGGCTCCCACGTCTCCCTGGACAACGGCGCCACCTGGAAGCTGCTCGACCGGGAGAATTACAACAGCGTCGGATTCACCGCGACCGGGGAAGGCTGGGCTGTCGGCCCGAAAGGTCGAATCGCGACGTTTGCGAAGTAACAAAGGGCTCGCACCCATAGCTTCGCCACGAGTACACCGACGCGACGAGGTTGCCGAGTCAGGGCCGACAATTCCATAACAACCCTCGCTTCACCTCATTGCCCCAGCAGGCTCGCACAGTCGTGGCGAATGGATCGCGGAGGTTGTCCGCTTTCAGGACGTCGGGCCACAGCTGGGATCGCCCGCTTCGGGGAGCCTTCCGAGGTCGCGGACGCCGTCGCCTTCCTGGCCAGCGAGCGGGCCGCCTACTTCCAGGGCGCCATACTCGACATGGACGGCGGGTTAACGCGCACGCTGTAGGGTGGTAGATTGGAAAACTCGCTGGCGGGCGCCTTCTCGTGCCCTCTTCGCGCCCGCCTGGTAACGGCTCGGCCGCCTCGGCGTATGCGGGCGTACACGCCCGAACGGCGGTCAGTAGCTCACGAGCGCCGGCCCGCTGTCGTCTTTCCAAGCCATTGTCGTGCTGTCGTAGATCGAGATGAGCGGGCTCCGGCCGGGCCGACACCCACGGCGAGTTCGCCGAACCAACATCGTCAATCGGTCAACCTGCGGATCGGGGCGTCTGGTGGTTCTGCGCCTTGTCCCCGGAGAATACCTTCTCACCGGCGAGGTAGCGCTGTTCGAGGTCCGGAGTCGTTAGCGCCAGCTTGAGGGCGGACATCAACTCCAGACTCTTGCCCGACAGGCCGACCCGGCTCAGTCCCTGGAGGACGCCCTGGACAACGCTGACGGCGGCGTCCCTCCTCGCCCGGTCACTGCGTAACGCTCGCAGGCCCCGGCGTCGAGGCTGTTCCACCCCTGGCACATCAGCGGCCTGGCCTCGTAGACCGAGCAGCGGCCCTCCTTGAGCAGGGCGCAATTAGGTCGATTCCCGGCCTTCCGCTCGGCCAGCACCCCGTCGATGGACGTGACCAGGGCGGCGATTTCCGCCCCGGACAGCCGCTCGCGCAGCCGCCGGGCGATGCGGAAGAGTTCGGGCGTGGTCACGGCGACTTCCAGGGAGCAGCACCAGTGACACCCTTCCTGGCACGCGATGGGCTTCTCCGCCGGCAGCGCCTTGAACAGCCCCAGGGTGAGTGCCTGAGAATATGCCAGCGCCCCCGTCGCCAGCTCATCGACCTTCTCCGGGGTCTTGCCTTCGTTGAGGATCTCGACGGTCGCCAGGCGCTGCCCGTCGCGAAGTCACCGACCACTCGCCTGTCGTGGCCGAGCGCGACGTGGACGCATTCGTGCGCCCAGACGTACAGGTAGCGGCGGGTCGTCGGGCGGGGGGGGGGCTTTGATAAACTGCTTCGCTGGCAAGGCCCACTCGTGCAGCCCGTCCGAGTATTCCCAGGAGGCTACACCGGCCTCCTCGTCGATCTCTGTGGCGGCCTTCTCGCACCGCCTGGCCATGTCCTCTTTGCTCTGCCGCCGGCGGGCGAGCCATTCGGCCTTCTTACTCCTTCTTGACCAAGTTGCCGTCTTCGTCACGCACGAAGACGGCATCGGGCTCATCTGTCGATGGAGAGATACTGTCCAGCGACCACTCGTCGGGATCGTCGGTCTTCGGACGCCAATCCCAATCCTCCCAATACTCGTCCGCCAGCGCCTCGATTTCCTCGGCGGTGGCATCGTCGGGCACCTCCAGCACGGGGTCGGCGTAGGTAACACCCGTGTACCAACCGTTTAGAGCTATATTAACTCTCTTCATTGTTACTGTATCTCCGGTTATGAAGTTGATTCAGGTCAAGTCCGCAACCGCTTGCGGCGTTGATACTCCTCCAAGGTCTCGAGGGGCTTCTTGCTTTTCCCCCCACTCGGAATGGCAGCGCCAAGAGAGAGCCAGCGACATGGTTGATGCCGCTAACTCCATCGAGGCAGTTACAGTCGTCCGGCAGAAGTTCAGGCGTCGGTCGGTTGCTCGTTCTCTTCGGGAGCGAAGAGGGCGGCCTCACGGATCGCCTTGGCGGCTTCGTCGCCGGCCAGCACCTCGACGATGCGGTTCTCGATCGGCTCGTAGTCTTCCCGGTGGAGGACCTCGCCCTCGAACTGCAGACGGACTCGGTTTGCTGCCTCCCCCTCGGTGTCCGCCTCGACGCGGACGAGGCGGTGCTGGCGGAGGAGCTGTTCGACGTGCAAGACAAAAGTTTTCATGATAAGGATCCTTAAAAGGCAGTGCGGGCAACGATCAGCCGGCCACGACCGGGGGCTTCGCCGGCAACGAGCCGTCGAGCCTCCCAGGCGGGCCGGTGATCGGGCCGCCTGAATTGTCGATCAGAGTGCGTTTAGCGATATCTCTGGCCGCTCATTATGTACTACGTGCGCCGCCGCAACGATCTGACACATAGCGGCAAAAACATCTACTTTTTGGTCCCTCTTGCTCATTCCGCCGCGGCAGGGCGATCGATGCGGCACATCTGCCGTTGATTCGACGACGGGAGCGCAGCCGTAGGACCGGTTCTCGACGAGGCCGCTCTTCCTTCCCGAGGACGGCTGAGGCACAGCCCCTCCCCGAATCCCAGAAAAATGAGATTGCTTTACTAAATTAATGTGATAGAATATGTCGCTAATTGCTGGTGGCCCGGGTCGCAAGGGAGCCCGCTACGCCCCAAGAGGGCGCCGGGAAGCGGCAGCCGTGCAAAAAAACCGGGACGTGCCCGAGAAAAATGCGCAACCGACGCTCTATTAAGGGGGACAGAGAAACACCACAGCAATGCGAACTGACTTGAAACACCTGTTCGAGGACCAACTCTACGACTCCCCCAGGGAAATCCCTGCTGAGCTGAAAGGCAGGCAGGAGTGGTCGTGGGAGGGGCGCAAGGTCAAGAAGGACGCCCGCCCCGACGCCGCCCTGCTCGTCCAGATCGACGGCCTGGACCGCTGGAAACACCTCTTCCGCGTCAAGAAGACCGAGCCCTTCAAGCAGCCCTTCGCCGTCGCCTGCCGTGCCTTCGCCCGTCTCTTCTGCGAACCGGCTTACCGGAAGGACTACATCTACCGCTACCACGGACGGGACGAGGGCGGCTGGCGCCACTCCTTTGAGCCGCTGACCCTGGGCAAAATCCGCCAGCACGTCCTGGGCAAGCGCATCCTGGGCAGCATCGGCAACCGCTACACCAACCACCTCACCTTCGACATCGACTACCACGCCCGCGACTCCCGCCGCGAGCTGTTCCTGGCGCGCTGCCAGGCCTTCCACCCGGAATTGCCCAGGTTCTTCTCCACCGCCTGGTTCGCGGACTGCAAGCCCACCGACATCGGGGGTGTCCACTTCACCGTCTTGTTACGCACTATGAGCATTGCCCGGGCTCAGGCGGCCGCCAAGCGCTTCCTGGAACTGCTCGACAAGAAGTACCCGACCCTGGCGGCCATCGAGAGTTTCACCAAGATCGAGGTCTACCCGGTGGAGAAAAGAAACGGGGACGGCAAGGGCTGCCGGCTACCTCTCAGCCAGGGAAGGGTATGCTTCACCGACCGCCTTCTCGACGGCGACCCGCGGAGCAACTGCGTCAACCTCATGAAGTGGGTCTACGACGGCGACCGCAAGAACATCGAGAAGACGGTTTTCCTAGACTTCTTGTCGCAGAACACGCCCGAGCACGAGGGCCCCCCACCGGAGCCCTCGAAGCCGTCGAAGCGCACGAAGACGAGAGCTTCCGGCATGGGGAGCATCGGGCGGTTGAAAGGAAGGTGTCTGCGGACCTTGTTCGACTTCTGGAGCGGTAAGGCGGTGCCCGAGAACGACACCATCGGCAAGTACGCCGTGGTAATCACCCGCCTCATCTGCAAGCAGGGGCTCCTCGACGAAGAGCAGTGCCTGGACTGGCTGGAGGGGGCGTTTCTGGCGCTGCCCCATCAGGCGTTCTCGGACCGGCTCTCCCACGACCTCGCGGAGCTGATGCGATCTACCGGCAAAATGGTGGAGGCCGTGTACCGCAACAACGGCTACCAGGCGGCGCCCGAGGAGAGCGGCAAGAAGCTGGAAGCGGTCATCGCCTACTGCCTCAAGCGCGGCATCGTCATCCACGACCGCAGCACCTGGTCGAACCTTCCCGAGAAGGCGCCGTGGCTTTCCTACTGCGCCAAGGACGAGGGCTTCCGGTTCAGCTACGACCAGCGGCGCGCCCTCAAGGAAGAGGTTCACGCGCTGCTACACACGGAAGAGATAGCGGCAACCTACGAGGCTGCGGGACGGATCGTCTCGTTCGTGAAGCGCTATCCTTGGCGGGAATTGGCGTGGAAGCTGGTCCCTCGTCTCTGCGGCGACCTGGGCATCCGCTGGCACAAGAACAAGTGCTGCGCTCTCTTGGCAGCGCTGGTACGAGTTGGCTTCCTGTATGTGCGCGTGGAGAAGATGTGGCGCGGCAAGGACAAGGCGCTGAACCGGGCGAGGTCCTACGGGATTGGCGCAGCGCTCGTTGAGCGTAAGGTAAATACTAATACTATCTCTTCTTATAGTCCTTTCCCCCCCCCCTTATGTATCTATTATTAGTCACTCAGACTGGGAGAAGGAGAAGAGAAGGGCGCTACTACGAGCAGGAGGTCAGCGCTTGAATGCGACGAAATGGCTGTCCAGAAGCCAGCCTGGAAGGCTTGATAAGGCTTCGCAGGCGATCTTCCTCGACGATGACGCCAGCGAGGAGGTCGCACGAGGGCCGCCGTATCAGGGGCAGTGACGCTCCGCACAACCTCGTCCGCAGGGAAGCCGCCTGGTACAAGGGAAGGCTTGCCTTGCGGGCTGGTTCGGTTGCTGGACGTCACGCAGGAGGCAGCCCCGATGGCATCGAGAAGATGGGCGTGGCCCCCCTGCCTGCGATTGAACTGCTTGGCAAGGTCAGGAGAAGCTCGCTTTCTGGCAGCTCCTCCCGGCGACAGGAGCGATTCCGCCTCCTGATCGTCTTGGTTCACGGCGAGAGCCTTTCGCCTGTGTGGCAAGCGGCACGGGGTAGGTGTGTAGCAAACGCGACGGGAGCGGAAGACACGCTAAGGCACGTCGATGCTTCGGACTGGGCGCTGCGCGAACGTGGAGGTGTGCAGGCCCGGGTGGGAGGTGATGCGCCTGACGGCCGAAGCGGCATGATGCGCAGAGGTACGGAACAGGCTTGTGTAGCGTTAAAAGAAATCAATCATCTTTATTGACGAATCCTTGTGGTTAAGCGAGGGGGCGGGTGAATTGAAGGTGAAGCCGGCTGTTTCTTGTGTTGCACTTCTTGTTTCTCGTCGCAGGCCGGCGTAACCAATAGGGCTAAAGACTTCTGACTAAGTGGCTATCGAAAAATCCGCGGCATCGATTCTTTTCTTCTGCCAGGGATCAGGGCGTCCGGCGCCAACCGAATCAGCGGGTAGAAGAGAGCGATCCCGGCCTCAAATTGCTCAGCGTGAGCAGTTGCACGCGAGCTTCCGGTCCTGGCGCAGGGAATGGGCCGAGCCTCCTGAAGCGAGCAGCCGCTCACTGTGCCGTTGGGCGGAACTGCGCAGCGCCTGACACGGCGCCCCCACCCTCCAGAGGGCAGGGCAATTGCACCTAACCGCCGGGACAGCAACGGCACAACCGGCACGGCCGGCGACACCCGCAGCGCCCTGGCACTGCCGGTCATCCGGCCGCCCCGCCCACTCCCGGCTCGGACGGCCGGGCGGCACAGCCCGACTGACCGCCAACGACCGCTTCCTCCGACAACAACCTGGGGCCTCATCACTTTCTCGTGATCGGCCGGGCCTCCGCGGCGCTTCGGCCCGGCGCCTCTGCTACAATCGGCGCCATGGCCGCGACCGACCCGACGTCGAGCCCTGCCGACGAACAGCCGACACTCCCCCCGTCCGGCCCTTCGACCGCCGGTCCGGCGGCTCCCGCGCCCGGGCAGCGCTTCGGCGAGTACGAGTTGCTCGGCGAATTGGGGCGCGGGGGCATGGGCGTCGTTTACAAGGCCCGCCAGGTCACCCTCAACCGCCTGGTCGCCCTCAAGATGCTCTTGCCAACCGGCCTAGCAGCCCGTTGAAAAAGTCGTTCCAAAGCTCAAGCTCAAGTGAATTTCCTGCGAGCATGATTGGTCGAGCTTCAGCTTCTGGATGCCTTTTTCAACGGGCTGCTAGCTGGCCCGGAGGAGCTGCGGCGCTTCCAGACCGAGGCGGAGGCGACCGCCGCCCTGCAGCACCCCCACATCGTCCGCGTCCACGAGGTCGGCGCGGTCGGGGGACAACCTTTCTTCACGATGGACTTCATCGGCGGCGGCAGCCTCGCCGCGCGGCTGGCCGACGGGCCCCTGCCGGGGAAGAGTGCTGCCCGGTACGTCCTGTCCATCGCCCGCGCCCTTCAGTACGCCCACGACCACCGCATCCTGCACCGCGACCTCAAACCCTCCAACATCCTCCTGGACGGCGAGGGCGAGCCGCACGTGACCGATTTCGGCCTGGCCAAACGCCTCGACGTGGACGCCGGCCAGACCCGCACCGGGGCCATCCTCGGGACCCCAGGCTACTTGGCCCCGGAGCAGGCGGCGGGCCGGGGCGAGCTGACGCCGGCCACCGACGTCTACGGTCTGGGGGCGCTGCTGTACGAACTGCTGACCGGCCGCCCGCCGTTCCGCGCCGCCACGGCGCTGGACACGCTGCTACAGGTTCTGGAATGCGAGCCGGCGCCGCCGCGGCTGCTCAACCCGTCGGTGGACCGAGACCTGGAGACGGTCTGCCTGAAGTGCCTGGAGAAGGACCCGCGCCGCCGCTACGCCAGCGCTGCCGCCCTGGCCGACGACCTGGGGCGCTTCCTGGCGGCCGAGCCGGTGACGGCCCGCAGCCTGAACCTGGTGGACCGGATCGCCTCGGCCCTGGGCCGCAGCCAATACGACGCCCAGTTCGGCGCCTACGGGCGGATGCTGTTCGCCTTCGCCGCGGTCGTGCTCCTGACTGAAGCGGCGATCACGGCGGTGGTCCTGACGGACCAGCCCCTGGCCCTGCTGCCGCTGACGCAGTTCGCTCGCCTGGCCGCCCTGGGCTTGCTGCTGCGGCGCTACAGGCCCACGGGGCTACTGCCGGCCAGCGCCGCGGAGCGCCAGATGTGGAGCGTTTGGATCGGCTATGTGGTCACCTGCCTGGTGGGCGCCCAGACCTATCGGCTGGTGGCGGGGTGGGACCTGCGGCTGGAGCTGAACGTCTACCCCACGATGTCGGCCGTAACGGGGATGGCCTTCTTGGTCCTGGGGGCGAGCTACTGGGGCTGGTGCTACGCCTTCGGCGTGGCGTTCTACGCTCTGGCGTACGTGATGACGCTCGACCTGCGAGGGGGGCCGCTGGAGTTCGGGGCGCTGTGGGCGGCGGCCCTGGTCGTCATCGGGCTGCACCTGAGGCGCCTGGGGAAGGAGCAACAGCCCACGCCCGCGGCAGGGCCGCCGATGCCAACTGGCCCTCGATGAGCGCCCAGTGATGCGGAAGCCTCCCCCGTGCTCCTGGTCGCGCCTGCTGCCCGGCCGGCCTCGCGGTGGATCACCTCCTCTTCAGGTGCCCGTCGAAATACTTCAGCAGGGCCTGGTCGGCCTTCTCGGCGTCGGCGCCCTTGAAGCCGTGCCCCGCCCCTTCCAGCGTCAGCAACTCCGCCTCGACCTCGGCCGCCTTCAGCCGCTCCACCAGGCACACGGCCTGCTCGTGGGCGACGTAGGTGTCCTTCGTCCCGTGGACGCACAGGGTCGGGGCCGCATGCGGCGTCACCCAGTACAGCGGGCTGGCCAGGACATGCTGGCGCCGCGCCTTCTCCAGGTTGCCGCCCAGGAACAGGGGCAACACCTCGGCCGCATCGACGCTCTTGCCGTACGACTTCGTGAAGTCGCTGGGCCCGTAGTAGTTGACCACGCACGCCACCCGGCTCGACTGCTCACGATTGTCGCCGTCCCCCTCGAACTCCTTGACGTCGGCCGTCACGCCCAGGAACTGCGCCAGGTGCCCGCCGGCCGAGCCGCCGGTGGCCCCGATCTGGTCCAGGTCGATGCGGTACTTCTTCGCGTTAGCACGGAGCCAGCGCACCGCCTCCTTGGTGTCGTGGATGGCGGCGGGGAACGGGTACTTCGGCGCCAGCCGGTAGTCCACGGTCACAGCGAGGTAGCCGTTTTCGGCCAGGCGAATGCAGAGCGCGTCGTAGCCCTGACGGGAGCCGGCCCGGAAGCCGCCGCCGTGGATGCAGAGCACGGCAGGGAACGGCCCATTGCCGTCCTTCGGCCGGGCCAGGTCGAGTTTGAGGTGCTGCCCGTCCGGATTGGCGTACTCGAGGTTCGGCTCGAAGGTGACCCCTGCGGGGACCGCCGGCCCGGCCGGAGGTTTCTGTGCCGGGACGGGCTGGGTGAGCAACAGGCCGGCGACGGCGACGACAAACCACCGACCGTAAACTGTCAAAGCACGCATGGGAAGACTCCTGGAAGCGGGAAGACCGCGGCGCGGGCTGACAACTCGCGACGCCTCGCGACGCACGCGCGGCTCAGGGCAGCGCCCCGGCTGCCCCGGCGTAGTGATGCACGAAGGCCTCGGCATACTTGCGGCCGCACTCCAGCCCCCGGAAGCGGTTCATGAGATCGTGATAGCGCGGGTAGAACTGCGGGCCGTCGGTGTGAGCGTAACAGGCCTTCCGCTTGCGCTCCTCGGTCTCGGTGATGTCCACGTAGTGCGTCGGCCGGAACAGTTGTGTCTGTGCGCCGGCATCGACCTCGAAGTAGAAGAGGGCGAACTTCTGGCCCGCCTTGAGCCAGGCGTCGTAGACCAGCAGCGATGTGACTCGGTGGTCGCGGTGAGAATCCACGGGCCAGTGGGTGAAGACGACGTCTGGCTTTTCGGAGTCGAGGAGCTTGGCGAACTCGTCGTAGCGGGCGGCATTCACCTCGGTGCCGCCGTCGATCTGGCCTGCGAACAGCGGCCGGACCTTGAGGATCGCGCAGGCTTTCTCCGCTTCGGCAGTTCGGATAGCGGCGGTATCCTTAGGCGCCTTCCCCTTCATCCCCGCCTCGCCGCGGGTCAAGTACAAGCAAACGACATCGTGCCCCAGGTCTGCATAGCGAGCGATGGTGCCCCCGGCGGCTGATTCGGGGTCGTCCGGATGGGCCCCGGCCACGATCACCTTGAGCTTGGGCCGTTGCGGCGCGGTATCCGCGGCCCTGACCTCCAGCAGGGGCAGCCCGACGGCCATTGCCCCCGCGGCCAGCCCGGTCAACAGTTCGCGCCTCCCGGCCAGCGACGTCATTCGCTTCGGCATGTGGAGTACCCCCAAGTTCGAGAATGGGACGGGATCGTTCTACCGCAGTTGGTGCCCGGGGAGAAGTGATGGGCTGACAACGCGGCCGCCGGCCTCCGGCCCCGCTGTCCTCGCAGCCTGGAGGCGGTGGCGCGGGAATGGGCACGCCAGGGCGTACGCAGCCGGCCCGGGCGGGAGTCCAAGAGGAGGCCCGTGTCCCCCCGGTCGAAGTGGGCATGGCAATGGCGCAAGGTCGGCGAGCAGCTGTCGCAGGTCTTGGCGCACATCGGCCGGCTTCCCCCAACCTGTCCGCTGGATGGGCGCTGCGGCGCTCACGCTTTTCCGGCTCGCGGTCGCCGCACAGGGGCGGACCGCATTTCTGGTCCCTTCTGGGACAGAGGACACCCACGTCCTCAATGCGCGGACGCCTACGTGCTCTGAACGTAACTGGCCGCATCCACCTGCCACCACACAGATGTTCAACTGGTGGTCGTCGCGTCCGGCATATTGCTCACCGTGCGCGATTTGAGGCCGACCTGCTCGCTGGCGACGCTGCACAGCAGACCGCAGGGAGCTACGGCGGGATACTCCATTTCCGAGTCGCTGCATGGCCATCGGCCGCCATTCTTGCGGAGTGAGCGGCGTGGTGGTCTGCGAAACGCTTCGTCGGCCTGGCGGTGCCGTCATGGCGAACCGGTGGCCGAGCACGCTCGGTCCGCCCCGAACGTTCGCCGGGCCGCCGCGCGTCGGCCCGGCGCGGGTCGCGGTCGGTACATGCGTAGGCGGCGCAACGCTTTCTTTCGGCAATGGGCCCCCTGTTTGCGGAGTCCACGTCGGCCCGAAGCCTTGACGGGGCCTGGCGAGTCGGCGAGATTAGCAGGGAGCCCATCCCTGAGACGTTGTTCCCCGGAGTTCATCTCAGCCATGTCAGACGCCACCCTCCCGCTCGATGACCTCACCCAACAAATCGCCCAGCGTGAATCCGAGCTGCAACGCCTTCGACAACAGCACGAGGCGCGGCAGGCGCGCCTGGCCGAACTGGCCCGACACCGCGAAGAGCTCCAGGCTCAACTCCGCCAGGTGGAAGACGACATCCAGGCTGTGACCGGAGGGCAGGGACTCGCCGCGGCCGCACCCCCGGCCTCGTCCCCCGAGCCAACGATTCGCCCGACGCTGAGCGACGCCCTCGTGGAAGTGCTGCGCGAGGTGAACCGGCCGCTGACGGCCAGGGAGCTGGGCGAGGAGTTGACCCGCCGCAAGTTTCCGACCACGAGTGGCAACATCACCAACCTGGTCCAAAATCGCTTGTCGGACCTGGTCAATCGTGGGGTTCTCCGCCGTGCCGAGGGCCAGCCGGGTGTCCTCCTCGCCGGGTCCCGCGACGGGACGAAGGCGGCCGCACCCAAAGGTCTCCGAGGTAGTCCGGCGGCGCCCGCGAAGGAGGCTGCCCGAAAGATTGCGCCCCCGACGGTAGCTGCCCTGCCGTCCCGGCCTGGTCTTCGCAATGGTCAGCCGTCCCTCCGGTCCTTTCTCACCGACCTGCTCCAGAAGAGCCGCAAGCCGGTGGCGGCGCGCGACCTGGCCGAGCAGGTGTTGGCGACGGGCTACCAGACCAAGAGCAAGGACTTCACCGGCGTAGTGTGGACCGCCTTGGGCCAGATGAACAACGTCGAAAACGTCAAGGGCCAGGGCTGGCGCCTCAAGAAGAGTTAGCTTCCCCCGCCGGGGTTAGAACCTGGCCGTCCCCTCGTCTTCTTCACAGGCAAAGTGTCCTCTCGGGCGCAGGAGGTCTCCCCATGAAGAAGTTCCTTGTGCCGACCCTCGGACTTGCGATTGCCCTCATGCCGGGCCTCGGCATCGCGGCCGAGCCGGAGGTCGTCAAGGTGACGAAGGCCGGCGACTGCGAGGCGACGGTCGGTCAAGAAGTGCAGTTCGTCTTTCGCTACGACGGCTTTGCCGGACAGGTCATTTCCGGGCTCGAAGTGGCCATCGATGGCAAGGCGGTCCCGAAGCCCGAGGTCGTCTCCCGGCCCGACCCGAAGCAGGTAGAGGTCGGGGTCGTAACCTTCGTCTTCCGGCCCGACAAGCCGGGCACCTACCGCGTGTCAGTCACCCCGACGGTTGGGGACGTGAAGGGCAAGCCGAGGCAACACGTCTTGAAGGTCGTCGCGGGGGAGTAACCCGTGTGGTGGCACCCGGCCAGCAGTCCACCACGTCACGCCCGCGCACGGGTGGTCGGCGGGCCCGGACGTCCCCGACTACCAGCGACGGGCAGGTGAGCGGCCCCGGCGTCCATGACTCGAGGCAGTTCGTGCGACGCTCCGCCAGGGCTCGGTTTGGCCGGACCATCCGCGGCCCGCAACGTGGCCAGCGGAGCCAGGAGCAGAGCGGCGAGCATGAGGAGGCCCCGTCTCAAGGGCCGCGACGATGACATGATTCCGATCCCTCTCTTGTCGGGGGTTGGTCTTTGACTCCGGCAGCAGATCGGCGCAGCGAGCGTCGCTTGGTCCTCCCGTCGTCTATTTCGGCTTGCCGCCGAACTGCTTCTCGTACAACTCCTTGAACGGGTTGACCTTCGGCCCGACAGCGTCCTCGTTCACCAGGCCCGGCTGCACCGAGTCCCACCAGCTGTCGTACGCGGTGTCCAGTTCCTTCACTACCTCCGGGTGCTTGACCGCCACGTCGGTCTTCTCCCCGGGGTCGGCCTTCACGTCGAACAGCTGCCACTCCTTCGAGCCGTCCCTGGTGTCGCAGACCAGGTGCCAGCGCGGGCTGCGCACGCTGCAATGGGCGTACTTGTGCTCCGCCGGCTTCGCCCCGTTCGGCCAGCGACCGACGTGTGTGAAGAGGATCCGCTCAGGCCACACGGCCTTCGGGTCGCGCAACAGCGGCACCAGGCTCCGGCCTTCCACCTGCGCCCTCACCTCGTCGGTCAGCTTCGCCCCGGCGATCTCGGCCACGGTGGGGAAGAAGTCGATGTGGGCGGCCAGACGGTCCACGTCGCCGGCCTTCAGCGTGCCCGGCCAGCGCCAGAACGACGCGGCCCGCGTGCCTCCCAGCCAGGGCGTGACCTTCGCGCCGCGCATGCCGGCGTTGTGGACGCTCACCCCCGCCGTGCCGCCGTTGTCGTTCATGAAAATGACCAGCGTGTCGCGCTCAATGCCCCATTCCTTGAGCTTGTCCAGGAGGCGGCCGACGTTGTCATCGATGTTGGCGATCATGCCGAAGAACTTCGCCACGTTCGGGTCCTTCACCCGGTCGGCGTAGCGTTTCTCGTCCTCGGGCCGCACATGCAGCGGGGCGTGCGGGGCGTTGGTTGCGAGGTAGCAGAAGAACGGTTTCTTGCCCTTGACCGATTCCATCCACGCCAGGGCCTGACCGAAGAACACGTCGGTGCAGTAGCCCCTGGTCTTCTCGAACTTGCCGTTGTGCAGGATGGCCGGGTCGAAGTAGGTGTTGCCGGGGGCGTCGCCGCAGCTGCCGGAGTAGCTCTGGCCAATACCGCCACAGCCGTGGATGAACATCTCGTCGAAGCCGCGCTTGTCCGGCCAGCGGGCGGGCTCGTCGCCGAGGTGCCACTTGCCGAAGATGCCGGTCGTGTAGCCGGCCGACTTCAGCACCTGGGCCACGGTCGTCGCCTTCAGCGTCAGCCGTTCGCGCTCGAGGATGGTGTGCGTGACGCCGTTCTTGAACTCGTGACGGCCGGTCATCAGGGCCGAGCGTGTCGGCGAGCAGGTCGGGCTGACGTGAAAGTCGGTGAAGCGCACGCCCTCGTCGTGCAGCCGGTCGAGGTTGGGCGTCTTGAGGATCGGGTTACCGTGGCACGACAGGTCGCCGTAGCCCTGGTCATCGCTCAGAACAAAGACCATGTTGGGCCGGCCTACTTGCGGCGCTGCGGCAGGCTCGGCCCAGGCGCGGCTACCGAACGATGCGACCAGGACAATACCGAGCAAGACCCATCCGCTTGGTTTCATGGGTTCTTCTCCCCGTTTGCTTTGCCTCTGGGAGCCGGATCGACGGAACTCGAGGGCCTTTTTAGTCATCGTTGCCCCCGGGGGCCCTCCTTCTTCGGCTGGCGCGGCGCCGGCTTGCCGTTTGCCGGAATCCAGCCACGTATGCCGAGGCGGTTGGGAACCCGCCCGGCTTGTACCGCCCCACCGCCTGGAGTGCCTGCCATCCCTTGCGGAATGGCGTCATCGCAACCGGATCGTTCGGACCACGCGCAGGCCGAAATAGTCGTCGATCATGTAGGGCCGGTTACTCAAGCGCGCGGCGCAGCGCAGGAACGAGGCGTGGTCGTAGAACGCGCCGCCGCGCAGCACCCGGCCGTGCAACTCCGCCACGGGCTCGGTGTCCTCGCGGTCCTCGGCCGGGGCCGGCTGACCTGCCCACGGCCGACTGGCCAGCGCCCGCTCCTGGCACCACTGCCAGATGTTGCCGTGCGCGTCGAACAAGCCGAAGTCGTTCGGCTTGAGGCTTCCCACCGGGTGCGTCCGCACCCGCGAATTGCCCGCGTACCAGCCGTATTGGCCGAGCAAGTCCTCGGAGCCGCCATAGAAGCGGCTCGTCACCGCCTCGGCCCGGCAGGCGTACTCCCACTCCGCCTCGGTCGGCAGCCGGTAGCCGGTGCGGCTCAGGTAGTCGGCCGGCAGCCTCATTCCCTCCTTGATGTCATCGATTCGCGGAAAGCACATCTCTTGTTCGGGCACCTCTTCCTTGTCGCTCAGCCAGCGGCAGTACTGGGCGGCCATGAACCAGTTGACGGCGGTGACCGGGCAAGCCTCGTCCGGGCAGTACTTGTGCGTGTAGGTGTGCTCGCGCAGGAAGCGCTGGAAGTGCGCCAGCGTCACGGGCGTGGTCGCGACGGCGAACGAGTGGGCGATCTTGCGGCGGACGATGGGCTCGTTCTCGCGATCCGGCTCGCCGGGCGGCGAACCCATGTCCACCGTGACGGGGCCGCGGAACACGGCGAAGGTCTGCCCCTGGTGGTTGACGTACCATCGCCGCCCTGCGACCGGCTCGTTGCCCATCGGCAGGCCATCGGGCACGGCCTGCCCCCAGCGGCGAAAAAGCCACTCGACCGAGGAATGAATGCCCGGGTCGGGGTCTTCGCGATACCACTGCGCCAGCCGTGCCATCAGCGGACCACGGGCCACGGCCGGCAGGCCGTCGCTCGCATACTCGCCCAGGCTCAGGATCAGGGCGCGGCGGGCCGAGACGTCGGACTCAGTCAGCAGCCGCTCCGCCAACGGCCGCGGGTCGGCCCCCAGCGGGCGGAGCCGATGAATCAGGTAACTCCGCAACCGCGGGTCGGCGCGGTGGATGAAGAGCGACCAGACCGGGTCGGGCTCGCCGAGGTGAAGCAGCGTGACGGCGGCGTTGGCTTGCCGCTTGGCGAGCGCGTCTTTGTCCGGGTCCGGCGCGGCGGGATCGACCTCGCGTGCCAGCTCGGCGCGCATCGCGACGGCGGCCCGATCCGGGAATGGCTTGAGCCTCGGCAGCAGGACCGCGTACTGCTCCCCGTCCGCGTCCTTCAGCAGGTCGGCCAGCACGTCGGGGCGATCCGCGGCGTAGTCCGCGAGCAGCGTGGTGGTCAATAGGCGGTCGTAATCAGGACGGCGGCGGTCGCGGAACACTACCCCCAGGGCCTCGATCAGCAGGAGGCGCACCGGACGCAGCGCCTCGGCCAGGACGGCATAGGAGCCGGGGTCGGCACGCGCCGCGGCCAGGAACTGGTCTACGAGAAAGCTCGCGTGGCGCTGCCAGCGCGGTTCCTCGTCGGGCGGGTCGAGACCGGCCAGGGCGAGAGCGGCGTTGAAGCGCTCGCCCGGCGCGGCGGTGTCGGACTCCAGCACCTCCCAGAGCCGCGGACTCACGCCGGCGCGATACGGGCGCAGGGCGTCGCGGATGACGGCCAGGTCGCGCGGGCCGGCGCGCAGGAGGCGATCCCGGAGATAAGCGATCTGGCCGGGGTCGGACGGCAGCAGGGCGAGGCCGGCGTTGAGCCGTTCGCGCGAGTCCGGGGCCGCGTCGTCGGCCAGGCGCCGCAGCATCGGGTCGGCCCAGCGGCGGTAGGCGGCGAGGTCGCGGATCGTTTCCGGGGTATCGGCGGTGTCGGCCGACCTGAGCACGCTGACCAGCGTCGCCGCCCGCAGGTAGCCGCGGCCCTCCCAGGCGCCCCACAGACACAGGCCGACCACGACGGCCGTCACGACCAGGCGCAGGCCGTAGCAGTAGTGAGCCGAGCGCATCATCCGCCGCTGCGGCGGCGACCAGTCCTTTTTCCGAGTGAAGAGCAGGATACTCAACCACTCCGGCCCGGAGGGAAGATGGCGTCGCTCGGGCCGGGCGGTCCACAGCGCGGCCCGCTCACCCAGGCACAGCTCGGCACGGCCGCGCCGCGTCTCGCGCTGCCGGCGCGTCAGCCACTCCCGCAGCGCGGGGACGAGGTAGTCGTGCGTGAGTTGGTAGTACTGAAAGCCCGCAGATTGCGACCCGTGGGCTTCCGGATCCGTGGGCGTGATGAGCCGGAGGTCGGTATCCAGGATGCGCAGGAGGGCGCTCAACTCCTCCGGCCGGCGCGCGTAGCCGGCGGCGGCCAGCAGTTCCTCCCGCGACCGCATGGCCCCCTTGATGTTCGTCCCCTGTTCCGGCAGCAGCGCCCGGAGTACGGCCCGCGCCGCGTCCTGGTGAAGCCGGTGCTCGGGCCGGGAGGCGCGGGAACCGAGCGATTCTTCCAGGAAGAGGACGCCGATGCCCTCGGTCCCGCCGACGGCACGGAGGGTGGCCGGCGTCCACGATTTCCCGCGCGTCATCTCCGCGAAGAGGCTCAACCGGACGGGGATGATCTTGCCGTCCGCGGCCAGCCCTGAGACGGCCTGGTCCAGGAAGCGCTCTTGCTCCGGCACCGGTTCCGCGGGGCGGGCCGGCAGACACCCCAGGGCCCGGCCGAATTCCGCCAGCACCTTGTGCGCGTGCGACGGGTCGAACAGATCGACCAGGCCGGTGTTGTGGCCCTCGACCAGCGGCACCTCCAGCTCGCGCATGAAGCGGCTGACGGCCAGCCAGAAGTCGTCGCGCACCAGCAGCAGCGCCTGGACGCGCCGGCCGTCGCACTGCCGCAGCGCCGCGACCAACTCGCCGGGGGGCGCCCCCGCGTGGGCCTGGAGCCATTGCTCGAACTGGTCGATGACGAGCACCACCCTGGCCGCGCTCGTAGTGCCCCGATTTATCGGGGCGGCTTCGTCATCGGCTTCGTCACCGACCGCATGAATGCGGTCACTACGAGCCCCGCGTCCCTGCCGGAGAAGGGCGAGGGTTTCGGTCAGTCCCGCCGTGTCGGGCAGACCCGGCCAGCGCCGGCGCAGGCCGCCCAGCAGGCGAGCCTCCAGGTCGTCCGGCGTTGCCTCCACGTACACCGGGACCACGCTCTCGGCCAAGCGCGGCAGCAGGCCCGCTTTCACCAAAGACGACTTGCCGCAGCCGCTGGGGCCGTAGAGCAGCCCGACGCGAAACGATTCGTCCGGGTCCGTCGCCTCCAGGCGCACTTTCCAGAAGCGGATACTCTCCGGCAGCCCGTCGCGGTCGCGCGGCCCCGGCAGCAGGACGAGGAAGAAGCCGGCGTCGGCGGCGTCGAACGAGCGCAGCCCCCGGGGGATGACCGAGGCCGGCCGCGGTGTCGGCGCCGACTTGCCCAGCAGGAACTGCTCGAAGTGCCGCAGATCCTCGGCCAGAGCCAGCGCCGTCTGATGGCGCTCCGACGCCCGCTTGCTCAGCGCCTTCAGGCAGATGCGTTCCAACTCGCGGGGAAGGGTGGCATCGCACTGGCGCGGTGGGCACGGGTCGCCGGTTCGGATCTGTTCGAGCAGTTCGGTGTGGTCCTCGGCCTGAAAAGGGAGTCGGCCGGTGAGCAACTCGTAGAGGACGACGCCCAGGCTGTACACGTCGGTGCGCGCGTCCACCCGGTGACCTTCGCCGCGGGCCTGCTCGGGACTCATGTAAGCGGGCGTCCCGGTAATGGTGGCCCCCGTGCCGAATGCCTCCTCGCGCAGGGCCTGTCCGAAATCGCCGACGTAGGGGCGGCCCGCGGCGTCAAGGAGGATGTTGGCCGGCTTGACGTCGCGATGGATGACGCCCCGCTGGTGGGCGTAGTGCAGGGCCTCGGCGACAGCGACGACGAGCGCGACCGCCTCCGCGCGGGTCAGCCGGCCGCGCCGCAGTTGGCCTTTCAGGTCGCCCCCCTCGATGACCTTGGAGACCAGGTAGCAGAGGCCGTCGTCGGTGCGGCCGACGTCGAATACGGGGACGATGCCGGGATGATCGAGGCGGGCCAGGGCGCGGCCTTCCGCCAGGTAGGCGGCCAGGTCGTCCGCGGAGGCGACGTGGCGGGGGTGGAACGCCTTGACGGCCACTTCCCGCGCCAGGATCTCGTCGTAGCCCTTGTAGACCGTGCCGAAGCCGCCGGCGCCGAGCCGCCCCGTGATGCGGTAGCGGCCCAGCGAAATCGGCACCAGGGCGGCCGCGGCTTCCCGCGCCGCCCCCGGCGGCACGGTCTCCGCCTCGGCAGGCACGGCTCCCACCGTCCGCGCCGGGTCGTTCGCGGGGGGCCGATCTCCGCGGGTCGTATCGTGCATGACTCATCCATCCCAAGGGGCCGGCCGTGTGGGCCGGGGACGAATGGCCCCATTATGCCACGTCCGGCGTCACTTCCGCACGAGATTCTTCTCGGCCCCAGCCAGTTTGTCGAGCTGCGCCGTGTGGTCGAACGCCTTGTCCTTGGGTGCGGCCCCCCGACACCAGCGAACGTCGAGGGGCGACCGGAGGCCCCTTCGCTCGCACGCCTGAACGATCGCGTAAGGTGGGGCATCACAGTCGATCAGGATCGGACCCAGTCGGGTGGACACGGCGAACCTCCTCTCACGCGCGCCATGCAGGACGATGCCTTCGCCTGGCTCGACCCGCATTTGGATCACAAACCGCGATAAGAAGCTCTAACCCGATCTTTCCCAGCGAAAGGCCGAGAGCCCGACCTCACTCGCTTAGTCGATGCACCGTGTTATGCAGGAAGCCTTGCACCGTCGAACCGTCGGACGCCTTGATGTTGTACTTGATCTCCATGCCCCACGTCGGTTTCATGTCGGCGATCTCCAGCGTCACCCGCTTGCCGTCTTCGGACACCTTCGCCGCCGTCACCTTGGCTAGCTTCTCGTCGTAGTGCTTGGAACCGTACTGCTCACTCCGCTTCAGGGACCAGGTTTGCACGGCATAATTCTTTGGGTCGCCCGCCATCTTCGGGTCCAGCGCCGCGCTGAATGTGATGGTCATGCCGCTTTTCGTCGCGCTCAAACCGATCGGCAAATGGACCGGCTTGCCCGTGTAGCGGACGCGGTAGAAGCCGCCGGGCTGCGTCTGGTTGCCGGCCCAGGCGAACAGGCCGCAACAATACAGCTGCCCATTCTCCGGATGGAAGCGGCCGCGCATGACCCCCGTCGGAAACTGCGGCATCGGCAGCTGACACATCCCACCCTGAACCTGGCCGTCGATCTTCTCGTAGGGCACCACGTAGACCTTGCCGTAGCCGTAGGAGAAGTTCAGCAACGATCCCTTCAGCGGCCCCCAGCCGTCGCCCGTCACCCACAGCAACTCGGACGGCGAGCGGTCGAGGACGCTCGTCACAACGCCTGAAATGCTGCGCCACCCGGGTCGTGTCGGGGTTCGGCCCGCACAAACGCAACGGGAGCGGGAGATGCGCCGAGGCACGTCGAGGTTCCCGACCGGGCGGCTGGGTGATGCTTGAGGTGTGCAGTCCCGGGTGGGAGGTGATGCGCCTGACGGCTGACGCCGCATGATTGCGCCGAGGTACGAAACCCGCTTATGTAGCGTTAAACGAAATTAATTATCTTTTATGGCGAATCCTCGTGGCCAAACGAGGGGGGCGGGTGGATTGACGGCAAAGCCGGCTGCTCCTTGTGTTGCACTTCTTGTTTCTCGTCGCAGGCCAGCGCAGCCAATAGGGCCAAAAGCGCCTGACAAAGTGGCTGTCAACAAAATCGCGGCGCCGCTTTTCTTCTCCTGCCAGGGATCGGCGCTGGCAGGGCATGCCGGTCCGACCGACTCGGCGAGTAGATGATGGCGATCCGGGCCTCAAATTGCTCAACGTGAGCAACCGCACGCGGGCTTCCTTTCCTGGTGCGGGGCAGTGGGTCGAGCCTCCTGACGCGAGCAGCCGCGTCACTCGGCCGTCGGGCGGAGCTGCGCGGCGCCCCCTCTCCAGAAGGGCAAGGCCATCGCAGCTAATCCCCTACCCATTATTCGCCCGGCAATGGCCGTCGCCGAGTCGAGCACGGACGACACCTCATCCGTCACGTGTCGCGGAGGGTCCCCGTCTACGTGCTGATGAGGCGGGCGCGGATCTGCTTGTCCTGGGGGCACAGTACCGCCGGCCCCACCGCATCTCCTCACCGCGTGCCCTCCCGGATCGTCAGGTACTTCGGCGAAGCGGTCAGGTCGAGTTGCCGCATCGTCAGGAGAGACGGGCATGCCCCCGGGCGACGGCCCCGAGGCGACGGCCGTCGAAATGCGCACGCGCGTCTCTCGCCGGAGCAGGACTCTGGATAAGATATCCCGGCAGGAGGGTCCCGGGTATGAGTCCCGCGGCCGGGCTGCTGGGGGCGGCGATTCTCGGGACAACCACGCCAAGGGCGCGGGCTCGCTTGTGTTTGCCGCCGACGGCCCTTGTGGGATGAAGGTGGGAGGTGACCTATGAGAGAAACCCTGATCGTGCTGTTCGTCCTCCTCGTCGCACGGCCGCCGGCCCGCGGTGCGGAGCCCGAGGTGGTCTTGGAGGACGCCTTGAAGGGGAAGCTCGGCGCCGGCTGGGAGTGGCTGAGGGAGAACCCCAAGACCTGGCGCCACTCCGACAAGGGGTTGGAGGTCCGCGTTGAGCCAGGACTGGCCGACACGGTCAAGAACGCGCTGCTGCGCCAGGCGCCGGACCGCTCGCGCGGGAAGTACGCCATCGAGGTAACCGTGGAACTCACTTCCCCGCCGGCGCAGCAGTACGAGCAGGCGGGGCTGACCTGGTACCAGGGAGGCAAGCCCGTGTTCAAGCTGGTCCACGAGTTCATCGACGGCAAGACCTACGTCATCCCCGGCAAGAAGCCCACGGACACCCGGCTGATGCAGCTGCGGCTGGTTGTGAGCAAGGACGAGTACGTGGCCCAGTACCGCCCCGGCGCCAAAGGGGAGTTTCAGACGGCCGCCTCCGGGAAGCTGGCGCCCGGGAAGGATGAGAAGGTGAGCCTCCAGTGCTACAACGGCCCGCCCGCGGCCGAGCACTGGATGCGCTTCTCGGACTTCCGAATCGTCCGGCTGCCGGACTGAGCTGCTGGACCGCCGGGAGCGAAGGAGGTTCTCGGGCCTGCCGCGGCAGGCCCGAGGAACGGGCCGGGCCACACCGATGGCGGGCCTAGTCCGCGCTCAGCGCGTAGAGCGTCACGCTGCACGGGGCGACCCACAGCCGGGCGGCGCCCCCGCTGACCTTCTCTTCCTCGATGGCTACCCGCGGCGGCTTGCCGGGGTCGTTGGACGCCAGCGGGTCGGCGTGCGCGATCTGCCAGCGGCGCCCCGCCCCGGTCATGCGGGCGCCCCGCACCTCCAGGGCGACGTCGCGCTTCTGCAAGGTCGGGTTGACGACCGCCACGGTCAGCACCTTGCGGTCGGCTGTCCAGGCGGCGGCCACGTCCAGCGGCGCGTCGGCCGTCGCCGCGACCGGGAGGGTGCCGAAATGCCGGCGATAGAGCTGCAGCACCAGGCCCGTCGTCTCGAAGGCGGCGGCCGTCTTGCTGGTCTTGACGCAGCCAATCACGTTGACCGTCTGCGCGTAGTTGGCCATGAACACCAGGTCGCTCTGCCGTGCGTACTCGTGCAGCCCGGCGGCGATGCCCAGCGCGTCCTTCTGGAAGTACCGCGTCCCCAACTCGCCGAACACGTGCGGGCCGTACCAGTAGTTCCATTCGTCCATGGCGATGCGGACGTCCTTCCCTTTGAGGGCGTCAAGCTGCTGCCGGTAACGGCGGTGGGCGGCCACCTTGGCCCGGATGGCGTCGGGCACCTGCCGGACGTGAGCCGCGAGATCCTTCTTCTCGTGGACGTAGAAGTGCTCGCTGAGCAGGTCCATGTGGCTGGCGCAGTTCTTCAGCATCCCCTCGCTCCACGGTCCCGCGTCGCCAACGGCGATCAGCTTGACCTTCGGGTCGGCCGACCGCAGGGCTTCGGCGAACTGGTTGTGCTTGGCGACGTACTTCGCCAGCGGCATGTGCCCCAGCTGCCACCGGCCGTACATCTCGTTGCCGATTGCCCACCACTTCACCCCGTACGGCTCGGGATGGCCATTCTTCGCGCGCAGCCGCCCCATCGGCGTATCCGCCGCGCCGTTGGCGTACTGGAGTTCCTCGGCCGCGCCGGCCACCTCGCCCAACCCGCTGTTGACCGTCACGTACGGCTCGGTGCCGACCAGCCGGCAGAAGGTCAGGAACTCGTCGAGGCCGAAATCGTTGTGCTCGACCCCTTGCCAGGCCGGGTTCTTGCGCGGCGGCCGGCGGTCGGGGTCGCCGAGGCCGTCTTTCCAGTCGTAGCCGCTGACGAAGTTGCCGCCCGGCCAGCGGTAGACGGGGGCGTCGAGCTGCCGTAGCAGCTCCAAGGTGTCGGCGCGCATCCCGCTCATGTTGCCAGCCGGCATCAGCGACACCGTCCCGACCAACACGCTGCCCTTGCCGGCGGCCACGACCTCCAGGCGCCCCTGGTCGGTGTCGCCGCCGGCGACAAACGAGAGAGGGGTCTTGACGTAGTCCGCCGTCAACGTCTTGACCGTCACCGTCTGCCGCCCGGCCGGGCCGTCGCCCCAGGCCAGGCTCACCTTGACGGGCGCGGCGCCGGCGTCGCCAGCCAGCCAGATGCGGCCCACGTAGGTGCGGCCCTTACGCAGGGCCAGCTCGCCCTGGGCGATGCCGCCAGGGGCCGTGATGTTCGGCGTGTGGCTGCCCACGAAGGGGCTGCCCTTGTCCATGACAACCCCGCCGGCGCCCCCGAGGGTTTTCCAGGGCGACGGTTCGCTCCCCACCCCGTGGTAGAACTTGCGGTCCTCGAGCATTTCCGCCCAGATGCCGCCGTAGATGCAGCGGCCGAGGTGCTCGATGAACTGCCCGTAGACGTATTTCGAGATCGGCTCCCCCGTCTTACCCGCCTCGACCGTGACCCGCGCGGGTTGGGACTGCGGCGGATCGGCGCGAAGGTCCGCGCCCCGTAACAGCAGTCCGCCCACCGCGGCGACGACCATCATCAATGGCGATTTCATCGGACAAGCCCTCGGAGGGAATCGGGTAGGACGGCCAGGATCCGCACGTGGTCCAGGCGCGGGGCGGTCGGCTTGCAAATCCTGTTCCTGCCCTCGGCCGTTTGCCGGCCCGGGGCAGAAACCCCGCGTCTGTGTGGCCGACGCGATTGCCGACGATGCCCGGGTGATCCGGTGCCGGCGCCTCATTTGGCACACGACTGACCCGAGAACGCACACACCCAGCCGCTTTCGCCCCCCTCAGACGCCGCAATTGCTCGGATCGACCGCAAGTAACCGCGCAGCCCAGGCGATGCGGAGCGCAGGCGCGTTTTCGCCGGCTCGTCTGCCCTGCGGGTACGCGGTTTGCTATCCAACGGCCGGCGGCAACGTGCCCGCCAAGGAAATGCGCCCCCCGCTCGTAGCTCACCGAGCTTTCCACGCCCTGGACGAGCCAGGGAAACTTACCCGCATGACTTAGCCGCCCCCCGCAGGGGGCCGTTTCTCCCGCGCCCCCTGCGGGGGGCGGCTAAACGAACAACATCACCTGGTGCGTGTATGAGGAGACCTGCCATGCCTCGCAGCGCAATCCTTCTGGCCGTCCTGCTGACGGCCACCGCCGTCCGCGCCGAGCCGCCGAAGGGATACCGCCTTGTCTGGGAGGACAACTTCGACGGCGACCAGCTGGACAAGGCGAAATGGACGCCGGAGACGTACGTCCGCCGCGGGAATCCGCTGTCGGCGGACGCCGTCACGGTCAAGGGCGGCGTGCTCACCATCACGACCTACACCGAGGGCGGCAAGCACTACACCGGCTTCATCACGACGAAAGGGAAGTTCGAGACGACCCACGGCTATTTCGAGGCGCGCATCCGCTTCAACAGCTCGCCCGGCCAGTGGGGGGCGTTCTGGCTGCACTCGCCGACCATCGGCAAGCCGGTCGGCGACCCCGCCAAGGCTGGGACGGAGATCGACATCGTCGAGCACCGCGCCCGGGACAGCAAGGGCAAGGACGTGAGCGACCTCCTGGCCATGAACCTGCACTGGGACGGCTACAAGCCGAAGGTCCACCAGCACGCCGGGCAGAGCACTACCGCACCGGCCGGCGCGGCGTCGCTCCGAGGCCACTGGCACACCTACGGCCTGTTGTGGACGGCCGAGGGTTACACGTTCTCCCTCGACGGCGTGGAGCAGTGGAAGACGGACAAGGCGGTGTCGAAGCGAAGCGAGTTCCTGCTGCTGACCTGCGAGATCGAGGACAAAGGCTGGGCTGGCGACATCCCCGCTGGCGGCTATGGCCCACGCGGGGAGAGCAAGACGACGATGGAGGTGAACTGGGTGCGCGTGTGGCAAACGGTGACTCCGGGGAAGGGGGGAACGGGGAACTGACATCGCGGGCCCAACCAAGATGCGAGGTGAGCGATGAGCGGCTGGCTTCTCGCCTGTTCGGCCAGGGTCTCCGGGGTCGTGGCCCTGGCGGCCCTGTATGTGTTCCTGGTGCGCCCCTGGCACCTGCGATGGGGTGCGACCGACGGGAAGTTCCGAGGGGAGCCTGGTCCGCGGCTGCGGGATTCTGGATACAACAACTGACAATGTTCCGAGTTCGCTTGCGGTGCCCCCGTCCCGGCCGCCGGCTTCCCTCGCTCACCCGCACAGCTTCGGCCCGGCGTTCGGATTTCGCCCGACCGCGCCGGGGCGGTCGCCGGCCGGCGACGGCGGGTCGGTCCGCAGAGCGTGACCGGGCGGCCGTATTGACGACGCTCGTTGGCTCCGGTGGGAGAGCGGCATGACCTGGGAACAACGCTGGCACCCGTTACGCGAGGAGTGGGTGATCGTGGCCGCCCACCGCAATAACCGGCCCTGGACCGGGGAGACGCGGCCGGACCGCGGCGTTGGGCCGGCCCGATCAGCTGCTGGCCCTGCTGTGCCAGCCGGCCGAGGTGCGCGGCTTCGTCCCGCTGCCGCCCTCGGTCGGCTTCTGGGGGATCGACTCGGGCATCCGCCACGCCGTCAGCGGCAGCGACTACACGTCGGTTCGGGCCGGCGCCTTCATGGGCTACCGCATCATCGCAGACCTGGCCGGGCTGACCCCGCTCGCCGGCCCGGACGGTACGCTGCGCTTCGAGGACCCGCGCTGGAAGGGCTACCTGGCGAACCTGACCCCGGAGGAATTTGCGGGCCTCTATGCGGATCGGCTGCCGGAGACGATCCGCGGCGACGAGTTCCTGCGGCGGTATGGCGGCAGCACCGACGCGGTCACGCGCATCGACCCGGGACGCACCTACGCCGTCCGCCGGCCGACCGCTCACCCCATCCACGAGCACGCCCGGGTACGGCGCTACGCCGAACTGCTCTCCGGGCCGCTGGACGAGGCCGGGCTGCGCACGATGGGTGAGCTGATGTACGCCTCGCACGTCAGTTACTCGGCCTGCGGCCTGGGCGCGGCGGGCACCGACCGTCTGGTCGAGTTGGTGCGCGAGGCCGGGCCGGCTGCCGGCCTGTACGGGGCCAAGATCACCGGGGGCGGCAGCGGCGGCACGGTCGCCGTCCTGGGGCGGGCCGGCGCCGGCGAGGCGGTCGCCGACATCGCCGACCGTTACCGCGGAGAGACCGGCCGGGAGGCGGCCGTGTTCTCCGGGTCGTCGCCCGGGGCGTGCGACTCCGGCGTACTCACCGTGGACTGCTAAAGCCTCGTGACGGGGACACGAGCCGTGAGTGACGAGCTGAACCTCTCGATGTTTCGCGGCTCTGGCGGGACGACTCGGCCCGGTTCAAGCGGCTCTTCGAGGTGCAGGCGCGGACGGCGCGGCGCGGGAGTGGGGCTACAAGTTCCCCACGGACGAGGCCCGCCCCGTAACCCTCGCTGGCGCGGGGGCCTCTGGATTCACAACGACCGCAGCAGCTCCAGCATCTTGCGGTCCAGCTTGTGGCCCTTGAACTCCTCGTAAGCCACGTCCCGGCGCCCGCTGTCGAGGATGCCGAAACTGCCGCGGAAGTTCCACAGGGCCCAGCCCCAGCCGGCCTCCTTCCACAGCTCCAGGCCGTCGCGCATCCAGGCCAGGACCGCCTGGTGCGGCGTGTCCTGATGGGCCCCCCACTCGCCAACGTGGACGCCCACGCCTTTCCGCTCCAGCGCCTGCCACGGCTCGATGCGCCGCCGGCGCAGCCAGTCCCTGTCCCACTTCTCGCCCTTGGGGCCCTCCAGCGGCCAGGTCGGCTCCGGCCAGCGGTCGGAGCCCTTGACCCACGACGCCTTGTAATGGCTGACCTCCATCGGGTCGTAGCCGCGCGTGCTCTGGGCGATCTTCAGCTCGGCCAGCCCGGTGACCGGTTTGGTCCCCCACTCCAGGCCGTCGGCGATGATCAGGCAGCGCGGATCCTCCTCCCGAATCGCTTCGACCAGCCGGCGGACGACGCGCACGTAGGTCTCCTCGGGGACCTTGCCGGGCTCGTTGAGCAGGTCGAAGCTGAGGCGCGTGTTGGCGACGCCCTTATAGCGCTGGGCGAACCGGCCCCAGTGATAAGCGCAGGCTTCCCGGGCGCGCTCGTCCGCCCACAGGTCCATCGGCTCGGCCGGCGGGTTGACGCAGTAGCCGGGGGCGCGGTGGAAGTTCAGGTTGACGTGGACGCGATATTGCCGGCCGAAGTCCAGCGCCTGGTCGATCTCCTTCAGCACCGGCTCGCGCACCCGCTTCCAGTCCTTCGGGTCCGACCAGCAGTGGTACGACAGCGGCAGGCGGACGAAGTTGAACCCCCACTCGGCCAGCCAGGCGAAGTCCGCCTCGACGAAGGCGGCATTCTTCTGGGCGGTGAACTTCTCGAGCAGGTTGAACCCCCGCCAGCGCGGGAGCTTCGCGGCGGCGACCTCGACCTCCGCCTGTGGGGGAGCGGCCCCGGCCAGCGAGCCGGCTCCGGCCGTGGCGGCCACCACCTGGAGGAATTGACGACGGTTCATGACGCGGTCCTCTGCCGGGGAATTCTCGTTTGCGACACGATGCGGCCTCCCCTCCTTGCTGCCAGCGGCCAGGGGACCGCGCTACTTCGTCGCGCGGCCGGCGCCGGGCTTGCTGTTCTTGGCGAACCACGAGCGCAGGAGCTTCTCGCGGTCAGTTTGCGTTCTGCTGGGGGTGTGGTCCTTCGGGTCGGGGCCGTGCTCCACGCTCCAGCCGTCCCACTCGCGGAAGGCGTGATAGGCCCAGTCCCAGCCCTGCTCCTCGAAGATGTCGATGACGTCGCGCAGGTAGTGATACGCGCTGGGGCCCGGCGCCCAGCGGATGGCGCTGAACTCGCCGAGGTAGATCGCCACGTTGTAATCGCGCCCGTAGTCGATGGCCGGCCGCAGGGACTCCCGCAGTTGTTCCTTGCCGACCTGCCGCCCGTCCATGCGGCCGGGGTAGTTGATCCCCGTCGCGCCCCCGTGAACCCCCTGGTGGGTGAACTTGTGCGGCAGGTACATGTGGACGCTGTAGACGACGCCGGGCACGTCCAGCGGCTCGAACCAGTCCAGCGCCTCCGGGTTGCCCCACGGCGCCGGCTCGACGACGAGGGCGTGGTCCAGGTCGATCGCCCGGACGGCCTTCGCCGCCCGCGTGGCCAGGGCGTGCCAGTCGAGCAGCCCGTCGGCCACCACGCCCTCGACCGGCTCGTTCAGCAGGTCGTACCCCCAGACGGTCGCGTCGCCCTTGTAACGGCGGGCGATCTTCTCCCAGGCGCGCAGGAAGACGTCCTGGAAGCGCTTCTCGTGGAACAGGCGGCACTCGCTGGCGCCGTTGCGGCCGCCGGGCGGGGTGTGGAGGTCGATCAGCACCAGGAGTCCGGCCTCGCGGCAGACCGGCAGCAGTTCGTCGAGGCGCTTCAGGGCGGACTCGAGCCAGTCGTCGTAAGCGGCAAGGTCGCCCTTGTCGGCGGGGCCGTGCGGGAAGCCGCCCCACAGCAACTGCCAGCGGACGTGGTTGGCCTGCCACTGCCTGCCCAGCACGCGCAGGTCCTCGGCCGTCACGTTCGGGCTGATCATGGCCCCGCGCAGGCGCGGCAGGTCGTGTCCGCGGGCGACCGGGCCGGCGGGGCGCCGCTCCGGGACGCGGCGGCGCAGGCCGACGACGCTCACCTTGAGGTCGTCGAACCACACCCGCCCGGTGGTCTCCTCGAGTCCGAGCACCAGCCAGGCCTCGGTGGCGTCGGCGGGCACCTCGGCCGCGAAGCGGAGCGGCCTCCAGTCGAAGGTGCCGAAGAGGTTGTCCTGCTGCGACCAGCGCGGGCCGGCGGGCGCGACCGTGTGCAGCGTGCATTTGATGCCGTTGTAGGCGTGCGGCGGCCGGGCCACGTCCTCGGCGCGTGCCATCACCTCGACCAGGACGCGCGTGCCGCGCACCTTGTCCAGGGGCAGGGCCGCGCGCACGGTCTGCTGGCCCGCCCCCTCCCGGGCCGGGCGGTCGATCAGCAGCGACTGGGACTTCTGGAAGCCCGGCACCAGGCGGGCCCGGCGCTCTCCCCCCTCCCAGCCGCGCAGCGCGTCGGCCCCCTCGAAAGCGGCCCGGAAGGCCACGTCGCCGCGGGCGGCGGCCCCCGCGAGTAAGTCGGCCTCCGAGGGTGGGGCCGCGCTGACAGAGGGATCGAACGTGGCCGGCCCGACCAGCAGGGCCAGCGCAATCAACACAGAGGAGCGTCTCATGGTGGGTTTCCTGTCGGGCGAAGCCACGGGGGCGCGGCTCGACGAACACCAATCAGGGCTTCAGCAGACGGCAGCAGAACGCCTTCTCGTCGCAGGTGACGACCAGCAATCCGCCCTCGCGGCGGAGCGGCTCGCGCGCCAACACCCGCCCGTCCTC
>Ga0209517_10001949_pt1 | contig 30150 bp, 32 predicted proteins | sample PeaSoiMetSII2010_FD_187695 | JGI IMG/M metagenome (GOLD analysis project Ga0209517, IMG submission 187695) | Peat soil microbial communities from Weissenstadt, Germany - SII-2010 (SPAdes) (version 2) | ecosystem: Environmental > Terrestrial > Soil > Wetlands > Peat | place: Germany...
CCAAGCCAGCAAGTGCGTAGTTGCCGAAGGATACTGCGCGATCTTGACTACGAAAAGAGCCGATCCTGAATCTGGTCAAGTTCCACGGGCTTCGAGCATTCCTCGTCGTCGTGAGCCACGTGATTGATCCGGGTGCTGATCGGATAGCAGGGGCTAAGAATGCCCGTCCGTTGCCGGATACTTCCCTTCAACGTAATCCTCAACCGCATCAAGTAGCATTTTGAATTGCCGTAGGCGGAACTCAAGATAACGTTTGATGGCTTCAGGTTTGCGGTTCTGAATGTGAGGCAAGTCCAGCATCGCGGTTTCAGTATCGAAGTCCGCAAATGCGCTATCCAGCGAGTCAAGCACCCTTGTGAAATAACGCTTCTCCTCCGGGATGGCTGCAATCCGCCGCTCAGCTTCCTTCGTGCTCTTTCCTGAACAGGCAGCGGCGAAGTATTCAAGATAGGAGGGGTCCAAAGACGCCGTGAGCGCATCCGCCAGCCCCGGCGTCAATTGGAAATCGCTCAAATCCTTCACTCGCACGCTCGCAACTTCGAGTTGCGGCGTTCCACAACAGTCTTTGTACTTCTTCCCCGAGCCACACCCGCATGGATCGTTACGTCCTGTCTGACTGCTCATCCTTCCCCCCCGGCCCGGAATTGTATCCCTCTCACAACCTTTGCGCCATTTCCCCTCTAGGCGAGAGTCGGTAGCGTCCGCACATGTGGGAATTATGGCATGAGTGGGAGCTTCTCCAGTTCTTAAGCGATGGTTGTCCCTGCGTCGCGCTCCCATGCGTTAGGCTCAGCAGTCTAGTTTCTTTCCCGCAGCCCCAGTGGTTCAGTTCCCGAACGCGCCATCAATCTTCCGCATGATCCGCTCTGCCCACTGGATGCTTGCATCAATCAGCTTGTCCGTCCGTGGGCTCCCCTGTGGAGTCCCAAACAGGTCGTCTGCCGTCTGCATGTGCAGGCTCGCAAGAATCGCAGCCATGATTCCAATCACCCGTTTTCGACCTTCGTCCATGGGGCTTAACACCAGACCGTGATGAGAGTGGAACCTCACGGCGATGTGTCGTGAGGTTCCGAACGTGAGCCTAGCATATTCGCTTTTTGTTCGCTATAGCCTTATGAAGTCAGCCCCTTCGGCCTACCGTAGCCGAGGCTCCGCTGAGCGAGCTATGTCATCGAGATCGAAACAATGGCGGCCGCGTCACGGCGTACCACAGAATTGGGACTAAGTAATGGGACTAGCCTCAGTAGGTTTCCATCGGGATCTCGTGTGCTGAAGCAACGCCGAATCAATGGTTTAGATTTGAGATCCTTGTGTTCCGTAGTGTCCCGAACCAGGTGCTCTACCAGGCTGAGCCACTCCCCGACACGCGCGACGGCGACAAGAAACAATATCGTGCTCGCTCGAGAAAACGCTGAAGCGCAAGAAAATTATAACATTCTGGCGCCAATTGAAGACAGCCATCGCCGGCGCGCCTTTGCGGTAAGGATGGCAGTAGCGGAGTTCAGGCGCCACGGCGGGGCGGTGAACCGGTTTCGGCGGATACGGAGCGGCAAGCGATCCGCTTCGTGCCGCGGTTGTGGGAAAAACGGTCAGCGACTACGATGGTCTTTCGCCGGCCCCCGTCGCCGGACCCCGTTTATGAGAACCGCATTCACTGCAAGCCGCCTTTACACTCCGACCGAAGAAATCCTGCATCCGCTAGTCGTCGTCGAAGACGGACGGATCACCGATGTGGTCTCGCGATCCGGGAAAGAAGTCCCGGGCAACGCTCCCTTGGTGGATTTCGGCGATGCTGTGCTCGCGCCCGGCTTTCTCGACATTCACATGCATGGCGGAGCCGGAGTGGATCTGATGAGGGCGTTGCCGTCCGATCTGCCGCGGTTGGGCCATTTTCTTACCACCCACGGCGCGACAGGATACTTCCCGACCACGGTGGCCGCGCCGCTCGACGCGACCTGCGCGGCGCTGGAGCGCCTGGCCGAGGCCATCGAGAAGGATGAGAGCCGACCGCCCAGCAATGGCGGCGGGGTCCAGGCGCGGCCTTTAGGCATTCATCTGGAGGGGCCGTTTCTGAGCCACAAGCGCCGGGGAGTGCATCCGCCGGAATATCTGGTTGCGCCGACGGTAGAGATTTTCGATCGTCTGTGGCAGGCGGCGCACGGGCGCGTGCGCATGATGACGATCGCGCCTGAAATTCCGGGAGCAATGGAAACGATTGTGGAAGCGGCTCGGCGACAGGTCTGCGTAAGCATTGGCCACTCCGATGCCGAAATGACGGTGGCGCAGAGCGCCGTAGACGCTGGGGCCCGCCATGCGACGCACACCTTCAATGCCATGCGCCCACTCGATCATCGCGACCCGGGCATCATTGCCGAAGTGCTCAGCGACGACCGGATGAGCGCCGACATCATCGCCGACGGAATTCATGTTTCGCCTCCGGTAGTGAAGCTTTTCCTGCGGGCGAAAGGAATCGAGCGGGCAGTGCTGATTACGGACTCTATTTCTGCGACTGGCATGCCCGATGGACGCTACCAGCTGGGACCGATCGAGGTGGAAGTCAAGGACGGCAAGTGCACCTCGGGCGGCGGCTTGGCCGGAAGCGTGCTCACCATGGATCGCGCGGTGCGCAACATAACGCAGTTTGCCGGCTGGAGCCTGAAAGATGCGATACGGGCAGCCACGTTGAACCCGGCTCGGGCGGCGGGTTTGTCGGGGACTTACGGAATCCTGGCCAGCGGCGCGAACGCCGATTTCGTGGTGCTCAGTCCTGATGGAGAAGTGCGCAAGACGGTTGTGCGCGGGCAAGGGTTCTAGAGCGATCGGCACTGCGGCGCTGCACGCCGTCGGACGGCCCTTCGGCTTCGCTCAGGGCAGGCTGAGGCCGGCGTCCCGACACGGGATTGTTAGTTTGGCTTGCGCTGCTTGGCTTCGGCCAGATGTTGCAGGAGCAGGAGTTCGTCGGCGCGGGAAAGCTGATCCAGAAAAGTCTTCTCGACCTTGGGGGCCTCATCCGTCGCGGTTTTGGCCGCGGCCGACTGCCGCAACTTCTCGCCAAATTCCGCTTCGTTGTTCATCACCTGCGAATAGAACCACAGGAAATGACGCATCTGGTCGAGCGCCATGCGCAACGTGTCAATGGGCTCAGTCTCGGCGAGAGAATTGAGCGCTTCCATGAGTTCCGGATCGCTCGGCGCCTGCATGGCCGCGCAGTTGAGCTCCCGCTGGATCGTGCGCAGATCGTCGGTGACTCGTGCGATACGGAGGTGAAGATCGTCCATGTCGTCTTGGGCCATTCTGGTCGCCGTCCCAACATCTCATCGGTAAAGCTCAGCGAACAGATGTCCCACGGGCATAGGCTTTGGTAATTCTCAGATTACTTTGGTCTGCCGGGGAGTCACTGCGGTCAAATGCCTTGATTGGCACGGCTTTTCGCGCGGCCGGCGGAGTTCATTCCGAGCTGTTCACGGCGCCTGTCGCTGGGGATGAATTTGCCGGCGGCAACCGTTGGTGCATGCGAGATCTGTTCTAAGGTCACTACACCGAGTCGAGGTGCGAGTCGCTCGGTTGTGCTGGAGCCGGCTTTCAGATCGGCTGGGCTTAGTTCGTGTAGAGCCGCACGTAGTCCACCAGCATCTCTGACGGGAACGGCGTGGATGAGTCGGGCGGCGGCCGTACTAGATCCCCACGCCGCTCTCGATCTCCAGCAATGCCTTTTTCCGTTCGATGCCCCAGCGATAGCCGCCCATGCTGCCATCTTCGCGAATCACGCGATGGCACGGGATCGCCACCGCAACCGGGTTCGTGGCGCAGGCCCGGGCCACGGCGCGCGCGGCACGGGGCTTTCCAATCGCCTGGGCGATCTGGCGATAGGACTGGGTGGCTCCAAAAGGAATGGACTGCAGGTACGTCCAGACGCGGCGTTGGAAAGCGGTAGCGCGAATATCGAGCGGCAGCGAAGAAGCAGGCTCCTTATCGCGGCCGTCGATGTGGCGGAGCAGGGCCTGGACCCAGGACTCGATTTCGCCGTCATCCCGCTTGCGGACCGCAAAAGGGAATTCGCGTTTCAGGCCTTCGATCAGTTCGCCTTCGGATCGGCCGAACTTGATGGCGCAGAGGCCGCGCTCGGTGGCGGCAATGAGCATGCGCCCCAGCGGCGAATCGGCGCAGGTGTAGCGGATGGCGGCGGCAATGGCGCCGCGGCGATACTTGTCGGGAGTCATGCCGAGCTGCGAGGCGGTGCGTTCGTAAAGCCGGCTGCTGGAGCCATATCCGGCGTCGTACATGGCGCGTGTCACCGAGTCTCCGGCCTGCAGGTTGCGCTTCAGCAGGCGCAGGCGGCAGGAGTCGGCATAGGCGCGCGGCGTAATGCCGAGAACCGCCTTGAAGCGGCGCTGCAGGTGAAACGGGCTCTGGTGAAATTCCCGGCCAAGACGAGCCAGAGTGAGGGGCTCGTCGAGATGCTGCTCGATGTAACGGCAGACGGCTTTCACGCCGTCGGACTGGGCGCCTGGCAGGGATTTCGGGCAGCAGCGCAGGCAGGCGCGATATCCGGCCTGCTCGGCCGGCTCGGGCCCGGAAAGGAACCGGACGTTTTCCCGCCTCGGGCGGCGCGCCGGACACGAGGGGCGGCAGTACACTCCAGTGCTCGAGACAGCAAACACAAATTCTCCGTCATGAGCGGCGTCGCGGCGAACGACCGCGCTCCAGCGTTCGTCGTCGGACGGTGTGGCCGCAACACGATCAGCAGGAGATTGGTCACCGGACGACGGGACGGCCGGGTTGGGTTGAGGCGTGGGCATTGCCTTCAGGCTTTCTGCTGCGAGTATGGCATTGGTCGTCATGGTAAGGAAAGCCTATGGCAAAGCATGAGAGTGGACTATCCGAATCTTGCGGGCAAAGCGAAAAACCGGGGCCAGGGGTCAGGGGTCAGCGCCAGCTCACGCTCTCGGGTTGCGCCTGACGGTGGGAATGAGTAGAGTTCCCGTGAGCTTCTCTCCACACTCAAACTCGAGGTCCCATTGTCATGAGAAACATGATCATGAAAAACATTCGTCTGGCTCTTCTGGGTGTTCTCGGCATAGCCCTGTTGTCGACGGCTGTGGCGCAGCAGGCTTCGAAGCATGTGCTCAGCGGTGATGAACTGAAGAAGGCAATCCCGGCGGAATTCTTCTTCGCGGGGCAGAAAGCGACGGTACAACTGCGCAATGCGGCTGGATTTCAGCTAGCCGGCAGCAAAATGGCGCTGGCTGCGCTGGTGGATGCGTCGGGTTACGCGACCTCGATCCAGCAGAAGTATCAAGGCCTGCTGATCACGGAAGTGAAACTTAACATCGGAGGATCGGAACTGGCGCCGGGGCAATATGGCTTCGGTTTCACAGAAGGCGGCAAGTTTGTGGTGATGGACGTGGCCAACAACGATGTGCTCAGCACCGCCTTTCAGACGGACCAGGAACTGAAGCGTCCCGTCCCGTTGAAGCTGGTGGAGGATGGCGAAGGCTACAAGCTCTACGCTGGCAGGAAGTGGGTCGGAGTGAAGGCGGAGTAAGCGCCCGCCTCGCCTACTGGCTCCGGCCGGACTCCTTCATCAGCTTGAGCAGTTCTTCGCGGCGGGCGCGGTAGAGCGGCCGCTCGGGATCGAGCCGGGCGGCTGTTTCCAGCTCCGCCAGGGCCTCGTCATAGCGATCAAGGCTCATCAGGCAGGCGGCCAGGGAGTAGTGATTGTCGGCCGAAGGATTCAGGCGCAGCGCCTCGCGGAACTCCTTCTCGGCGGCCTGGAGCTCCTGCTGCTCGAACAAGGCCGTGCCCAGCGTGTGATGAGCCAGGTCGGAGTCAGGGTTGAGAGAAACGGCGAGACGCAGTTCCCGCAAGGCATCTTGCGGCTTGTTGTCGAGCAGCAAAACCTGTCCCAGGATGCGGTGTTCGGCCGATCCGGTCGGATTCTGGCGGAGGGCCAGCCGCAGTTCTTCCACGGCAGCGTCGTAGTTCTTCTTCGCCATGTAGGCGCTGGCCAGGCAGGCGTGTCCCTGCTGCCACTCCGGATGCTGGCGGTAGAGTTGGTGTAATTCCTCAGCGGCGGCGTCGAAATTTCCCTGGTCGCAGTAGGTGTTGCCCAAGTTGTTGCGGATCGAGGCCTCATCCGGGGCGATCTGCTTGGCGCGGCGATATTCGGCCACGGCGCGATCGAGGTTGCCTTCTTCGTGCAGAACTAATCCCAGGTTGGAGTGAGCCTCCCAGAAATCAGGCCGCAGGCGGATGGCATGCTCGTAAGCTGCCATAGCGCCGGGAAGGTTGCCATCGGCGTGCAGCGCGATTCCCATGTCGTAGTAAGTGTCGGCATTGTCGTGATCCCAGGTCAGCGCCTCGCCGTAGGCATGGACCGCTGCCTCATATTGGCCAGTCGAGTACAGGCCAAGGCCCAGGTACTGATAAGCCTCCGCGTTCTTCGGGTCAAGGCTGAGGGCGGTGCGTGCCTCGGCCACGGCATCCGGGCCATCGTCGCTGCGGTAGAAGATGTAAGCCAGGGCGCTGTGGTTCTCGGGGAAATCAGGCATCAGCGCGGTGGCCTGGCTGATCTCGTCGAAGGCGTCGTCCCATTGCTCCTCGAAGCGGAGCACGGTTCCGAGGGCGAAATGCAGGGCGGAGTTGCCCTCGTCTGTGCGCAAGGCCTCGCGCAACTGCAGTTCGGCCTCATGGTAGTGCTGCCGGCGGGCTTTTGCGGCGGCCTTCAGCAAGGTTGCCGGAATGTCAGGGCCCACGCTGGCGGACCGGGCATTTCCCGAACTAAGAGCCCGCAGCAGGTCCTTGCCGGCTCCGGCCGACTCAAGCTGGCGGAGTTCATTCCTGGTCGGGAGGGTGGCAACTCCGCGTTCCGTAGCCAGACGGGCCAGACGGTCACTGGAGATCCCCCCGGTAAGCCAGGCTGCCAGCTGGGTGGTGCTCACGGCTGGGGTCGCGGAAGAAGGGGTATCGGTGGAATAGGCGGCGGTGACGGCAAGAAGGAAGAAAGCGAGCAATAGTGACGCCTTGATTCTCACAGGACTCCCCGACGCGTGATGGGCCCGCTCGACAACCTCGCCTCAGCTCGGTTGCGCCGCCAAGCCTTGCTGGTGGCGGCTTTTCAGGCAGAAGCCCCTGCCGAAAGCCCCTTGGAAACATAGCCCGCCGGCGAACTCGGCGGTAAGGTCACGGAAGTAACAGGAAAAGGTAACTTGATTGCCCAACTGCCAACCGGCCTGGCGTATGGTGTGATCGAAATCACAGCTAACTGTGGGGTCGTTCACCGAAGGGGAGGACGGCGTGGGGTAGAAAGAGAACACGACGACTAGAAGGCCCAGGGAGAAGGTTCGCTTGACCTTCCCCCCGGGACGTTCGATAGCGTATGATCTCGACAGGTAATAGTGCGCCTTGGAGGCTGCAATGCTTGAAGGTCTATTTCAACCGATGCACCTGGTAGTGATTTTCTTTATCGCCCTGCTGGTGTTCGGTCCCAAGAAACTGCCAGAACTCGGAAAGGGTCTGGGCGAGGGGATTCGTGCCCTGAAGGAGGGTATGAAGGATAATCCCCCGGCACAGGGTTCCAACGAGCAGGGCAAGAATACTGAAACCAAGAGCTAAACCGGCCCGCCGCTGAAAAAGGCGGGCGCTATCTTCGGTTTTCATTTCCTGGTTCCTGACTCCGCTTCGTCCCTGTTTCTGGTTCCAGCTTCAAAGGTAACCCTGGGTCCCAATTGCACCTGTATTCCAAAAACTCTGAAAGGTGGAGGTAGGCTGTGCTGCGTAAGTTCGAACGGTTCACTCTAATCGTGTTTCTTGGACTGTCGGTGGCTGCGTTTGCCGATCAGATTACGTTGAAAAACGGTGACCGGCTCACCGGTACGGTGGTCAAGGGAGACGGCAAGACGGTGGTCCTGCACACCGATGCGGCGGGAGATGTGACCATCCAGTTCTCCGCGATCCAGGACATCAAGACCGACAAGGAGTTGCACGTCAGCCTGAAGGACGGCAAAACGGCCGTTGGTCCGGTCACCACGGCTGACGGAAAGATCGAAATCGCCACGGCGACCGCCGGTACGGTTGAGGCGGCCAGAGAAGACGTGACCCTTATCCGCAACGACGCCGAGCAGGCGGCCTACGACAAGTCGCTGCATCCCGGACTTCTGCAGGGATGGACTGGCGGAGCGAACGTGGGTTTCTCTGTGACCCGGGGAAACAGTGAAACGGAGAACCTGGCGCTGGCTTTCAACGCGGTCCATACCAGGCTCGCCGATAAGCTCACACTGTATGCGACTTCGATCAACACCCAGAACAATCTCGCCACGCCAAGCATCGTCGCGAGTCTGGAAACCGGCGGCCTGCGCTACGACCGCAACTTGAATCCCCGGATGTTTGCCTTTGGCGCCGCGGACTTCATGGCCAACGCTCTCCAGTATCTGGATTTGCGCGCAGTCTACAGCGGCGGCCTCGGCTGGCACGCCATCAAGTCCGACCCCACGACACTGAACATCCTGGGCGGCATCAACTACACACATGAAACTTATTCGGACGGGGCTGAAGTCCCACCGACTCCGCCTTTGACTGCGCCAACCGGCGTCTACCAGTCCTATGGCGTGACCAACCGCTTTGCGGCTTTGACTCTGGGCGAGGAACTGAGCCGGAAGCTGGGCAAGAGCACAGTGGCGACTCAGAATTTCTATTTCTATCCCGATCTGCAGCAGACGGGTCAATACCGGGGAATCTTCAACTTCGGTACCGTGACCAAGATCAGCAAATGGCTGGGCTGGCAGAACCAGTTCGGCGACATTTACGTTTCCAACCCTCCGATTGGGGCCAAGAAGAACGACGTCCTTTTCACGACCGGACTGAACTTCTCGTTCGCCCGCTGAACTCGAAGCCAGAGGCAAAGCAGGCCGCCTGTCCAGGCGGCCTTTTTCTGGACCGCGGCTCACACACCAGACGCGCGGTAGTGCCTCAGTTTGAGTCTTGACTGTCCTCACCTTATTCGACGGCGTCATCCCGAGCGCAGCCGCTTTTCAGGCGGAGCGAGGGATCTCGCGCGGGGCGTCTCGGCGGTATGCGCCAGATCCCTCGGCCCGCTGGTGAAAGCGCGGGCCTTCGGGATGACGCCTCACTGAGTCGCCAGCCAGACGCGCTCGAAACGTGCTCTCCGGGCCCGGTTCCGGTAAACTAGGAGACCATTCCTCCTCCTAAGGATCCCGACCATGTTGCATAAGAATCGTCTTTTTACTCCCGGGCCGACGCCGTTGCTGCCGGCGGCCCAGACGGCCATGGCCTCGTTCGCGGCGCATCACCGGACGGCCGACTTCAAGGCGCTGTTTCAGCGCGTTCTGAGCGACATGAAGGAATTCATCGGCACGAAGAACGATGTGCTCGTGCTGGCGTGTTCGGGCACGGGCGTGATGGAAGCGGCGGTATCGAATCTGACTTCGCCGGGTGACAACGTGCTCGTGCTCACGGCGGGCAAGTTCGGCGAGCGCTGGGCAGCTCTGGCCAAGGCGTTTGGCTGTCACGTGGAGGAGCTGAACGTGCCCTATGGCCAGACTTTCCAACTGGAAGACATTCGGGCGCGAATGGCGTTCGATGTGCGAGCCGTGTTCGTGCAGGCGACCGAGAGTTCCACCGGGGTGCGGCATGACATTCAAGGGATCGCGAAGATCGTGCGGGCCCACGGCGGGGCCTCAGGAAATGAGACCCTGCTGGTCGTCGATGCGATCACTGGCCTGGGCACGACCCACCTTGATGTGGACGGCTGGGGCGTGGACGTGATCATCGGCGGGTCGCAGAAGGCGCTGATGATGCCGCCGGGGCTGGCGTATTGCGCGGTGAGCGAGCGGGCGTGGAAAAGTATGGAAAAGACGACCTCGCCGCGCTATTACTTCGATCTGCGCAAAGAACGCAAATCGGCGGCCAAGGGCGAGACCGCGTACACCCCCGCCACTTCGTTGTTTGCGGCGTTGGGAGCGGCGCTGGATTTCGTGCGCGCTATGGGCAAGGGCAATCTGGCGCAGGGACGCGAGGAACTGGTCACGAACGCCGAGCAATGCGCGGAGATGACGCGTGCGGGAGCGAAGGCGCTCGGATTGGAGTTGTATGCGTCTTCGCCCGCGGCCGCGCTGACGGCAATCTGTGCGCCGGAAGGAATCGACTCGGGAAAAATCGTGAAGGAATTCCGCGAATCCTTCGACGCGGTAGTGGCCAACGGACAGGGCGAGATGAAGGGCAGGATTTTCCGCATCGCGCACATCGGCTATTACGATTACCTCGACACCATCGGCATTCTGGGCGCACTGGAACACGTGCTGGCCCGCGTGACCGGGAAGAGTGTAGCGTATGGCGCGGCGGTGCGGGCGGCGCAGGAGGTTTACGCCCGCCATGCTGAGACAGCTCTGGCCGTGCGTTAAGGCTTAGGTGGATAGCACTGTAGCAGCGCAATCATCCTGATTCGTAAGGAGGCGCATGATGAAACTCAGATCCATTGGAACCACGCTGGCAGTGACGATCCTGGCAGTCGCCACGAGCCGGGCGGATTTCAAATACACGCAACAGAGCAAGGTAACCGGCGGCACGCTGGTGAGCGTGACCAAGACACTGGGAGTGTTCAGCAAGAACGCGCGGCAGGTGACGGAACCGCAGCTTTCCACCACGATGGTTCATGGCAACCGCCTGCGGACCGAACGCCCCGACGGAACCGTCGAGATCATTGACCTGGACGGCAAACGGTTCATTCACATCGACACCGCGAAGAAGGCCTATTGGGTTCAGACCTTTGAACAGTTCCGGCAACAGGTGGAACAGGCCAGGGAGAGGATGAAAGAGGAGCAGGCTAAGGCGGCGGCCAAACACGATAATGCCCAGAACGTCACCATGGTTCCGAAGTTTGATGTGCAGGCCACGGGCCAGACCACCACGGTGCTGAACGTTCCTGCGAAAGAGATGAAGATGCGCATGGACATGACGTTCAAGTCCACCGATCCCCAAACCGAAGCGGACCTGGAGAAGTCCAACGCGTCCACCTGGATGACCGCCGACGCCTGGTATGGCTCGATCCCGGGTTACGAGGAGGTCCGACAGTTCTACGTCAAGATGGCAAAAGAGTTGGATTGGCTGCCGGGCTCAGTCGGAATCTCCAATTCGCAGATGACCCAAGCCTCCGACGAGTTCCGGAAGAATGCCATCAAGATGGATGGCATGCCGCTGGTCGAGTACAGCAGTTTAGGGATGTCGGCAACGGGGCAAGGCGGGCAGAATGCCGGCGCTCAGGGATCCAGTGGACAGGCATCCACCGGACAGGCGCCGCAACAACCGGACCAGGGATCGCAGACTTCCTCGAGCAACAACAGCCCGCCCACCAGCGCCCACGACGCGATCACCAAGGGCCTGGGCGGACTTTTTGGCAAGAAGAAGCAGCAACAGCCGAGCGACAGCGGCAGCGCGAGTGGCAGCAGCGGTACAGCTGGACCTCCGCCGCCAGCCCCGGCGCCCGGTTCGATGATGGACATGAAGATCGAGGTGACGTCGTATTCCCAGGACAGCCTCGACGCGAGCTTGTTTGATGTGCCGACTGGATATGCGGAAGTGCAGCCGCCGCAGGGTACCAGCGTGCACTGAGATAGGCAAAGGGCGGCGGCGCAGGCCGAGGGGAGGGCGTGAGCCTGCGCCGTGGAATGCCTTTCCGTGGCCGCGCTTGCCAGCGACGTGTCACTTTCCGGTCATTTGGTTGTCTGGCGGATTTCTAAGAAAGGCTCACGCTGAAAGAGAAGCGTGAGCGAAGGAAATGGTTCGTGAAAATTATCGTAGCGGAGAAGATTTCTCGATCGGCGGTGGCGGAACTGCAAGAGCCCGGGTGGACCGTTCTCACTGCGGATCAACTGGAAGGCAAGCTGGCGGAGCATCTGGAATCCGCCGATGCGCTGATTGTGCGTTCGGCGGTGCAGGCGGACGCCAGGCTGCTGGAACACGCGAAAAAACTCCGCGTGATCGGGCGGGCCGGCGTGGGCGTGGACAATATTGACCTGGAAGCGGCCACGCGCAAAGGTATCGCGGTGATGAACACGCCGGGTGCCAACGCTGTGGCCGTCGCCGAGCAAACGCTGGGCATGATGCTGGCCATGGCCCGCCATTTGTGCCGCGCGGACGCACTCATGCACGCCGGCAAATGGGAGAAGAAATCGCTGCAGGGAACCGAACTGCGCGGGAAGACGCTGGGCATCATCGGGCTGGGACGGATTGGATTAGAAGTCGCGCGGCGGGCGCAGGCCTTCGGCATGGAACTGGTGGCGCACGATCCGTTTGTGTCGGTCGCGGTGGCCAAGGAGCAGGGAATCCGGCTGACGGGACTCGATGAAGTCTACGGCGTCGCGGACTACATTACGTTGCACGTGGGGCTGACGCCGCAGACCGTGGGGATGATCAACGCGGCGTCCATCGCAAAGATGAAGAAAGCGGTGAGGCTGGTGAACTGCGCGCGCGGCGAACTGGTGAATGAGGCCGATCTGGCGCAGGCGCTCAAGCAAGGCCACGTCGCGGCGGCAGCGCTCGACGTTTTTGCCGAAGAGCCGCCAACGGGCTCGCCGCTCGTGGCGCTCGAAAACGTGGTGCTCACGCCGCACGTGGGCGGTTCCACCCATGAGGCGCAAGAGGCCGTAGGCGTGCAGATCGCGCGGCAGGTGAAGGAGTATTTGAAGCATGGCGTAATTCAAAATGCAGTGAATGTTCCCTCGGTTTCGGCCGAGGAGTACGCGCTGATGCAGCCTTACATCGTGCTGGCGGAACGCATGGGAGCGTTTCTGGCGCAGGTGTCGGAAGGAACGATTGAAGAAATCTCGATCCGCTATAGCGGCCACATTGGCGAATGGAAAACGGAACTGATCCGCAACGGGGCAATCAAGGGCATTCTGAACCAGGCGCTGGAGGAAAAGGCGAACCTGGTGAACGCGGCTGCGATTGCTGATGCGCGCGGGCTGCGGGTGCATGAGTCGCCCAAAACGACGGCCTCGACTGGGGGCGCGGGCAGTGTGCTCTCGATTTCTCTGAAGAGTTCCAGGGAAGAGCACATGGTGAAGGGAGCCGTGCTGCACGGGAACGCGCCACGGTTGCTGCATGTGGATGGAATTGATGTGGAAGCACCGCTGGAGCGCAACCTGATTTATCTGCGGAACCGCGATGTCCCGGGCGTGATCGGCAGAGTGGGAACGATCCTGGGCGAGGAATCTATCAACATCGCGGATTTTTCCCTGGGGCGGCGCAGCGCCGACAAAGATTCAGACCAGCCGCGGGAAGCCATCGCCGTGGTGCACGTAGACGGGAGCGTGCCGCCCGAAGTGCTGGCGAAGCTACGGCAGATTCCGGCCGTGCAAACAGCGAAGGGGGTGCGGTTGTTTTAGGAATGCGATTTCAGATTGTTGATTTTAGATTGCAGATTTGACATTCGCTTGGAGCGTGCTCGAATGAAAAATCTTAAATCTAAAATCTTCAATCTGAAATATGCCGCCCTTACGACTCCGTCTCGTCCCGCTGCAGCTTGCGGCTCTCGGCCAGCAGGGCCATGGAGTGCATGAGGTTCTGCAGGGTGACAATGCCGATCAGGCGCTGATCCTCGACGACCGGGATGATGCTGGAATTTCGGGCGGTGAGTTTTCGGAAGGCCGAACTGAGCGACTCCTGGCGCATGGAGACCTCGAAGATCTTGTTCATTACCGCCTGCACGTAGCCGTTGCCTTCCGCCCGCAGCGCGTCGAGAATGCGCTGGCGTGAAATCACTCCCACCATATCGCTGCCCCGAACCACGGGAAAATCGTCCTGGAGAGAATGAACTGCCTTTTCCAGAGCGTCTTCCAGAGTGTCGGCGGGCGAGAGCGTGGCGAAGTCGGTGAGCATGACTTCTTCCAGGCGGACGTTGTCGAGCACCGACTGGAACACGAGCGCGCGCTCCTCCAATTGAGCCGCGAAGAAAATGACTACGCCGACCATGGTTAGCCAGAGGTCACTGAAGGGGCCGGCAAAGATCAGCACCATGGCGATCGCGGTGCTGATCGAAACGGCGCGCCGGGTGGCCGCGGACAAGTCGAGCGTGCGCGAGAACATTGCCCGCAAGACGCGGCCGCCATCGAGCGGATAGGCGGGTATGAGATTCAGAATGGCCAGGTAAAGGTTGGCCCAGACCAGGCTGCGGGGCAGATTGCGTGCGGACAGGAAAGGCCACTTCCAAAGTTCGTAGTCGCGGCCGGTGCCACTGATGACAGCTGCTGCCAGACATGCGAGGGTGAGGTTCACCAACGGTCCGGCCAGAGCGAGACGTATCTCCCGCTGCCAGAGCAGCGCGGGCGTTTGTGATTTTTCGGAGCGCGGCTCGTCGTAGAGAGTTACGCCGGTGAGCGGCAACAAAATCACCGCCTTCGGGATCAGGCCAAAGCGGCGCGCGGCGAACATGTGGCCGCATTCATGGGCGGCTACACAAGCCAGAATGATGCCGGCGAGAGCGAGGTCACGCGAGCCGTTGGCGTTGCCCTTGTTTGCCGAATACTCGGTCCAGTAAATGAACATGGGCAGGAGGAAAAAGGTGAGGTGCAGGCGGACATCAACGCCGAACAAACGTCCCACCGGCATGGACCAGCTTCGCATAAGGGCTTGGCTGCTTTTATTCTACATGGGCGGATATATTAGTTGCGGGAACCGAAGGTTCACAGCCATGCGGGTGATCGCGGGGAAATACCGGAGCCGGCCGCTGCGCTCGCTGCGCGGCATGGACATCCGCCCGACCTCGGACCGGCTGCGGGAAACCCTGTTCGATGTGCTGACTGCGGGGAATCCGTCTGCACTCGAAGGCAGCGTCTGGCTCGATCTGTTTGCGGGCACGGGCGCGGTGGGTATTGAAGCCCTCAGCCGGGGCGCAAAGCTGGTGTGCTTTGTCGAGTCGTCGGCAGCGGCAGCGAACCTGATCCGGCAGAACCTCGAGAGCCTCGACCTTCGCAGCGGATTCAAGCTCTACCAGGAGGCATTGCCGCGCGCCTTCTGGCGCATGGCGCGCGAACACGTGGCCGCCGACGTAGTGTTCGTTGATCCGCCCTACCGCATGAAAGAGGCCTACCGCGAAACCTTGCGGGGGCTGGCGGAATCGCCCGTGGTGTGGGCGATGTCGATGGTGATTGCCGAGCACGAAAAGAAATTCGATCCGGGCGAAGAATTCGGCCCGCTGCGCAGATTTCGCAGGCTCATACAAGGCGATGCGGCGCTGAGTTTCTACCGCATGGCCAGCGCAGGGGACGTGCGCGAACGGCCGGCCTTCCGGTAAGGCGCTACATGATCAAATCGTCGGCGCGGCGGACGATGGGATGCTGCATCTCTTCGAGGTCGTTCTTCACCATGTTCAGTCCGTAGACACAGCTTTCGAAATTTCGCGAAAGACTGGCGAACAAGGGTGCGACCTTGGCGTACTCGAAGTGCTCAAACTGGGAGACGATGTAGTAGCTTTCTTTTCCGGCCTTGATCCACTCCACGAAATTCTCCAGGCGATGACGGCGCAGCCGGAAATGATTGATGCTTTCGGGGAACATTCCCGCGAAGAACAACGTGTAGTCGCCGATATGTTTCCGCACCTGGCGCTCGCGGTCAAACGATGGCGCGGGCCCGTAGACCGGGTCGGATTCCACGAGCATCTCGCCAACGTCGGTAAGTGGACGGTCGGCGCGGTCACAAATCTTGTAGAGCTGGTCCGCTTCGCAGAACTCCGCCAGCAGATGCGAGACATAGGCCACTATCTGGGGATCGCGAATGCCGATCTCCTGCGCGTAGTGCCGCCCCACCAGATCCTGAAACAACTGCTGCAGCGGATGCGATTCCGGAATCATAATCCCAGGTTCCTCGAACTCCGCCCCCGGTGCGGAGTTTGATCACTGCCGAGTAGATATCACCACTTCAGAGCACGACGCAAGTGACTTTTGTTTATCGTTCCAATCGATTCTGCTAATCAGATGGAACCCGCTGCTGGCGGGAGAGTTGTCGGCGGTTTTCTGCTGGCACTAGGGCAAGATGGCTGCTAATAAACCGCAGGCGGCTTCAGGTCTCTCCCGGGATTGTTGAGATACCCCCCCGAAGGGGGACCTTGTAGAATCAACCGCCACGGAGGAATCGTGATGGAACGGCAGAATATTTCGAGCGGTACGCCCTGGGAGCCGGTTGTGGGTTACTCTCGCGCGGTCAGGATTGGGCCATACGTGCACGTCTCAGGGACGACAGCGACGGGGCCGGATGGAAAAATTGTCGGCGTCGGCGACGTTTACGCCCAGGCGGTGCAGACGCTCAAGAACATTGAGAGCGCTTTGAAAAAAACCGGAGCTGGCCTAAAGGATGTGGTGCGCACGCGCATGTATGTCACCAACATTGCGGAGTGGGAGAAAGTCGGCAAAGCCCACGGCGAGTTCTTCCGCGATGTTCGTCCGGCGACCTCGATGGTCCAGGTCAGCGCGCTGATTTCACCCGAGATCCTGGTGGAGATCGAGGCCGAAGCGGTGGTGGGAGGATAGTTAAGACCGCGGGCGATGTAGGGGCGGACGCATTCGTCCGCCCCGCCGAGCACAGCGAGGCGTACCCTCATGGCTCGCCGCTAACGCTTTCACTGCGACACCCCACTAGTGTAGTGCGTCAAGCAGATCGTCCTTTATGGTTTGCCCTCTCCGGCTTCTCTTCGCGATCTTTGCGGATGTCGCTTTGCGCGCTTTGCGGTTAAAGGCTTTTCCTTTCTTCTCTATCCCCACGCGGAACACTCACGCGACATAACGGTCGCCATTTTCAACTCACTGCCTTAGGTAGGCCAGGCCCATCGCATTTTTCCCTGAATTCCCTTGACAACCGTTTCGCCGCAAGCATAATGCCTCAATCCACTTCCGTCGGTCGATTCCTGGCCCGGCGTAGCGGGCCGAAAGAGGTGCCTATGAGCGTTCTGGAACTTTGCGATCGAGAAGCTGCGGCAGTGGGGCTGGAGGCCAGCGTGGCCGACGCGATTCATAAGATGCTCGACCACCGCGTGGGTGCGGTGGTGGTTGTGGACGGGGACTTACGCGTGGCGGGAATGTTCACCGAGCGCGATGTTCTCCGGAAGCTCGCGCTCAGCCGTCTGGACCCTGAAACTACCAAAGTACGCGATTTGATGACCACCCCGGTGGAGATGGCTACCCGGAACACGGGGACGGGAGAAGCTCTGACCATCATGCTGGAGCGGCACTTCCGGCACATGCCCGTGGCCGACGATGACGGCAAGTTGCTGGGGATTCTCTCGATCCGCCACCTGCTGGAGTGGCGCGTGGACGACCTCAGCCGCGAACTGGAGTCGCTCGAGCAGTATGTCTCCAACGACGGGCCGGGAGGCTAGAATCCTTCTGCCTCCCCTCGGGAATTTGACGGCCTCGCTCGTTCCGCCTTTCCCAGGTGATAGCATGGGTTCGTTTTGCTGTTCCTCACCAGCTTCCCGTTTCTGATGTGGGAAGCATTTCCTGGCCTGGACAAACCAATCCTGGACTTCGTTATTGTTATGAATCGAAAATCGAGGAAAAGAATGACCAAAAGAACTAAGGGTGTGGTATTTGCAGTGGCAGTGGTCTGCATGGGCCTGCAGTTAATGGCACAGACGTCACGCCACGTGGTGGTGCACGCGGGACATCTACTCGACGTAAAGAGCGGCAAGGTCCTGGCTGATCAGATGCTGTTGATCGAGGACGGAAAGATCGTCAGCACGGGCGCGGCGGGAGAGACGAAAGTTCCAGCGGATGCGGTGCGGATCGAACTGCCCAACGCAACGGTGCTGCCCGGGCTCATCGACGCGCACACGCATCTGACCATGGATCCGAAGTTCGGCTACGACCGGCTGGCGATTTCCGTGCCGCGGGAAGCGCTCATCGGAGCCAAGAATGCGCGGCTCACCTTGCTGGCAGGATTCACCACGGTACGGAACGTTCATGCCGGCGGCTACAGCGATGTCGCGTTGCGAGACGCCATCAACGCCGGCGACGTTCCCGGGCCGAGGATGCTGGTCAGCGGGCCGGCGCTCGGCATCACGGGCGGACATTGCGACAACAACATGTTGCCTTCCGAATATCACGCCGTGGGCGATGGGGTTGCCGATGGCATCGCCGAGGTGCAGCACAAGGTGCGAGAGAACATCAAGTACGGCGCCGATCTCATCAAGATCTGCGCGACTGGCGGCGTGCTGTCTCTGGGAGACAATCCGCAGGCCTCGCAATACACATTGGAGGAGATGAAGGCCATTGTGGCCGACGCGCACCGGCTGGGCCGGAAAGTGGCGGCCCACGCGCACGGAGCGGAAGGAATCCGCTGGGCGGCGGAGGCGGGCGTGGATTCGATCGAGCACGGGTCTTACATTGACGACGCCGCGATTGCTGTCATGAAGGAGAAGGGCACGTATCTGGTGCCGACGCTCTACCTGGGCGACTGGATGATCGACAACGCCGGACTGACTCACCTGCCGCCGCCGCTTCTGGCCAAGGCGCAGGAGGTGCTTCCGGCGGCGCGCAAGAACGTTGCCCACGCCTTTGCCAGCGGAGTGAAAGTTGCCTTCGGTACGGATGCCGCAGTGTATCCGCATGGAATGAATGCGCACGAATTCGCTGTCATGGTGAAGCTGGGACTGACCCCGCTGCAGGCGATCCAGGCAGCAACCATCAATGCCGCGGACTTGCTGGGATGGCCCGGCAAAGTGGGGACTCTGGAACCGGGGGCGTGGGCGGACATAGTTGCGGTGGATGGCGACCCGGTCAAAGACGTCACTACTCTTGAGCGAGTGAAATTTGTGATGAAGGGCGGCGAGGTGGTGAAGAACGAATACGGGAAGTGAGAGAGGTACAATAGCCGCGATTTAGCCTGCCGAGGAGGTTTTCATGGCATGGTATTGGCCGACCATCGAAGATGAGAGCTCCGCCGAACACGCAACCAAGGCAGCAGTGGGAGTCAGTGGATTTATTGCCGCGGTCACGGCACTGGCCGCCGTTCTGAGCATTGTTTATCACAAGCCGATTCTTGGGCTCGATGGATGGGGTTTGATTGATGCCCTGATATTTGCACTGATTGCATGGCGAATCTCCAAAGCGTCCCGAACGTGGGCAGTTCTCGGTTTGCTGATGTATCTGGTTGAAGTGGGCTATAAATTGGCAACGAATCCGAGCGGTGCGCTCGGGGTCCTAACAATCATCTTTATCCTGGCGTATATCAACGCGATTCGTGGGGCGTTTGCCTATCACCGATATCGGAAGGCCCAGGACAACCCGCTCGCACCACCCGCGCCACTAGCTTAGGTTTCGCGGCTGCTTCGTCTTGCTCGCTCCGTGACCCAGTCGGTCCAGAACGCCGTTGCTCCGCTGGACAGCAGCGGCGCCTTGCCCTCTACGGCATCCACAAAATTCTCGATCAGGGGCAAGTGCACGTTGGCATGAACCGGCAGATACTCGCGTCCGCCGGGATAGACGAGATCGGGACCGTTCAGCGGAGATAGTTCCATCTCGCCTTCGGTTCCTCGGATGCGGCACTCGTCGCGGCCCACCTTAGAATGCCAGCGCACATCCACCATGCCGCGGACGCCGCCCGCGTACTCAATCATTGCCGTGGCGTTGTCTTCGACCGCATAGTGGTGCACGACGTTCGAGAGCTGGCCGGTGGCGCGCAGCGGCTGGCCGAACAGAAAATTGACAACATCAATGCGGTGGGAGGCAATGTCGAACAGCGGTCCGCCTCCGGCTTGGGCTGGATCAAAAAGCCAGCTGCGGCTGCCTTGACCCTCAAACCACATGTGGCTGGTAAGCTCGGCAAGCACCGGCCGCCCGATGGCTCCAGCCTCCAGCAATTGTTTCGCACGCTGCACTTTAGGGTAAGCGCGGCGATAGTAGGCGACGCCGAAGGTCTTTCCGCTTTCGCCGGCGGCTTGGAGCATGTTGCGGGCCTCGGCTTCGTTCATGGCCATGGGCTTCTCGCACATTACATGCTTGCCCGCGCGGAGTGATTGAATGGTCTCGGGCGCGTGCAGGAAAACCGGCGTGCCGACGTAGACGGCATCCACTGCCGGATCGGACAGGGCTTCGTCCAGAGTCGCCCAGGCGCGGGTGTTGTAGGGCGCTGCCTTTTCGGGATGGCCGGTGACGAAACCGTACAGCGAACTGCGCGGTTCAGCCTGGATGGCAGGAATGACGCGGCGAGTCGTGATGTCGCCGATTCCGATGACGATCCAGTTGAGATGAGCAGGTTTCAAGGTTTCAGAGTTTCAAGGTTGCAAGGTTTCAAAGCCTCTGTTGAATCCGCGTCGCGACTTGCACTCTGAAACGTTGAAACTTTGAAACCTTGAAACTTTTTCTCCACAAAATCAAAGGCCGGGCTGGGCCGGCCTTCGAGGTCGAGCAAGAACGGGAGCTACTTCTTGGGAGCGATCGCGTCCTTGGCGGCTTTGGCCACGCGGAACTTCACCACGGTCTTGGCCTTGATTTGGATGGGTTCGCCGGTCTGCGGGTTGCGTCCTATGCGAGCCTTGCGGTGCGCCTTCACCAGGCGGCCCAGGCCGGGCACTACAAACACGCCGTTCTTCTTGGTTTCTTTGATCGCGGTGTCGGCCAGGTGCTCTAGGAACGCCGCGGCCTGCTTGTTGTTGAGTTCATTCTTCTCCGCCAGAAGGCGGACGAGTTGAGTCTTGGTCAAACCAGAAGCCATATGTTCCCTCCTCGAAAAAATCGTTTTAATACCAGCGGGGCTATCTTATACCCAACGCCCTGTGGAAAACACCATATTTTATGCGGGTTTCTGATTTCATGAGTGTTGGAGAGGGCATTTTTACAGGGTTTCCCGTATGCCTTTGACGGCCTGGTGGATGTATAAGCAACTCCCGAGTCACAACCCGGAGCGCAGATTGGGGGACAATTGTTGAATTTTGATTGTTGATTGTTGAATGGGAACTCTGGGTCCGAAGCGAGGTCGGGTTTCATTCAACAATCAAGAATCAACAATTAACAATTGGCTGTCGCCCTCGGTGGTGAAATCCGATTGCCGGATGCCATAATGTTTGAGGAGTCCCACTTGCCCTGCGCCATCTGTGAAATCCGCAAGGAGAAACGTTTCTGCCCCGCTGTTCATGGGCGCATTTGCCCGCAGTGTTGCGGCGAGCAGCGGGAGGTCACGCTCGATTGTCCCCGTGACTGTCCCTATCTGGTGCAGGCCCGCGAGCACGAAAAGCCGCGCCCGGCGGACCAGATTGACCCGGCAGGACTGTTTCTGCAGGTCGAGGTCCCCGATCAGTTCATGTATGAAAAGGAACATCTGCTCATGGGCCTGACCTATGCGCTGGCCAAGGCCGCGCGGACCGACCGCAGCCTGAATGATCAGGACCTGATCGCGGCGATTGCAATGCTGGCGAAAAGCTACGAGCGGCGGGTGAACTCCGGGCTGCATTATGAACAGCCGCTGACCGGCGAATCGCGGCGCAAAGCCGCCCTCGAGATCGAGAACATGGTCAAGGAGTACCGCGAGGCTGAGCAGAAGCACATGGGTTACTCCAGCCTGCGGGAATCGGAGGTGCTGAAGGGTCTGGTGTTTCTGCTGCGGCTGGCGCATGGCAGAACGTCAGGGCGGCCCAAGGCGCGAGCCTTCGTGGAATTTCTGTTTGCCCACTTTCCGGAGAAGGAATCGGCGGTGGTCACGCCGCAGGAGGCGGGAAGCCGGATTATTCTGCCGTAGGGGCGCCGGCTCGCGAAGAGGATCCCGCCGCGTCAAGGTCGTCTTGTCCGGCCCAGAGATGCCTCTACCACCGTGGAAGAGCGGCGCTTTAGCGCCGCGTCCGCGCCATTAGAATCGAGGGCTTTAGCCCCGGTGGACCCTACTGCCTCAATCCCATCCAGTTCTCAGATACCACCAGCGAATTGCCGGGATTCTGCGGATCGTACTTCACGGAAGTGTGCAGCCCCAGGCGGCAGGAGTGCAGGTTGATCCAGTGGCGCAGGTAGGTCACATCCTGGGAGCACTCGTAGGAGACGCCGGCCACATCGTATTTGTAAATGAGCATGACGGCGGCGTGATGATTGTTTTGTGCCGCCAGTTCTTGCACGTCAATCACGGTGCCGTCGGTGATGCGGCCCGCGCCCGCCAGCCAGGCCCGGCGCTCGCGTTCCAGTTCGTCGGCGGTTTTCGGCTTGCGCCGCAGGAGCGCATACGCGCCCGCCAGGGCAACAGCGCCCGCCGTTACCAGTCCATACAGTCGAAGTGAGTCCATACCCGGGTTGAAATCAGGAGAGTGCCCGATTTCTCTATCAGGATAAGCGCAAACCCAGTCAGGAAAAAGTGGTGGGGAGGTTACTGAGGGCCATGGGCTGTGCAAAACGTCGAGGCGCAGAAGCGAGCTATTTGCCCTCGCCGCACACGCTCCTGCTGACCATCTCGGCGAAGCCGCCTTCAAGGTCTTTGCCGAACTGGTCGTCGCGGTTGGCTTTCTTGGTGACCACGCAGCGTCCGCTGCGGTCGCGAGTGTAGAACCATTCGGTGGTGGGAGAGGCGGTGCCGCTCGAGCAGTTGAACCGAACGCGGGCCCGCATCTCGCTGAAGGGTCCTCCCTGGGGCAGTTTCGCCGGCTCTTTATACTCAACGCGAACTAAGGCAATACGCTGATTGCTCTTGAGCACACGCACGGAGCTGACCGAGACCGTGTCGCCGGCTCCGGTCTGTCCGATGGTGCGCCAGTCGCCGGCAGCGAGCACGGCCAGACTGACGACTAGCATCGGAGCCAGCACGAGGGCAACGAGGATGAGGAGGGCTTTTTTCAACCCGGACTTTCCCGAGCCGGTATTAAGCAGACAACTTTGGGCCAAAAAAACGATTCTGTCAACTGCAATTGATGATGGTTGAAGGCTGAACGAAATCCCCAAGAGCATTAGTACACAGTTTTCATTCAACAATCAAAAATCAACAATTGCCGTGCTAATGTGATTAGCGCAAGTACGGGGAGATTATGGAGACGCTTCACTCCACGATCATGCAGTCTCCCGTGGGGCCGTTGTTTCTGGCCGCATCGGAGAGTGGACTGGTCGCGCTGGAGTTCGACGCGCGGCTGCCGGGGCAGCAGACAATTCGGCCCAACCCGCGCGACCTGCGTTCAGAAAGCGGGCGCAGGGAGAACAAGCACATTCAGTTCGCAGAGTTTCCCCGGGTCATGCAGCCGTATGTGCAGGAACTCGAGGAGTATTTCGGGGGCGCGCGACGCAGGTTCAGCTTTCCTCTGGATCTCCGTGGAACGGATTTTCAACTGGCCTGCTGGCGCGCGTTGCTCGAGATTCCCTACGGCGAGACCCGCACCTACGCCGAGATTGCGCGAGCCGTGGGGAAGCCACAGGCATTCCGCGCCGTGGGCATGGCCAATAACCGCAACCCGGTGGCGATCGTGGTCCCCTGCCATCGCGTGATCGCATCCAACCGGACGCTGTGCGGCTACGGCGGCGGGCTTGACGTGAAGCGCAAGCTGCTGGAACTGGAAGGCGCGCAGACGGGAGGGTGAAAACCCTGGCCCATCCGCTGCAGTCTGGCTGACGGGTTCGGAACTGACGGCTGACCGCTACGTATGCACGTGCGGGCTCTGCCCGGGATTATGCCGCGGGCCGGGCGGTTCCTTCACCACCTTCACCCCGAAGCTCACCGGCAGGTTTTTCGGCGGGAAGCACTGCGCGTTGTCGCAGGCCTGGTAGCGCAGCACGCCATGCATTACGTACTTTCCCGGCACCACCGACTTCAGCGGATGCACCGCCACGGTGATGGTGAAATCTCCCGTATACACGTTCAGCGCTTCATCCGGCGAAAAAGGAAAACTCACATCCTGGCCCTGGGGATATACGATTTTTCCCAGGGCGATGTCGGTGGGCACGTCCATCTTCAGAGCAGTGGGAATCAGAAACTCCGACTTCGGCGCGTTGGAGTTGATGTGAAAGCCGCGGGCCACCCGGAAATCCAGGTTCACCATGGTTTGCGTCGTGCGCGGGGCCGTGACCTCCGGCACCGGGGCCATCGTGACCGAAGGCGCTTTGTCCGGCGCCGTCGGTGGCGCAATCGGCGTGTAGGTGACCGACGAATCCTGTCCCGATTGGCCGAAGACCATCCCCGAGAGCAGAGCGACAACGTATGCCAATCTCGGCGCGTATGCTCGCAAATTCATCACGTCAATGAATATTAGACGATCGGCCCGTCTTCTAGTATCACTTCTGAGGCTGCATCCTGCCCGGACCTGCCGGCGTTATCAGCGATGCGCATCCTCGTCGGGTGAATCGAAACTTCCGAATGATTAAGTGCCTCGAGCAAGGATAAAACTGAAACCACCGTCCCCAATGTTACTTCGGAACAGTCCCCACATCGGCGGCCGCGGCTGGAGCCATGGCCGATTGCGTACCCAGCGCCTTTTTCACCGCTTCCTCAATGTCGGCTTTTCCTTCCAGGCCGAGAATCTTATCCACAATCTTGCCATCGCGGCTGATGAAGAAACTCTCCGGCAGGGCGGGCACGCCGCCATACGCGTCGCCCACAGCCTCTTTTCCCAGCAGCACGGGATAGTTGACTCCCATATCTTTGGCGAACTTGGCGATGTCTTCCTTGCTGGAGTCATCCATGGCGACGCCGACAATCTGCAACCCTTGCGGCCCGTACTCGTTTTGCAATTCCACGAACCAGGGCATTTCGATCTTGCAGGGAGCACACCAGGTCGCCCAGAAATTCAGCAGCACCGCCTTGCCGCGCAGGTCCGACAGGCGCAGGCTCCTGCCGTCGAGCGTTTCGAGGGTGAAATCAGGGGCGTCCTTTATCCGGGTTGTATCGGGCGTCTGGCTTGGCCCTGGGCGGCGCGCCATGTGAAACCCAAAATACAGCATGCCAGCGACAACCACGGCCACCACCACCAGCGCCAACGGATTGCGGCCCCGTGGCGGAGCGGTCGGCTGGACGGGCGCAGAAGCCTCAGGCGGAGCGCCGGCGGAACTGTCAATTGCACTTGCAGCTGCTTCCTGTTCTGTCTGCGTTTCTTCCTTTTGTTCAAACCCTTGTTGGGACGTCGACATAAAACTGAAACCTCACTACAAAGCAAATCGATTCAGAAACGACAACCAGCTTGAAATCAGCGTAAAGCGTCCCATGACCAGCAGTAGGCCGAGCGCGATCATCAGGCCGCCCGAAGCCACTTCGAGCGCGTGCATGTGCGCGCGGAAACGGCTGTAAAACTTCAGGAAGCGCTCCATAAGGAGCGATGTCATCAGGAACGGCACCGCCAGGCCGAGCGAGTACACCGCCAGCAAAAGGATCCCCTTCAGCAGCGTGTCCTCCTGGCTGGCCAGGGTCAGGATCGCGGTCAGAATCGGCCCCAGGCATGGGGTCCAGCCAAACGCGAAGGCAAATCCAATGACGAACGCTCCGATGGGCGTGCTGCTGCCTTTTACACTATGCAGCCGAGCGTCGGTATAAAGCGCCTTGATCTTGAAAATTCCCGTCAGGTGCAGCCCGAAAATGATAATGACCACCCCGGCCACAATAGAGAGCGTGTGCTTGTAGCGGGCCGCGAGTTGTCCGATTTCCGTCGAAATTGCGCCCAGGGTTACGAACACCACGCTGAAACCGAGAATGAATCCGACGGAGTTCACCATCACCCGCCGCATCAGGAGCGCCTGCGGCGACTTCAATTCTTCGACGCCCGCGCCCGAGATCAGCGAAACGTATCCCGGCACCAGCGGCAGCACGCACGGCGAAAGGAACGAGATCAGACCGGCCACAAAAGCGGCTACCGGCAACGGAAGGCTTGACATGAGCTTCTATTGTACCTGCTGGGTGTTGCTCTTCATAAGACGCGCACTTCGGGATTTAGTTGCAGACACCGTCCAGCCAAGTCTTGGATCAGAAGTCCCTCGCGTAATCTAGGGCAATTCCGCAGTTGCTGTGTCCATGTGGGGACAGCCGCCCTCGGCTGTCCGGCGGAGCGAAGCTCCGCATTGCGGATACAACCTCTCTGAATTCGCTCTAGGGCCTCGTATCAGGGCATGGCTTCACAGGCTGCGGAAAAAGTCGCGAATGCGTGCGCCGCCGTGGAAGAGCGGCGCTTCAGCGCCGCGTAAGCGGTTTGAAATCAATCCGGGCTTCAGCCCCGGCGGTCGCTCTCCGGTCGACGACGGACTTTTTCCGCGTCCTGTTCAGCCGCTGAGGGCAGCCACTCTTCGCCATCAGGAGAACAGCCCTACTTTGTTTTGGAAGGTTGCGCCGGCCCGGCCGGCGGCATCGGCGGCGGCTGTTCTGACAACACTTTGTGAAACAACCCGGTCGGCAAGGCCGCGTAGAGCACGGCCCGGTTATTCTCCTGCCGCACCTGCAGGCTCGAAAAAAAAGCCTTCACGTCTTCGTCGCTGCCCGGCGACCCTACCGATGTTTCGGCGCTGTGGAACATGGCGAGGAATGCGTTCAGCTTGTCAGCGATGTTGCGCGCGTCCTCATCGTCGCCCGCCCAAGCCTCGGCCCGCACATGCAGGACGCCGCTGCGCAGCGGCAGATGCAGCGGGTTATAGCTGGCGGAAACCACCAGATCGGCCGGCTTGGGAAAAATCATGGACCATCCTTCAAACTCCGGAGCCGAAGGCTCGACTCGTGCCACCGCCCACACCGGGCTCGCCAGCTGCACTCGTTTGTAATACCGCCGCAGGAACGACGGGCCGGCAAACGGAGAGGCCAGCCGCCGCGAACGGTCCACCATGCCATGGATCACCGCGGGATCGTCATGGTTAGAGGCTGCGACCGTGTCCACACTCAGAATCGCCACCCGAAAGGTCCGGTCATAAATCGGAATCGTATAGATGTCGACCGAGTTGTAATTCTCGACCGATTGTGCCGTCCGTTTCAGGTAAGCGGCGCACTTGCTGCCGTCAAACCGTCCGATCAGAACTTCGGAAAAGCGGGGTTCGGGGGCTCGTCCGCCGGTCCCGCCGCCCGGCCAGCCTTGCGGGTAATGCATGGCAAACGCCACCGCGTCGAGGTCGCGCTCGAAATCGAATCCGGTTTCCTCGATGAAGCGCGCGTATTCGGGATCGCGCGAAACGGGGAAAAACGGCTTGCCTGCGTTTGCCTTGCGGACCCAGTCGAAGTCGGCGTAGAAAAAGGCGTCGGCTGCGGGCAGCAGACGCGCGGCTTCGGGCGGGGCGCTCTTTCGCAGCTCGACGGTCAGCGTCACCGCCGCCGCAACCACTACGACCGCCAACGCGATCGGCAGAGTGCGTCTGATTCGCATGAAATGCGGTAGGAGGAATCATAGCACCCCCGGAGACAATGGGCGGGAACCGGGCGGGCTGCCCCCGGAGCCTGCCCTGAGCGAAGTCGAAGGGCGGTCTTCGAAGGGTGGGATTAAGAGTGGCCCTCCCCCATGTGCGCTACTTGCTCGGCCAGAGCCGCATCGAACCGGAATGCCACCGTGGATTCGATATGGGCGTCACGGGCGACTTGTCCCCCCTTACATTCCCACCGGGTCTGTTTGGGGGCGGCTCCATGCCTCTGCCTCGGGATCGCGACCGAGAGATGTGCCTCAGACCTCGGGCCGGGTCTGCCGAGGTCTGACGTCCGAGGGCTGAGGTCTGTCCTGTTAGTCCTGCCGCGTCAACGGCTTGCTTGCGCCGCAACTTATCAATGTGATACCTTAGCTAATTGTCCCGGACATCTGGAAGGGATCGGAGGGATCAGTATGCGCGAAGGCGCATCTGTCCCCAGGCTTGCTGGCGTAGCTCAGTCGGTAGAGCATCTGATTTGTAATCAGAGGGTCGGGGGTTCGAATCCCTTCGCCAGCTCCAGAGTTGAGGCGGTTTGCGGGCGTGAGCGGAGCGCGAGCCCGCAGCCGAAATCCCGACCCTGAACGCCGAAAGGCGGAAGGGGAGGGAACTCAAAGTCCTTAACGGAATTTCAGAAGTGGTATTTTCCGGCGGGCGGCGGACTCGGTAGCGGCGCAACAGGTTTTTTCGAACGCACTCCATTCGGAACTTTTCCGGCGTGTAGTGGTCTTCGCGGCGTCTTTGCGGGCCTTGTCTTCCCTGTGTTGCGAAAAGCAGATTGCGACGCGCGTGGCGTTGCTCTGCGGGTTGGGCGCGAGCGCTTCTAAGCCCCTACCGGGGCGTTGTGCCCGTGACGGTACCCGGAACGGCGCGCACGAGCCGCATCGCCCGAAAGTTTCTGCACAGGTGGGTGAGTGGTTAAAGCCGACAGACTGTAAATCTGTTCCTCCTAGCGAGGTACGGAGGTTCGAATCCTCCCCTGTGCACCAGTGATTGATCCCGAGCGCTTTTTGCGAAGGAACTTACGTGAGTCGCTTAACCGGAGCTTTGATCGCCTACGTCGTGCTGGGGGTGCTGGCGTGGCTGACGATCAGCGATTTGCGGATTCGAGGCTTCACGTTCGCGATCCTCGCGTTATTCGCGGTGAAAAGCTGGCTGCGCCGGAATGATGTGATGCATCCGGACAAGCGCGACGCGGAGTAAGGGTTTGGCTGAAAGCTGATAGCGAATGGCTGACAGCTGGTTTTCCGAGCCGATGTAGCTCAGTTGGTAGAGCACTCCCTTGGTAAGGGAGAGGTCACCAGTTCAATCCTGGTCATCGGCTCCATGATTTGGTTGGATTGATTGACGGCCGGGCCGGGTTTTGCTGAAGGCTGACGGCTGATAGCTGATGGCTGGTTCTAAGCGGGAGTAACTTGAGGCGGTTTGCGGGCGTGAGCGGAGCGGGAGCCCGCAGCCGAAATCCCGAGCGTTTTGGGCGAGGGATCTCAGGGTTGAGGCTAAGCGGGAGTAACTCAGTGGTAGAGTCACAGCCTTCCAAGTTGAGGCGATTGCGCGGCGTTTGAGCCGCGCGCCGAAATCCTGAGCGAAGCGAAGGACCTCTGGAAGACGAAGTGGAGCTTGAGCGGGAGTAACTCAGTGGTAGAGTCACAGCCTTCCAAGCTGTTGGTCGCGGGTTCGATTCCCGTCTCCCGCTCCAGAAATTGGAAGCGCGCCAAACCCGCGAGTTAGCAATCTCGCGAAGAGCGCGAGATTGATCACGCGGCGCGCCCAGGTCCTTCGGCGACGAAAGGCATGTCGCCTCAGGATGACAAGCATGGCTTTCGAACAGGCTGCCATCAAGGTTCAGAAAGAGCAGGAGTTCGCCCGGCTGCAAGCGGCGGTGGAGCGGGCGTTCCAGCCCGAGACGATCGAGCGCTTTCTGAAGCAGTTGGACCGCAAGGGCATCCGCATTCGAGACCTGGATGCCGTGCTCGCCAAACGGCTGCTGGAAACCGTCGGCGAGTCTGGACCGGGCGAGTCGCGAGTAGAAGCCCGGCAGTTGTATGAGGCGCTGCCGGTTTCTGATCAGGCGCTGCTGCGGGAGTCTTACCTCTCGAAGCTCGAGGGCGTCGAGACCGCGCTGCGGCACAAGTTTAGGAAGCTGTATCAGTACTACTGATCGCGTTTTGCGGGCGTGAGCGAAGCGGGGTGGAGGAGCGGGAGCCCGCAGCCGAAATCCTGAGCGAAGCGAAGGATCTGCATAGGTCCTTCGGCGCCAAAAGACGGCGCATCAGGATGACAAGGGTTTGAGCTAGGAGCTAAAAGCTAGGAGCTAGAGGCTAGGTTATGGCGAAAGAGAAATTTGAGCGCACCAAGTTGAGGCGTCTGCGCGGCGTTTGAGCCGCGCGCCGAAATCCTGAGCGTAGCGAAGGACCTGTTGAAATAGATCGAGGACGATATGGCGAAGGAAAAATTTGAGCGCACCAAGCCGCACTGCAACGTGGGCACGATCGGTCACATTGATCACGGCAAGACGACGCTGACGGCGGCCATCACGAAAGTATTGCAGAAGCACAATCCGAAGATCGTGTTCCGGTCTTTTGACAGCATTGATAACGCGCCGGAAGAGAAGGCGCGCGGCATCACCATCGCGACGGCGCACGTGGAGTACGAGACCGACAAGCGGCACTACGCGCACGTCGATTGTCCCGGGCACGCCGACTACATCAAGAACATGATCACGGGTGCGGCGCAGATGGACGGGGCGATTCTGGTGGTGGGGGCCGACGACGGTCCCATGCCGCAGACGCGCGAGCACGTGCTGCTGGCCCGCCAAGTCGGCGTG
>Ga0209517_10001950_pt1 | contig 30148 bp, 25 predicted proteins | sample PeaSoiMetSII2010_FD_187695 | JGI IMG/M metagenome (GOLD analysis project Ga0209517, IMG submission 187695) | Peat soil microbial communities from Weissenstadt, Germany - SII-2010 (SPAdes) (version 2) | ecosystem: Environmental > Terrestrial > Soil > Wetlands > Peat | place: Germany...
CGCGCGCAGGAATTCTGCGCGGCGGCAGCTACTACCAGCCACAGGGCTCGATCTGGTACTTTCCGCAAGCTTACAAATTAACGGAGCACGGCAAACTACTGATGATGGCGCCCAGCATGGATCGCTCGGGCACTCTGAGTTTCCGCTGCGTTCAGGATGCGCAGTGACAAGGGCAATCCGGGCCACTCAGAAAAAGTGACCGTCCAGACCTATGTTTCTTGGCGGCCGGGCCCACACACGCAAAACACAGTGTGAGTAAATAGCCACAAAGTCGCAATTTGCGGAGGGCGTTCAAGTCTCGCCCGGCATCGTGTCGCTCGTTGTCAATCGCGCCGCGCCCATCCGCGAGAATTTTTGCCTCAAGGGGTTCTCAGCCAGTCCAGCTTGAATTTCGCAGTCGATCCCGAAGTGCATTCTGGCGATCGCCGGGAAACTTCCACCAGACCGGAGCACATTCTAGCCGGTCATTTGCCCGCACCATCCATGGCCGCCCTTATCTTTTGTTCGATCGGGTCACTCATGTAGCCGCAATCCAATCGAATAAAAACAGAGGTGTATGGGATTGCCGTCGTGGTTTTGATGAACAAGATGCGAAACGTTTTGCCAGCGTCGTCCAATTTGGACAGAACTTCCGCGTGAGGAATGCTGGTCGGTGCGCTCTTCCCGGGGACGGCCTGGATCTGTTTCCGCAGGGCGGTCACCCCAGGAAAGTCGCCTTCGTCCACAAATTGGAGTTCTTTGTCGAGGAACACAGCCGCGCGCACATGCTTCGAAGAAGAAATGGCCTTCATTACGTAAGTCAGGACGGAGGCCAGGTCGCCGTCTGCGGCGATGGTTTCAATCCCGGGCTGTGAATAGACCGGGAATGCCGAATCTGCCACCACGATCCAATTGCGGTGGCCATACAGGGCAAGTCGGCTCTGAAACGTCGTGCGCCAGTTGGGGGCGGAACGTTCGGTCTTGCTTTGGGCTAACAACGCTCCAGAAATAGCCATCAGCAGGACAACCACCATCAATGACTTGGCTTTCGATGAATTCATGGGATCCTCACAGGGTTGGAGGATCGTGGCGCGTTATAGGCGAGAACTTCACATTCTGGAGATTCTCAGCCGGTCCAGCTTCTACTCCGCAAACGACCCTCGGTTGCATTTTGGAGCGGGTCCGGGAACCTCCATCAATCTCAAATCCGCTAGCCCAACGGGCTCCGGAAAAACCTCTGCAATACCCATCCTTGTCCCGAACCCTGCTGCAGTATCGCACATGCTTCACCACTTGCGCATCTGTCTCCGCCAGCCGTTGCTGCAAACTCGCCAGCGAATGCTTCTCGATTGCTCAGGGCAGCGCCAATCGGATTGCGCCGGCCGGGTCGGTGCTGCTCAATTAGCTTCCGAGATGGTCTACGCCGGCCAATTCAGGGCCGCGAGGGCTACATGGACCCTTTTCCACACATCACGGAACTATGACCCGATGGGATTTCAATGCCGCCGGTTTCAACCACTCACCCACTTCTCCCTTTCGCTTATATCTCGCAACCATGCCCCGCGGAATTCTCTCGAACGATCAGCGTGTCACGAAGTGCCGGGGCCACAATTTGCCATGCGATCTCAGCCAGTCGTGATATTATCCGTTACAGTAAACGATTTTTTCAGGCCATTTTGAGCCGGATTCTCGGAAAAGCGTTTCCTCCCAAACAAAATCAGCTTGGGCTAGAGGAGAGCGAGTATGACTTTTGACTCACGACGTGGCTTCCTGAAACGCGCTTCGGCTGCCGGCATTGCTATCTCTGCCAATCACCTTTTGGCGCCGTTCCTGCCAGCCCAGAGTGGCGGATCTGCTAGTCCCGTCTTTCGTTTTGCTATCGACTCTCGCCGGATTCTTCCAGCGCTCGGACGCAACATTTTTGGTTCTTTTCTGGAGCATCTGGGACGTGCCATCTACGAAGGAATCTACGACCCGAATTCTAAATTCGCCGATGCCAATGGCTTCCGCAAGGATGTGCTGGAGGAAATTCAGAAGCTGCAAGTCCCTATTATCCGCTATCCAGGTGGGAATTTCGTTTCGGGCTACCACTGGCTGGACGGCGTGGGCCCCAAGCAGGATCGCCCCAAAGTGCTCGATAAAGCCTGGAACTCCCTTGAGTCCAATCAATTCGGCACCAACGAATTTCTTTTGTGGTGCAAGACTGTCGGGACGCAGCCGCTGCTCGGTCTGAATCTCGGCACCGGAACACCTGAGTCAGCCGCCGCCCTCGTGGAATATTGCAACGTGGACAAGGGCACGAAGTGGAGTGACCTTCGCCGGAAGCATGGCATTGCTGATCCCCACAAGGTTACGCACTGGTGTCTCGGCAACGAGATGGATGGGCCCTGGCAAATCGGCCACATGTCTGCCGTGGAATACGGTGAAAAAGCCGCCGATGCCGCCCGGCAGATGCGCTATGTGGACCATGGGCTCAAACTCATCGCCTGCGGCTCCAGCGGGCCGACCATGCCCACGTACCTCGAATGGGACCGCGAAGTTCTCGAACAATGCTACGACTATGTGGATGCCATCTCGCTGCATCGCTATTTCGATAACACTTCCGAAACCGGCGGGGACACCGCGAAATTCCTGGCCCTCAATCTCAGCATGGAACGCCAAATCGCGGAAGTTGCCGCCGTCTGCGACTACGTGCAAGGCCGCAAGCGTTCACAGAAGAAGCTCTGGTTGTCCTTCGACGAATGGAATGTCTGGTACCGTGCCCGCAGTGGGCCTGCCATGGACGGCGACCGCAAGGAAGCGCCGCACCTCCTCGAGGAAGTGTATAACCTCGAGGATGCACTCCTGGTTGGCGGCTTGATCAATTCGTTGCTGCGCAACTCCAACCGCGTACGCGTCGCGTGTCTCGCGCAACTCGTCAACGTCATCGCACCAATCATGACGAATGCAAATGGTTTCTATCGTCAGACCATCTACTACCCCTACAACTGGGCGCTGCAATACGCCCGCGGTGCCGCGCTGGACATTTTGGGGGAACCCGGGCCTTCCTACGAGGTGCCGGGCTATGGACAAGTTCCTTATCTGGACGTAGCCGGAACGATCAACCCGGACGACGGCAAAGTTTCTGTGTTCATTCTGAACCGCGATCTCTCCAATTCGCATCTGCTTGAGTTAAATTGGGAATCCAAACCGGCGAGCCGCCTATTGTCCTCATTCGTGCTCACAGGTTCCGACTTGAAGGCCGCCAACGGTTTCGACAAACCAGATCGCGTTGCCCCGCAAGCAGCCGACAAGCCACTGACGAACGGCAATGTCACAAAACTCGAAGTGCCTCCCCGTTCCTATTCCGTGTTCCAGTGGGGAATTTAGTCTTTTCCGGGGAGAGGCCGGAACGGCCGCTCTTCGGCCAGCAGGCACCTGCCTGGGCATGAAAGGATCTCGTCCAAGATGAAAACCCGAATCTGCCTTTCGGTCATACTCTTCACTTGCTTCCTATGCATGGCTCGTGGAACCGGTGTCGCTTCGCACGCCACACAGACGCCCGCCGGAGCCAAGTCGCTGGACGCGAATCCCATCCTCGCTGCCACTCCTCCGCTTGGATGGAATAGCTGGGATGGCTACGGTACAACTATCAACGAAGATCAGGTGAAGGCCAACGCCGCCTGGTTCGCGGAACACCTGAAGCCCTACGGCTGGGAATATGTCGTCATTGACATGGAGTGGTTTGTCACCAATCCCACGCCGGAAGGAAACTCGAAGAACTCCCTCTACGCCCTTGATTCCAGTGGCCGCTATATTCCCGCCGAAAACCGTTTTCCCTCTTCTGCGGGAGGCAAAGGTTTCAAGCCCCTCGGCGACTATATCCATTCGCTCGGTCTCAAGTTCGGTATCCATATCCTGCGTGGCATCCCCAAGAAGGCGGTAGCATCGAACGCCCCCATTGCGGGCTCGTCATTGCACGTTTCCGATGCGGCAGACACGCGCGAGACTTGCCCCTGGAATCCGGACAATTTCGGCGCGGACGCCACGAAGCCCGCGGCGCAGGCCTACTACGATTCCATCGCATCTCTCTACGCCAGTTGGGGAGTCGATCTGATCAAGGTCGATTGCATCAGCAGCCGTCCGTACCGCGGTGAAGAAATTCGCTTGCTGCGCACCGCGCTTGCAAAAACGGGCCGCCCCATCGTGCTGAGCCTTTCGCCAGGACCCGCCCCGCTCGGAAAAGTGGAAGAGATGCGCAAGTATGCCCAAATGTGGCGCATCTCCGACGACATTTGGGATGTATGGCACAGCGATGAGGAATACCCCCAGGGTCTGGATGATCAATTTCAAAATGTGTTGAAGTGGGCGGGACTCTCGCAACCCGGCCATTGGCCTGATGCGGACATGCTGCCACTTGGCTATCTTGGCCCCGCTCCCGGCTGGGGCCAACCGCGTGAGTCGCGGCTGACTCATGAGGAGCAGCGCACCCTTGTGACTCTGTGGTCCATTTTCCCTTCGCCCTTAATGGTTGGCGGAGAGCTGCCCAAAGCCGATGCCTGGACCGTTTCCTTGCTCACGAACCCGGAAGTCCTCGCGGTGAATCAGCATTCTTCCGAGAATCACCCGGTGATTGCCACCACTACGGCCGTCGTCTGGCTCGCCGAGCCTTCCTCGCATGACGGCTATTACCTCGCCGCATTCAACCGCGGGGAATTTCCGCTGGATCTCCATTACTCCTGGAAGGAGCTCGGTCTCAAGGACAGCGAGTATTTGCTGCGGGATCTTTGGGAGCGGAAGGATCTGCCTTCCGCGAATTCTTTTGCCGTTACTCTGCCGGCTCACGCCAGCGTGCTTTACAAGCTGAAGCCCTTGCGCACCCCGACGCAGTAATTGGAAGAACCTATGGTTGGCCGTACAAGGGCGAGACTTTTTCGCGGCAAACAGTGCCACGACAATCATAGGGCTGTGCCGAGTTTGAGAGTGAGATTATGCCTGCCACGATGAAGAGTATCGCGCGAGACCTGGGCGTTTCTGTCGTTACCGTCTCGAAAGTCCTGCATAACCATGCGGACATCAGCCCCGAAACGCGAAAACGCGTTTTGCATCGCATGAAAGAAGTCAATTATCAGCCAAATCTCTCCGCCCGCGCGCTTTCAACGGGGCGCACCGGCCTTGTCGGCCTGATTGTGCCGGACTTGGTTCATCCTTTCTTCGCGCAGGTGGCCAAGGGGATTTCGGCGCGCCTCGGTGCGCAGGGGTATAACCTGATCATCGCGTCTTCGGAGGAAAACCCTCAACTGGAACGCCGCGAAGTGGATCAATTGATGGCACGCAGTGTGGATGCCTTGATTCTGGCGTCCACAGATTCCGATTCCACCAGCCTCGTCAAACTCGCGGAGCGCGGTGTCCCGTTCGTTCTGCTAGACCGCAAGATTCCCGGCTTCGCGGCGCATTTCGTGGGTATTGATGACGCGTTGGCTGGCTCGCTTGCGACCCAGCATCTGATTGATATCGGCTGCAAAACGATTGCCCACATTGCCGGTTCCGAAGTTAGCACTGCATTTGATCGGCAGGCCGGCTACGCTGCGACCCTCGTGAAACATGGGCTGGGCCTTCCACAAGGCTATATCGCCAGGCATGGAGGCGGCGACGACGCGGGAGACACAAGCGGGTACGGTGCCATGAAGCAACTTTTGCAGTTAAACCCGCGACCTGACGGGGTGTTTTGCTGCAACGACCCGCTGGCCATGGGTGCTCTCCGCGCCATTCTCGAGGCCGGCTTGGATGTACCCAAGGATATCGCCGTGGTCGGCTGCGGAAACGTCCCCTATGACGATCTCCTTCGCGTCCCGCTCACCAGTCTAGATCAGGATGCTGCCGGTCTCGGTGAGAGCGTCGCGCGCCTGGCCTTGAACATCATCAAGAAAAAAAACGGAAGTCCGCCGGTGAGCGTTCTCCTCCCCGTCCGATTGGTGGTGCGCGCCTCTACACAAAGATAAGGTGCTCAGCGAGCTCTGGATGAACTCCAGCATCACTCACGCGCCGTCAGATGCCGAAAAGTCTCTCTTTTTTTGCAGTGGAAAATCGTTTACTGTATCGCTTAAATTCAAGCCGCGATGCGTCATCTCTTCGCTGCACGAAAGGTCTCCCGTTCCCCATGGAGCACTCTTCCTTTAGCCTTGCGGACAGGACTGCGGTTGTACTTGGCGGTACCAGCGGATTGGGTCGTATGCTGGCCCTGGGGCTGGCCGACGCCGGCGCCGATGTGGTTGTATCCGCACGCCGGCAGGCACTCATCGATGAAACGGCATCGGAGATTGAAGCCAAGGGCCGCAAGACACTCCGCGTTCTGTCTGACGTGCGGAACAAAGAGTCGCTTGTTCGACTCCGGGACGCTGTTTTAGACGCTTTCGGCAAAGTGGACATCCTTGTAAACGCGGCGGGCATTACCCGCAAACTCCCCACTCTGGAAATGACGGAGAGTGACTGGAACGCAATCTTGGACACCAATCTCACCGGCACGCTGCGGGGCTGCCAAGTTTTCGGCGAACCCATGCTGAAGCGCGGTTACGGCCGTGTGATCAACATCGCCTCTCTTGGGACGCACCTCGGGTTGTACCAGGTGGCCGCCTACTGCGCCAGCAAGGCCGGCGTCGGCTCACTCACAAAATCCTTGGCTGTCGAATGGTCGCGCCATGGCGTCCTGGTCAACGCGATTGTTCCTGGAGTCTTCCGTACAGATTTGAATGCCGCGCTGCTGGACGGCACCGACCGCGGACGCGAATTCCTGATGCGCACACCCATGGGCCGTTACGGCAGGACCGAAGAGCTCATTGGCGCCGCCATTTTTCTTGCGTCTGACGCCTGTGCTTTCGTCACTGGAGAACTCCTCGTTGTGGATGGCGGATTCCTTGCCAGCGGTGTGAACCAATGAACACGCCCAGCGGCGAACTGGCGGCCGCCATTTCCCGGCAGCCGCGAGATACGCCGTCCGGTGCCGCTTGCGCGTTTAATGCCGATTGGCCTTTGGGGAAGCCTGAAAACAATGCCTGAGCGAATTGATGCCCACCATCACCTCTGGCGTTATGCAAAAGAGGAATACGGGTGGATTTCTGACGACATGGGCGCGCTGGCGCGGGATTTTCTTCCCGAAGATCTGCGGCGAGAGCTCTCAGTTTCCGGAATACATTGCAGCATCGCTGTGCAGGCAAGGCAGACTCTTGAGGAGACATCCTGGTTATTGCGCCTCGCCGATGGATGTGATTTTATCCGGGGAGTGGTGGGCTGGGCTCCCCTGGCGGGCCCGGAGTTCCCTGCGGTCATCGAGCGCTTGCAGGAGTCGGAGAAGCTGAAGGGCCTCCGACACGTAATTCAGGATGAACCCGACGATGACTTCATGCACCGGCCGGACTTCAACGCTGGGGTTGCGCTGCTCAAGCAATTCGGCTTGGTCTACGAAATTCTGATCTTTGAGCGTCATCTTCCGGCAGCCATCTCCTTCGTGGATCGTCATCCCGCGCAGGTATTCGTTTTGGACCATATTGCCAAACCGCGTATCGCTGACCGCAAACTGGAACCCTGGCGAACGAACATTCGCGAGCTGGCGCGCCGGGAAAATGTTTATTGCAAGGTGTCCGGCATGGTAACGGAGGCCGACTGGATGAACTGGTACCCGGCAGACCTGCAACCCTATTTCGATGTCGTCCTTCAAGCCTTCGGTCCCAAACGCTTGATGGCCGGTTCGGATTGGCCCGTCTGTCTTCTGGCAACAACTTATCAAACCTGGTTTTCCACGGTGGAGGAATTCATCCGCCCCCTCTCCGGTGGTGAACGCGAAATGATTCTCGGCGGTGTGGCCAGTGAAGTGTACTCCTTAGCGCGCGGAACTTCCGCAATCGGGAAAGGATAGACGATGGCGAAACATCTAGTGGAGAGTGCCCCCGGCGCAGCGGTATCGCCTTCCCGGCATTCGCTGTTTCCTGCAGGGCAGATCGTTCCTTTCATTCTCGTCACCGCCCTTTTCTTCCTCTGGGGAATCCCCAATAACTTGAACGACGTCCTCATCCGGCACTTTATGAAGTCCTTTGAGATTTCCCGGTTTCAGGCGGGTCTGGTGCAATCCGCCTTCTACCTGGGCTATTTCCTTCTGGCAATTCCCGCGGCTCTCATGATGAAGCGAGCAGGCTACAAAGCGGGTTTCGTCGTGGGATTGCTGCTCTACGCCGCAGGCGCATTCTTGTTTTGGCCAGCCGCCCTGAGCGGGAGTTACGCTTTCTTCCTTTTCGCTCTGTTTGTCATCGCCAGCGGGCTCTCCTTTCTGGAGACAGCTTCCAATCCTTTTATTGCCCAGCTCGGCGACCCGGACAGTTCGGAGCGCCGTCTGAATTTCTCGCAGGCGTTCAATCCTCTGGGTTCAATCACGGGGGCGCTGATCGGCACCATATTCATCTTTTCTGGCGTCGAGCTGAATCCACAGGAAATTGCGGCTCGTCAGGCGGCGCATACCTACCAGGCGTACCTTCGTTTCGAAACGTTGCGCGTGATTCGTCCTTATCTGGTGATCGGCGTTGTCGCCGTGGTTTGGGCGTTGCTAATCCTCCGCACCAAGTTTCCCGTGATTGCCAGCGAGAGCGAGGCCGGCCATAGGGAGCATGGAAGCTTTCGCCATCTGCTCAGCCAAAGGCATTTTCTCCTTGCCGTCATCGCACAATTCTTTTACGTTGGAGCCCAGGTTGGCACGTGGAGCTACTTCATCACCTACGTTCAGGAGTACGGCCACCGGCCCGAAAAAATCGCCGGCTACTTTTTAACGGGTACACTGGCGGCGTTTGGCGTGGGGCGCTTCGTCTCCGCCTATCTGATGCGTTTCGTTTCACCGAGCCGCTTGATGGGAGCTTACGCCACGGCCAATATTGTCCTGGTCTCCGTCGGAGTCCTCCATCCGAGTTGGGTTGGCATCTGGTGTATCTTCCTCACCAGTTTCTTCATGTCGCTCATGTTCCCCACGATTTTCGCGCTTGGTCTGAAGGGTCTCGGCCCAAACACCAAGATCGGAGGCTCCTTTCTGGTCATGGCGATTATCGGTGGTGCGGTTCTCACTCCGCTCATGGGCCTGATCTCGGAGAAGTTTCACAGCTTGGCCCTGGGCTACTCAATTCCGCTGATCGCTTACGTGTATATCTGCGCTTATTCGTTTTTGGGCTCGCGGCGAGTGGAACTCTCTGCGACCGTCCGCGAACCCGTGAAGTAAAACTATGAGATCCCCATTTGGTTTATCCTGCAGAAAAACCACTGGCGTCTGAGGAGGGCAAATGAAAGCAAGTCGAATGCGAAATAACGTCTGGCGAACTCTTGGTTGCGCCGCGTGCCTGGGTCTTGTGCTTCTCCGGCCGACTAGCTCGCTTGCGCAAGACTCTTCCCAAACTACAAAGCCAACTGCGTCTCAATCCCCGCAGGAAATGGATCAAGCCTGGCAGAAGGCCAGCGCTAAATACGACGCGGCGCGCAAAGCGCTCTTGAGCGACGTAGATCGCACCGTAAGCGCCGGCCCGTATCGTCCCGATTGGGAATCCCTTCGCCAATACGAAACTCCAGATTGGTACAAGGACGCCAAGTTTGGCATCTTCATCCATTGGGGCGTTTATTCCGTCCCTGCCTTTGGCAGCGAGTGGTACCCCCGCATGATGTACCAGGAGGGGTCCGATGAATACAAACACCACCTCGCCACGTATGGCCTTCCCTCGACGTTCGGTTACAAGGATTTCATTCCGCGTTTCAAAGCCGAGCATTTCGACCCCGTCCAGTGGGCCGACCTCTTTAAGGCCTCAGGCGCCAAGTACGTTGTTCCTGTCTTTGAACACCACGATGGTTTTGCCATGTACGACAGCGGCATCTCTGATTGGACCGTTGTAAAAATGGGCCCGCACCGCGACATGTACGGCGAACTCGCCAAAGCCCTGCGGGAAAGGGGCCTGCGCCTGGGCGCTTCCTCCCACCGCATGGAGCATGACTTCTTCCTTGAGGGCGGCAGGAAGATCGAATCAGACGTGAATGATCCCAGGTACCTCGCTTTCTACGGTCCCGCACACACCTGGTTGGACGGGCACAAGACCCTGCTCCAGGATTGGACCTATGTGAGCAAGGAATACGCCGATGATTGGCTCGCGCGCGATGCGGAAATTGTGCAGAAGTACGAGCCGGACGTCATGTACTTCGATTGGTGGATTGGGCAGCCCGATGCGCGCAGGCATGTTGCGAAGTTCGCCGCCTTCTACTACAACCATGCCGCAAGTCAAGGCAAAGTGCGTGTCATCAACTACAAGGACAGCGCCCTCGAGGACCACTCCGCCGTCCTGGACATTGAGCGCGGCCAATTGTCGGGCATTCGCCCCCTCTATTGGCAGACGGACACCTCCATCAGCAACAAGTCCTGGGGCTACATCGACAACGACAATTTCAAATCTGCCGAAACGATCGTTCACCAGCTCGCGGACATCGTCAGCAAGAATGGCAATCTTCTCGTCAACGTCGGCCCGCGTTCCGACGGCACTATCCCCGAGCAAGTCCAGGCGACCCTGCGCGACATTGGTGCCTGGCTCAAAGTCAACGGCGAAGCCATCTATGGCACTCGTGCCTGGACCAAGTTTGGCGAAGGCCCCACGGCCATCGTCGAGGGCGCTTTTCACGATACGGACACGAAGCCTTTCACCTCTCAAGACTTCCGCTTCACTACCAAGGGCAATTGTCTCTACGTCATCGAACTGGCGTGGCCGGAATCCGGCGAAGCCGTCATTCACTCTCTGAACGAGGCCGCACTCTCCGCCCAGAACATTGTCTCGCTCTCTCTTTTGGGTCAGGGATCTCCGCTGACGTACCAGCTCAAACCGGACGGCTTGCACATTCAGTTGCCGCCCCAGAAAGCTGGTAACTACGCCTACTCGTTCAAGATCGAATTCCAGAGGCCCCCAACGGTGCGAGTTCCCTAGGACCGAAGAGAGCAAAATTGGCCCGACCCGTGCTACTAGCTCATCAGGCCATCAGTCTTGACTTTGGCAACGAATAGCGTTACAGTAAACGTTAACTTTATCGATTTCTGGAGAACCTGCATGCCTCATAACGATCTCGTCCTTGTGACCGGCGCCGGCGGCTTCATCGGCGGCAATCTCGTGGCTTCCCTCCGGGCGCAGGGCTACAACCGCATTCGCGCTGTTGATATCAAGCTCCTCGATCATTGGTACCAGCGATTCGGAGATGTTGAGAATCTCTCTCTGGATCTGAATGAAAAGCAAAACTGCGAGGCCTCGGCCAAGGGCGCGCGTGATATTTACAATCTCGCCGCCAACATGGGCGGCATGGGATTCATCGAGAAAAACAAAGCCCTTTGTATGCTCTCGGTGCTGATCAATACGCATATGCTTCAAGCGGCCCGGAAGTATGGCGTGGCTCGCTATTTCTACTCATCCTCAGCCTGCGTCTACAACGGTGACAAGCAAACGAGCTTTGAAGCTCCTATGCTGAAGGAAGCAGATGCTTATCCGGCCCTGGCCGAGGACGGCTACGGCTGGGAAAAGCTGTTCTCCGAACGCATGTGCCGTCATTTCCGCGAGGACTTTGGCCTCTACACGCGGGTGGCGCGCTTCCACAATGTCTACGGCCCGTGGGGCACGTGGTTCGGCGGGCGCGAGAAAGCCCCGGCTGCCATCTGCCGCAAAGTGATTGAAGCCAAATTGACCAAGAAACGCCAAATCGAAATTTGGGGCTCGGGAATTCAAACCCGCAGCTTCATGTACATTGATGATTGCTTACAGGGCATCCAGAAAATCATGAACTCGGATGTTCTCGAGCCTCTTAACTTGGGCTCCAGCGAAGCCGTCAGCATCAACCAACTTGTGGATCTTGTCGAAGGGATCGCCAGTGTCCACCTGGAGCGCAAATACGACCTTAACGCGCCGCTGGGGGTGAACGGACGCAACAGCGACAACACGCTGATCAGGAAATACTTGAATTGGGAGCCCAGTATCCCTTTGCGGGCTGGCCTCGAGAAGACCTACGCCTGGATTTACGACCAGTATCTCGCTCGCGAGAAGGGTGCGGCGGGGGTTGTACAGGAATTCACCAACACTGCGTCCTGAGCTCGGACCACAGCGTGACGTTCATGCCGAACATGACGAACATGTGGGACTATCTGGTCGTTACGGCCGCGAATGAGCAGCAAGCCAAAGCTTACGATCTTCAGATCCAGGAGCGCCGGGAAACCGGTCAAATTCCGCAGGTTCGCAATTGTGTCGTAATTCCTGATATCGAGGGCAAGCGGATTGGTAGTGGGGGAAGCACACTCCATTCGCTGGCCTGTATCTTGCATCGCGAGCGGCCCGGCGTTGGTCCTGCCAGTTTCGAGGACGCCCAGGCGATTCTGGGCGGTCTCCGTATTCTGATTGTCCATGCCGGTGGCGACTCCCGCCGCCTGCCGGCCTACTCCCATTGCGGCAAAATGTTCGTACCTATCCCAGCCCAGGGCGAACCCCTGGCTGCTTCTACACTTTTTGACCGGCTCGTGCCGGCATTGCTTATGCTTCCGGAAGGATTTAAAGGGCAGGTGGCGGTTGCCTCCGGCGATGCTCTGATTCTGTTTGAGAGGTCAGCCGTGGAGTTTGCTCGTCCCGGCATCACAGCGCTGGGATCCTTCGCGTCCTCGAAAGAAGCAGCCCATCATGGTGTTTTTTGTACCGATAAAGATGGCTTGGTGAGGCGTTATTTGCAAAAGCCGTCGCCTGACACACAGCTTGCCACTGGGGCGGTCAACGCAGAGGGGGAATCCGTACTCGATCTTGGCGTGATGAGTCTTGACGCCAGCGCCGCCGTTCAGTTGATGCGGGCCTTCTTCGCGGAAACTCCCCAGAAACATGGCCAACCTGCGCTGGATTGGAAAGCCGAGGTGCGCGCTGCACTGTATTCCAACGGAATCGACCTGTACCGTGAAATCTGTTGCGCGCTCGGTACCGAGACAACCTTCGATCAGTATGCAGACAACCTGCGAACAGGCGGCTCAACCATTGATTGCCAACTCCTCGCGGAGTGGTTCAGCCCCTTGCGAAAAATCCCCTTGAATCTCGCCATACATCCGCGATGCAAGTTTCTCCACTTCGGCACGACTCGCGAGTTGATCACGAGTGGAATCGCCCTGCGTACAGAAGACGCAGGCAAACCTGCGCAGACCTCCTTGATCCTGAATTGCGGCGTTCAATCTGAAATCACCGCGGAGCACGCGTGGATGGAAGGTTGCACTGTTCATGGCGCATTGACCCTCGAAGGATTCAATGCCATCGTCGGTGTCGACGTTGTGGAACCCCTCAGCCTCCCCAAAGGTGCATGCCTGGATATATCAGCCGGAATCGACCGCAATGGCAAAAAGGCTTGGTTCCTCCGCTATTACGGCATCGATGATACTTTCAAAGACTCAGCCGAAGGCGGAGGCACATTTTGCGGCCAGCCTTTTCAGAAATGGCTGGGCACGATCGGTGCGGTCGCTTCAGACATCTGGCCATCCGAGTTGCCGGCGCGCAAACGGACTCTGTGGGACGCTCGAGTGTTTCCGGCATTGCGGGAACACCAGGACTTCCGAAGTTGGTTGTGGCTGTTGAATATCGAGTCCGCGACCCCGGAACAAAAGAGACGCTTCCTGGCCACGGACCGCTACAGTTCTTCCGAAATAGCAGTTCGAGTTGACCAAAGAGAGTTTCAACTGCGGCGTTCACGGATTCGATCGGCTCGGATGACGCATGATAATCGAGAAAGCACTCAGGCGCGAACTAAAGTTGTCGATGGTTGACAATAGTTGAAGTGAATGCCGGAGCAAGCCTTTCAGGGACGGTGACTATGCTGAAAAATGGAATCCTCAACCCCGCCATCAATTCGTTGTTGAGTCGCGTACGTCACACCAACACGCTGGTTATCGCAGACCGCGGATTTCCGTACTGGCCGCAAATCGAAACGGTCGATATTTCGCTGGTCGACAACATTCCTCGCGTTTTGGAAGTCTTGCAAGCAATTCAGGCCAATTTTGTTATCGGCAAAATCGTGATGGCCGAAGAATTCCGCCGCGTCAACAGTGTGCAGACGGTTCGCAGCTTCGAACAGTGCTTCAAGGAGATTCCGGTGACTTTCGAGCCGCACGCGCAATTCAAGCTGCGCGTCCCGTTGGCGATTGGCCTGATCCGGACCGGCGACACCGTACAGTACGGAAACATGATTCTGGAGTCCGCTTGATTCTGCACTGGGCAAGCACTCTGAAACAAGGATGCCCGGTTTGCACTGGCTAAACTTAGGAACAACGCAACGTTCCTGGTCTGGGAAAGGGCGCTAAAGATGACTAACCCCAGCGGCAAAATCCCCTATCGAATGGCACTTGCTGGGGGATGGATTGATCAACCCTTCGTGTCCAGGCTCAACCCTGACCCGCCGGGTTCCATGGTGGTGGTCGGGCTCGAACCCACCTTCCGCTACATGGACCGCGCCGGGATGGCGACCAGCACGCGAAGAATCGCCGAGAATCTTTGGGACGGTGCCTTGCCCGACAAGGATCCAATGGCATTGGTGCGCGAGCTTTATGAGGCGGAAAACACGGGGAAGGCCAATCCGTCCGGCTCGCAGGACATGGCCGGTATGATCCTGCCTGGTATCAATCGGCTTGACTACGACTATGAATTCGCCGGCGGTCTGTTTCCTGCCCACGTCGAATCCTGCAATGATCCTGACGTCGGGCGCTGGCTGGAGGAAGTGATCCATTTTCTGCCGATCGCACAGCGTCCCGATGGCTACAGCCCCCTTGGCGAGCAGCATTTGGCCGCTGACTGGGTGCGCCGTCTGGGGCAATCCGGCAAGGCCTGTTTCGCTGCAATCCTGGCCAAAGATACTGCCAAGCTCGGTGCCTCCCTGAACGAATGCATGAGCTGTTGGGAAGCGCTTCTTCCCCACACGGTCGCGCATCCGCTCATCACCGTTGACTTGCTTGGCTTGCTGGCTTATTACCAGGAACGCTTCGCGGGCGCCATGTACTCGGGCTGTGGCGGCGGGTATCTCTATGTGGTCTCCGAGGAACCGGTGCCTGGCGCGATCAAGCTGAAACTCAGGCTCGCAGCAAAGCACGAAAGAAATGGCAAGGCCGCCGAGACGGTCCTGGGGTCCGCACGGACGCGCTGATTCTCCGATCTCAATCGCTCACTTACGCCTCCGTTTCCAATTCTGGCGTACTCTATCAACTACCAGCCAATTTGAAGAGGTGCCCAATAGTACCCGGAACGCTTATGCGGGAATCTTAAGAGGTGACGCCATGAGCAAGTTTGCGACATCGCGCCGTCAATTTTTGAAGCTAGCCGGCGTGGCGGGCGCAGGGTTACTCCGCCCGGGCTTTGCACGCCTCGGAAGCAGTATCGTTGCTGGCGCAGAGTCAGGAATTCCTGAGTCCCCGGCCGATTACACGCTACGCATCGCCAACACTCCAATCGAGATAGCCCCCAACCGCATCTTGTCTGCAATCACTTACAACGGTCAATTCCCCGGTCCCTTGCTGCGTTTCAAGGAAGGACAGCAGGCAGTGGTGGATATTCACAACGACACGGATGCCCCGGAGCAGCTCCATTGGCACGGCCAGTTTCTCTCCACAGATGTGGATGGCGCGGCGGAAGAAGGCACGCCTTTCATTCCTGCACATGGCCAACGCCGCATCGCGTTCGCCCCGCGGCCCGCCGGCTTCCGCTTTTATCACTCGCACAATCGCGCCGGTGCCGATCTTCACGCGGGGCAGTACAGCGGCCAGGTTGGGCCGGTCTACATTGAGCCCAGGCATGAGCCGGGAAATTACGACCGCGAAGTCTTCCTCGTCCTCAAGGAGTTTGAACCGTCGTTCAGCCAGGGCGGTGACATGGCCATGGATTTCCTGGCCCCAGCCACGAAGGCGAAAGAACTGGAAACTTCCGGCGAGTCCGCCATGAAAACTTCACTCGCAAAAGGCATGCCGCACGGCTACGAAGTCGGCTACCGGTATTTTACGATCAATGGACGAATGTCCGGGCACGGCGAGCCAGTTCGCGTGAAACGCGGCGAGCGCGTGCTCTTCCACGTTCTGAATGGCAGCGCCACGGAGATTCGCAGCCTGGCGCTGCCCGGGCACACCTTTCGGGTCGTGGCGCTCGACGGCAACCCCGTGCCCACGCCCGCCGAGGTTCCTGTTTTCTGGCTCGGGACCGCGGAAAGAGTTTCTGCCATCGTCGAGATGAACCAACCTGGCGTGTGGCTGATGGGTGATCTTGCGGACGATGACCGCGCTCACGGCATGGGCATTGTCGTCGAATACGCCGGACACAGAGGCAAACCCCTGTGGACTCCGCCGAAGCCGTTTCATTGGAGCTATTCGCGTTTTGCGAATCACAACGCTACTCCCTCTGAACCGGATGAACTGATAGATATGACCTTTGCGAAGCAAAACGCCGCGGAACACGGCTTCAACCTGTGGTCCATTAACGACCAGGTGTTTTCCGGCGAGTCCATGACCGCCTCTTATCATCTCCGCCAGGGCAAGCGCTATCGCATCCGTATGCGCAACGCCAGCGACGATATTCATCCCATCCATCTTCATCGTCACTCCTTTGAACTCACCAGAATTGCAGGAAACCCACTGGCGGGCGTAACCAAGGATGTTGTGATGGTTGGCGGTTATCAGGAAGTGGAAATCAGCTTCACCGCGGACAATCCCGGCCTCACGCTCTTTCATTGTCACCAGCAACTCCACATGGACTTTGGATTCATGACCCTGTTTGACTACCTGTGAGCTGTAGACGGCGCGAACAGCTCTGGTGACTCCGCCGGAGGAATCCCTCCGCAGCTTTGGATTTCAAGCTAAGATATCAGCGGATTGCCGACGTGAAAGCTCTCATTCAATCGCTTTTGCGGCCGTTTGGGCTGCGCCTAAGCCGTCTGCGTGATGAACGCGGCCCGGATTATGGCGCAAGCGTGCTCTTTTCCACTTTGCAGCGCTTCGGCTTCTCCCCTCGCCTTGTGCTCGACATTGGAGCCAATCATGGCAATTGGACACGCGCGGCTCTCAATTATTTCCCCGAAGCGTAGCACGTGCTTATCGAACCGCAGGACCAGCTGAAGGATTGCGTCCAGGATCTGATCGACTCGGGGTACAAGATTCGCTGGGTTAACGCTGGTGTGGCAGACCAGTCCGGCACGCTGCCCTTCTTTATCTCGGATCGCGACGACAGTAGCGGTTTTCTTCTCCGCGACACTCAGTCGCAGACCAAGCGAGCTTCGGAAAAGATGGTGCCCGTCGAGACTCTCGACGCCCTTCTTACCAAATACAATCTGCCTGTCCCAGACATGGTAAAGATCGACGCCGAAGGATTCGACCTGAAAGTAATGCAAGGCGCTTCCAGCCTGCTCGGCAAAACAGAGGTGTTTCTCTTAGAAGCCGGTGTGCTTTGCCCCTTCGAGAATTCCGTGGCCCGCGTGGTCAGCATGATGGCGGACTTCGGCTATCGCCTGGTGGATATCACTGAGTTGAATCGCAGCCCCAAGCATGGGGTCCTCTGGCTGACGGAGTTGGCATTCCTGCGATCATCTAGCCCCCTTCTCGCTTCGGTCACCTCCTACGAATAGGCTCAGCCCCGTTAGCTCTATCGTTTAAGCAGAGTTCTTGTGCAGCGTCCATTGCTTTGCGAGCGTGGCAATTTCTGGTGGAATTTTGGAAGAATTGCAATTGCAGAAGTACTATAAGCTCCGGCTGGATCGAAGGCGCCTCCAGAATCTTCAGTGCGCCTGGCCGCCCTCCCCCGATTGCGGCAGCGCCCGCGCGTCAAAATCGATGCCCCAGAAGTGCGGCGCCGGCGTTAGGAATTCCACTCCCACCCGCTGACCGCGCTCTCCGCTCCCTCCCAGGAACACAATCCGGCATTCCTGTTCTTCCTGGGTCAACGGGTTGACCAGCACGATCATCTCGCTGCTGTCCACCTCGTGCCGCAGCATCAGCAGGGCTCCGTGGGCGTTCACCACCAGCGTTTCGCAGATTTCGCGAAATTTCCGTCCATCCTGGCTGCGGCCCTGGGCTTGCAATCGCATCTTGTGGAAGACACGTAGACTGCGCCGCGACGTCGTATAGTGCGTTTCGTTCATGCGCCCATCATGGGGTCCTACCCGGAAACTCGTCAATTGCCCTTCCGGACGGGTGTTTCCCAAGTGGCAATCCGCTTTCTGGGGACTGGCTTGTACCCTGTTGCGGCAGGCCTTAGAATAAAACTAGCGGCTCCGGCCTCAGGTCCCGAACCTCACTCGCATCCCGCTGCCGCGCTTTTCTTGGAAATTCTTGAGGATTTATCTTGGCAATTGAATTTTTGTGCCCGGGGGATTCATGAACCTTACTGAATTTATCGAAGGTCGCCGCGACCAGCATCTCGCGGAACTCCTGGAATTTCTGCGCATTCCTTCCGTCAGCGCCAAATCCGAAAACAAGCCCGATATCGAGCGCGCCGCCCAATGGGTTGCCGATCATTTGCGCCTCGCAGGCTTCAAGACAGTCGAAATCGTACCCACCAATCTTCATCCCCTGGTCTACGCGGAATCCCTCGAAGCTCCCGGGAAACCCACCATCCTTTTTTACGGCCACTATGACGTGCAGCCCGCCGAGCCCCTCGAACTTTGGACCTCGCCCGCCTTCGATCCGCAATCGCGCGATGGCAATCTCTATGGCCGTGGCACCGCCGACGACAAGGGCCAGGTACACATCCACCTGAAAGCCTTTGAAACGCTTCATCAACTGACCGGAAAATTCCCCGTCAACATCAAGGTGCTCATCGAAGGCGAAGAGGAGGTTGGCAGTGTCAGCCTCTGGGACTACGTCCAGAACCACAAGGAAAAGCTGAAGGCCGACGCACTCCTCGTTTCCGATACCGCCATGCTCGCCAAGGGCGTGCCTTCCATCACTTACGGCCTCCGCGGCCTCAACTACTATCAGATCGAGCTGACTGGCCCGGCGCGCGATCTGCATTCTGGCGTCTATGGCGGTGCCGTCCCCAATCCGCTCACCGTTCTCACCGAACTCTTCGCTAAGCTCCACGACCGCAATTTCCGCGCCACCATTCCGGGCTTCTACAACGACGTTGCCAAGGTTCCTCCCGCTGAGCGCAAAGCCCTAAGCAAATTGCCCTGGAAAGCCAAGGATTTTGAGCGCGCGGTGGGAGCGCCCTCCTACTTCGGTGAAAAAGGCTTCACCACCGTCGAGCGCTTGTGGATTCGCCCAACGCTCGAACTGAACGGCATCTGGGGCGGTTACCAGGGTGAAGGCGCCAAAACCGTCATCCCCTCGAAAGCCTTTGCCAAGTTTTCCACACGCCTCGTTCCCAACCAGGACCCAAGGAAAATCGCCAAGCTCGTCGAAGCTCACATACGCAAGCTTTTGCCCAAAACTGTGCATTGCAAATTCGAGGTCCTGAGCACCGGCAAGCCCTGGGTTGCCGCTTATCTCGCGCCGATTTTCCAGGTGGCCCAGGAGGCCCTGCAGAAGGGCTTCGGTAAGAAGGCCGTGTTCATCCGCGAGGGCGGTTCCATTCCTTTCGTCACGCAGATGCACGACACTTTCAAAGTTCCCTGTGTTCTTATTGGTTTCGGCTTGCCGGATGAAAACGCCCACGCGCCAGATGAGCACATTCTTCTGGAGAACTACTTCAACGGCATCAAGGCCATCGCGCACTTCTATGAGGACCTGGCGTCCTTGTAGGTGGCTCCTGCCGCGGTTTCACTGCGTGGTGAGCAGTTCCCGGCGTCCCTGCGCATAGTTTCGCAGTGCCGCGTTTGCGCTTTCGATCGTCTTCAGCGCCTCGGCGACCTTCGCCACGTCTCTTCCACGCAGCACCACGTACAGCTCATCCTCGCCCAGCCCCGTATACACGCGGTTTCCGATACATCCCAAGCTGGTCATCGCCCCGTGCTGTATCGAAGCCGGCAGCGCCATGCACGTTGGCCGCCCTAGTGCCGGGGCGCCGCTGCCGACTCCCGCCCGGTTCGCGGCCTCCTGCAAGAGCATCGCCCCCGCCGGCTTGCACGCAAAGAGCACCACATCCGGGGTTGCCGCAGCCTCCCCCAATGGCGAGTAAATCACCGCTTTCGGCCCCTTCTCCAGCCTCGGGATTTCTGGCACTTCCTCTGGCCGGACGTATCCCAGGTCGAACATCATTTTCAGTGTCTGTTCCGTCTCTTTCTCGCGCTCCGGCGAAAGCGGAATGTTATGGGTATATGCGCCCACCGCGCAGTTAAAGTGATTCTCTGGAACAGTATAGAAAGTGTTGCCTTCCGCTGCCAGCCGCCAGAAGCTGCAACCCGATGGTTCTGAGCCCACGAATTTTTTGGTTCCTGCGGGCTCCACGTCCAGATAGGTGACCGCCACGGGCCGCCGCCCCAGCTTCACCACTGCCGCTATCTCGCGTTCGATTTCCTGCCACTTTGGAACATCGCTCATCACTGTTTCTCCTTCATTCCGCGCGGTTCGCAAGGATAACACAGCACCCCTGGCCGCAGCTTTGCCTCCGGGCACTGCGCATTACCGCATGAAAGCTGGACGTTTTGCACATGCCCTCAAAAAAAGTGCGTTTTTCCAGCGATTTTTGCTGTTTTCCCCTTGCGTTCCCCGGTTGGGTTCGCTATAGTTCCTCTTGGCCCGAGTTTTTCCTTGATAAACAGGGGTTTTTCGCTCGCGGCTGGCCTCGATACGTTCGGGGTGGATAGAAAATTCAGGAGGATAAGCAAAAGAAATGGCAGCCAAGCCACTGAGCAAAACAAAGATTGTCGCGCACATTGCGGAAAAAGTCGGCACCGCCAAGAAGACCGTTGCCGCCTTCTTCGAAGAGCTTCACAAGCTCGCCGTGAAGGAAGCCAAGGGTAGCGCGGGCAAGTTCGTCATTCCCGGGATCGGCCGTGTTGTAAAGGCTCATCGCAAAGCGCGCCTTGGCCGTAATCCCCAGACCGGCGAACAGATCAAGATCAAGGCCAAGACGGTTGTCCGTTTGCGCCCGGCGAAGGTGCTGAAGGATGCCGTTCTGAAGTAGCTTCTTTCTCCCGCTCGGGAGACTGCAATATCGAAAACCCCCAGCAGCCTGCGCCCGCAGGTCACTGGGGGTTTTCACTTCACTTCCAAATCTTCAGGGAGTCTCTGCCCCTTCGTTTCTCTCCGCCCGCCTATAGCGTCTTCACGTACCCAATTACATCCTTGATCTGCGACGCTTCCAGGCTGTCCTTGAGTCCCGGCATCAACTGGTCCCCGTTTTCAATCCATGTCTTCAATGTCTCGTCCGTGATTTTGCTGCCATTCACACTGAACGTGCCGCGCTTGGAAATGCCCTTCAAGCCAGGTCCGATCTTTTTCTGGTCGCTCGTATCGTAGTGACATATCGTACATTTTTGCTGAAAAATGGTTTTGCCTCGCGCCACCGCCGCGGCATTGTTGCCCGTTCTCCTGGCGGATTCCTGTCCCAGTAGCGCGTTTCCGGCCACCAGCGCCACGCACGCTGCCAAAACTCCCAGGCTCAATGAAAACTTCTTCACGGTTCCCCCTTCTCGCTCATTGGATTGGCTCTGATCGTAGACTTGATGATCTGTGCGATCCCCCGGTCACAAGACTTGGGGAGCAGCCATCTATTAGAATGCTCACTGCCCGCCAAACAGAGCAAACCCGAATTTCTCGTTCGCATCCCAGAATACGACAAGTCTCACGGAGAGTCACTCGACCCCCCGATATATTGAGCAGCGGTGCGCGACCCGGCGCTCTCGCCAGCCCGTGCAATTCCGTCTTGCGTCAGAGAGTTTTGATTGCTGCTACCTCTGGCCGGACGGTGGTTTTCCACTCCAAAGTCCGGGTCTGTGCCCCCTCTGCCAGCACCAATTTCTCCATGGGCAACTCGCCCTCAAGCATTTCAACGCGCAGGGCTCGGGCATCCAGCACGATCATGCCAAAGCCGGAAGCGGTACTGAAAAAGCTCTTGAATGGCCGGACGTTCAGCCGCGGGCCAAACCAGAGTGTCCGCTGCACGGCGGAGTAGCCGAAGCCGGCTATTGCCCCAAGCAACGCATAACTCGCCATTGCCCGGGCGTAGTAATTCCCGCACTCATATTCATTCCAGGGATTGCGAATTCGCCCGTCATAGCGGCTGCGCAGCGCCTTCACGATCGTCAATCCTTCCGTGACGAATCCTTCAGCGATCAGATGCGAGGCCACCTGGTATTCGATTCCAGTCCACACCTCGTCGGAATACACAAAAGGCAACGTTGGCTTCCCTCCCTGCGGCCATGTGCACAGCAGCAATCCCGGCTCATGCCCCATGGCATAGCCAGGGCGTTGCGCATTGGCATGCTGGCTGAGGTCCGTCTTGAAATTGTGCCGGTAGATCGCCTGCAGCGCCTTTCGTACCTTTTCACTCGCCAGCGGAGTTTGGACTCCATACATTCGCGCCATCCACGCGCCAATCACTCCGTCCGAAAGGCACCCGTTTCCATATTGATACTTTGGACCTTCGCGTTTCAGCAGTCGTTGCATCTCGCTGCTGTGTTCATCCACCTGTGCCACCATGCTGGCAAATGAAGTGTTCCGTAGCCCTTCGTACTCCACCTTCTGCTGGAAATACTCGCCGTTAAAGAGTTGTTCTTCCATGAATCGCGCACAGCGCTGCGCTAACTCCGCATAAAACTCCGCATCCCCGCTCTGACCAACCGCGCTCGCCATTTCCCCCAATGCCGAAAGGGCGCCCAGGTAAATGCTCGTGCACATGCCGTCCGGCCCCCAGAATTCAATATCGTAGGTATTGTGATGTGGCTCAAACAGGCCCCCGCGATGATCCGGGTCCCAGGTGCGGATGCAATAATCCAGGCTGCGTTTCGCCAGCGGATACATCCGTTTCAGCCAATCCAGATCCCCGGAAATCTGCCAGTCGCGAAACACTTTCATGATTCCACCCAACTGCCCATCCGAAGCAGCGTGGAAATCGTGTTTCACCGGGCCTTCGGGCAATGCAGAGCGAAACGTGACGTGGCCGTTCTCATCCATGGACCTTTCCAGTTCCAGGCTGCGCAGGGTCCGCTCCAGTTGCGGGTAGAGATGCGCAAGAGCCTGCGCATAATTCCACACGTGAGTGCAGGAACCATGGCAGCACCCGGCATCCGGGAAACACCCCTCCCATCCCCAAAGGTCTCCATTCTCCATACGCAGCACCGTCGGAGACTTCAGGATTGCCAAATTTGCGGAGACTGCGTCCAGTACCTGCGTCGGAAAAGTCGAGGAAAACAACGCCTCCTTGAACGCCACCGTGCGCGCTCGCAACGTTGCGTAATGTTCTTCAACATACAGCGCGACTTCACGGGCATCGCTCCAATGCGACGCATAGTAGGGGCGCCAAAGTGGCGGCGCCTTTTCCGGAAACGTGCGGCACCCGGCGGCGCCTTGCGCCTCAGGAACCCCTACGCCCCCAACGTGCAAATAACAATTCGGAAAATGCCAGGTAATCAGGATGGGGTAGGTTCGCGATTCTTCTGGGGCTAGTGTTCCCTCAAGCAGAATCGAGCCCCCATTCCTACCGCTGGTATCGATTTCGTTGGATCCCTGGTTGGCCGTGAAATTCCCGGTGGAGACCTCGCGCCACAACGCAGACAGCGAGTCGAATTCCCATCCCGGGCTGCGCAACCACATGCCTTTGATCCGTGGCGTGTTCCCTATCGCGATCAGGCAAGCACTGCCGTAACCTTCCGCATTCGGTTTTTCCAAGTTGTACAGAAACACGCCCCGTTCAGGTATCACGCTGTTTCGGCTTCCCGATTCCTCCCCGTTGCATCCGGGAGCTAGGTGCGAAAGATGATAGGAGAACTCATACTCCACGGTCTGGCGCGAGTTGTTATGCAGTGTGTATTCGAGGATGGCGCAGGGTATTCCAGAGTTCTTGTCGTCGAGTGGAACAAAAGGGTTCCAGCCAGTAACCGTGACTTCCAAGGGAACGCTGGAATCAGTGAGCCTGGCCTCTCCAAACGGGTATTCTCCTTTGAATACGCATTTCCCAAAACGCGGAAAGCCTTCGAACCCTCCACGGCGGTATCCCTCCCCCTGAAGTCCCTGATCATAGATTTTCAGAAACGGAAAGGGTCCCTCAACTAGCTTGGTGACCGGAGAAGCCCCTCTGATATGGAGAATGGCGAAGGCAGCTTTGGAGGAAGCGTAGCCCTCAGGCAAGGCCGTCGTTCCGGGATGATTCCAGATAGAAAAATCCTGCAGCCCACCGTAGCCATTCAAGCAAATGCAGCCTGCTCCGATTCCTCCCAATGGCATCGCTATTTGCGTGGCGCTGTCGCCGCTGAAACTCCGCTGCGGCCCGATCCGGAAGAGTTCCTCCGGTGAATAAGGATGTTCCCCAGAAGGCAGAAACTCGGGAGTGTCCGAGTTTCGCGAATCCCCCTGGATACCGCCCATGGGCACTGCGGCGCCTAAAGCCGCGGTGGAAGTGGTGACTAGGAACTCTCTCCGAGTGGGTTTGTCTGCGGGTAACATCGTACCTCCTCCTTACCGCCACCGGCCACGGCGTCATTCCAGTGAAACCATCAAAGGGTCTGGCGTGTTCTCAAGGCGGACTCAAGATCGCCTTTCTCAGTAACGACCGCTGTATCTTCTCTGTTCCAGCGGCCAATTTCCACCCGCCACCCGTCAAAAAGGACAGTTTGCGGATATGCACAGCTAGCACCTTCGTACCTTTGACGTTTCTCCAAATCTACCTTCACAATGGCCTTATGAGCCAGGAGACTTTGACGCGGGCATGGGAGGTTCTCCAGGACGCCTACCAGGCCCAGATGGAAGGCGACTACGACCGCGCCGCGGAACTCTATCAGTCTTCGCTGGAGCTTCATCCCACCGCCGAAGCGCATACCTTTCTGGGCTGGACCTACCATTTCCAGGGCCGCCTTATGGACGCTATCTCCGAATGCAAGCGCGCCATCGAGCTTGATCCCGATTTCGGCAATCCCTACAACGATATTGGCGCTTATCTGATCGAGTTGGGGCAGTTCGATGAAGCCATTCCCTGGCTGCAGCAGGCCGTGGAAGCGCGCCGTTACGAACCGCGCCACTTCCCCCACTACAACATGGGCCGCGCGTATCTCGGCAAGGAAATGTATGGGCAGGCCATGCGCTGCTTCCAGGAAGCGATCAACCTCGAGCCTCGCTACTCCCTCGCCCGCCAGGCCCTCGAATCCCTCCGCCGCATGGTCAACTAGTTCTCAGTGATAAGTTCTCAGTTCGCGGTTAAACCATCCCACCCATAACAGTGCGCTTTGCCTCCTGGCCCTCTCTCCTTCTCACCATGGGCGGATCTTCGCGCTTCTCCAGCGCTGGAGGCGCGACACAAGTTAGCCCAGCCCGTCAGGGCTGGGAACCAAGTGCCAGAGAGTCGAAAGCGCCGTAGGTGCGGCACATTTCATCTTCAGGGGTCCGAGCTTCGGCCCCGGAGGAAGGTGCTTCTTTAAACTGTCTCTCTCCCCGGTTTCACAACTCGATCGTAGATCCACAGCAGCGCCGTCGTCGCCAATCCAATCCCCGTCAACGCCCACAAAAATCGCTCCGGCCGGTGCTGCACTTCACCGAAATGATGCAGCAGCGCCCCACCAATGCGGCCCGAAGCAAACGCCCCAATGCCCAGCGGTAAGAACGCAAAGCCCATGTACGTGCCCTGCTGCCCTGGCGGGGCCAGCCGCGAGATGTAATCGTAGTAGCGCGGCTGCTGTATCAACTCTCCAACCGCGACCACCACTAATGTGGCATATACCGCGACGATGCTCGCATGCACCGCGAGTATCGCGAACGCCACCATCGCAATCAGCGTTCCCAGCAACACCGCGCGAAACGCCGCGATTTTTTGCGTTATCACGCTGAACAGCACCGTGAACGCGATCACCACAAGCGGCCCCGTCGCGAGCATTCTTTCCGTGTCCGCTTTTCCGTCCACGTAATCGTGTACGTAGATCGGCAGCGTGATGAATTCCTGCCAGTACACGATCCAGTACCCCGAAAAGATTAGCAGGAAGATCATGAACTTCGGATTCTTCAACACCGTCCAGAAATTACCCAGCGTCACACCCAGGCTTTCCGTGCGCGCCTCTCCGGACTTGCGCGGCTCCCGGAAAAAGAGCAGCACCGCAAAAAACATCAGGAAAACGCTCAACGACGCAACGCGAAAAACGTTTTCCACGCTCAGATTTTTATGCACCCAGGACGCCACAAAAGGTCCCAGCGCCCCGCCTATATTCACCAGCGTGTAGTAGATGGAATAGCCGAGGGAACGCACGTTTTCATTCGACGCTCGCGCTGTCGTCCCGACCACCGAAGGCTTCACCAGCGCCACGCCCAGCGCCGGCAACATCAATACAATTGTCACCAGTACTACCAGCGGCACGGCGGTGCGCACCGGCGCAAGCCACGCCGCTCCCAGCGACCCCAGCAGGAAATACGACCCGGCGAGAATGAGGTACGCCAACGAAAGCGCGCGCCGGAAACCCAGCCGGTCGGCAATCGCTCCCCCAAAAATCGCCAGAAACCACACCAGCCCGCCGAACAACCCGGAAAGATCCGCGGCCCGCTCCAGTGGAAAGCTCAGGGTTTCGTGCAGATACCGCGCCAGTGAGGCAAACGCCGCGTAATAGGAGAGCCGCTCGAACAACTCACTGATATTTGCCACCCAGAACGGCCGCTCAAACCCCGTTCGTACCTCCGCCAGCCGCTGACCGAAGCTCATGCTTCCTCCGTTGTCCGCAAGGCCGGAATGATAGCAGATAGCGGCTTGTCACACTCGTTCTCGGCGCACTTCCGCGAGAGGCTAACAGAAACAATCGCAGATACGTTTACATGCTGGATTTCCAGCGCAGCCTGAGAAGAAGAGGCTTAGAATCCGGCGCGGGGCTAAATAGCGATCGACATCTTCAGCGCACGGAGCGAAGGCGGGACAACAGCGCCGCAAGTTGCGGGCGATCCTGCTGATGAACCGCCGTAAACCGCATCCCAAGTCCCTTGCCGGGCGTCGTGTGTCGCACCGCTGCTTCCGCGCGAATCTGCCCTTCATCCACAAGAAAGTGAAGTTTGGCCATCAGCCCCTTATTGAATCGGAGCTGCGTTTCCAGAAACAATCCACCCATGCCCACATTGCGCACCCGCGACACCTCCTTGCGGTGGCTGCACTCCCAATACACCCACACATCCGTTGGGGCTTCCACGCGGCTCGTCAGCCTTCGCGAAGGAGAAAAACCCATCCGAAAGAGTTTCTCGTGCGGCGAATCTTCTGCCATTTCAAATCTCCCCGGGCGCTGGGGGAAAGCATGCTTGCAAAATGTTTTGCCAGTGTCAATACCTTATTGCAAGAATCTGCATTGCACAGATGTCAGGAATCACCTGCCCCGATATCGCCTCGCAAAACTGCCGCCGGGGGCAACGGCACTGACTTAACTATCAAAACGCAACTTGTTGGGAAACCTTCAGGCAACCGGCGGAAGGAGTTATCTCTTGTGAGAACTGGTGGAAATGACTGTGCGTGCTTCGGGATGCTTCGGCGACCAATCTTCAGGAGGAAACGCGACGCGCCAGAACGTAGGGCACGGAGAGGAAAACTCCAGTCCTATTTCCGCTCTCCCGGAACGCACCGGGCCGAGGAACACCACTTGGCATTCCTGTTCCTGCTTTGTGCCATTGTGCTGCATGTGCACCTTGCTGCCGCTGGTGATGCGCGCCTGCAGAAGTATCAAAGCCCCGTGCGCATTAATGGCCAGTGTGGATGTTTCCTCTTCAAAGGAGGCGCCCTCCGCATTCTCGCCACGGATGCGCACAGCGACCTGCATCAAGACTCGCTGGCTCCGGCGGCGTGGACTTGTGTGACTCGGGGCGTTTGGCGGTTGGCCCATAATTCCTCGCATCTTTCAATATACAGCGCGGGTGGAGAAAGTCGAGTGCGATGGCAAACGGCGTATGCAAAAAGACTACGCTGTGTAGACAATACGATCACATGCCGGGAATGAATTTAATGTTCTTGCGCAAGTCGGACCGCGGGGCAGCAACTCCCTGCGGGGGGTTCCGTCCCTCTTGCAGGCGTATTGATCAGTGCGGTTGCCGGCCTCAGGCGCGGGCTCCGCAAAAGAGAGTGTGGGTGGGCTGACACCGTCCCGCCGATTCAAGAGCGCTGATCGATAGGCACGTACGGGCGGGTATCGTGGCCCAGATAGATCTGCCGGGGCCGCGCAATCTTTTGTTCCGGGTCCAACAGCATCTCCTCCCACTGCGCCAGCCATCCAGACATGCGCGGAATAGCAAACAGCACCGGAAACATCGTCATGGGGAAGCCCATGGATTGGTAAATGAGCCCGGTATAAAAGTCCACGTTGGGATAGAGCTTGCGCTTTACGAAGTAGTCGTCCTCGAGGGCGATGCGCTCGCATTCCAAGGCAATTTCCAGCAGCGGATTCTTGCCCATCAGGTCGAAAACTTCGTAGGCGATTTTCTTGATGATGCGCGCGCGCGGATCGTAGTTCTTGTACACGCGATGGCCGAAACCCATCAGCCGCGTCTCGCCGGACTTCACCCGCTTGATGAACTCCGGAACTCTCTCGATCGTGCCAATCTCACTAAGCATGCGCAGAACTTCTTCGTTTGCGCCGCCATGCAGCGGCCCGTAAAGAGCCGCAGTCGCGGCCGCTGCCGCGCAGTACGGATCAACGTGCGAGCTGCCCACCCCGCGAATTGTGTTCGTGGAGCAGTTCTGCTCGTGGTCCGCGTGCAGGATGAACAGAATGTCCAACGCGTGTTCCAGTGTCGGATTCGGCCGGTAGCGCGTCTCGCTCGTCCGGAATAGCATGTTCAGAAAATTCCCGGGATAGCTCAACTCGTTGTCCGGATACACAAACGGCATCCCCAGCGTGTGACGGTACGAAAACGCCGCAATCGTCGGCATTTTGCCGATCAGCCGGTAGGTCTGCTTCTTGCGCGATTCGGCGTTAAAAATATCCTTCGCGTCGTGGTAAAAAGTCGAAAGCGCGGCAATCGTCGAGACCAGCATCCCCATCGGATGCGCGTCGTAGTGAAACCCAGCCAGGAACTTCTTGATGCTCTCGTGAATGAACGTGTGATGCGTGACGTTATAGTGCCAATCCTGCAACTGCGCCGTCGTCGGAAGCTCCCCATGGAGCAACAGATACGCCGTCTCCAGGTACGTGGACTTCTCCGCAAGTTCCTCGATGGGATACCCGCGGTACCTCAGAATGCCGGCATCGCCATCAATGTACGTGATGCGGCTGATGCACGAAGCGGTGTTGTTGTACGCGGGATCGTAGCTGATCATGCCGAAGTCGGCGGGATCCACCCGGAGCTGCCGAAGGTCCACCGCGCGAATCGTGCCGTGCGTGATGGGCACTTCGTAGGCTTTCCCGGTGCGATTATCGGTGATGGATAAAGTCTCGCGCCGCGTCGAGGAGGAGCCGTCCTCAGCCTTCGTTTGCGTTGTCGGCAATGCTGAATCCATGAACTTACACCTCAACAATAGCGGGGAGCGGCCGCACTGGAATATCACTCTACACCAAAGCGCGGGCGGGTGGAAATGAAGCGCAAAAAGGGTCTCAACAGGCTGAAGCGTAAGGGAATAAGGGCAAATAGGGCGTTGCGTAGGCTACCCTATTGACAATAGTCGTTATCACATGTATTATAACCCCGTCATTCTCAGGAGGCTTCTATGATTCACATCCTCAAAAGCAACGCTCGCGGAAATGCCAACCACGGCTGGCTCGATTCGCGCTTTACCTTTTCTTTCGCCGATTACTACGACCCCGCGCATATCCAGTTTCGCACCCTGCGCGTTATGAACGACGACCGCATCGCCGGCGGTGGGGGCTTCCCCACGCATCCGCACCGCGATATGGAAATCGTCACCTACGTCCTGGAAGGCGCGCTCCAGCACCGCGACAGCATGGGCAACGGTTCGGTGATCCGCCCCGGTGATGTGCAATATATGAGCGCGGGAACGGGCGTTTCGTACAGCGAGTTCAACGCCTCCGAAACGGAAACCGTGCACCTTTATCAGATCTGGATGTTCCCGGACCACAAGGGTCACAAGCCCGTCTATGACCAGAAACATTTTGC
>Ga0209517_10001951_pt1 | contig 30143 bp, 25 predicted proteins | sample PeaSoiMetSII2010_FD_187695 | JGI IMG/M metagenome (GOLD analysis project Ga0209517, IMG submission 187695) | Peat soil microbial communities from Weissenstadt, Germany - SII-2010 (SPAdes) (version 2) | ecosystem: Environmental > Terrestrial > Soil > Wetlands > Peat | place: Germany...
TTCCATGGCGATCAACGTCGGGGCCTTGCGGCAGAGGGCGCCCGAAAGCGATGCCCTGCGCCGGTATGATGAGGTGGCGCGCCTGCTCACCGGCAGCGCGCACTCGACCGCCGAGGACGGAGTCCGATGGATCGCGCAACTCTGCCGCAAGCTGGAGATTCCTCCGTTGCGTGCGTACGGCGTCAGCGAGCCCGATATCCCCGGCCTGGTGGACAAGGCGGCCCGGGCCAGCAGCATGAAAGGCAACCCGATTGTACTGGCGCCGGAAGAACTGCGCGAAATCGTCGCGCGGGCGATCTAATGCGGAGTCCATTTTTATGCGGACTCCGCGCTCCATGGAAGCGGACCGCTGTCATCTCGCAGTCTTTTCACTCCGCATAATAGGGGCAGCCTTAAGCAGGTTGATCGGCTTGTCTGCTGCCTTGAAGCGGCCGGTCCGCAGTTTCGGAGCGATCACGGATTCCAGGGCTTCGAGCTTCACAGTCGGGCCGGCGCGAGTGTAAATCTCCGCCGTTTGCATGCTGGAATGCCCAAGCCAGAGAGACACCTTCCGGAGATCCTTGGTGGCCTGCAGGATGGTCATAGCGCAGGTATGCCTTATCCCTTATGACGTCACGATTATGCGAAGCTAAACGTTTAATGGGCAGAGCAATCCGACTTGAAGCGATGGAGGTATCGTCGTTGCTAGGGCTAGGACCCTCCTCTCCGCACAAAAATGGACTCCGCATTAGAGGCCGTTCTTTGGGAATGGCTGAACGCCCTCTCCAACGCGAGCACTCGCGGCGTTGCAGCCGAGGGCTACCGCCGGGCCCATGCGGACGCACGCATCGAGGTAGTGCCATTCCAGGCCGAACTGATCGACTCAGCGGTGCAACTTTTCCGGACGAGGCCCGACAAGGACTGGAGCCTCACCGATTGTCTGTCCTTTGTAGTAATGGAGCGGCGGCAGATGACAGAGGCGCTGACCGCGGATCGCCATTTTGAGCAGGCGGGCCTGAAAGTGACGATGCTCGATCAACCGGCGCTCTGAATTTGCAGCGCGCCGCGGGGCAGGCCGGGGCTGCGCGAGATGTCGGTCCAGTTGTCGCCGCCATCGGTGGACTTCCAGAGGCCGGAGCCGGGGCCGCCGCTATCGAAGTGGTAGGGATTGCGGCGCACCTGCCAGAATCCGGCGTAGAGCACGCCGGGGGTTGGAGGGGTCGAGCGCGAGATCGACGGCGCCGGCGTCGGGACCGCGGGTCAGCACCTGCTTCCAGGTGACGCCGCCATCGGTGGAACGGTAGACGCCGCGCTCGGGGTTGGGGCCCCAGAGGTGGCCGAGGGCCGCGACCCACACGATGTCGGCATTCTTGGGGTGCACGCGGACGGCGCCGATGTGATAGGAGTCGCGGAGCCCGACGTTGTGCCACGTCTTGCCGCCATCGGAGGATTTGTAGACGCCGTCGCCGTTGGAGGCGTTGCCGCGGACGCAGGCTTCGCCCATGCCGGCGTAGATGACGTTGGGATCGGAATCGGCGACCGCGATGGCGCCCACGGACGAAGTCTTGAACGTGGCGTCGGAGATGGGGAGCCACGAAGGTCCGCTGTCGGTGGTCTTCCAGACGCCGCCTCCGACGCCGCCGAAGTAATAGACATTAGGCTGCGAAGGCACGCCCGCAACGGCCACGACGCGGCCACCGCGGAACGGCCCGACGAGACGAAATCGCAATTGGTTGAACAGGTCCGCCTGCTGGGCGACGAGCAGAAGGGGGAAGACGAGCAACGACAGAATCCGAACAGACTTCATAGTCTGGCATGGTATCACGGTGGGGGCGGGTGGATTGGCGGTGGGGGGCGGCGACACATCTTGTGTCGCGGCGAGGGATGGCATCGCTGCAAAGAAGGGACTTGTTGGATTTAGGCGACACATCTTGTGTCGCTTGGGGGCTGATGGCGGCTTGCGCGATGCTGCGGGGGCTTTGAGAGTGCGGATGTTGGCGACCGGCTGCATAGGACGTTCCAAGAGCGAAAAAAGTAAGACTCTTACGGTTTTTGGACGATTGTTGAAGAAGCTAAATGACTTAATGGCGTTTCCATCGTAAGATGCTTACGATTTGGGTTTGTTTTCCGGGAGATGCTGCCGGAAGGCCCGAAGGAGCGCTCTTCCTCTCCTGATTTAAAGTTACACCTGCCCGATTACGCTCGCGGGAAATTTGAGAGCTAAAGAGCTGAAATTAAAGAGAAAATTTTCCAGAAAGATTTGTGACCCGTGTTTTCTTTGCGAACTTAGAGGGGGAAATGGAGAGGTGTTCCACGTTCACCATCGCGGATCGGTCCTGAAGGAAATTCCACCTGAAGCGTTATGAGCGCTTGTAGACCTGACCGCGTGTATCGACGGTCAGGACGCAGATCACCTTGGCTTCGCGTTGAACAGTAAAGAGGATGCGCCAGCCGCCCAGGCGAGATTTCCGCACTGCGGGGCGTTCGGTCAGAGGAGCGGACAGGCGCGGATCGAAAGGATCATCTTTAAGTTGAATCATGCGCTGTCGGATGCGGCGTTCCGTGGGCCGATCGAGGCGATCGAGAATCTTCTCAGCCTCGTGGGCAATGCCGACGCGGTAGTTCACAGGCCGCGTTCGCGCTCGTATTCTTCGAGGGGCTTAACGCGACCTGCTGCGACATCAGCCAGCCCGCGGTCAATAGAGGAAAGTGTCGCCGCGTCGAATGGCGGCCCGTTCTCATCGGCAGCCTCGCGGAGATCCTCCAGCCAAACGCGCGCGAGTTCCGCCTGCTCATCGGGCAACTCGTCAACCAGATGGTGGAGCGCTTCACGTGTCGTCATGCCTGGACCTCCTTCTCTTCATGATAACGCTCCAGAGAATTCCACAGCGGTGGATCGCCGGTCAACCCCGAGACAAAGGAGTCGCCGCCGGAGAGCCACATCACATCCCGTATTCTGAGGTAGACGGTTGAATGAAAAGGGAGTACATAGCGACCGGTCCCGATACCCGATTTCCAGAGTCTTATCAAGCTGTTCTTTGGGAATGGCTGAACGCCCTATCCGGCGCGGGTACGCGCGGCGTTGCAGCCGAGGGTTACCACCGGGCCCATGCGGACGCACTGGAGTGGCGCGAACTGACGGAGGCGCTGACCACGAATGGTCATTTTGAGCAGGCGGGCCTGAAAGTGACGATGAGGAAGCCTCCTACGCGTCCCCCACTCCAACTCCTAGTGTCTTCCTCACCCCCAGGAACGGCCGCACCTTCTCCATCGCCGCCGCCACGCTGAGCCCGTACTTCGCCCGCAGAGCCTCCACCTTGCCGTGCTCGACGAATTGATCGGGCCACCCGATGCGCACCACGGGAGTGGCGATCCCCAGATTGCTCAACTCTTCCAACACCGCGCTGCCGAAGCCACCCCGCAGTACGTGGTCCTCGAGCGTGAGGATGACATCCACGCTACGCGCGAAGAATTCCAGCATCTCCACGTCCATCGGCTTGGTGAACCGCGCGTTGATCACCGCCGCTGGGCAGCCTTCGCTCTCCAGCTTGCGGGCAATCTCCTCGCCCATGGGGACCAGGGCCCCCAGCGCGAAGATCGCCACCCGGTCGTTCTCGCCGTGCTGCAGCAGTTCGGCTTTGCCGATCGGAATGGCGTGGGGCACATCCTTCACCGGCGTGCCCGGGCCCACTCCGCGCGGATAGCGCACCGCGATCGGTCCATTCCACTGCATGGCCGTATATAGCATATTGGCCAGCTCGTCCTCGTCCTTGGGGACCATGTGCACCAAGTTGGGGATGCCGCGCAGATAGCTGATGTCGAACACGCCGTGATGCGTGGGCCCGTCGTCGGCGGCAAGCCCGCCGCGATCCATGCACAACACCACCGGCAGATTCTGCAGGCACACATCGTGCACGATGGGATCGAACGCCCGCTGCAGAAACGTGGAGTAAATCGCGCAGAACGGTTTGAAACCTTTGGCCGCCAGCCCGGCGGCGAACAGCACCGCGTGCTCCTCGGCGATCCCTACATCGAAATACTTGTCGGGATGATGCGCCTGGAAGCGGTCCAGCCCCGTGCCGTTGGGCATGGCGGCCGTGATGGCCACAACCTTGGGATTGTGGTCCGCCAGCTTGATGAGCGTATCGGCGAACACCTCGGAGTAGGTGCGCCGGCTGAGCGGCTTGGTCTCGCCCGTCTCGGGATCGTAAGGGCCTAAGCCATGGAACTTCTTCTGCTTCTGCAATGCCGGCTCGAAGCCCTTGCCCTTCTGCGTGAGCACGTGCAGCAAAACCGGGCGGTCCTGCTTCTTGAGGAACTCGAACGTCTTGATCAGCGTGGAGACATCGTGCCCGTCGATGGGGCCAAAGTATTTCATCCCCAGCTCTTCGAAAATAACGCTGGGCCACAACATGCCTTTGCCGAGCTCTTCCGCCTTGCGCGCCATGCGCAGCGCGATCTTGCCGCCCACACGCTCCACGAACTTTCCGGCGCGCTCGTGCAGGTAATCGTACTGCGGGCTGGTGACGATCTTGTTCAGGTAGCTCGCAATCGCGCCCACGTTTTTGTCGATGGACCACTCGTTGTCGTTCAGCACCACGATCATGCGCTTGGTATGGTGCGCGATGTTGTTCAGCGCTTCGTAGGTAATCCCGCACGTGAAAGCGGCATCTCCGGCCACGGCCACGATGTGCTCCTTGCCGCCGGCCAGATCGCGGGCCACGGCCATCCCCAGCGCCGCCGAAAGGGCCGTGCCGGCGTGACCGGCGCCATAACAATCGTGCGGGCTCTCGGTGCGCAGCATGAACCCGTTCAGACCGCCGGGCATGCGGATGGTGTGGAACTGCTTGCGCCTCCCGGTGAGCAGCTTGTGGACGTATGCCTGGTGACTGACGTCGAACAGGAATTGGTCCTTGGGAGTGCTGAAGACGTAATGCAGCGCGATGCTCAGCTCCACCACGCCCAAGTTGGGACCGAGATGGCCGCCGTTATTGGACAGGACGGTAATCAGCTCTTCGCGTATTTCAACGGCAAGTTGCTCCAGATCCGCAATGGACAGCCGCCGCACTTGCTCGGGCGAGTCTATCCCATCGAGTATTCGTCCCATTCGTTCCTCAGACTTACCGCTTAAAGGCGTTCAAACTCGTTTCTTAAGTCAATGATAACCCGTTCCCTCGTCCACCTCCAAACGAAACACATCCGGCCGCCCGTAATGCCCCACCACATCCAGGTCGAACTTCCCCTCCGCGATCTCGCCCGTATCCAGATCCGCCGTCAAAATGCACTCGCTCGCGTAGCACGGTCCCGCCAGCACTTTGCCCAAAGGACCCACAATCACGCTGCCGCCGCGAATCGCCTCGTTCGTCTGGCACGCCGAAAGCACGAAGCAGCGGCCTTCGAGCGCGATGTGCCGCATGGTCACGGGCCACGTTTCGCGGTCGTCCACGGTCGGCGCGCAGTAAAGCTGGATGCCCTTGGCGTACATGGCGGTGCGCAGCAGCGGCATGTAATTCTCCCAGCAGATCACCGCGCCGATTCTCCCGAATCCGGTCTCGATCACGGGCATGGTGGACCCGTCGCCGAACCCCCAGATCAGGCGCTCCATGCCGGTCGGCATCAGCTTGCGGTGCTTGCCGGCCAGCGATCCGTCCGGCGCGAAGAAGAGTGCGGTGCAATAGAGGGTGCCGCCGCCGCGCTCGATGGCGCCGATGACCAGCCAGACTCCGTGCGCCCGCGCGGCTTCGCCCAGGCGCTCCGTGCCGGGCCCGGGGACATCCAGCGCCCCTTCGTAGTAGCGGCGGAAAAGCTTGCGGCCTTCGGGCGTCCGGCTGCCCACACGGGCGCCGAAATCCTCGCCCTTCGGATAGCCGCCGATGAAGGCTTCCGGGAAGACCACCAGCTTGGCGCCGCCGCCGGCGGCCTCGGCAATCAGACCTTCGGCCTTGGCGATCGAGCTATCGCTATCGAAAAGCACCGCTCCGGCCTGGACTACGGCAACTCCAATTGTCGGCATCGGGTTCCTTTTGGGGATGGTAGCACGCCCGCGGCGGATCCCTTCCGGGCCATGCCGGCCGAGAGGCCGATCTGCTAAACTTCCGCACATGTGGAAGGACCTGCTCTTCGGCCTTCGTATGCACCTGAAGACACCCGCCGTTACCCTGGCGGTCGTGCTCACGCTGGCCTGTGGGATTGCGGGGAACAGCATCGCCTTTTCGCTGGTCAACACCTTCTTCCTGCGTCCCCTGCCCGTCGAGCGGCCCCAGGGGCTCGTCCGCATCTACACCAGTTACGATGGCGGCCAGCAATACTTCACTGTGTCCTATCCGGACTACGCCGATATCGCCGAAATGCGTGACGTCTTCACCGGCGTACTTGCGGACATGCCTGTACCGGTGAGCCTGAGAACTGCCGGTTCCAACGAGCGGCTCTGGGGGAGCCGTGTATCGCGGAATTACTTCTCGGTACTGGGCGTGAAGCCGGCGCTGGGGCGGTCTTTCTCCACCGAGGAGGATGGTGTGGTGGTGTTGAGTTACGACCTCTGGAGGCAACGGTTTCACGGCCGGGCTGCGGTACTGGGAGAGACCGCCGTTTTGAACGGCCGCCCGTTCCAAGTGATCGGCGTCGCCCCTGAAGATTTTCACGGAGTCAATCTGGGTGTGACTCCCGAGCTGTACCTGCCCGCCGCGATTGGCAGCGACCGCGGCGCGCGCGGATACTTCCTTCTCGGGCGCACGGCGAGGGGCATCGGCATTCGCCAATCGATGGCAGCGCTGGACCTGCTTTCTCGCCGGTTGCAGCAACAATTTCCCCGCAGCAATCAGGGCATTCACTTCACGGCACTGCCGGAATCGGAAGGCCGCGTGCATCCCATGGCCCGCGGCGGCGTAATGGGCGTCTCGACCGTCGTGGCCGCAGTGGCCGCGCTGCTCCTGCTGCTCGCCTGCGCCAATGTGGCGGCAATCCTGCTGGTGCGTGCGGCGGCGCGGCGGAAAGAGATCGGCGTGCGGCTGGCGCTGGGCGCGTCACGCACGCGCCTTGTGTGGCAGCTTCTGATGGAGGGAGCGACGCTCTCCTTGACGGCGGGTGCGCTCGGTCTAGCGCTGGCAACATCCGTCACCCGGGTGCTTAGCGCGATTCATCTGCCGACCCGCATCCCCATTTCCATCGATGTTGGTCTGGACGGCCGCGTGCTGGCCTTCAGCGTCCTGGTAACGGTGATGACCGGCATCCTGTTCGGACTGGCTCCGGCGCTGGAATCCTCCAAACTCGACCTGCTGGCACTCCTCAAGGGTGCGGAAGCGGCCGGACCCGGCAGTTCGAGCCTGCGCAACACGCTGGTGGCGGCGCAGGTGGCGCTCTCGATGGTGCTGCTGATCGGCGGCGGCCTGTTCTTACGGAGCCTCGGAAACGCACAGCAGGTGGACCTCGGGTTCGATCCCGAAGGCATCGTCACCACTTCGGTCGACCCGGGCCTGCAGGGATACTCCGCGGCCCAGTCGCGCCAATTCTGGCCGCGGCTGCTCGATCGGCTTGCCGGCCTGCCTGGGACTCAATCGGTCAGCCTGGCGAGCACGGTTCCGTTCGAGATCAACATCACCACGCGAACCGTTGCGCCGGAGGGTTATCAACCGCCGCCGGGTGGCGGTTGGCCCGCCGTAGATGCCGCAACCGTCGATGTAGGCTACTTCCGCACCATGCGGATTCCGATTCTCGAAGGCAGAGAGTTCAACGAGCGCGATACCGCATCCGCGCCTCCCGTGGTGGTGGTAAACGACGTTCTGGCGCGCCGTTTCTGGCCGCCGGGCGGAAGCGCCGTCGGGAAGCACGTGAGGGTAGGGCCGCAGACTTTCGAAGTGGCCGGGGTTGCCAGGCGCGGCAAGTACTTGACGTTAGGTGAGGCTCCAAAGCCCTACGTCTACTTCGCGTTGCGGCAGGGCGATTCGCGCGCGATGACGATTCTCCTGCGCGGCGCCGGCGACCCGGCCTCGCTGCTTCTCGAAGTGCGGGAGACCGTGCGTGGGATAGACGATACCTTGTCTCTTTATAACGTAACCACCATGTCCAGGTATGTCGGCGTGGCACTGGGGCCTGCACGCAGTGGCGCCGCCGTGCTGAATGGTGTGGGATTAACCGCCTTGCTGCTGATGGCGCTGGGGCTATATGGAACCATGGCTTATACCGTCAGCCGGCGCACCTACGAGATCGGTGTGCGGCGAGCGCTCGGCGCGCAAGATGGCGACGTGGTTGCCCTCGTGTTGCGCCAGGGGATCGGGCTGGTTCTGGCAGGGTCGGCAGTAGGCGTCATGTTAGGGTTCGGCGCATCGAGCCTGCTGCGGAGCTTACTTTATGGGGTCCAGCCGGCGGATCCGCCGGTGTTTGTCCTAGCGCCTGTGGTGCTACTGGCAGTGTGTGTGGTGGCCTCATGGGTTCCAGCGAGACGCGCGGTGCGGATTAATGCTGCTCTGGCCCTTCGTCACGAGTAGTTAAGCGACGTCCGCTATGGCTGCCACTTCACCAGGTAAACGTCGGAGGCGCCGCTGAGGTTGGACTGTGTCGAGTGCGCGACCGGCAGTCCCGCTTGCGTCGCAATCATCACCACAACGATGCCGCCCCCGCGATATAAACGTTGCCCTGACTGTCCGTTGTGACCGAGCCGACAACTCGTTTCCGCCGCCGCCGAGATAAGTGGCGAATACAGGTTGTGAGGGTTGGGCACGAAGGAGACTTACGGCGAGTAACAGGGCCGGATACCGCATGTCTTCAGGATAGCGCCGGCCAAATCCTCGAAGTCCTCGAAGAACGCTCCTGCCGCACAAGTAACAAGTTACTGTTAGACTGGATTACCGTCCAATGCCTCTGGCTGCCAACACCCGATTGGGCCCTTATCAAATCATTGCCCCGCTTGGCGCCGGTGGAATGGGGGAAGTTTACCGGGCCCGCGATTCGCGGCTGGACCGCGACGTGGCGGTCAAGGTGCTCCCCAGGCACCTGGCAAACGACCCCCAGGCTCTGGCCCGATTCGAGCGCGAAGGCAAGGCCATCGCGGCGCTGTCCCATCCCAACATCCTGGCGGTTTACGACGTTGGGACGGACCAGGGTGTTTCCTATGTGGTGACCGAGCTGCTGGAAGGAGAAACACTGCGCAGCCGCGTGGCACGCGCCGCAGTCGGCTGGGCAAAGGCCGCGGAAATCGGAGCAGCCGTGGCGGACGGCCTCGCCACCGCGCATGCCAAAGGAATCATCCACCGGGATTTGAAGCCGGAGAACATTTTTCTGACCTCCGACGGCCGGGTGAAGATCCTGGATTTCGGCCTCGCCAGCCGGCGGGACAATGCGAGCCCGGACCAGACAGAGGCCACACAAACCGAACCTGGGATGGTCATGGGCACGGCCGGCTACATGTCTCCGGAACAGGTGCGCGGAGAGCCGGCAGGCGCGCCCAGCGATCTGTTTTCGCTGGGTGCGGTGCTGTACGAGATGGCGACCGCGGTGCGGCCATTCGCCCGGCAGACGGCGGCGGAGACCATGGTCGCAATCCTCAACGCCGACCCGCCGCGTGCCGCCGGCGCGGGAAGAGAGATCCCTCCCGAATTGGATCGCCTGATCGCGCGTTGCCTGGAAAAGAATCCGGAGGCGCGGCAGCAGTCGGCTGGCGATCTGGCCTTTGCCCTGCGGGAAGTGACGGGAAGCGGAGCGCGCTCGGGAGCCTTGCAGGCCCTACCCGGCGGACGCGGGCGCCGTACGTACGCGATCGGGATGGCAGTGGCCGGCGCATTGGCGCTCGCGGTTGGCCTGACGCTTTACCTGCTGCTCGGGAGTGGCGGCAAGGCGATCGACACGCTGGCGGTGATGCCGTTTGACAACGCGAGCCACGATCCGAACATGGAGTATCTCAGCGATGGGATCACCGACAGCATCACCAACAAACTGTCGCAACTGGGCGGGCTCCGTGTCACGGCGCGCTGCATGGTGTTCGCCTACAAGGGCAAACCGGACAATCCGCAACAGGTGGGGCGGGATCTCAAGGTCCGCGCGGTGCTGAATGGCAGCGTGGTGCAACGCGGCGGCCTGCTGATCATCCGCGCCGAGCTGGTGAACGTTGCGGATGGCTCCCAGATGTGGGGCGACCAGTACCAGAGGAAGCTGGATGACATCCTGGCAATCGAGGCCGAGATCTCGCAGGAAATCTCGCAGAGGCTGCGGCTGAAGCTGACGGGCGAGGATCGGGCGCGGCTTGCCAGGCGCGCAACGGAGAACACGGAGGCTTATCAGCTCTACCTCCAGGGCCGCTTCTATTGGAACCAGAATACCGAGGCGGGGATGAGAAAGGCGGTCGAGTGCTACCAGCAGGCCATCGACAAGGACCCGGCGTATGCCCGGGCGTACGCGGGTCTCGCGGATGCCTACAACAGTCTCGGCTTCATGGCCTACATGCCGTCGAAGGAGGCGTTTCCCAACGCCAGAGCCGCAGCCAACCGGGCCCTGAGGCTGGATGACACTCTCAGCGAAGCGCACAACTCGCTGGCTGGGGTTCGCTACCTCTATGATTGGGATTGGCCGGGGGCGGAGAAGGAACTTAAGAGGGCCATCGAGCTCGACCCCGATTACGCGACCGCGCACGACTTCTATAGTCACTTCCTGATCATGACGGGCCGGACCGACGAAGCCATGACCGAGATCCGCCGCGCCTTGGCGCTCGATCCGGTTTCGGTGCGGGTCAACTCGAGGTTGGGAGTTCAACTCTACTTCGCGCGGCAGTTCGACCAGGCGATCAAGCAGCTCCGCAAGACGCTGGAGCTGGACCCCAACCACCCGATGACGTCGGCTTACCTGGGGATGGCTTATCTGGCGAAGTCGATGTATCCCGAAGCGATTGAAGCCATGAGAAAGCTCCCGGGGCCTCCGACCCGCCTCGCTCTCGCCTACGCGATGGCCGGCCGCCGCGCGGAAGCGAAGAGGATCGTCGATCGGTTGGAAGAGATCGCCAAAACTAGTTTCGTCTCCCCCGCCGATGTGGCTTATGTGTATGCCGCGCTGGGACAGAAGGACGCGGCGATGGGATGGATGGAGAAGGCCTATGAAGCCCGCTCACCGCCAATGGTCTTCCTGAAAATGGATCCCAAGGTGGACAGCCTGCGCGCCGATCCACGGTTCCGGGATCTCCTGCGCCGCGTGGGCCTGCCGCAGTAGGACCCTTCATCGATTCACCGCCGCCCGCCAGTTCAGCACCACGGTGATGGGCTCGGCGGCCGGACCTTCGGCGGCGTTGAACGCCGTATTGATCAGGAACCGCTTCCCATCCGGCGCCACGTCGTAAAAAAAGAACACATTTCGCAGTCCCGCGTAAACCATGCGGGTATCGAAAAGGGGCCTTGGCACGCCCGCCTCGAACCGGGGCGCCGTCTTCACCTCGACGGCCATCAGCTTTCCGTCCGCGCCGATATAAAAAAGCTCCTTGCCATCCCGGCGCCATCGCGGTTGCGTGCCGCCCGCTCCTGTCGAGATCTGGAACTCACCGGCCCCACGCGGGAACGACTGCACGTAGATCTGGTACTGGCCCACACCGGATGCGTCCGAAGTGTAGGCGATCCAGCGGCCGTCCGGAGAGAACTGCCCCTGCGTTTCATCGAACGGCGTCTGGAGATAGGGCGCCGGTTTGCGCTCTGCCGAATTGCCCGCCGGGTTCGGCAGCACCCAAAGGTCGTACCTGGTCTTCGGGTCGTTAACACTGTACAAGAGATGGTTCCCGTCCGGCGACCACCCAAACGGGCGCAAGCCGACAGTAGCTCCGGACTTGTACAGCAGTTCCTCGTTGGCCGATGTGCCCACATCCTTCCGGTAGAGGTCAAAAGTGCCGCCGGTGCCCCGGTTGGAGGCGAAGACCAGCCGCTTCGAATCTGGCGACCAGACTGGATACTGGTCTTGCGCGGGGTCGAATGTGAAGCGCGTGGGGACGCCACGGGCCACGTCGAGCATCCAGATGTCCCAATTCCCCGTGGAATCGAGCTGTCCCGCGGCCACCCGCTTTCCATCCGGCGAGATCGCCAGATCGTTATAAGTGGCCGGCGGGCCGAGTGTTCCCTGAGGCTTGCCCTCCCGATCGAACCACACCAATTGCCTGCCGCTGCCGGATGCGCCGGAGCGATAGGCCAGCATTCCGTTGGCCGATACCGAGAAATAGCCCAGCGCCAGCGTCGAGCCCACCAGCTCGGCTACCGGGAACGGCTCTCCCACCAACTCGAAGCGCCTGGAGTCCAGAGATTGCGCCATCAGGATGCCCTCACGAAGAAATAGCAGATGCCCGTTCTCCGAGCCTGGCTCCGGGGGCGCATAGACGCCAGCTTGTTTGGCATCCACCAGGCGCTTGCGTGAGCTGCCATCCAGGGTGGCGAGGTATATAGCTTGGTCCTCCGCCCTGGTGGTACGGTTGATATAGAGAAAGTGCTGCCCGTCTGGCAGGAACCAGGGCCGCAAGTGCCCGAGTTCCCCCCAAGAGGCTTCCAGCGTGGTCAGCTTGGTGGGGACACCGCCCGCCTGTGGAACGCGATAGAGTCCGCTATCGGGGGCGCCGAAGATAATCACCCCGTCGCGGCTCCACGACCCGCCGATCAGCGTGCCGGGAAAGTCGCATAGGGTTTGCGGAGGCCCACCTGTCGCCTCGATCTTCTTGAGCTTTCCTTGCACCAGGAAGCCGAGGTAGCGGCTGTCCGGTGACCAGAAAGGAAGGAAGGCCGCACCTTCGGTGCCGGGCAATGCCTGGGCGGCTACGGAATCGAGCGGGCGCACCCACAGCATGGACTGGCCAGCGGCGCCCAACGCAATAAAGGCGAGCCGCCGGCCATCGGGCGATACGGCCATGCCATAGTTGCCGAAACTGGTCTTCTCCGGCGCTGGAATCTGGAAACGCACGGGTGCAGGCGGCGGCGTGGTCTCGCGGAAGTGAATCACGGCGACCGCCATGCCGGCCAAAGCCACCGCCGCGAGCGCGGCATTCCACCACCGCAGCCCGCTGCGCGTATCCGTGAGCGGCAGGCCACGAGAGGCGATGGCCTGCCCCACCTCCGGCGCTTCGTCGATCTCCAGGCGAGCATCGGCGATGTCGGGCAAGCGCCGCTTGCGGTCCCGCTCCAGGCAGCGGCGCAGGAGGCGGCGGATCGCGGGCGGCGTTTCCGCCGGCAGGGCCGACCAATCCGGATCGCTCTTCAGCACCGCCGCCAGGCTGTCCGATATGGTGTCGCCGCCGAAGATCTGGCGGCCCGTGAGCATTTCGTACAACACCACACCGAAGGCCCAGATGTCGGCGCGCTTGTCGGCCGCCGCTCCACGCGCCTGTTCCGGCGACATGTAGGCCGCCGTCCCCACGATCACTCCGGCCACCGTGGCGCGCATGGTGAGCGTGGGTGACGATGCCGGATCGCCCGCGGATCCCTCCGACGACAGCGCCTTCGCCAGCCCGAAATCCAGCACCTTCACGCGGCCCTCGGGAGTCACTTTGATATTGGCCGGCTTCAGGTCGCGGTGGATGATTCCCTTCTCGTGCGCGTATTCCAGAGCTTCCGCAATCTGTCGGGCGATGGGCAGCGCTTCTTCCACCGCCATCGGACCGGCCAGTGTGGGCCCTTCCACCAGTTCCATCACCAGCGCGCGATCTTCCACGCCATAGATGGCCGCGATGTTGGGATGATTCAGCGACGCCAGCACCTGCGCCTCGCGGGCGAACCGCGCCATGCGGTCGGGGTCCTGCGCGAATGCCTCGGGGAGCACCTTGATTGCGACCTCGCGGCCCAGCTTGGTGTCGGTGGCGCGGTACACCTCGCCCATCCCGCCTTCTCCGATCTTGGCGGTGATGCGGTAGTGGGCGATCGTTTCCGGCGCACTCATTTCCTCGACCCCGCGTTCCAGTTGAGCACCACCGTGATGGGCGCGGAAAAAGTCTCCTCCCCGCGCGTTTCGGTGTCGATCAGAAACCGCTTTCCATCGGGCGCTACGGCGTAGCGGAAGGCGCTGCTGCCTAACGCGCTCCCATAGATCCGCGTGGTGAAGAGTGCCCTGGGAATCCCCGTCTCGAATCCGGGCGAAGTCTTCACCTCCACGGCCATCAGATTCATACTTTCGTTGGCGATGTAGTACAGTTCCTTCCCATCGGCGCGCCACCTGGGCTGAACACCGCCGGCGCCCGTGGAAACTTGAAACTTGCCGCCGGACCCGGAAGCTCCCTCCCCAAACGGCTGAACGTATATCTGGGGGCGGCCGGACTCGTCCGAGGTGTACGCGACCCAGCGCGGCGCTCCGGGCGGTCCGGGAGAAAACTGGGCCTGGGCCTCGTTGTATGGCGTCTGGAGGAAGGGCCTCGGCTTGCGGTCGCCTTCGAGCGGCAGGATCCACAAATCCGCCTTGGTGGTTGGGTCCGTCACGCCGTAGATCAGGAATTGGCCGTCGGAAGACCAGTCGAGGGGGCGCTTGGGGAGATTGGACTTCAACAGCGTCTCCTCGTTCCGCGTCCCGCCGGTTTCCTTCTGATACAGATTATCCGGCCCGTCCCGCCCAGAGGCGAAGACCAGCCGGCTCGCGTCCGGCGACCAGACCGGCGCCGTCTCTGGCGCGGGATCGAAGGTGAACCGTGTGAAAACCCCACGCGCCACGTTGACGTTCCAGATGTCGCGGTTGCCCTGTGGATCGGACTGACTCACAGCCACCAGCCTTCCATCGCGGGAGAGAGTCACATCCGTGTAGTCTGCCGACGGGCCCAGGTCGCCCAGCGGCTTGCCTTCCCGATCGAACCAGGTGAGTTGCGGGTAGGCCTGGCGTGTCCCCGCGCGGTAAGCCAACACGCCGTTTCGAGACGCCGAGAAAACCCCGAAGGTGCGGTAGGACCATACCTGCTCGGCAATGGGAAAGGCGTCGCCCGTGAGCATGAGGCTCCTGGAATCGAACGGCTGGGCCAGCAGCGTGCCTTCTCGCAGGAACAGCAGGTGGCCTTCCTCGTTCTTCGCGGAAGAAGGCTTCGCGGAAAGCGGGACGTAAACGGCCTGCGCGCCAGTGCTCAGTATGCGCTTGGCCTCTTTTCCGTCGAGCGTTGCTACGCAAACTGCATAGTTTTCGGGGACCGAGGACAATGCGAAATAGAGGAAGTGCCGGTTGTCCGGAAGAAACTGCGGCAGACCATGCGCTGACTCCAGCCGCGAACGGTCAAGCGTAGTCACGGTCGAGACCGCGCCGCCCGCCTGAGATACCCGGAGCAAACCTCCTCCCGATCCCAGACCGCTAAACAGAATGTCGCCGTCGCGGTTCCACGCGCCGCCGGTAAGCGCCACGGGCGTGTTACACAAGGTCTGCGGGGGGCCTCCGCCCGCCTCGATCTTCTTGAGCTTGCCGTCGGCCCCAAAAGCGATCCAGCGGCTGTCGGGCGACCAGAAGACGCAAGCAGCGCCTTCGGTGCCGGCCAGCGGCCGGGCTTCCAGAGAATCTAGTGATCGCACCCATATCTGGAATTTGCCATCCGCTCCGAGCGCATTAAAGGCCAGCCAGCGGCCATCGGGCGACACGGCCAATCGGCTTCCAATGGCGAGCTGCGTCTTTTCCGGAAGCGGAATCTGGAAGCGCACCGGGACTGCCTCCGGCGCCGTCTCGCTGAAATGCACCACCGCGACCGCCAGCCCGGCCAGGGCGGCCAGGCTGACTCCAGCGAGCCACCACCGCACTCGGCTGGACGCCCGGAGCGGAGCGGATGGCGATGGCGCTGGGGACTCGGGGGCGGCGAGAGCTTCCTCGATCTCCAGGCGCGCGTCGCCGATGTCGCACAGACGCCGCTTGCGGTCTCGTTCCAGGCAGCGACGCAAAAGGCGTCGGATGGCAGGCGGCGTCTCCGGCGGCAGCGCCGCCCAATCGAAATCGGCGCGCAGCACGGCAGCCAGCGTGTCGGAAATGGTATCGCCGGCGAACATTTGCCGCCCCGTCAGCATCTCGTAAAATACCACGCCGAAAGCCCAGATGTCGGCCCGCTTGTCCGTCACCGCTCCCCGCGCCTGCTCCGGCGACATGTAGGCCGCAGTTCCCATGATCACTCCAGCCACCGTGGCGCGCATGGTGAGCGTCGGCGAGGAGGCGGGATCGCCCCGGACGCTTTCGGACGACAGCGCTTTGGCCAGGCCGAAATCCAGCACCTTGACGCGGCCGTCGGGTGTGACCTTGATATTGGCCGGCTTCAGGTCGCGATGGACGACGTTCTTCTCGTGCGCGTATTCCAGGGCCTCGGCGATTTGGCGCGCGATGGGCAGCGCTTCTTCAATCGCCATCGGGCCGGACAGCGTTGGCCCCTCCACCAACTCCATCACCAGCGCGCGCTCTTCCACTCCATAAATGGCCGCGATGTTGGGATGATTCAACGACGCCAGCACTTGCGCCTCGCGCGCGAATCGCGCCATGCGGTCGGCATCCTGCGCGAACGCCTCGGGCAGCACCTTGATGGCCACCTCGCGCCCCAGTTTGGTGTCGGTGGCGCGATAGACCTCGCCCATCCCGCCTTCCCCGATCTTGGCGGTGATGCGGTAATGCGCGATGGTTTGCGGGATCATCCGGGTGCGAGTGTTGACATCTTATCACTTGCCCGCGTGCGAAGCGCCCTGGGGAACCCCGTTTCCGAAGACCGCTGAGGGAGTGGTCTCAAACCAAAAGAAAACCGGGGCCCGCTGGGGAGTCCCGGTATTCAAAACTTGGCTGTGGTTCCCGCGCTACACGTGGGGGTCGAGCATCTTCTGCAAATCCGACTTCCCGACGGCTCCCACGCGCTGCTCCACGATGTGACCGTCCTTGAACAGCAGCAGGGTCGGGATACCCCGAATGTTGTACCGCATGGCCGTGCTGCCGTTGGAGTCCACGTCCAGCTTGCCAACCCTCAACTTGCCGGCGTATTCCCTGGCCACGACATCGATCGTAGGCCCCATCTGCCGGCAGGGGGCACACCACTCAGCCCAGAAATCCACCAGAACCGGGACATCCGACCGCAGCACATCCTGGTCGAATGAAGAATCGGAAAAGGTTAGTGTGTTCGGACTTGCGTGCGCCGCACCTTTTATTGTCTCTGATGCCATTTCATCTCCTAAACATTAGAATCCTGATAGGACAAAAGGATTCATACCCTCCCCAGCAGCCGCCGGTAGAGCGCCGAATAGGCCCCCGCGGACGCCTTCCAGGAAAAATCCTTCTCCATGCCACGGCGCATCGTCTGCCGCCAGGCGTCTCCGTCGGAAAACGCCCGGACGGCAGCCCGGACCGCCCCTAAGAGGGCCTGCCCGGAATACTCCGCAAACTTGAACCCCGTGTCCTCTTCGATAGTATCATCCAGGCCGCCGGTGGCGCGAACCACCGGGACCGTTCCGTATCTCAGGCTGTAAATCTGGTTCAGGCCTCCCGGCTCGTAACGGCTGGGCATCAGGAACATGTCGGCGCCCGCCTCGATTCGGTGCGCCAGGCGATTGTCAAAACCGATCCGCACCGCAACGCGCCCCGGAAACTCCGCGGCCACGAGGCGGAAGAGATCTTCGTGCTCCGGATCGCCGGTTCCCAGCGCCACCAGGTACGTATCCTCCGCCACGATCTGGCCCGCGACTTCCGCAATCAGGTCGGTGCCTTTCTGGCTCGTGAATCGCGAGACGATCCCGATCAGCGGGCGGGCCATCGCCTCCGGCGGCAGGCCGAATTCCTCGATTAGGTGTTGTTTGCACACCTGCTTACCGCTCAGATCCTGCACGGAATAATTCGCCGGAATGAGCGGGTCGGCCTCCGGGCTCCACTCCCCGTAATCCACGCCGTTCAGGATGCCGGTGAGCACATCCGCGCGGGCGCGCAGCGCGGCATCGAAGCCGAAACCAAGTTCGGGAGTCTGAATTTCCCGTGCGTAAGTGGGGCTCACGGTATTGAGGAAGTCCGCGTAGGCGATTCCGCCTCTGAGGTAGCTGGCGCGGCCGTAGAACTCCATGCCGTCGGGCCGGTAGACGCCGGGGTCGAGCGCCACCTCGGAAAGCACGGACTTCGGAAAGAGGCCCTGGTAGCCCAAGTTGTGGATGGTGAACAGGGTCTTGAGGCCCAGGAACGTCGGATCGATGGCAGAGGCGGTGCGCAGGTACACCGGCACCAACCCAGCCTGCCAATCGTGGCAGTGAAAGATCTCCGTGAGAAAAAGGGATCGGGCCACGGTGAAAGCGGCCCGCGCGAAGACCGCGAAGCGGATGTGGTTGTCCGGGTAATCCAGGCCCGCTTCGCCGTAGAAGCCTGTGCGGTCATAGAGCGGCGGGCAATCGAGCATGTAGACCGGGTACTCCCCGGCGGCCTGATAGATGGAGGCGTCGTACCGCGCCGGCCCGAGATAGATGGAGAGGCTGTCGTAGACCCGGCGGGCGCCCTTGAGATCGATGGAGCCGTAGCGCGGGATGAGGACCGCCACTTCGTCGCCGAAGGAGCGCAGAGCGGAAGGAAGGGAGCCGACGACATCGGCCAGCCCGCCGGTTTTCGCCAGCGGCGCCGCCTCCGAAGAAACCATCAGGACGCGAGCCACTAACGGATTGTAGCAGGCGTCTGGAGGTGGAACAGACGATCGGTTTTTGTCGTCTGTTTCCATGGCCGGGATCGGCCACCAAAGCCGATGAAAAACTTCGAGCAGACACGTTGCAACGACGTGGCGCAGGCACTCCTGCCTGCGGCGTCCCGACTCTTCGGGACGCTTGCTCGGGTTTCTGCCGCCAGTCGAGCCTTGTACATCTTGTCGAGCCAGAGGGTGGATGTTTTTCGAGAGTGTCGCCCAGCCGCGACTTTGCGAGGCATGACAGACCACCGAAGGCGATGGTCTGTCCCAGTCGATGCTATGCTGGTGCGGAAGTTCCTACGGCTCTAAAGGAGATCACATGACCAACACGATAGAACCCCTGTTCTCGTATACTGTCTCGCTCAAGCTGCCGCCCGAGGTGATCGGACCAGTCGCCGAGGGAATCCGCGTCAACTTCTACTTGGCCGGCGGCGAGATTCGCGGGCCAAGATGCCAGGGGAAGTTGCTCCCGGTCGGCGCTGGCTGCTGATCCGCAAAGACGGGATTGGGCTCGTGGATGTGCGCACGACCATGGAGATGCACGATGGGGCCCTCGTATACGCTGCATACACAGGTGTGCTCGATCCCGGCCCCAACGGATACGAGGCATTCCTGAATGGCACTCTGCTGCCAAAATTCCCGATTCGGACGTCCCCGCGGTTCTGGACGGAGCAACCTGCCTATCAGTGGATGAATCGCGTACAGGCCTATGGCGTAGGTGAAGTGGACCTGGTCAACGCACAGGTCACCTACGACGTCTATGCCGCGTTGTGAGCATAGACCCCGCATCAGATAAACAGGCTCGCTGGGACGTGGAAGTACTCGGCGAGTTTCCGCGTATGCGCCTTGCTGATGGAGCGTTTTCCGTTGACCACGTCGGAAACCACGCTGCTCGATCCGAAGACCGGGATCAAGTCGCGCTGCCGAATGTCGCGGTCCTCCATGAGCACGCGAAGGGCCTCGGTTGGCTCGGCATGGCCCAGCGGGTATTTTGATTCCTCAAACTGGCGCACTAGCAGTGTCATGAGCTCAGCGAGATTCTCTTCCTCAGGCGTCAGCGCCTTGCCGCGGGTGTCCAGCCTTTCCAGTTCCGCGATCATACGCTCATTCTCTTTTTCGGTCTTGATGACACGCGGCAGCGCGCGCGCGAGCAGCTTGCCATAAGCAGTCTCGTTGATTGCCGCTAGAGCCATTTCTTCCAACCTCCCTTGCTGTATTCCGCGTGTGTGAGGAACTCTTTGATGTAGATTCTCTTGTATAGGAACACCATGCGCACGATGAGGCGATAGCGGTTCCCGCGGATATTGAAAATCGCCAGATCGCCTACCGTGTCCGTCGGGGGAAACGACTTTCGAACGTCCTCCAGGTTTTTCCATTCGGCCTCAACTGCCGTATCGAACCAAACCTGCAATGCGGACCTGGCATCGGCAAATCTCGCGGCTCTCTCGAAAAGGCCGCGCTTGCTAATGACGTTCACGATTTGATCCTAGCAAACTGCTAGGAGGCTTGCAAGCAGTTTGCTAGTAAACTAGGTAAGGTGCGGGATGCCACCTGGGCCCGCCTTCATATTCCTGCCGCCCAACCCGCCGCAGCTTGTGGCGCGCAAACCGGAAGAACTGCCTGTCCACCGACACCGCACACGATGCAAGAAAAGGGATGTGAGCAAGTACGCCGTTGTGATTCACGAAGAGGCGGAGGGTGGCTTCTGGGCCGAAGTGCCGGTGTTGCCAGGCTGCGGCGTTACACACGATCTATCCGGCTCTAAGTCAACAGAAATCCTGGTTGGTAGGATTTGAAAGGCAACGCTTCACCTATTCATGCCGAAGCACGACGCTGGGCTCCACCCTTGTTGCCCGGAACGCAGCCGAGCAGCAGGCCGCCAGCGAAATGCCGGCGAGCACCACAGCGACTACAGCGAAAGTCACGGGATCGGTCGGAGCAATCTCATAGAGCAGTCCCCGCATCAATCCCGCAACGGCCAACGAGCTCGGGATGCCGAGGACCAGGCCCGCAATCGTGAGATTGAGTACACTCAAACTAAACATCCGCAACAAGCTCGACGGCGTCGCGCCGAACGCCATCCGCAGGCCGATTTCCCGGGTGCGCCGGCTCACCGAGTAGGCCACCAGGCCGGCGATGCCGATCCCTGTCAGAATCAGCGCGAGCGCTCCATACGCACCCAGCAATACCATGTGGAAGCGCGGCTCGGCGATTTCTTCGGCCAGTAGTTGCCTCATCGTAGTCAGGAGCCGGAAGGTCTGGTTCCTGTCCACCGTGCGGACCTGGCGCTTCACGGCAGCAGCCATTCTCGCCGGTTCGCCCTGGGTCAGAACCACGAGGGTCTGGAGGGGGTAGCTCGTTTGCGTGTAGTCGGAATAAATCATGTCGTCCGGTTGATCCGGCAAACCCGTTCGGCGCATTTGGCGCACATCGCGCACCACGCCAACGATCTCAGCCGGCAACTCCTTGGGCACTTCCGAGAGCATGATCGTCTGGCCTTCCAGGTTCTCATGGGGCCAGTATCTCCGTGCCATTCCCTCGCTAATCATGATTACGCGGCGCGAATTCGACTGGTCTCTCTCATCAAAAACTCTGCCCCGATTGATCGGAATCCCCAAGGCGTGAAAGTACCCCGGACTCACAACCCGTGCATCAGCCTGTAGTGAGCCCGCTGCGGATGCGTCCGAAATTCCTGGGAGTCTGAAATCTTGTATCGACCGCACAGGCTCCGTCGGAGGATAGTTGATCAGACCGGCCGCTTCCACACCGGGCATGGAACCCACCCGCTCCAAGATCTCGCCGAACAGGCGCGTTGCCCCTCCCGGACTGGTGTGCGAGTTTAGACTGGCCACCAAGACCCGATCGCCGCGAAAGCCCGAGTCAACACTCTTCAGGCGGATGAAGGTGTTGATGAGCAACCCGGCTCCCATCATGGCCACCACGCAAAGCGCGATCTCAAAAATGACCAGACCGTTCATTAGACGCTGCTGGCGCCTGCCGCCTATCGCGCCGCCGCCGCCCGCTTTCATCGCGTCCGCGAGATCCAGGCGGGAGAGGCGCAGGGCCGGTAGCAATCCGAACAGAATCCCACTCAACAGGGAAACCAGCGCGGTGAATCCAAGGACGGTCCAATCCATGTGGATGTCGTTGACCCGTGGAAGTGGAAGCCGCTCGGGCGCGAGCGCCTTCACGCCTTTTACCATCCAGTTTGCGATCAGCAGTCCGATGACACCGCCCATCACTGCCAATGTTGCGGCTTCTGTGAGCATCTGGCGACAGATCCGAAGCCGGCCTGCTCCCAACGACGCTCGCACCGCCACCTCACGGATGCGTCCGGCGCCTCGGCTGAGCAGCAGATTCGCCACATTCGCGCAAGAAATCAGGAGCACCAGCCCCACCACGCCAACGAGCACTTCCAGACCAGGCTTGACGGATTGCGCCATGGAGTCTGCCAGCGCGAGCACCCGAATCTCCCGCCCGCCCGAGCCTTCGTGGTTCTTGGGATACATTCGCCTTTGAACGGCTATCAACTCGGCTCGCGCCTGCCGGATGTCCACTCCGCGTTTCAGCCTGGCGATGGTGAGAGCTGGATTCCATGAGGATTCGCGACGCCGGTAATCTCGAGATTCCGACAGCGGGATCCAGAGGTCGACCATCCACCCGAGCCGAATCTGAGGCTGGAGGGCTCCGATGGGCGGGAGGACTCCGATGACCGTAATGGCCTTGTTGCCGGTGTAATCCCTGAATGGCACGGCTCTACCCAAGACTTTGGGATCACCCCCGAACTGGCGTTGCCAGAGGCTGTAACTCAGCAACGCCACCTGAGACCGGTTTTCTTCTTCCTCCGCGGTGAAGCACCTGCCCATTACCGGCTCCACTCCCAGGAAGGCGCACATGTTGGCGGTTACCAATCCGGCCGCCAACTCCTCCGGTTCTGGCACATCGATAAGCTGATAGAGTGCGTAATCCATTGCAATCATGTCCTCGAAGCTGCTGAAATCATCGCGGTGCAACAGGACATTGACAGGAGGCACAAAAGGGAAGGTCTTCATGGTGAGGAGCGATCGTGGTATCTCCTCCCTGATCGAAACCAAGCGGTCCTGGTCTTTGTATGGCAAGGGACGCAGGAAAATGCCATTCACAATACTGAACATGGCGGTGTTGGCGCCTATTCCAAGCGCCAGGGATAGCACGACTACTGCAGAGAATCCCGGGCTGCGGCGGATTCCGCGCATGGCGTAAAGCACATCGGCCCGGAATTCATCAAGCAGCCTCAAGCCGCGCGATTCACGGCACTCTTCCTTGTAACGTTCGGCCGCTCCGAACTCAAGCCGCGCCCGGCGCCGCGCCTCTTGGGGCGAAAGGCCTGCGTGGAGAAGATCCTCGGTTCGCGCTGCGACATGGAACTCCAGCTCATCGGCCATATCCCGCTCCATTCGGTTGCGCAAAACCGCGCCCGCCAACCAAGACCGTACTTGGCGTAGCACCTCACACCTCCTCGGGCTTTGCCTGGAGAGCAGCCGCCATGGCTGAGACAAACCTCTCCCAGGTGATCGTCTCGTCCTTGAGCCGCCTTCGGCCCGCTGTCGTAAGCCGATAGAATTTGGCCCTTCGGTTGTTATCGGAAACACCCCATTCCGCCGTTACGGCACCCTGGTGTTCCAACCGGTACAGCGCCGGATAGAGAGCCCCTTGCTCGATGAGGAGTTCCCGCCCGGTGATCTGTTCGATTCGGAGCAGGACTCCATAGCCATGTTGCGGCCCCAGAGAGAGAGCTTTGAGGATCAGCAGATCGAGCGTTCCCGGCAGGATGCTGGCGCGTTCCGGCACTTCTTCTCCTAAGCTGCTTAAGAGAAATCCTAGCGCGTTCTCTCCTAAGTTGTCAAGGAGAGAGGCTTCCCCGCCCCCTTACCGCTCCACCTGCCGCAGCTTATACCGATCCAGCCCCTCGCCGATCTCCCTCGTAAAGACGCCCGCGATCATCTTCCCCGCCCCCGGATACGGGTGAATCAAATCCGCCGAGACCATGCGCGGACGGGCGGCGTACCAGCGCGCCATGGTGCCCTCGCCGCCCATCGCCGCGTACGTGTCAAAGAAGCCGCAGCCCGTCTCCCGCGCGACACGCTTCTGAATGGCCACGATCCGCGGAATAGTCGGCATGGTCTCGATGCCGCCGGGCCCGTTGCGGCGTCCGCGGTCCATCGGCGACATCACCAGCACCGAGGCATCCGGCAATGCCGTATGAATGCGGCGCAGCGCGTCTCGCAGTTCCTTCTCGTACTGGCGGTCCACAAACTCCGCGAAATCGGCCTCGTTCGTGCCGTAGTTGACGATCACCAGCGCGGGATTGCGATGCTGCAATTCCTCCGCCCAGTGTGCCTCGTTGTACATGCGGGAGAGGACCGTGATGGATGCGCCGTTGAGTCCCAGGCTGTCGTACACCACCCCGGGTCCGGGCCCTTCCGCGGAGATCCCGAACAAACGGACGCTGCCCCGCTCCACGTGAATCTCCAGGGCCGCCGCGGCCGAACCAGTTCGAAACGCTGCGAAGCCCGGGGATTTGGAATCGCCCGCGGTGTCGACACGGCCCAAGATGCGCCCATCGGTCTGAAGGCTGAACTCGCCGCCGCCCGGCTGGCGCAGGTACCACGCCTCGAATTGCGTGTAGCCGTTGGCGAAGACGATGCGGCTCGTGGCCGAGCCGGAACCGGTGAAGCTCACGCCGCCCAGCCCGAACATGCCGTCGTGCGAGATGAAGCGGCTGGCGGGCGCCATCTGCCATCCCGCACCCGAAACCTCGGCGCCAGTGTGTTGATACCACGCCCAGGGTTTCGCCACCAGGATAAAGCCATGGCCGGCATCGCCGAAGCGCTTCTGCAACTGGATGCGCACGTCTCCGGTGATCAGGTCGGCGGTAGTGGGCGAATCGCCGTAGTGCACGATGCGGGTCACGGCGCCGTCCTCACGTTTCTCGGTGCGCCAGAGCGCCGCGTAGAAATGGTCCAGAACGCCCGCCGAGTCATTCAGCAGAGACGGCCTTCCCGGGGCAGGGAGTTTAGGGAGCATGGCCGCCTCGGGTTCGTTATGCGGACTCAGCGGGCTGAGGGCCACGCGTTCCGGCGAGAAATCCACGATCGCCGCGAATTGTGCCGGCTCGGGACCCTTAACCGCGGGCGCGACCAGCCGCAGGCCGGCCAGAAGCAGCCCCACCGAGGCGATGGTCAAACCGGTTTGTAGAGGGAATTCGCGCATGGCCTAAAACCGCGAATAGACGAACGGTGCGTTGCCGCGTCCGCCCAGAAACTGGATGGCCACCGCTACGAGTAGCAGCGCTGCCGCATGGACATAGAACGGGCGGTCCGCGAAAACCTCCATGGCACGCGCGTACCACTGCTTGCGGACGAACATCGCGCCCGCCGCCAGCAGCAGGGCTGCCGCGATCAACGGCGAAACATTCTCGAGGCCCACAGTCATTGACCCGATGCGGCCCAGGATCGCCAGCGCGTCCGCCAGGCTCGCGGCGCGGAAAAAGATCCACGTCAGGCACACGAACTGGTAGGTGCCGAAGACCGCCAGGGCGCGCCGCAACGGGCTCACCGCCTGCCTGGGCCGGCCGCGCCAGGCGAACCACGCGCGCGTCGCGGCCAGGGCCGTGCCGTGCAGCAGGCCCCAGATGGCGAAGGTCCAGGTGAGGCCGTGCCACAATCCGCCCAGCAGCATGGTGATTACCAGGTTGACATACGGCATCGTCCTGGACCGCGCTCCGGGCAGCGAGAAGTAGAGGTAGTCGCGCAGCCAGTTGGAGAAGCTGATGTGCCAGCGCCGCCAGAACTCGGTCATGTTGGCGGACGCGTAAGGCCGGTCGAAATTGATCGGCAGCCGGATCCCCAGCAGCATCGCCGAGCCGCGGGCGATATCGGTGTAACCGGAGAAGTCGTAATACAGTTGCAGGGAGTAGGCGTAGACCGCGATCAGCACCTCGAAGCCGCTGTAAAGTTTGGGAGTGTCGAAGACGCGGTTCACCAGGTTCTCGGCCAGGTAATCGGCAATCAGAGCCTTCTTCAGCAGGCCCAGGCCGATCAGGAAAAAGGCGCGTCCCCCATCCGCGCGGCTCAGCAGCGGACGCGCCGAGAACTGCTTCACCAATTCGGTAACGCGCGTGATGGGGCCGGCCTGCAAGGTCGGAAAAAACGTGACCGCCGAGAGGTATGCGAGCAGGCTGGTGGTGCCCTCGCCGTCGCGGCGATACAGGTCGATGGTGTAAGTGAGCGACTGGAAGGTGTAGAACGACAGGCCCAGGGGAAAGATCCAGTCCCAGCCGTGGCGGTTCAGCAGCAGCCCCATGTGACGCGACACCACCAGCACCGAGAGGTTCAGGCCGATGCTCAGCGCAACCAGCAGCGTGCGGATGCGCGGGCGGCTGGAGCGCATCAGCCCGAGGCCGATGAGAAAATCCAGGCTCGAGCAGACCGGAAGAAGCAGGATATAGAACAGGCCGAAGCGCGCGCAGAACAGATAGTTCGCCAGCAGGATGACAGCCAGGCGCAGGAGCCGCGAGCCCGTTGAAGCCCAGTAGAGGAAGAAGACCGCGGCGATGAAAGCGAAGTAGATTCCACTGCCCGACTGCACGTGCATATTGTAGCCGGGTGGGTGCAGTGCAATTCGTGGGCCGAGGTAGCACAGGCCGGCAGGGCCTGCGGCTTGGTCTCTCCAAAAATCCGATCACAGCCTCGGAAAATAAATTTTCCGCCCACCTTTTCACTTTCTGAAATCACTTAGCGGCGCCCCGCCCTCGGCGCACACCCCGGCCCTGCCATGTCTGCCTGCTACATTTAAATCAGCAGAGGATTAGCGCAATCTAATCTCCCCGCCAACCGGAAAGAGCCCGATTTCCGCTCCAGTGGAGCGGAAATGGCAAGGAGTTCCATATGGAAAATCAGATTCCCGAGCTGCCGGCCGATAGCGCCGAGATGCTCGAACTGGGCTGTCCTGGGCCAGATTCGCGCGTTCGCTCACGTTGCCGGCCGCTGCACCGCCGCGCAGGCCGGTTTCATCAAGAAAGTGCGCGACCAGAAAACATACAAGAAACTGTGTTCCGATTGGAGGCAGTTCTGCCCGGAATACCTGAACATCAGCGGCGCGCAGGCGGACAAAATCATCGCTCTGCTTGACGAATTCGGACCCGAGATTTTCGACCTGAAGCAATTGATGAACATCGCGCCCGAAACCTACCGGATCGTCGAGCAACCACGAAGGACGGAGAGGTTGTCGCCGTAGTAAAGCCTGTTCATATACCCAACCGCTTGAGCTTTACGGGCATATCGACGGCACATGGCGCCGCAATCTGGCGCGCCTGGCCGATTTCGAGGCCGGTGAAGCCGGGAACTGATGAAGAAAGCGCACCCGGAAGCGTGAGCGACGCGCGGCGATTCCAACCTTGGAGGTGCTGGACACCAGGTGCGGAGGTGAGATGGACCTTCTCGAGCGCGATATCGGTAGCAGTACTCCGCGTAGTCTCCGTCGGGGTCGTCAGGGTCGTGCGGGTCAAACCGCTCACAGCCTGAGACAGTGCATCGTAGCGCGCGGTCGGAGCCACGCTCCAGGAAGATCAGTTCTTCGCCGGCTTGCACGGCCTCCAATCTCGGGTCCGGGCGCTTGCGGATGCGCTACTCGTTGCGCTTCTCACCGGAGAGGATCTGCTCGAATGGCGCGCGGTTGAGGCATTTGGGACACGTCCGCCCTTGCCACCGCCCCCGCTGCGACTTATCCTGACAGTGAACTCCGAAACACCTCCCGCGCGCAGCCCGCGGGAAGCGAGGTCTCCATGCGTACTCTGATCGCCGCACTCCTTCTGATCGCTTCGCCCGCCTTCGCCCGAGTGGTCGTCTTCTGGCAAGACAACTTTCCCACCGTAGCGAGTCAGCCCATCGCCCGCACGGCGCTGGTCCAAGCCCTCGATGGCCTCGACCCGATTTTCGCCTCGATCGACGGGCTCCGCGACCCCGCCACTCTCGCCGCGGCCGATCTGCTGGTATTGCCGAATGGCTCCGCAGTGCCAACCGATGCCTGGAGCGTCATTCAGCAATATCTGCGCGCCGGCGGGAACCTGCTGGTGATCGGCGGGCAGGCGCTGCGCGTCCGGTAACTCGAGTCGACGGCAAGTTCACCGAAGCACGGCCGCAGGATACCTACTCCCGCGAGCTCGACCTGCGCCACACCTACGAGGTGCCCGTGCGCGACCAATCCACGTTCGCCTGGAAGTCCGGCTACGGGTTTCTCCGCACGCCACAAATCCGCGCCCGGCGCTTCTTCACCCTGGAGGGCCGCGTCTCCGGCCTCGGCTACATGGTGGATTCCGAAGGCCTGGAAGTGGCCGCTCCCGTGGTGGTGGCCGACCACGCCTCGGCCGGCCGCGGCGGTGATGCCATGCTCGGCGCCCGCTTCGTCCTGCTTGATTTCGACCCGCAACCCGGCTACTGGGAATCGGCCGACGGCATCGCGCTGGTTCACGAAGCCGCCAACTACGCGCGCCAGGGCGCCACCCAATTCTCTCTCGAACTGCCGTTCTCCACTTTGCTGCCCGGCGAGACCCTGCGCGTCATCGTGCATCTGCACGCGCGCCGCGAATCCGGGGATGTCAAACTCGAGCTGCTCTCGGGAACCACGGTCCTCGAGACCGGGCGCGCCGCGGAAGGCCAAGCCGCCGAATTTCACCAGGCGCTGGCACCTGGTTTCTACACCGTTCGTGGCCTGTATGAGGACGGCGGCCAGCCCCGCGAGGCCTCCCAGAACGGCTTCTGGGTGGAAGACGAAAAGCTGCTCAAATCCGGCCCGGTCCTGGGAGTGAAAGGCGATTTCCTCACGCGCGACGGCCAGCCGTTCTTCCCGGTCGGCACCAACTACTTCACCACCGAAGAGAACGGCTGGGACTTCGCCGGGCCGCGCAACGCCTGGGTCTGGGAACGGGATTTCGCGGAGATGGCGCGCCACGGCGTGACCTTCGTGCGCACCGGCGTGTGGATGCCCGTTCTGCGCTTCCTGGATCCTTCGACCGGCGCCGCTCCCGAGCGGTTCCTGCGCAACCTTGAGGCCTTTCTGCTGAGCGCCCGCCGCCACAACATCATCGTCAACTTCACCTTCTATGCCTTTCATCCGCGTCCCGGCCAGTCGCCCGAAGGTCAGTTGCCGCTGCCCGGCCAACCACCCGCGCCAACTCCAACGCCCGGTCCCGGCCGTGGCGGCCGCGGAGCCGCCCAGCCATTGCCGCCCGCCGCCAATCCGTACATCGATCCCGCGGCCATCCGCGCCGAACAGAATTACATCCTCTCCGTCGTGAATCGCTTCAAGGACGCGCCCTTCCTGTGTTATGACCTCATCAACGAGCCCAGCTTCTCCAACCCCGGCCGCCCCTGGAGAGGCAACACCCCCAACCGCGACCCGGCGGAAAACGCCGCCTGGCACAAATGGCTGTCAGAGAAGTACGCCAGCCTTGCGGACCTGGCGGCCGCGTGGTCGGTCACGCCGGAGCAGCTTGGAAGCTTCGATACGGCGCCCCTTCCGGCCGACGCCGACCTGGCCTTCACCCGCTATCGCAATGCCCGCGCAGTGCGCGCGATCGATTACAACTTGTTCGCCCAGGAGATGTTCACCCAGTGGGTGCGCGCCATGGTGACGGCCATCCACGGCACGGGCAGCCGGCAGCTCGTCAACGTGGGCCAGGACGAAGGCGGCGTCACCGATCGCGTGCTGAACCAGTTCTACGGCGCGGGCGGCGTCTCCTTCACCACCAACCACTCCTACTGGCGCGACGATGCGCTGCTGTGGGATTCGGTGGTGGCCAAGCGCCCCGGTATGCCCAACATCGTCGGAGAAACCGGGTATCAGCCGGTGTGGGCGCTGGATGGCGCCTGGCGTTACGACGAGGTCACCGGGTACGGATTGCAGGAACGGAAGTGGGCACTGGGCTTCGCCGCGGCCAATAGCGGCGCCTTGCAGTGGGACTGGGCGCGGGAGGTCGATTTCGGCATGAAGCGCAGCGATGGCTCCGCCAAAATCTGGCAGACCATGATGCGCGACATGGGGCAATTCGCGGAGAAGCTCGCGCCCTGGGCCTCCGAGGCCGTGCCGCCGCAGGTGGCCATCATGCTGCCGCAATCGCTCCAGCTTTCGGTGCGCAACTCGACGGCGCTTGAAGCGCAGCAGAAGTGCGTGCGCGCGCTGTACCACTACGCGCGGGCCGAAGCCTACGCCGTCGGAGAGTACCAGGTCGAGCTGCTGGGCAATCCCAAGCTGATCGTCCTGCCGTCACCCTTCGGGCTGACGCCGGGCGCGTGGGAGGCGATCCGCGGCAAGGTGGAAGCCGGCGCCACCCTGCTGGTGTCCGGGCCCTTCGATGACGATCCGCACTTCCATCCCACCGGCCGTGTGAAGGGAATTACTGAATCTCGCATAATACAGTGACAATCTCGCAGAATATAGTGACAGCGGGCGCGAGATCGATTATCCTGGAGGCATGCCTGCGCGCGTTCGTCCTCGGCGCGATTTTCAGCAGCTCGAGCACCGCCGCAAACAAGCGGGCCGCCTG
>Ga0209517_10001952_pt1 | contig 30138 bp, 23 predicted proteins | sample PeaSoiMetSII2010_FD_187695 | JGI IMG/M metagenome (GOLD analysis project Ga0209517, IMG submission 187695) | Peat soil microbial communities from Weissenstadt, Germany - SII-2010 (SPAdes) (version 2) | ecosystem: Environmental > Terrestrial > Soil > Wetlands > Peat | place: Germany...
CAGCAATGGCTGGGTGGCGCGCCCGGATGGACAAGTCTTCATCTACTATGGCTCCTCGGACACGCGTTTGCACGTCGCCACCAGTACCGTCAACAAGCTCCTCGATTACGTCTTGCACACGCCCGAGGACCTTCTGCGCAGCTACGCCTGCGTCGAGCAGCGCTACGCACTTATCGAGAAGAACCTCAAGATCATGGGTTCGCTTCAAAAGCGTTCCACGCCGAAGCGCGCTCGCCGCTGATGCTCGGTAAGCGACCTTGGATGGGCTAGCCAACCCTGGTATCGGACAACGATGCTTGGGTTTAGCGCAGGGCGGCCACAAGGCCCCTACAATGCCGACCAGCCTCCCGACCCAGTGTATTTTCTGATAGTTTCTAAAGGGAAAAGGTGATATCTTTCAATCACGAGCGGATTTGTGTTTCCGGCGAGTCCAAATAGTGGCCCAAGGTAATCACCTGCCCTCGGCTTTGCAGACGGGTGACCCTCGGTGCTGGAGTGGTTCTTCGGCCCCGGCCCGTCGGTACCGCGCGCTAAAGAACCGGTCTGACGATCGAGGAGAGGGATAGCGTAGTTACTAAGGGGTCAAGGAGCAGGGTGAAGATTCGGAGCTGGGAAGCTTTGCGGGGTCGTTAGATCCCTACATGCGGTCCAAGAACTGTTTCAATCCTTAGCCCTTCAGGTTTTGGGGAATCGCTCCTTGGCGTGGGGTGCAAAGGGGGGTAATGCGGCTCGCAAGGGCCTCAGCAGACTCTCCCAAGCCCGGCTCGAGGAATGCTGTATGAGGAGGCCGCCGTTACGGGCTGCCCAAAATCTGGAGGAGTAAATGGCTCAGAGATTATTCGTGGGTAACCTTCCCCGCAGCGTGACCGATAATGTGCTCAGTGAATTCGTCACCAACGCTGGGTTTCAAGTTGTCTCGGCGGTCGTCATCCGTGATAAGATGACGGGCGAATCCCGGGGATTTGGTTTCGTCGAACTTACCGAGGAAGAAGACATGCAGCGAGCCATCCAGGGACTTAACGGCCAAGCCCTGGAAGGGCGTCCCCTGACCGTGAACGAAGCCCGGCCACAACGCGCCGGATTCGGCGGCGGGGGCGGTGGCGGTGGCGGCTCCCATCGGGGTGGTGGTGGCGGTCGCTCGGGCCACAGGCGCGATTACTAACGAGTTTCTCCCGGTTCGCTCGATCAGCGCACCTCTCTTCTGAACGACACCTGTCAGCCGGGCGTTGCGCCCTCAGTCAAACAGGCGTATGCGGCGCTTGAACTCTGCCCGCAGGCGGAGTAGCCCGGAGGGACGCTTGTTCCAACCACTCTTCACAGGCGTGGAGTCTAGCACCATGGATGATCCGGAGCGTTGTGCTGAATGGACACTCGCCGGGGTGGTCGTTCCCGGAGGAGCGGCAAAGCAGCTTCCAAACGCCTGCCAAATTGCGGTGGGCGCCTTCGGCGCCCTCTCTTGCCACAAGGACCACGCGCGGCGGGTCGTGGCGCGTGCCTCGCTCGGTGTTGGGTTGGGGCTCTGTGTTTTCCTCGCAACGGGGTGCTCAGCAAAGAAAGCGGAAACACAAGGGCTGCCGCCCGACTACTCAGCACCGGTGACGGCCGCCCCGGCGACTTTAGCGACCGTCCCTGTTCAGGTTCATGCCATCGGCAATGTCGAGGCGTACTCAACGGTTTCGGTGAAGGCGCAGGTGGCGGCCAGGATTGAGAAGGCGTACTTCACGGAAGGCAAAGACGTGCGCAAAGGCGATCTTCTCTTTACCTTGGATCGCCAGCCTTTTGACGTCGCGCTGCAACAGGCCGAAGCCAATCTGGCAAAAGATCAGGCGCAACTGGAAAACGCCGGAGCGGAATCGGATCGCTACAAGGAGCTTTTCCAGGAGGGCATTGTTTCGAAAGAGCAGTACGACTCCATGCGCACCAACGCCGACGCCCTGGCCGCTTCCGCGCGCGCCGATAAGGCAGCCATTGACAAGGCGGGGATCGACCTGAGCTATTGCTCGATCCAGTCGCCCATCGACGGGCGGACCGGCGCTGTGCTTGTCCACCCCGGAAATCTCATCAAGGATAACGATGCAGCGCTGGTGGTGCTGAACCAGATCCACCCTATCTACGTCACTTTTTCCGTTCCCGAACAACACCTGGCCGACATCAAGCGTTACCAGGCAGAAGCGCCGCTCAAAGTGGAGGCCATCGCCCCGAATCAGGAGCAGGCCGTCTCCACAGGTGTGTTATCGTTCATCGACAACACCGTAGACAGCACGACGGGCACCATCAAGCTGAAGGCGACCTTTCAAAACCCCGATAACCGGCTCTGGCCGGGCCAGTTCGTGAACGTGGCGCTCACCCTGATGACTCAAGCCAACGCGGTCGTCGTCCCTTCGCAAGCGGTTCAGACCGGACAAGCAGGCCAGTACGTCTTTGTGGTGAAACAGGATATGACCTCCGAGCTCCGGCCCGTGGTTGCCGGCAACACTCTTTCCGGTAGAACTGTTATCCTAAAAGGTGTGGCAGCAGGTGAAACCGTGATTACCGACGGCCAAATGCGCGTAGTGCCAGGCATGAAAGTCGCGATCAGAAAACAGTGACGAGTAACGAGTGACAAGTGACGAGCCGGAGCACGAGATTCGCGGATGCGGAGTTCGCACCCGTTGCTCCTTACCACGGTTTACGAGATATGCGCCTCTCGATTCACCTTTCCCGACATTCGCGACCTGACAACCGGCTCCTGCGTCCTTGCTCGTCACTCGTCACTTGTCACTCGTCACCGTCTTCTGGGCTCGTCACTCGTCACTTGTCACTCGTCACTGCACTTCCATGAACCTCGCCGAACTCTTCATCCGCCGGCCCGTTATGACCACCCTGGTCATGCTGGGCATCCTCCTCTTCGGAGTGATGGCCTACAAGTATCTGCCGGTCAACGACCTGCCCAACGTGGATTACCCCACCATTCAGGTCAGTGCCGCCCTGCCGGGCGCCAGCCCGGAGACCGTAGCCTCGGCGGTGGCCACACCGCTGGAGCGGCATTTCTCCACCATCGCCGGCCTGGAATCGATGAGCTCCTCGAGCACTCAAGGCGGCACTTCGATCACGCTTCAGTTCGCCGCCAGCCGCAATATCGACGCCGCCGCCCAGGACGTCCAGGCGATGATCGCCAACACGCAGGGCGAGTTGCCAACGGGCATGCCAGCCCCGCCCTCCTACCAGAAGGTGAACCCCGCCGACCAGCCGATCCTTTATATGGCCGTGTGGTCCGATACACTTCCTGCCTCGACCGTGAACGAATACGCGGACACGCTCATGGCCCAGCGCATCTCGATGATCAGCGGCGTGGCGCAGGTCCAGGTTTTCGGCGCGCAGAAATATGCCGTCCGCGTGCAATTCGACCCGAAGGAGCTGGCCACCCGCAAAATCGGCATTGACGAAGCCATGGCCGCCATCCAGCAGGCCAACGTCAACCTGCCCACCGGCACACTCTACGGCACTCACAAATCCTTCGTTGTGCAGGCCACCGGGCAGCTTACGAATGCGGCGGATTACCGGCCTCTTATCGTCGCCTACCGCAATGGCTCGCCGGTGCGTCTGGACTCTTTGGGCCAGGTGCTCGACGACGTTCAGAACAACAAGATCGCGAACTGGTATAACGGCAAGCCCTCCCAGGTGATCGCCATCCAGCGGCAGCCCGGCACGAACACGATTGAGGTGGTGAACAACGTCAAGGCCCTGCTGCCCACCTTCCGCTCCGAGATCCCGGCCTCGATTCAGTTGGCCACACTTTACGACCGTTCCGTCTCCATCCGGGACTCCATCAACGACGTGAAATTCACGCTCTGGCTCACGCTGGGCCTGGTGGTGCTGGTGATCTTTATTTTCCTGCGGAATATCTCCGCCACCACCATCCCCAGCCTGGCCCTGCCCATGTCCATCATCGGAACTTTCGCGGTGATGTACCTGCTCGGTTACACGGTGGATAACCTCTCCATGATGGCCCTGGTGCTTTCCGTGGGGTTTGTGGTGGACGATGCCATCGTGATGCTGGAAAACATCGTCCGCCACATGGAAATGGGCGAAGGAGTGTTCGAGGCGGCGCTCAACGGCTCGCGTGAAATCAGCTTCACCATACTTTCCATGACGCTCTCGCTGGCTGCCGTCTTTATCCCGGTCCTCTTCATGGGAGGACTGTTGGGGCGCCTGCTGCACGAATTCTCGGTGACCATCATGTGCGCGGTGGTGGTCTCCGGGATCGTCTCGCTGACGCTCACGCCCATGCTTTGCAGCCGTTTCCTGCGCTCGCCTAAAGAGCAGAAACACGGCCACGTTTATCTTCTGTTCGAGCGCGGCTTCCAGTTGATTCAAAACGCCTACGACTGGACCCTGAGAGGCGTGCTGCGCCACCGCTTCGTGACGCTGCTGGCCTCTTTTGTAATCGTCGTCTTTACGGTGCAACTGTTCCTTCAGATCCCCAAGGGCTTTCTTCCCAGCGAAGATTCGGGAGGGATGTTCGGCATCACCCAGTCGGCACAGGGCATTTCCTTCGACGCCATGAAGCAGCACCAGCTCGACGTGACGAAGATCATCACCGGCGACCCCAATGTGTCCAGCGTGATGTCTTTCGCTGGCGCGGGGCTGCCGGGCTATGGCGGCAACTCGGGCTTCTTCTTCGTTAGCTTGAAGGATCGTCCTTCCGCGAGCCAGGATTTGATCGATTCGATGCGGCGCTTCTTCCACCTTCCCGGCCGCCGGCACGATCCCAACCTGCGCTACATCAGCACGGACGACGTGATCAACGAGCTGCGTCCGCCGATGCTCTCCCTTCCCGGCGTGATCGCCTTCATGCAGAATCCCCCGCCCATTCAGATCGGCGGCCGCCTGACGCGAAGCCTCTATCAGTTTACCGTGGAAGGCGCGGATACCAAGGAGCTTTACAAGGACACCATCGATCTCGAAAACAAGATGCGGCAACTGCCCGGCCTGCTGGATGTGAACAGCGACTTGCAAGTCGCGAACCCCCAGGTGAACGTGGTGATCGACCGCAATCAGGCCCTAGCGCTAGGTGTGTCGGCCTACCAAATCGAGGACGCGCTCTCCACCGCCTACAGCTCGCGCCAGATCTCCACCATCTACGCACCCAACAACGAATACTGGGTGATCGCCGAACTGATGCCCCAGTACCAGATGGACCCCCAGGCCCTTTCCATGCTCTACATCAAATCGAACACCGGGCAACTGGTTCCGCTCAGTTCGGTTTCCAAACTGACGCAGGACCTGGGCCCCCTGGCGGTCAACCACTCCGGCCAGCTTCCCTCGGTGACGCTTTCCTTCGACCTCAAGCCGGGCGTCTCGCTGAGCGACGCCGTGACGCGCGTCGAAGACCTGGCCCGCAACACCTTGCCCGCCAGCATGAGCGCCACTTTTCAGGGCACGGCGCAGCAGTATGAGTCGTCGCTCACCGGGCTCGGAATTCTGCTCATCGCCACCGTGCTGGTGATCTACCTCGTGTTGGGCATTCTCTACGAGAGTTTCATTCACCCCCTGACCATTCTCTCCGGCTTGCCATCCGCCGCCCTGGGCGCGCTCGTCACCTTGAAGCTTTTCCATCTCGAGTTGAACCTCTACGGCTTCGTCGGCGTCATCATGCTGATCGGCATTGTGAAGAAGAACGCCATTATGATGATCGACTTCGCCATCGTGGCGGAGCGCAGCAAGGGATCGACCCCGCTCGAGGCCATCTATGAAGGCTGCCTCATCCGCTTTCGTCCCATCATGATGACCACCATGGCGGCGCTCATGGGCACGCTTCCCATCGCGCTCGGGTTCGGCGCCGGCGCCCAATCCCGCCGCCCGCTCGGACTCGCCGTGGTGGGCGGACTTTTGGTCTCTCAGCTCATCACTCTCTACATCACCCCCGTCTACTACACCTACCTGGATTCTTTCCAGAAATGGGTGTCGCGCTCCCGCGCGCATGAGACCCAGGCCAAGGAACTCCCTGCCATGGCCAGAATGTTCGTCGAGAACGGGCCCAACGGCGGGTAGCGGCCGAGACAACCCACGCACGCCGCCGGCGATTATTTCACAGCTTCGTAGGGGTACGGCTTGCCCTACTCCGGATCGTGTAAGATCGCTCCTGCCCAGGGGACGGCGAGCCGTGACAATCCTCGAAATGCCGCTTCGTTTCGCGCCGATGGCCGCTGTTTCGGCGCGAATTCGTAGGGGTAGGGCTTGCCCTACCCCGGATCGTGTGAGACCGCTCCGGCCAGGGGACGGCAAGCCGTGACAATCCCCGAAATGAGTTCGTTTTGAGGCCGCTATTTCAGTTATCCCCTGTGTTTGCAATAAATCTTTGAGTTCGTTCCCACGATTTTTGTATTTTGTTGTCCTTTGTAGAGCACTTCGGTTTGGCTCCGCGTCAAACCACTTATGGCAGGAGCCGGCTCTCCGAATGGGTACGATCCGAAGCGGGTTCATACAGTCGTTTAAAACACTTGTTTGAGGCTCTAAGTCGATCCGTTGTGGGTTCGTTTCAAAACTGACTTCCTTTGTTTTCAATAACTTCCTGGCTTTGTTCCCGCTGTTTTTGCGTTTTCTCGGGTTTTGCGGCGTGCCCCTCGCTGGCTCTTTGTCAAACCGTGCCGTATGCTTCCGGCGCGGTCCTCCCGCACGTACGGGTGCGTGCAAAGAAAGCTCGATTTGTGGGTTTGACTCGCGCATTGGACGCTCAAAGTGAGTTCGTTTTAGGTCGTTTCGACAATGCGTTCCTTTGTTTTCAACAACATATTGGCTTCGATCGTAATATTCTCTGTTGTTTTGCACTCCCCGTGCGGTGTGTGGCTAAGGTCCCTGGCTGAAAACCAGCCCCGAGACGTTGGGCAGCTTGGCCCAAGACGCGAGAGGGTCTGGAAAAACAACTCGCGCCAAGACGCTAAGGCGCAAAGAATCGCAAAGGGGAGGTGTTTGCCGTTCTTTGCGACCTTTGCGTACTTTGCGGCTTGGCGTGAAACAGGGTTGTCGGTCCATGGGATTCCGATGTGGCGCAGTCACCCCCCAGCCCCTTCGAAGGGTATCATAGCCCAGTTATCTTGTCAAGTGAAACACGCCAAAGCGTGCGATTTTTGCAGCAGAACGCGTTCTAAGGAGTCTGAGATGTTCTGAACGTACACATTCAGCCCTGCCGCCGTTGGCTCAGACGAATGTACTTGTCCCGGCAGACCGAAACTTGTAGACTTGGAGTCGGTGGGAGGTCTTGCTGTGGCAGTCCTAATCGAAACGCCGTTCCCGTCCTTGCGTAAAGTTGCCAAGACGCTAGGGGTCTCGGCGGAGCGTGCGAAGGAAATCGAGCGCTTGGTAGAAAAGCGCTACAAGGCGCTCGGGGACGGTAGTGTTCCTAACCGGCGGTCCGGGAATAAGCGGGGGAGCGCTCGGTCGCGACGCGGCCGGCGCAGCTAAGACCTTGCCGCGCGCAAAAGAAAGCCTCTTTCTCAATATCCCCTACGACCCGTCTTTTAGCAAGCTATACCTCGCTTATATTGCGGGTGTTAGTTCCTTCGGCTTAATGCCGCGCGCCACGCTGGAAATCCCGGGCGGGGAGCGGCGGCTGGACCGGATCTTGCTCCTGATCCGGAGCTGCGCATATTCCCTGCACGACCTTTCGCGAGTGGAGCTTGACCCGCACCCACCCAGGACCCCGCGCTTCAACATGCCGTTCGAGCTCGGGCTGGCGGTCTCGTGGCAAAAGCTGAAGCGGCCGACCCACACGTGGTTCGTCTTCGAAGCGATGCCGCGGCGAGCTGAGAAATCCCTGAGCGACATCAGCGGCACCGATGTCTATATCCACAATGGCAACGCGCGCGGCGTCTTTACCCAACTGTGCAACGCCTTCGTCCGGCTCAAGTCTCAGCCCACTATCCAAGATATGGAAGAAATGTATGGGCGTCTCACGGATCTCTTGCCCGAGCTGCAAGCACGGGCCGGGGCAAGCTCACCCTTCGAGGCCCGGGTTTTTAAAGAATTGGTGTTCGCAGCCCGCGCGCTCACGCGGCGTCAAAAACCCTTGGAGGCTTCGCCCAACCTTCAGGGTTAGCGCGGAGGCACGGCGCTGGCGCGAAGCTCTGGAGTCCTGATGTATTAATGCGCGGCAACCCGCACAGCTTCGCTGTGCGCCAGCCACGTTACTCCCCTGTTGACAACCTGCCTTCCGAGGTCTACGCTCTCCGTAACCTGCAGGACCCCGGTAGTTCGCCCTGATCCGCACCGGCGCTGGAGGATGCTCCATGAGAAAACTCGCATTCCTGTGTTTGTTGCCACTTGTTGTGTGTCCGCTTGGGAACCCACTGGGCCAGCAATCTGGCGGGCCCAAGGTTTCAGTCCAAGGTGCGGAAAGACCTCAGCCTCCCCAGGCGCTGACGAATGAGTCGATCAAGGGCTTGGTGAAAATGGGGTTCAGCGATGAGACCATCATTGCGATGATTGAGCACGGCCCAGGAAATTACCATCTCACAGCGACAGATGTCGTAGCTCTCCGACAGGCAGGAGTGTCGGAGAAGGTTATCAGGGCAATGTTGGAGAAATCAGAGGTGGTGCAAGCTCCGGCGAACGTCGCCCCAGCGTCCCAAGGACCAGCAGGGGTAACGGAGGTGGCAGGCAGACCGTTGACCCCGAATGGGGACATGTCCGGCCGCCCATCGGTTGCCGGTCCAGAGCTAGGAGTTCCCAGTGAGCCGGGACTGTATGCACAGCTTTCGGACGGGACCTTGAGGCACATCGCCGGCCGTCCTACCAACTTCGTTCGGACCGGGAGCCTACTGGCTTCGACGGCGACGGCTGGCATTCACGCGCAGCGGATGAACACCCAAATCGCCGGTGAACACGCTTACGTCACGGTCAGGCAAAATCCCACCTTCTACTATCGGGTGGCGCAAGGTGCACCGGACCAAGTTGTTCCTGGCACATTGAACCTCATACTGACGAGGATGACCGTCAAACCCGGTCGCCGCCAGTTCGAGCTTGAGGCGAGCGGGCTCATGCGCCGCAGCCAGGGTATATCTGTTCGCCACCAAGACAACTTCGACGCGGAGGAGATTGAAGCGGGGCTCTACAGGTTGCAACCGGACGCCCTCCAACCAGGGCAGTACGCGTTTTTCCTGTACGTCAATGCGCCCGTGCGTCCCTCCAAGGCAGCGGCATTGACCGGCTTCGTTTATGATTTTCAGGTCGAGTAGCACGGGCCGGGGGCGGCGCGCAGCGAAGCCCTGCGACCGTGGTGTATCAAAGTTCAGCAAAACGGATAGCTTCGCTGTGCGCCAGCCACGAATAGACTTCTCCCAGGGGGCCGAAACTTATAAACTCGGGGCAGGTGGGAGGTCACGCTGTGGCAGTCCTAATCGAAACGCGGTTCCCGTCCATGCGCAAGGTCGCCAAGACGCTCGGGGTCTCGGCGGAGCGTGCGAAGGAAATCGAGCGCTTGGTAGAAAAGCGCTACAAGGCGGGTCCGGGGGATCGGGTTCTTAACCGGCGGTCCGACAATAAGCGGGAGAGTGCGCGGCCGCGAAACGGCCTGCACCATTAACGACTTGCCGCGTGCAAAAGAAAGCCTCTTTCTCAACATCCCCTACGACTCGTCTTTTGCCAAGTTGTTCCTCTCTTATATTGCGGGCATCAGCTCCTTCGGCTCAATGCCTCGCGCCTCGCTGGAAATCCCAGGCGGGGAGAGGCGACTGGACCGCATCCTGTCCCTGATCCGGAGCTGCGCGTATTCCCTGCACGATCTTTCCCGCTACGACAAGCTGGAAGACGCGTTGCTGAAAACGTTCGCAACAACCGACCCCAGGCCCTGAACCACAGTGATGGAAACCAACGCAATAAACAACAGCAGCATGCCGTATTCCGTCAAATCCTGGCCTTCCTCTTCCTTCCACAGTCGGCGTAGCATGATTCTCATAGCTTCTCCTCCTCAAACAATGATTGTGCAAAGTCACTAACCTATATGGCGAACTTAGCTGCACAGCCTTGCTTCGACAAGTGCCCTTCCGTACCGGTACTGAGCCTGCGTTGGGGGGTACTTTCGGTTTAGGAGAAAAAGGGTTCCTGGAACATGTGAAAAAATTGAATTTGGACCCCTTATCAGCCGTGTAACTTATTGAAAATACGTAATACTGAAATCGGTAAAACCAATTTTTTCACATGTTCCTGACACCCTTTCCTCCTGACACCCTTTCCTCCCCGAATTGCAGGATCAGACCGGGGCAAGCTCACCTTTCGAAGCGCGGGTTTTTAAAGAACTGGTGATCGCAGCCCGCGCGCTCACGCGGCGTCAAAAACCCTTGGAGGCTTCGCCCAACCTTCAGGGTTAGCGCGGAGGCACGGCGCTGGCGCGAAGCTCTGGGGTCCTGATGTATTAATGCGCAGCAACCCGCACAGCTTTACTGTGCGCGAGCCACGTCCTTTTCTTTCGGGGGCCCGTGGGGACAGGCACCTCGTTGTCCAGTTTCTCCGGCAGAAAGCGAAGATCATGGTTGCGGGTCATTCTTAGCGCCCTTCAACCCCAAAATAAGACTTGACGAAATATGGTAAATTTACCATATTCATGAGATGATTTTGGCATTCCACAAGAGCAGCGGGAACGTGTTTGAAGATATCGGCTTTACGCCCGCCGAGGCGGCGGAACTGACTGCGAAGAGCATGCTCATCACCGCTATTGTAGAGACTATCGAGAAGCGCAAACTCACCCAGAAGGAGGCCGCGCGACGTTGCGGCACCGACCAGCCTACGCTTTCCAAAGTCCTTCGTGGCCGCGTGGAAAGCGTGACTATTGATCGGCTCACCGCCTGGCTTACGGCGCTTGGTCGCACTGTCGAAATCCATGTTCGCCCCTACGACGCCAAAGCAAAAACCGGACACCTCGTCGCCGCGCCTTAGCGGAAGCGCGGGCGGAACGAAAGGCGGGCCGCGCGAGGGCTGGGAGGAAGCTTTCCGCGCCGCCGGCTCTTCCGCTCACGATGAACTGTTCCTCGACGCCCCCGCCAATCAATTCGATCGGGAGGAGTGGTGGTGGCTTTTGACCTCTGCATCCAATAAGTTGGGGGCATAAAGAAGCAGTGTAATAACCCCCAAAGCTCGGCATAGACGATTCGACCCCTATCCTTCGCATACCTATAACCAATTTAGAATTAATAAGTTACGCTACCGATTCGGCGAATCTTAAAAACTTGGCCCGCCTCTTGCTCCATCCCATGTTCGTGGTGGAAGCGGTTCGGTGTCATGGAAGCGGTCAGATAGCCGTTTGACCGAAGGACGAAATTTAGCGGCGATGGACACGATTGAGGCACAGGCCATGAAAAAGGTACTCATTCTTGGTGCAGCAGGCAGGGACTTCCACAATTTCAACGTCGTGTTCCGAGACGACCCCGCCTACCGGGTCGTGGCGTTCACGGCCACGCAAATCCCCAACATCGAGAACCGGGCTTATCCCGCGGAACTGGCGGGAAAGCTCTATCCTGACGGGATTCCGATCGTCCCGGAAGCCGAGCTCGAAAACACGATTCACCAATATGGTGTGGATGCGGTGGTTTTTTCTTACAGCGATGTTTCGCACCAAACGGTCATGCATCTGGCGTCGCGGGCCGTGGCAGCGGGGGCCGATTTCTGGCTGCTGGGGACGGAACGCACACAGTTGGCGGCGCAGGTGCCCGTGGTCTCCGTTTGCGCAGTCCGCACCGGCTGCGGCAAGAGTCCGGTGTCACGGCGCGTGGTGCAGGAATTGCGCGCACAGGGGTTACGCCCGGTGGTGATCCGCCATCCCATGCCTTACGGCGATCTGGCCGCGGAGCGCCTGGAGCGCTTTGCCACGCTGGAGGACATGGAAAGGTACGGCTGCACGATCGAGGAGATGGAGGAATACGAGCCTCACCTCCGGCAAAACGCGGTGGTGTATGCCGGCGTGGATTACGAGGCGATACTCCGCCAGGCGGAACGGGAAGCCGACGTGATCCTCTGGGACGGCGGCAACAACGACACTCCCTTTTATTGCTCTGATCTCGAGATCGTGGTTGTCGATCCGCACCGCGCCGGGCACGAACTGAGCTATTACCCCGGGGAAGTGAATTTCCGCCGCGCGGAAGTGCTGGTGATCAACAAAGTCGATACGGCGAGCCCGGAAGCCATTGAAGCGGTGCGGTCGAACATACGGAAGATCAACCCGGGCGCCGTGGTGATCGAAACGGAGTGCCGGGTGACGGTGGCGGAACCGGAAAAGATCAAAGGACGGCGCGTGCTGGTGGTGGAGGATGGGCCGACGCTGACCCACGGGGAGATGGAGTTCGGTGCGGGAGTGGTGGCCGCGCAAAAGTACGGCGCCGCCGCGCAAGTTGACCCCAAGCCGTATGCGGTCGGATCGATCCGTTCTACTTTCGAACGCTTCCCGCATCTGAAGTGCCTGCTGCCGGCGATGGGCTACAGCGAAACGCAGCGCCATGAACTGGAAGAAACCATCAACCGTACGCCCTGCGATCTGGTTCTGGTGGCGACTCCGGTGGATCTTACCCGGCTCTTACATTTGAACAAACGGAGCCTGCGAATCGGATACGAGGTTGTGGAACGAAGCAAGCCCGGCTTCGCCGAGATTATTGCGGAATTTGCGGCGCACGCGGCGTTTGCCAGGATAGCGAAGTCGGCGTGAAGGGATCACGCGCCGCAGCAGCGGGGACCAGGTCCGGCAAACGAAACGTTTGTCATCCTGAGCGAAGCGAAGGATCTCCGCAGTTTGTCGCCGAAGGTTGAAACAAGAACAACTGCAGAGATCCTTCGCTTCGCTCAGGATGACAAGCTGCTGGTCAGGATGACAGGCTGCTGGATTCTTCGGTGTTCTGGAAAGAAGAAGAAAGGATTTTCACCATGCGCAGACTCAAGGTTGTTACACGGGCTGATAAGGAGATTCCATTGCCTGCGCGGCCTTCCGGACTGGCCCATCGGCACGTGGTCTCGTTGCACGATCTGGCTCCTGGGGAGACTGAATACCTGCTCAAGTTGGGCCAGGTGGTGAAGGCCCAACCGGGGCGTTTCAAGCATGCGCTCGAGGGCAAGACCCTGGCGATGCTTTTTGAGAAGCCCAGCCTGCGGACGCGTGTGACCTTCGAGGTCGGCATGGAGCAACTGGGCGGGAAGGCGCTTTACCTCGGTCCGCAGGAAGTGGGGCTGGGGAAGCGCGAGTCGGTGAAAGACGTGGCGCAGAATCTCTCGCGCTGGGTGGATACGGTGGCGATCCGCGCCTTGGCCCATCAAACCGTGATGGAGTTTGCCGCCAACGCTTCGATCCCGGTCATCAATGCTCTCTCGAACTTCGAGCATCCTTGCCAGGCGCTGGCCGACTACTTTACGCTGCTCGAACACAAAGGCCCCTTGGAGGGGAAAACCCTCGCCTGGGTGGGCGACGGCAACAATGTGGCTCATTCCCTCATCTATGGCGCCGCAAGGCTGGGAGTGCGCATGCGCATCGCCACGCCGGCGGGCTACGAACCGGATCGCTCCGTCGTGGCCGACGCCAAACGCGAAGGCGGGGACATCACGCTCACTCACGATGCCCTGGAAGCTGTGGCGGGCGCGGACGCGGTCTACACCGATGTTTGGATCAGCATGGGCCAGGAGGACGAAGCTGACACGCGTCTGCGCGTCTTTCGCCCTTACCAGGTAAACTCCGAACTGCTGCGCAACGCGGGGCCTCAGGTGCTTTTCATGCACTGCCTGCCGGCGCGCCGCGGCCAGGAAGTGACGGACGAAGTCATGGATTCACCTCGTTCCATTGTCTATGACCAGGCCGAGAACCGCTTGCACATTCAGAAGGCAATGCTGGCGGCACTGCTCTGTTGAGAGACGGCTATGCCCACGGCGGTCGTCGCCATTGGCGGCAACTCCCTGATCAGACCCGGCGAGAGGAGCACCGAACAACGGTCGAACCTCCAGACCACCTGTGAGGGCATCGCCGCGGTGCTCTCCGCCGGTTACCGCGCGGTGGTCACCCACGGCAACGGGCCGCAGGTGGGCGACGCCATGCTGCGTTCGGAACTCGCCGCCGGCCAGGTGGAACCGCTGCCTATGGATGCTTGCGTGGCGGAGACCCAGGGGAGCATCGGATACCTGCTGCAGCAGATGCTGCAGGAAACCCTGTCGCGCCGCGGCCTGCGGCGGCCCGTGGTGACAATGGTCACTGAGGTGTTGGTCTCACCGCGCGATCCCGCCTTCCGCAAACCCTCGAAGCCCGTCGGCCCGTTCTACAACCCGGAAGAAGCCGAGCGCCGCCACCGCACGCTGGGCTGGCAAATGGTGCAGGATGCGTGCCGCGGATATCGGCGCGTGGTGCCCTCTCCCGAGCCGAAAGAGATCATGGAACTGCCCGCCATTCAAGCAGCCCTCCAAAGCGACGCGCTGGTGATTGCCTGCGGCGGAGGAGGAATCCCGGTCGTGTTCCGGCGCGAGCGACTGGTGGGAATCGACGCCGTGATCGACAAAGACCGCGCCTCGGCCTTGCTGGCGTGGGAACTGGAAGCGGAGTTGTTTCTGATTTCCACCGGCGTCGCGCAGGTGGCCCTGAACTACGGCACAGTCAACCAGCAACAACTCGAACGGCTGAGCGCCGGGGAGGCTCGCGGCTACCTCAGCGCCGGCCAGTTCCCTCCCGGCAGCATGGGACCGAAAATCGAGGCCGCGCTGGCCTACCTCGAGCGGGGAGGCAAGCTGGTCATCATCACTTCTCCCGAGAACATTCCCGAAGCGTTGCAGGGCATGGCGGGCACGCGAATCACGGCATAAGCTGTCAGCCGTCAGCTATCAGCTTTCAGCAAACTATCTTCGGGCAGCGGCGTGCTGCGGGCGTCCCGCCCGCTGTCTCGCGGGCATTCCTTCGCTGCGCTCAGGACAGGCTCTGCCCGCGCCCTCATGTGGGGGCGAGACGCCCCCACGACAGCGGGCGAGACGCCCGCGCCACGTCTTCAGAGCGGTTACGCAGAGTTCCCTGCCCCCACACGTCAGTGGTAGGATTTGTGCTGGGCATGAATCCTCCCGCCGAAAAATCCGACCGGCGACTGATGCGCCAGATGTTCGGAGCCATCGCTCCCCGGTACAACTTTGTCACCAGCGTCTTCTCTTACGGCATGGATCGTCGATGGAAGCAGACTGCCGTCGGCAAGGCCGCTTTGCCGGGTGGCGCGTTGGTCTTGGACCTGGCTTGCGGCACCGGCGACTTTTCTCAACTCGTTCTTCAATCGCTACCGGCCGCAACGGCCGTCGCCGCCGATATCACCCGAGCGATGCTGGAGACGGCGCGAGGGCGGAGCGGTTGTAAGACGATCTGCGCCGATGCGATGGCCCTTCCCTTCCCCGACGACCGCTTCGATTGCGTTTTTGTTGGCTACGGCCTGCGCAACTTCCCCGACTTGAATACCGCGATTCAAGAGATTCGCCGGGTCACCCGGCGGGGCGGCATGCTGGTGAGCCTGGATTTCTTTCTGCCCGCCAATCGCCTTTGGCGCGCGCTCTATCTCGACTATCTCTACGCCCAGGGCGCGTTCTGGGGCTTGCTGCTGCACGGCCGCCCTCGCTTGTACACTTATATTCCGCATTCCCTGCGAGGTTTCATTACGATCGAGGATTTCTCTCTTTTGCTGAAGCGCATGGGGTATGCGCGTGTCGAGGCACACTCTTATGTTCTTGGCGGCATAGGCCTGCACTGGGCTGTCAAGGCGTAGCGGATAGAAAGCCGTAGGGGTAGGGCTTGCCCTACCCCGGTCACCACGAAGGGGACGGCAAGCCGTCCCCCTACACTCTTCGAAACTGAGTTGCCGTGGCGGCCACGCGTGGAATACACTGCGTAGCGCGGGCGAGACGCCCGCGCTACATTCACCGCGAGTCCAGAATATGCGAATTAAATCCCTCACCCTACTCTTTCTCCTCGCCCTGCCGCTGCCTTTGGTGCGCGCACAGGGAACGGTGCCCACGTTTCAGCGCACGGTCGGCACAGGCGCCTACACTTTGGTTGGACGCGACCCGTCGCAAGGCGGCGTCACCAACATTCCCACCGTGCTCGTTCCTATCGCGCTCTCCTTCGAGACTAAGATGGCCGGCGGCAAGCCTTTCGTCATGGACGCAGCCCAAGACGTGCCGGGCCTGGTTGGCTCGCCCATCTTCTCCAAGTTTGACTTTCCCACCGGCGGCAGTACGCAATATGCGGACGCGCTGCTGCGCTCCACCTTCCCCTCGGCAAGCGGGTGGCACACTCTGCTGGCCAAGCCGGAGGTGAATCCGGTGAAGATCGCCGTTCCCGCCGGTTACGGCTATCTGCTCACCTCGAAGCGGACCGGCGCGTCGTTTGGCGTTGTGGATCTCGAGTTCGTCGAGAAAGAGCTGTTCAAGCAGATTCCCAAACAAGAAGGCAAGCTGGTGATCGCCGTGACGCATAACACCACGTTCTATGCGGATGCAGATGCAACGGTCTGCTGCACTTGGGGCACGCACGGGATCGACTCGGCCAGTCAAAACTCCTTCGTACTGGGCTCGTATCTCGGTTCCGCGCCGAGTGTCGTCGAAGACCAGGACGTGCAGCCGCTGTCGCAACAACTCGGTGAGTTCGTGAGCGACCCGCTGTTCGACTCGTTGCTCGGCCTCCACAACCGCAAAGGTCCAGGAAACAACTTCCCTCGCTGGCTGCGTCCCGCTTCGATGCATCCTGGCGATGAGGGACCTTGTGGCGGCTCCGGCGTTGCCTCCGCGTACTTCCTGCTCGAACCCACGGATACTAACCCCAAGAACAATTTCCCCGCCTCGAAAGCCTTCGTCGCCAGGGCACGTAAGGCGGTTTATCACCTTCAGAACGTTGCCCTGCTTCCCTGGTACGCCGGCGCCGCGGAAGGACTCGGCAAAACCTACAGCTTTCCCGATGCGCAAGCGCTGGCTGAACCCGCCAAACCGTGCCCGGCACGCGGCCGATGGCGCGGCGCACCTTCGCAGCCCACCGCGACGCCCGTCCCATTGAGCAGCTCGCCGAACGGACATTGGCTCATTGGATACTGGGCCGGCTATGGCGGTCCCGGATCCGGTTTAGCGCTCCGCGCGATCTCGCCGCAGTGGGACGTCATCATTGTGGCTTTTGCCACGCCGGAAAAGAATGCGCCGGAAGGGACCCTGACGTTCCACACGCCCGGCGGGTACCAAACCGAGCAGTTCAAAGCCGACATCGCCTACCTGAAGAGCCAGGGGAAGAAAGTGATGATCTCGCTGGGGGGAGGCGGCGTGTACGTCTCGCTCGACGGCCCGCAGAGCGTTTCGAATTTCGTTTCCTCGGTCACGGGCATCGTCGCTGATTACGGCTTCGACGGCATCGATATTGACCTCGAGAGTCCGTCTCTCAACCTCGCCCCCGGAGATACGAGCTTCAAGAATCCCACCACGCCATCCGTCGTGAATCTCATCGCCGGCCTGCGCCAGTTGCGCGAGCATTTCGGGCCTGGCTTCATGATCAGCCTGGTGCCGGAAGGGACTCAAATTCCCTCCGGCTATCCGAGCTACGGAGGCCAGTTCGGCTCTTATCTGCCCATCACCTATGCTATCCGCGATATTCTCTCTTTCATTGATGTGCAGGATTACAACACACCGCCTCTGGAAGGCCTGGATGGTGAAATCTATCAGCCCGGCACAGTGAATTATCATGCCGCCATGACCGAACTTCTGCTGCAAGGGTTCAACGTTGGGGGCGAAGAGTTCTTTCCACCTCTGCCCGCGAGCAAGCTTGCCGTCGGTTTCCTCACCGGAGACGCGACGCCAACCGAAGTTACCGAGGCGATGCACTTCCTCATCACCGGCAGGGCTCCCGCAGGTACCCAGTACAAGTTGCACGCACCCGGCGGGTACCCCAGCTTGATCGGCGCCATGTTCTGGACGATTAACGACGATCGCCGCGGCAATTACAATTTCTCCAATGCGGTCGGCCCTGAACTCCACTCCTATCGATGAATCGGAAATGACTCTCTGTCGCTTGTAAGGCTCATCGCAAAGGCGTATAAAGAGCCGTACGTTACGGAGCGCGTGCCATGCCTCGCTATCGCTTCTGCCTTGTGCCGAGCGTACCAAAACCTGGCATGTCCGCCCGTGGACGACAACCCTATGTTGAGTGGCCTCAACAAATGCAGTAGGATAATTGAGGAACGCGCAGGGCTCTTTAAGTGCATTAGCCTGAAGGTGGTTTATGGGACAGACGAGCGTTGAGAAGATCGTCGCCGAGATTCAGGACCTCTCTCCCCAGGAGCGGTTGAAGCTGATCCGCATCGTTGTTGACACCCTGATCACTACGGGTCGCCCAGCCGAATCGCGGCCACTTACCTACGGCGAATTCCGAGACGGGAAAATGTCGACGGAGGAGGATTTCACGATCGCAGAATGGCGGCCACAGGACCGGGAGATGAATGGCCCATAGATACGTTCTCGATACCCACGCAGTAGTGTGGCACCTGGAGGGTAACCCACGCCTTGGGGCGAACGCTAAACGAGTCATCGACGACCCGCTCAGTAGCCTCGTCTTGCCTATCATTGCTCTCGCCGAAGCAGCCTACATTGTTGAGCACGGACGCACGTCTATCCCCGAAGTACCCGATCTGCTCAGATCAGTTCTTTCTGACCCTCGCATTTCGATCTTCCCCTTGACCTGGGAGGTTTTTCAGGAGAGTTTCAAGGCCACAGTGTTGCCTGAGATGCATGACCGGTTGATTGTCGGCTGTGCGCTCCACATTCAGTCCCTTGGAGACAGCATTACGCTGTTAACCAAGGATGCCAGTATCGTTGAGGCCCAACTTGTAACTACCCTCTGGTGACCGCCCCAAGCTGGCAGATCATTCGGCGGGTCCAGACCAGCCCCGACGATCAGCGGCCAGCTCATCGCCAGTTCGAATCATCGAAGCGGCTGAGGTCGGCGTTGTCGTCGAGGACGCCCAACGTAACGATGGCGAAGGTGAAAACGGTGGTTCCCTCATGGAGGTGTCCGCCGAAAGCCTTCTGGTCGTTCGTCATGGTGATATGTGCGTGGATTCGGCCGCCCAGCACGTACCCATTGACGGCGATCAGATCCATGGGGGCTGCACGCTCGGTATAGGTCAAGTTTGCCGGAAGGGTGGTGTTGCTCAGGGCATGAACGTGATATCGGGTGACCGATCCGACACCGCTCAGGATGACCGCGTTCTTGATCTTTTCGTTTTTCACCGCCTGCTGCAAGCCGTCCAACAGATCGGTGTTGTATTTCATGCGCACCAGTACGACGCGCTTGATTTCGCTGGTCACGGTCACGACGTCCGGGGGCGACTGAGCCGCTGCAAATGCCGGCAGCCCCGCCAGCACCAAGATCGAACCCGCCAGATAGAGAGCCCTTTTCATGGTCCACCTCCAAAAGCAAGATTAGGTGAGGCAGGTTGCGAGCGCAAGAGCTGAACAGGTCCGACAGGTCGGTAAGTGCTGGCCTGAAGGCCAGCGCTACCAGCTATAGTGACGCTTGGCCAAGCCCCGGTCTGGCGGAACTTAACGGTACAAGGGCGCGTATAATCAGGTGCTAACCAGGAGACACGAATGCAGCTCATTATCGAGGGCGTAGGCAAACTCTACCGCGGCAAGGTTTGGGGGCTGCGTGGATTCAGTCTGGGACTCGAGCGCGGGGTTTTGGGGCTGCTGGGGCCGAACGGAGCGGGCAAATCCACTCTCATGCGCATCCTCGCGACGGTCACGCGAGCTACGGAGGGCCGAGTGATCTGGGACGGCGCCGATATCGCGAAGTCCCCGGACAAGGTGCGGTCCGTGCTGGGCTATTTGCCTCAGGACTTCGGCGTGTACCCGAACCTGAATGCGGTGGAGTTTCTTGAATACCTGGCGGCGGTGAAACGCATCGATGCCTCCGCCGCCCGGAAGCGAATCTCCGAATTGATCGAACTGGTTAATCTCGCGGATGCCGCGCGCCGTCCGCTGGGGGGATTTTCCGGAGGCATGCGGCAGCGGGTGGGAATTGCCCAGGCATTGCTGAACGACCCGCAGTTGCTGATCGTCGATGAGCCGACCGCCGGGCTTGACCCGGAAGAGCGCGTTCGGTTTCGCAACCTGCTCTCGGAGCTTTCCGGAGAGCGCATTGTGATTCTCTCGACCCACATCGTTTCCGATGTGGAAGCGGTGGCGACCGACATTGCGTTAATCGATCATGGCGGGCTCGTCGTGCATAGCGCCCCGGAAGCACTCCTGCAATCGGTCGATCGGCGCGTATGGGAGATTGTAATACCCAGTTCGGAGCTCAGCGAACTTCGTAAGAGCTACCTGGTTAGCAACACCGCACACCGCAGCGACGGAGTCCACGCCCGAGTCGTGGCGGACCACGCCCCGGCGGCGTCGGCGCGCCCTGTTGAGCCAACGCTCGAGGACGCCTATCTCAGCACTCTCGCGGCCCGCCGCAACCAAACAGCCTCCCTCGGCGGCGCGTCGTGAGCATTCACGCCATCTACCATATTGCTCGAGCTGATTTCCTCGAGCGGGTGCGGCGGTACAGCTTTCTCGTGACGCTGCTCTTCGCCGTCTACCTCGGCTATGCCGCGGCCACGGGAAAGATCGCCATGCGCCTCGGCGATTACCGCGGCGTCTACACCTCGGCTTGGATCGGCGCCAACATGGCCATGGTGGCCTCGTGCTTCATCTCGTTGGTCGGCTTCTACGTGGTAAAGAATGCGATTGACCGTGACCGCGCCACCCGTGTGGGAGAGATTCTGGCTGCCACGCCTCTTACACGCACCGTGTACCTGCTGGGTAAATGGCTCAGTAATTCCACGGTCCTCAGTGTGCAGGTGGGCGTGCTGGCCTTGGCTTCCGTGGTCATGCAATTCGTGGTGGCGGAAGACCCGCACGTTGACCTCTGGGCCCTGCTCTCACCCTTCCTGTTGCTGGCCCTTCCCACCATGGCGGTGATCGGAGCCCTCGCGGTTCTTTTCGAGGCGGCGCCGATTCTTCGGGGCGGCATCGGCAATGTCGCGTGGTTCTTCACTTGGAGCATCATGATCGCGTTGCCTGCCATCACGGGCCTGGAATGGCTCGACCTCACGGGCCTGTTTGCAGTGATGGCTAGCATCACGCGCGCGGCGAGAGCCGCTATCCCGGGTTATAACGGAGAATTTGCATTCCAGATCGAGGTCGGCCGCAAAGCGATTGTGGCCGGGGGCCTTCGCTGGCCTGGAATCCGGTGGGACCTTGCGCACGTGTTGTTGCGACTCGAGTGGATTGGAGTCGCCGTCGCATTCGTCCTGTTTGCGTCGCTGTTTTTCAACCGCTTCGATCCTGCGCGGAGCCGCGCTTCGGCTCGGGCCGGGCGTCGGGTTCGCCAAACAGCCGCACCACCCCTTACTCCCCTCCTCAGCGAGGAGGGGAGTACCGCTGCAACGACGGGATACTCTCGCAGTTCTGCGGTCACTCACTTGACCCCGCTAACCAGCGCCCAAAGCTGGGGTTTGCCTGAAATGTTCAGGGCGGAGTTAAGGCTGGCGTTGAAAGGGTACTCCTGGTGGTGGTATGCGGCGGCCGGCGGGCTTCTTGTGGCGCAGTGTGCCGCTCCCCTCGAGGTGTCGCGCGGCCCGCTGCTGACGGCGGCCTGGATCTGGCCCGTACTCCTGTGGTCGGCGATGGGAGCGCGCGAAGCTCGCCACGGCACTGAGCAGATCGTCTTCGCCTCCCCGGGAATCCTGCCCCGGCAACTCCCCGCTGAGTGGCTCGCCGGAGTCCTCATTGCGGTTGTCACGGGCGGGGGAGTGGCCGCCAGGCTGCTAGTGGCCGCCAACTATCCGGGCGTTTTGGGATGGTTGGCCGGCGCGCTTTTTATCCCCAGCCTGGCGCTGGCGCTTGGGGTATGGGCAAAATCCAGCCGCCCGTTCGAAGGACTTTTCACGGCCCTTTGGTATAGCGGACCGCTGAACCGGGTTCCGGGTCTGGACTTCACCGGAGGCGCCAACGGCCGACATACCGTCCAGTATGCATGCGTCTACGCTCTACTTGCCGCCGGCCTGCTCACTGCCGCATTTTGGCGCCGCGGGTGGCAATTACGGCATTCATAATCTCAAACAACTCTCCAGCCCGGTTAGCCGGTGTAGGGGCGGCCCTTGCGGCCGCCCGTGGGCAACCTCAAGGGTCGCCCCCACACGCAAGCTGGGTGCCGGTCAGGCGGCGGATATGCGGAACTGCCAGGGGGACAAACCAGAGCGAGATTCCTCGCTTGGCTCGGAATGACGGCATGGACTTGAACGGCGAGATTTTGTAGTATCGGAAGTGTGAAGAAAACCCAGACCGACAAGCACAACCCTACGCCCAAAAGGCAAGCCCCGCCGCAAGATGTGGATGAATACCTGGCCGGTCTCACGGAACACGCCCGTAACATGTTAAGCAAAATTCGCGACGCGATCCGGTCCGCCGCGCCGCCGGAGGCTACCGAGACGATCAGTTATAAGATGCCGGCCTTCAAGTACAGCGGAGTGCTGGTGTGGTACGCAGCATTTTCGAACCACTGCAGCCTATTTCCCACTGCAGCCGTTATGGACAAGTTCAAGGACGAACTCAGAAGCTTCTCCACGTCCAAAGGCACCATCCAATTCCCACTGGACAAACCTCTTCCCATTGCCCTGATCAAGAGGCTCGTAAAGGAACGTGTTCGCCAGATCGAAAGCAAGCAGCGGCGGTGATGGGCGGCTCAGCCCCGAAGGGGCTTGACTTGAGTAGCCGGGGGCAACGCCCCCGGAAACGCAGCCCCCTTACCCCCTTCCCCCTCTCCCCGCCTGCGGGGAGAGGGGTGCCGGAGGCAGGGTGTGGGGCGGGTCCGGGGGTTTCACCCCCGGCTACTCAATTTGCTCCCCTCCGGGGAGCACAGGCTTCCGACAAAGACGAAAATCCCGCTCGTGATCGGTTACCGAAGGTTTTCAAACTACTTCTAATCAACCAGCGACTCCAGCACCTCAGCCACCTGGGCGTGCAGGTCAGGCGGCGCCCCGTAAACCACTCGCGCCGTCTTTCCCGAACGGTCGAACAGAAACATGGTGGGCACCGAGGTGATATTGCCGAACGCCTCTGCGGTCGCTGCGTCGGTGATGGCGACGCGCAGACCAGGGCTCAGCGACGCGGCGACGGAGTGTATCTTGTCTTCGGGTGACTCGACAGCCAGCGCCAGAATGGCAAGCTTGTCGCCGTATTTGCTCTTCAGCTCGCCCAGCCAATCCAGCGTCGAGCGACAGGGTGGGCACCAGGTCGCCCAGAACTCCACCAGCACCGCGCGACCGGCCAGTTGTTCGGAGGTCAGCGCCTGCCCATTGAGGTCCATGAGCTCGAACTTGGGGAGAGTCAAAAGCTGGTTGAGCGCCGCGCTTGTGGCCTCGCTTTCACGAAGCGCGGAGTCCTTTTTGCCGGCCAGGATCAGGTCAATCATGTGGGTGAGATCAGCCTTGAACTTGGCCTGGTTATCGGCATTCTGCCAGGGGGCATAGCGGCCAAGCCCTATCTTCTCCCGGAAATACCCGAAGTCCCTGGGGCAGGCCACGAGGATGTCATCCACGAACACCGCCGGGTAACCCTTCACACCAAGACGGTCAGCGAGTTTGGACGTCCCAAAATTCTCGTTCACAAAAGTCACTTTGCCTGGGTACTTGGCTAAGACTTCTTGGACCAGCAAACTTGCTGGATCGCAGAGGCTTCAAGTGTAGGGCCAGCGAACCAGGGTAATCTCGATCGCTTTGCCGGCGGTTCTCTCCGGCGCGGCGAGCGCGTGGTCGGCGGCAAAGTACGCGGGCAACACTTGGTCCACGATCACCGAAGCGCTTTTCCAGTCGTCCGCGCTCGGTGCGGAACCGTCAGGACGTGCCAGGCTCGACTCGGCCCACTCCACGAAAAGCTGTGCGATGGACTCGTCGCGGCCGGAAGCGTTAAGGCGGCTGCGCGCCTGAGCGAGGGCGTCTTTGAGCGCCGGTTGCCGGGAAGTCTCGACCGGACCGGCTTCGAGCATGCCATAATCGTGCACTGCTTTCAGATACTGGCAAAGCGCCCCGGCGTATGACTTCGATGCGTCCAGATCCGCCGCCTGCTTGAGCCCGGAATTAATAAGCATGAACTGCACGTGGAGATCGATAGAACGAGGCGGCTGGAAGGCGGCATTCACCTTTTGCTGGAGGCCCGCGAGTTCCGGCAGCAGCGAACGCAGCGGGTACGCCGCGCCGTTGAGGGGAAGGTGCAGGGAAGCAACAAAGGCCGCGAACTCCGCCTGGCCCTGCGCTTCACCGATGTTGAAAAGGCCCTCCTTCGGTTCGGTCGAGACCGCGAAACCGCGGCCCCCCTCGAGCAGCGGCATGGTCATGGCCTCCGCTGTCTCGGATAACGCCTGGAGGGCAGCGGGCGAGTCGCTCCAATTCTTCGCTCGGGTCTGCTGGTCGAGCGCGGCAACACTCGCGCTGAGTTTCTCCCACTCCGCCTCGAAGGCGGGCACGCTGCTCTTCACCGCCTCGGCTTTGTCCATCACAAACCACACGCCGTGGATAAAGTCCGACACCTGACCGATTCCATAAAGGCTCAGGTAGAGCCTGCCGGCGGATTGATCCTTGAGCGCCGATTTGAGCATATCGCCGGCTTGCCGGTTCGCGTCGGGGTTGTCCGGAAAAGAAATGGGTTTCTTGGCCAGCAACTGTTGGAGCCGCTCCGCTTCGGCCTGAACCTGCGAGGCTGCATCTTGCCCCGCGACCGGCAAAGCTAGCATCACTCCAACCAAGGCAACTCCGCACCAAGCACCCCAAAATGCAAGTCGCCGGATACGCCGTTTCGCAGTGCTTGCAGTGACAGCACGCTCGCAATTATTCATCGACCTTCCCCCCTTCCTGCACACGCTTACGGGCGCGTGTTTACACCCGCACTCCCGCGCCTACACAGTAATGCGAAAACGCACCCAAGAAAAGGTAATGTCAAAATCGCTTTCCGGACAAATCGCTTTCCAGAGTTGGAGTTAGGAAGCGGCCAGTGATATACTTCCGCGCCAGCCATGACCTGCTCTGCCTGCGGAAGTGAAATCCCTGGCGCGGCGCGCTTTTGCCCTTTCTGCGGCAGAGAAGTGGTTCTCGGCTCCACGCCCACGCTGGCGACTGAAGCCACTCCCCGTACCCCCGGTTCGCCGGGGGCTTCTCCGCGCCAGCGGGACTCCTCTCCGAGTGGCAGGATTTCCTCTTCCTCCGGCTCCTTCGATGGCGCGCGATTCACTCCGGGCACCGTCCTTGAGGACCGCTACCGCATCGTGGCCATGGCCGGACGCGGCGCCATGGGCGAAGTCTATCGCGCCGAAGACCTCAAGCTCAGCCAGACGGTGGCGCTGAAATTCCTGCCGGAATCCATCGCCCAGGATGGCGCGGCCATGGCGCGCTTCCACCGCGAAGTCCGCATCGCCCGCCAAGTATCCCATCCCAACGTCTGCCGCGTCTTCGACATCGGCCAAACCGATGGCCTGCAATTCCTCACCATGGAATACGTGGATGGCGAAGACCTGTCCACCCTGCTTCGCCGGATCGGGCACTTGCCATCGGTCAAGGCCCTCGAGATTGCCCGCCAAATGTGCGCCGGGCTTGCCGCCGCCCACGACCATGGCGTCATTCACCGCGACTTGAAGCCCGCCAACGTCATGATCGACGGGCGCGGCAAGGTGCGCATCACCGATTTCGGCGTCGCCGGTGTGGCCGGCAACTTTGGCGCTGAAGAACGGTTAGCCGGAACGCCCGCTTACATGGCGCCGGAGCAACTGGCGGGCAGGGACGCGAGCATCCAGAGCGACATTTACGCGCTGGGCCTGGTGCTCTATGAAGTTTTCACCGGAAAGCGCGCCTTCGAGGCCATCACAGTCGCCGAGCTGCGCCGGGCGCATGAACAGCCGTCGCCGACGAATCCCTCGCTGCTGGTGAAGGACATCGACCCCATCGCCGAGCGTGTGATCCTGCGCTGCCTGGAAAAGGACCCGGCCAAGCGGCCGGCAACCGCGTTGCAAGTCGCGGCCGCCCTGCCGGGAGGCGACCCGCTGGCCGCGGCGCTTGCGGCGGGTGAAACACCGTCGCCCGAGATGGTCGCCGCTTCGGGAGAAACCGAAGGCCTGCGCCCCGTGGTGGCTTGGGGTTTGCTGGCAGGAGTTATTGTGTTAGTCGCCGCGGCGATTCTGTTGAGCTCACAAGTGATGCTCTACCGGCGCGTGCCGCTCGATACGCCCCCCGAAGCGCTTGCCCAACGCGCGCGGGATATTTTGCAAAGTGCCGGCTATTCCGAGCCGCCGGTGGACACGGCGATGGGGCTCTACAGGGGGAAAGAGTTTCTGCGCTATATCGCGGAACACGACACGTCGAAGACGCGTTGGAACCACCTCGAGACCGGGGCGGTGGTGTTTTGGTATCGCGGCAGCCCTCGGCCGCTCAGAGGTGGGAACCCCTTCTCGGATGCACCCCCAGGGGGAACAGTATGGACGGACGACCCGCCACTGGATGTGTCCGGGATGACGCTGCTCAGGCTCAATCCGCTCGGCCGCCTGACTCAGCTCATCGTGGTTCCTCCGCAGGTTGAGATGGCGACAGGCGCCGAGGTTTCACCTCATGGGGCACCTCACGGCGTGCCTGACTGGGCGCCGCTGTTCTCTGCCGCCGGGCTTGATCCGTCCAAATGGCCGCCGGCGCAGCCGATGTGGACGCCTCCTGTCTATAGCGACGCGCGCGCTGCGTGGACCGGGACGCTCGCCGAGCGCCCCGATATCCCGGTGCGGATCGAGGCTGCGGCATACCGGGGTAAGCCCGTTTACTTCGAGTTGATCGGCCCGTGGACCCGCCCCGAACGCGTGCAGCCGTATCAGCCGACTGCGGGCCTACGGGTATCTGCGGTGATTGGCCTCGTTCTGCTGCTTGCGATGCTGGTGGTCGGCGCCATGCTTGCCCGGCGGAACCTGCGCCTGGGCCGAGGCGATCGCCGCGGAGCTTTTCGTCTGGCAGCTTTTGTTTTTGCGGCTTGGACGGTGGGGTGGATTTTTGCCGGGCATCACGTCCCGACTATTGAGGAGTTCGGGCTCTTCGTCCTGGCTTTGGCCTGGGGGCTTTTCTTGTCCTGTTTCTTCTGGGTTCTCTACATTGCCATGGAACCCTATGTGCGCCGCCGCTGGCCCGCCACGCTGGTCTCCTGGAGCCGCTTGCTGGCGGGAGGCTTTCGGGATCCAATGGTCGGACGCGATCTGCTTGCCGGGTGTCTTTGGGGGGCGTTTGCGCAAGATCTTACGATGCTGTGCTGGTTTGTTCCCTCCTGGCTTGGCTATCCTCCGCTGCGACCACTTTCGGGCTCAGATTGGCTGTTTCCTGAGGGCGCGCGCGCGACCATCGCTTTCATATCGAACAACTTGATCTTCGGTACGCTTCTTTTCCCGCTCGCGGCTTTGTTTCTCCTGTTCCTTTTCCGGGCCTTGTTGCGCAAGGAGTGGGCGGCAAGCCTCGCGTGGGTTCTTTTCATCGCGGTCTTCTTCGCAGCGGGGAGCCAGTATTTTCTCCTTGCCCTGGCGCAGACTCTGATCTTCGGTGTTGTGACTGTGTTTCTGCTGAGACGCCTGGGCTTGCTGTGGTTGGTGGTTGCATCCTCGTTCGGCGGTCTCCTGTCGAACTTTCCCCTGACGACGCAAGGGTCCGCGTGGTATGCGGGCATCAGCCTGACCGGGATTCTGCTGATGGCGGCGATGGCGTTCTATGGCTTCTACACCTCGCTCGGGGGGCGACCGGTTTTCGGAGGCGGCGTGCTCGAAGAGTGAGTTGTTGCCGTTCATGCGCCCGCCCCGCCGCGCAGCAGCCACATTTGGGAAGCAGTGATTAACTACCGCGCCAGCCATTACATGCGTAGATGTCACCCGGGGGGCGCCGGGCGTTCAGGTGAGGGGGCAGGTTCTCATTTTCCGGCCACGGGCGCGGCGCCAAACGACATTTCGTCGTAGTCACTCCTCCTGGCGTGGTCTTGCCGGACAGGGCGAGGATGCTCGGGAAATTCCGCTCACTTTTCTTGCATTTTCCACTTGACAACCGCGTGAATCTGTGATAGCCTATCGTGGTGGTCTTGTTCTGGACACATTGTCGCAGACGAGCTCCGGGGCGCGCCGAGACGCAAGGGAAAGAGACAGGGTCCCGGCTATGGCGGAATGCAGGGAACTACAAAAAATGAAAAATAGTGGGAACGAAGCTAAGAAGTACTTGAAAACAAAGGACATCACTTTTTTGAGTGGTGCAAATTATGCGCGTTTTGCATGCAAATTCGCACAAATTAGGGCTTGAAAGGAGCAAAAACAGCACAATTTGCGCAAACGAACCGAAACTTCCGAGGCGAACGGCGAGGCACGCTGAGTGACAAGAAGTCGGCTACACAAGCATTGGGTTTGCGTGCCCTGCGCTTACCGGCGCCCGGAAACACCTGGGTAGGCCTCAGGCTTCAAGCACGGCCGGCAGAGCCATGAGTTATTCATATCGCAGCGCAATGATCGGATCGACCCTCGTGGCGCGACGAGCAGGCACGTAACTCGCCAGGACGGCAACCCCCGCCAAAAGCAGAGAGACGGCGGCGAAGGTCACGAAGTCGGTGGGGCGAACGCCAAACAGCATGGACGACATCAAGCGCGTCAAAACCAGGGCGGCGGCCAGTCCTGCACCGATCCCGATCAATGATAGTCGCAGTCCGTGTGCCACCACCATTCGCAGCACGTCCGCCCGTTCGGCGCCCAGCGCCATGCGGATGCCGATCTCATGCGTGCGCTGCGTGGCCGTGTACGAGATCACCCCGTAAATCCCGACCGAAGCCAGCACCAAAGCCAGGCCCGCAAAGACGCCGAGCAGCAGCATGGAGAAGCGGCGGCCCGCCACAGAGTCTGAGATGATCTTCTCCATCGTCTGAACGTCGAAGACGGATTGTTGGGCATCTCTTTCAGCGACGCGGTGGCGGACTGCGCTGACCAGACTCAGCGGGTCCGCCGTTGTGCGGACCATCATCGTCATGCCCATCGAAGCGATCGGTACGATCTGATCCGGCAATTGCAGAAACGGCAAGTAAACCTGGTACTGGATCTTGGAGGCAGCGTCGCTGTCAAGCCCGAAGTGCTTGACGTGGCCCACCACCCCCACGATCTGGAGCGGCGCGTCGAGACCTGGACCAAATCCCTCCGGCACAGCGATCCTGATGCTCTGGCCCACCGGATCCTGATGGGGAAAGAGGCCCTTGGCCATCATTTCATCGATGACGATGACTGGGGCGGACCCTTTGATGTCCGTATCGCTGATGAAGCGTCCGCGCAGCAAAGGTATATCCATGGCGCGACGATACCCCGGCGTCACATCGTAGTTCAGCGCCCACAGCATCTCGCTTTGTGAGTTCGGGCGAGGACGACCCGAGACCCAAAACGGCATCTCGGAGTCGCTGCCGGACATCGGAACATCGTCCACCATCCCTGCCGCCTCGACTCCGGGTAGCGCGCGAATGCTCTCGGTGAGTTCCCGATAAGCGTTCCGAATTCGGTCGGGCGCGGCGCGGTTGGCGGGGCTGAAGCCCACGGAGAAAGTGAGCATGTTCCGCGGAGTGAAGCCCGGGCTCACCCGGCTGAGGTGCCACATGGTTCTCAGCATAAGGCCGGCTCCGACCAGCAGGACCATCGACGCCCCCACCTCGGCTACCATCAGCGCGGAACGCAGCCGGTGTTGCCCGCCCGTGGAGCCGCGGCTTCCTTCTCGCAGCGTGGATTGCAAATCCAGCCGCGACATCTGAAGAGCCGGCGCCAGGGCGAAGATCACGCCCGTGGCCGCTGAAGCCGCCAGAGTGAACAACAGGACCCAGCCGTCCACACCGATGTCCTCCCTGCGGGGCAATCCGCCCGGAATGGCCGCCAAGACTGCCTTGGTCCCCCAGTGAGCGAGGAGTAATCCCAAGGCGCCGCCCGCCAGCGCCATCAGCACACCTTCGGTCAGAACCTGCCGCATCATGCGGCCCTGGCTCGCGCCCAAGGCAGCGCGGATGGCCATCTCCCTGCGGCGCGACGTGGAGCGGGCCAGGAGCAGATTGGCCACGTTGGCGCAGGCGATCAGAAGC
>Ga0209517_10001954_pt1 | contig 30134 bp, 21 predicted proteins | sample PeaSoiMetSII2010_FD_187695 | JGI IMG/M metagenome (GOLD analysis project Ga0209517, IMG submission 187695) | Peat soil microbial communities from Weissenstadt, Germany - SII-2010 (SPAdes) (version 2) | ecosystem: Environmental > Terrestrial > Soil > Wetlands > Peat | place: Germany...
AACGACCCCTCACCCGTCACGCTCCGGCTGATGAGAGCGCCAGAGCGTGACACCCTCTCCCCAAGGGAGAGGGCTGTTGGCGCGGGTTTGGCTGGCCGCGGAAGCGTGGGTGGCGACGACATTGCATCTTAGGTCGACGCTGGCGCGGGGCGAAGCCCTGCGTTGCGTGGAGCCGGAATGAACAGAAACCGCAGAGCTGCGCTCCGCGCCAGCCCCGTCCTTCGATGAAAAGGGTACCTGACACCCTTTCTCCTGACACCCTTTCTCCTGTTTAGTGGCCCTTTCACGCTCGAGCGGGCGGCCCATTGCATTTTGGGTGGTCAGGTGGTACGTTGCCGGACGGGCCGAATCTCATCGGGGAAATTCCGGCTGTAGAGCGTTGGACCAATGGACCCAGAAACGGACGTCAGCTTTGCCGTAGGTTTGGGCTGTGTTGCGCTGTTCGCGTGCTATTTGCCGGCGCGGCGGGCGACACGCACCGATCCAATTGTCGCACTTCGAAACGAGTAGCCGATAGGCTGCCATGTAGTTGGTCGGCAATTCCGTGCACCAAAGGAGGATTCGTGCATCGAAATCGATTTGAAACAGTGGTCGTCGTCTCAGTGCTGGTTTGCGCGGTATGCGTAATGACTGCGGCGCGGCCTCGCTCGCCGCAACCTTCATCGCCGTCTGCACAAGCTGAGCCCGGCAAACAATCCAACCAGGAAATCAACGATGGTTTCGTCCAGAAAATCTCTAAACAAATCGCCGGACGCGAGCAAGAGCCCGCAGTAAAGGTGTTCAAAAACATCCACATCATGACGAATACTCCGGCGGCAAGATTTCTTCTAATCATGAACCTCGGTTACAGCCGCGCTTTGGGAGTAACCTGCACGCACTGTCATGTCGAGGAGGATTTTTCAAGCGATGACAAGAGGCCAAAACGCGCCGCAAGAGAAATGGCCGCCATGCATCGTTCAATCAACGACCAACTCGCGAAGATGCAAAACCTGGAAGCGAATCCGCAGGGACATTTCATCAACTGTTCGACTTGTCATCGAGGGAGTGTGGATCCGCTCGCAACGGATCGGTGACCGATTGTGCAGACACGGAACGGTTTACATGACAGGACGGGGGGAGAAAGGGTGGGAGAAAGGGTGTCAGGTACTCTTTCCTCACGGTGTTGTCCTCAACTCTTCGCGGATCACACGCCGCAGCGTTTCCTCGATGGTAGGCTTGTGCGCACCGCCGATATAGGCGCGCAGCGCGTTGTTGATCAAGGTTTGATAGTTGCCGCCTCCGGCGCGCTCCACCGCGTCCCGGAAATATTCCAGAATATCGGCGTCCAAGCGGATCGTGATGCGTTCCTTGCCGGGTGGAACGGGGAGCACCGGTCCGCGCTTTCTTTTACGGAAGTCGTAGGTTTTCATCGTTGCCTTGCCTTCGTGCGGTCCCAGACGATCTGCATGCCTAGAGCATACACTTGTACGTACAGAGAGTCAAGAGCCAGAGTCCTAAATGTGTGTTGGCCCGGTGTCTCAAGTTCCAAACTGACCTCCACCTGCAACCCACAGCCCCGAAGGGGCGGCCTGGCAAAGCCCAGGCCAACAGCCCATAGGCGTTAACCTAAGGGTCGCAAGACGACCAGAGCCGCGGAGCGGCGGTAGAGAGTAGCCCACGGCGCGAGCCGTGGGACGCCGCACGGCGTTTATATCCGCAGCCCCGGAGGGGCGACAGAGACAGTGCCGGGGGCTCTGCCGCCCCTCCGGGGCTGGGGTAACGCAGGATTGCTCCTCGCTCCCACGGCTTAGAAGATGTGAAACAATTAGCCGTCTGTCATCCTGAGCGAAGCGAAGGATCGCCGCAGTTTTCTATGGCTCAACGACTTACGAACAACTGCAGAGATCCTTCGCTTCGCTCAGGATGACAAACGTCGATTTTTTCACACCTCCTTACGCCGTGGGCTACTCTCTACCGGCCCTCCGGGCCTGTACAAGCGCGGGCCGTTCAGGCCCCCGCCCGCTTCTCACGGCACGCTGCCCACCGCCAGCAGTGAAGCGTGCCCCAGGAAATAGAACCTCCAACTCGACTACGGCCGATCGCCGGGCTCCTTGAACTACTAAGGGTTAGTTTGTTGGCGGCGCGCGTAGAAAAGCAGATCCTTCGCTTCGCTCAGGATGACACGTCATTTTGAGCGAAGCGAAGAATCCGCATTTGGTTTTGCGCCCCTGCGATTCAGAGGGGCGCATCCATCACGACAAAACGCGTCGTGACGTATGCGCCACCCCCGGGGCGGGCGGTACTTTAGTGTCTTGCAATTCGTTGCGCACAAGCGTATCAAGGAAACATGCTGACCGAAGGAGCTAAGACTCCGCCGGGCACGCAGAGGTTAGTCGATAAATCACACCGCTCTTGCGGTGCGCACCGTTGGCAACGCCCCGCGGACGCTGCCACGGCACTAACGACGAATACCTGAGACGGGGAGCCGAAAGCGGTTCCCCGTTCTCGTTTCTGGGCGCAGGGATTCCAGACCGCGCGCACGCACTTCGCGACGATCGTATCTGAACTTCTTTCCTCCACCGGGCCTGCAACGGAACCTCCTCCGGCACGTGAGCGTATGACACTAAGGTAGATGGTATCTGCCCGGGGAAATCCCTGCTGTTTCGACAGGAGAATCATCGATGGCCACCTTAGTTCACAACCTTAAGTTTGCCGCGCGCCAGTTGCGACGCAATCCCGGTTTCACCGCGACGGTGATCCTTACGCTGGCGCTTTCGATCGGCGCCAACACCGCGATTTTTTCCATGGTGAATGCGCTCATGCTGAAGAGCCTGCCCTATTCGCATCCCGAACGGATGGGTACGATTTACACACGGGTCACCGGCCTCAGGGCCTCCGATGAGCGGCACGGTCTAAATGGCGAGCAATGGGAGCTGCTTCGTGACAATGTCCCCTCCCTGATCTCGGCCCTTTCAAGTCGCGTAACCTCGGGCGTGAATCTCAAGGCGGGTTCGCACGTGGCGTACGTGCAGGGGGGGCGCGTCTCGGCCCACTACCTTGACGTGCTGGCGGTTCAGCCAATCATGGGGCGCAATTTCTCCGAGGACGAGGACCGTCCGCACGGTCCCAAAGCCGTCATCCTGAGTTACCGTTTGTGGCAAACCGCCTTCGGCTCGAATCCCAATATCCTGGGGCAATCGGTTCAGTTGAGAGGCGAGACGTACCCGATCATCGGGGTGCTACCGGAAGGCGTATCCACTCCGTTGAACGCCGACCTCTATACGGCCCTTCAGCCGAGCCGGGAAGGCGAAGGAAGCGGAACGAATTTTGGTTGCATCACGCGGCTCCGCGACGGCGCGACCTGGCAGCGGGCGAATGCCGAGATCAACCGCGCCTGGTCACTCCGCGCCAATCGCTATGAATTAACGGAAAACCCCGGCGCGCAGGTGACGTACTATTCCGTGCCGCTCCAGAAGGGCGAAACCGCCACGCTCGGTCCGCCGGTGCTGGCGCTGATGCTGGCCGCCGGCTTCATCCTGCTCATCGCTTGCGCCAATCTCGCCGGGTTGACGCTTGTGCGGGTGCTGCGTCGAACCCCGGAAGTAGCCACGCGGCTGGCGCTGGGAGCCTCCGGCTGGCAAATCCAGAAGCAGTTCTGGATCGAAAACCTGCTGCTGGCGCTGGTGGGCGGAGCGGTGGGCATGGGTGTGGGCTTTCTCGCCCTGCGCAGCCTCCTGCTGCTGTTGCCTGAACACTTTCTCCCCGTCGCTCGCGTCCCACTCGACGGCCGGGTGATGGCTTTCACATTGGTTCTCTCGCTCGTGACCAGTATTCTGTTCGGCATGCTCCCGGCATTCGCCACGCAGAAAATGGACCTGCGCTCGTCGATGGCCGGGCGCGCCGTGGCTGGAGTCGGCGGCGTGGGGCTGCGTCAAGGGCTGATTGCGGGTGAGGTCGCCCTTACCGTCGTGCTGCTGGCTGCTTCCGGCCTGCTCATCCGCACCCTGGTCCATTTGGAGACGCTGCCGCCAGGATTCAATCCCAACGGGGTCATGACCGCCAAGGCGTCGCTTGACGACGTCCGCTTCCACGATCCCGCGGCCTTCAGAAAGTTACTGGACGATAGCACGGCCGCCATGCGGCAAATTCCCGGTGTGCAACATGCCGCGGTCGGCTTGACTCTGCCCTATGAGCGGACCATGGTTAACGGAGCGCTGACCATCAGCGACGGCAAAGAAGCAGGGCAACAAATCGAAACGGATGAGCTGTACATCACGCCCGGGTATTTCGAGGCATTGCAGATCCCTGTCCTGATAGGGCGCTCCTTCACCGAACAAGACGGCCCGGATGCGCAACACGTGGCTATCGTCAACCGGACCTTCGCGCGCAAATTTTTCCACGGGGCAAATCCGGTCGGCCGTCTCGTGAATAAGAACACGATGATAGTCGGGGTTGTTGAAGATGTGCCCATCGTGCCGGGAGTGGATCCTGTGGCGCCTCTTACCGGCGAACAAACGATGTATATTCCTGCCGCGCAAGTGGATGCCCGGTTGCTTTCGATAATCCACGTCTTTGTCCAGCCAAGTTGGATTGTGCGTACAGGCGGCCGGGTGGAGGGATTGACCGCCGAGATGCAACGGGCGCTCGCGAGTGCCGATCCCAGCGTGCCCTTCTCGGGCTTCTACGGTATGCACGACCTGCTGGCGAAGACGCTCGCCACACAGCGTGTCGAAGTGGCGCTCCTGGGCGCGATGGCGGCCCTGGCTCTGCTGCTGAGCGCGGTCGGCATTTTCGCGCTGGTTGCTAACCTGGTGGCCCAAAGGACGCGCGAGATCGGCATCCGCATGGCGCTGGGCTCGCCCGTCGGCAGGGCTATGGTCGAGATCGGCCGCTCCGGCGTGGGCGCCGCGGTCCTGGGCCTTTTTCTGGGAGGGGTCCTCTGTGCGGGAGCGCTGCGAGTGATGCGCAGCGTGCTCTACGGCGTAGGCGTGTACGACCTGCCCACGTTCCTCACAGTCGTCTTGGTGATCGCATCGGTGACCCTCATTTCTGCCACTGTGCCGACTTTGCGAATTGCCAGAATCGATCCTGCAAAGACGTTGCGAGATGGCTAGGACGGCGACGGAAAATGCGCTCGCTTGGGATTCATAAACCGACGAGGAGGCACCTGAACTGCCCTGCCAGTTTGCTTCAAACCGGAAACCGTCCTCAGAGGAGGCATCTTCAGGGTGCCCTTCTCTTTCCGGGAAGCATTACAAACGATGCCCGATGCGCCTCGCGATAGACGTTCCAGGTGGGTGTTCCTTCGGCTGGAAAGCGTTGAAACAGGCTCGCATCTGCTCCTGCCAGTGCCAAGCGGATTCTGTGCCCCTTTTGCAACAAGACCGAGGTGGGAAAGAAAGAGAACCGGATCGTCGCCGGCTCGCCCGGCGTCAACGGCTCGGCATCAGCGCGTAAGAAGCTGTGCGCCGGCCCCAGCGGCTCGTAGGGTAGGCTCTTAGGGTCCACTTCCTTGCGGTGGATGAGCCGGAAGACGCCTTCGTCGAGGTAAGTCACTCGACCCTCCGGCGACACATCTTCCAGATAGGCATGAATCGCACCGTCACTCGCCGTCGACGTCATCTCCAGTGTGAGCACGGGCGATCCTGTGATCTCCAAGCCGGTATCGAGCGGCGAGCTTGTGTAGGCCAGCAGCTTCTTGTCTTCCGCCGCCCGATCCGGATAGACCACATCCCCTCCACCCAACTGCGTATGCCAGCGCGTCTGCTTGCCACTCGACGCCGTGAAGTCCACCGTGTAGGGGTCGCGGCCGCTTTGGGTCGTCGGCGCCGACACGCTCAGCGTGTTACCTTCGGAGAAATAAAAGCGCTCAGCCGTAAGCCCCTCCGGAGGCCAGGCTTTCGTCGTGTGCCACGCCCTTTCTCCCATCGTGTAATAGTGGATCGACGACTCAAGTTTGTCGAGCGGCTGCTGGCCGAGCACACGTTCAAAAAAGTCTGCCTCCATCTTGAATTGCTCATCCCTCGATGGCACAGGCGGCAGGTGCGAAGCGGCAAAGGGATCGACGTTGAAGCTGCCTCCGTGCGAAAGCGGCCCGATGACCACCACCTGAGGATTCGAAAACGTCCGGTACCGGATGAGCGCCCCTTCGCAGGGGTTGGCATCCAGCCAGCCACACCACACCATCATCGGCACTCCCGAACCCTCGATTTGCTTGCGCAGGCCATAGGGGCTTATGTCCTGAAATCGGAACTGACCCTCGGGCGTGATCAGGACGTCATCTCGGAACTCGACGCTCCCGAGACTTTTCGCAACATTGAGGTTGTGGTGCTCCTTCACCAGTTCCGACAGGTGCTTGCTGTGCAGGTCCGCGTCCACCGGCCGCACACCCGGAATCACTTGCCGATCCTTCCAGCAGCTCCATCCGTGCACTCCATCCACAGCGCATACGTCATTCGCGTCCATCGCCGCCACCAGATCGCTCCACTCTCGCACGAATCCCCGCAACGGAACTCCTCCCGGCTGGACCAGTGCCTGCGCGTCAAAGTCATCGTAGAGCGGCATGACCGCGCGAATCGCCGGCTGGTTCGGCACCGCCGCCAGTTCGGCGGTATTGCCGTCGTAGGAAACACCGAAAGTCCCGATCCGCCCGTTCGACCACGGCTGCGCCGACGCCCACGCGGCCACTTCCCCCATGTCCGCTACTTCCGCGGGCGAATATTCAACCGCTCGGCGCCCGCCCGATGCGCCGCTTCCCCGAGCATCCACGACAATCACCGCGAAGCGTCGCTGATTGAAATAGGCTCGTTGCTTGTCCACCAGATTCTCTCGGCTCAACTGGTGCAGCGCCACCAGCAAGCGCAGTCCCCAACCCAGCTTGGGCGCTCGCCAATACCGTGTCGTCCGCATCAGCACCGGGACCCGTTCGTCCGGCTTCAAATCAGGTGGCAGCAGCACCGTCACCGCAATCTCCACGCCATCGTGCATCGTTACGTACACCGAGCTGCTTTGGCGAAAACCTGCCGGCGAGACTTCTTCGCCCGGCAATTTCGTCCTCACCGTCAGAATCGCAACGAAACCGACTGCCAGGAACAGGAGCGTCAGCAGCCCAAGACCAACCTTCTTCAGCCATCGCCGCATAACTCGTTTCTACTCCAATCCAGCGGAACTGGCCGCCTCTTCCGTCAGCCAATCCGCTTCCAGCTTCCGACCGGGTCCGCGGGGCGGGGACTGTCTCCGACTTGCGGCTGTTCCCTTGCCCTTCGATTCCGGCGGAAGCAGCAGTTTCAGCATCATCTTTGCAATTCTGGGAAACTTCTTTCGAAACGCCGGCGCACGCTGCGCACGCGCCACAAAACCAAGCCACGTCAGGTAGAAGAGTTCAATTCGGTCTCGTTGCCCGCTGACCAGCTTCAGCAAGTTGATCCTCTTTTGCTCCGCCCGGTCCACCCTCCTTGCCACGTCGGGAGACACCATGGCCCACGCGAAGATCGCGGCATCGGAAGGCACGTCTCCCTCTTCGCTCAGCCGCGCGCGCTCAACCAGGAGACGTAAGAGCATCAGCAAAGTTTCCCGCGCTGACCCTCGGCCGAGACGGGGGACAATCTCCGTCATTTCGCCTTCCCATTCCTGCAACAACAGATCGAGTAACTCATCTCGATCCTTGAAGTGCCAGTAGAAACTGCCCTTGGTCACGTGCAGTGTCCTCGCCAGCTTCTCGACCCTCACCGCCTCCACACCACCCTTCAATAGGGCTATGCGCGCCGCTTTCAGCCAGTCGTTTCTGCCCAGGGTCTTGTCCATACGGTACCGTATGTTATCATGTGGAATCGCCGCCGTCAATACGGCACCGTATGGTAACCCTGCCGGCTCGCCCTCACAGGCCTCGGCCGCTTGTCCGTCTGCCCGGAGAGGTGCCAACTCTGGCCATAAGCCTCATACTCACCAGATCGTGCATCAGACTCCCTAGTAATCCTCCGGTCTCAGTTTGCCGTGAAGAGGTATAATCGTCGTTAGTGAACCCACGCGAGGAAAGGCCGCAATCTCATGGCGCAAACTGCCGGCCCAGTGCAGTTGAAGCATCAGACGACGGATGCTTTCGAAGCATATATCCACGAAGCCGAAGCCAAAATGACGCCGGGGCTGGAGGGGAGCAAACCCTTTCTATGGTCAGATTTCATTCCCGAGAGAGCGCAGCAGCTTCGCAAGGGACACATCGTGGCGCAACTCTGGACGGGCAAAGGGCTTGTCCGAGTGCCAGACGGTCTGATTCATGACTGGGTCGGCGCCGCATGGATCCCTGGCACGACCGTGAAGGAAACATTGTTGTTGGTCCAGGACTACGACAACCACAAGCATGTCTACAAGCCCGACGTCATCGACTCAAAGCTGTTGAGTCGTCAAGGTGACGATTTCAAAATCTACCTGCGGCTTCTCAAGAAGAAAATCATCACGGTCGTACTCGATACTCATCACGACGTGCACTACTCCCTCTTAGGCCACGGGCGCTGGTTCTGCCGCTCTTATACCACCAGAATTTCCGAGGTCGAAAACGCCGGGAAGCCGAACGAGAAAGTATCGCCCCCAGATACGGGTTACGGGTTCTTATGGCGTCTCGATTCTTATTGGCGATTCGAAGAGCGTGACGGCGGTGTATGCGTCGAGGTTCGAGCCATTTCGCTCACACGCGACGTACCCACCGGACTGAAATGGATTATCGAACCGATCGTCCGAAGACTTCCTAGGCAATCGCTAATCAGCACTCTCACGGCTACACGCCAAGCGCTTTCATGAGCACCTTGTTTCCCGAAGGGGCGGGCCGCGGGTCTTTTCCTGTCTGCGCCGTGCGCATGATTCGCTCGAAATCCCATCGCTTGGCCAGCTTTCACGCGACGGCTCGTTCCTGCGTGACCACTGGTACCTTAGCCCACCTGCCGTAAATTGGAGGGTGCAGTCCTTTCAGCAGATCGAGAATCACGGCAGAGAGGATCGTGGCTTGCGAATGACCCAATAATATGAGGCGCTCGCAAGTCGGATTCTTCAGCGCGGCATCGATGGGAGGAAAGGCTGTGGCCACGGACTCGGTTACGGTGTCCCATTCCTTGCCCACCGCGCAGGCGACGAGGTCAGGGCTGAAGCCGCGTGCGGCCTGCGGATTCCCTAAGGCGTCTCAACTCAGGCCCGGAAGGAGAAACGCTGCGTCAACCCCATCAGCTTAAGCACTTTGTAAATATCGACGCTCACATTACTCAATACCAGTTGCGTTCCATTACCGCCTGCAGTATCCGCCAAATCATGTAATGCTCGGAGCGCGCCGGAATCGATACGATGCACGGCCGCGAAATCCAATACCACTTCGTCTTGCGCGCTTTCCAGCATCTTACGGGCCTCATGCAAGGCCTGCGCGACATGCTCTCCTGTAACCGACAGCCGAACGACATCACTTGCCATATGAGCAACCATCCGTCAAGTCTCGTCAGGCGGCGACAACCGCCTTTGCCTGGCTCCGTCCCTGGTAAGCGCTCCAAAGCAGATCAGACAACTCACTGAGGAGCGGCATACGAGGGTTGGTTGGGCGCCACGAAGGATCATCAAACGCCAGGGTGGCCAAGTCAGGCACCGCTCGTTCGAAGGCTTCTTTCGAGATCCCCAGAGCGGAGATCGAACGCGGAATCTCCAATCGATCGAGCAACTGTTCCGTCGCCAGCAGGAGGTTCTTCACCTTCTCCCCGATCGTTTGCCCGCCCAGGCCCAGCAAGTCCGCCACCGTAGCGTATTTTTTGTGCGCGTTATAGGCCCGCTGGTGTGGTGAGGGCATGAACTTGGCGGGCACGGACGCATTATAGGCAATGACGTGCGGCAGCATAAGCGCATTGGCCCGGCCGTGCGCGATGCCGAACCGCGCGCCGAAAGCATGGGCCAGGGCGTGACATACGCCCACCGACGCGTTGGAAAATGCCAGCCCCGCTATGCAAGCGGCATTGTGCATCATGGTGCGTGCCTCTTCATCGTCCGGATGCTCATAAGCGATGGGCAGGAACTTGAACACCAGTCGAATGGCTTGCATGGCATTGGCGTCGGTGTAAGGCGACGCATATACCGAAACTCCAGCTTCCAACGCGTGAGTCAAACAATCGATGCCGGTATCGGCGGTGAGGGCCTTCGGCATCGACATGACAAACTGCGGGTCGACGATCGCCACGTCCGGACTCAGCGAATAGTCGGCGAGCGTCACCTTGCGCCCGCGCTCTCTGTCAAACAAGACGGCGAACGGCGTGACCTCACTCCCGGTTCCGCTGGTTGTGGAAATTGCGATCAACGGCGCCCGCTTCGTTTTTTCGGTGGGGTACTGGGCCACGCGCTTGCGTATATCCAGGAACGGAGCGCCCAGTTCCTCCAAATCAGCCTGCGGCGATTCGTACTTGAGCTTCATGATCTTTGCCGCATCGATCACGGACCCGCCGCCCAGCGCAATGATTTGGTCCGCCTTATAGAAATTGAGTGCCTCCAGTCCTTGCATGACGGTTTTGACTTCCGGTTCCGCCTCGGGGATGACGGTGACGTGGACGGGGGTTTGCAGCGGAAGGTGCCGCCGCACAATGTCGACGTGGCCGATTTGCTCCAGAACCGGATTGGTCACGATGATGGTCGAGCGCGATGGGAATTGGCGCAGACATTCCACCGCGTTCATATTGAAGTAAATCTGGTTGGGTACGCGGAACCACATAGGCGATTGGGTCCTTCGAGCCACGCGTTTAATATTAAGGTAATTATACACATTGACGTTATCCATCGTGCTATAGCCGCCACCGGTCCCGCATCCGAATGAAACGGTGGGCACCATGTCATTGTAAACACCGCCGATGGCTCCGATGGATCCCGGCGAATTCACGATAATCCGCCCGGAGTTGATCACCTGGCTGAACTTTCGGATGATCTCGTCATTGCGCGAAAACACCACCGCCGTATGTCCGATCCCGCCGGCGTGATTGACGTCGATGCATACCTTGAGCGCCTCGTCCACAGATTTCGCCCGATAGACCGACAGGACCGGAAAGAGTTTTTCCACCGAGAGCGGATTTTCGGGACCTACGCCTTGGATCGGAGCAATCAGCAGTTTAGTATTCGGCTCGACTGGAAGCCCGATGAAGCGGGCAATATCCGTGGCTTTCTGTCCTACCGCCATCGGCCGCATAAATCCCGTCTCGGGATCGATCACCGTGCAGCCCAGAAGCGCAGTCTCTTGCTCATTGCAGATGTGCGCGCCCAGTTCGGCGAACTTCTTCAGTGCGAGATCATAAATCTCATCATCGATCACTACAGTCTGCTCGGATGCGCAAATCGTCCCGTTATCGAACGTTTTGGAAGTGATGATATCCACGACCGCCATGCCTAGATCCGCGGTCTTCTCCAAATAAACCGGCGTATTGCCCGGCCCGACGCCCAAGGCCGGTTTGCCGGAACTATAGGCGGCTTTCACCGCGCCGCGTCCGCCGGTGGCATCTATCAAGCTGACATCTTTGTGGTGCATGAGGTAGGCGTTGTCTGCCAGGGTGGGAGCTTCAACGCAAGTGAAAACGCCCTCCGGCGCTCCGTGTTTCAGCGCCGTCTCATACATGATCCTTACAGCTTCGTAGCAACAGCGCCAGGCTTTCGGGTGAGGACTGAACACCGTCGCGTTTCGGGTCTTGATCGCGACGATGCACTTAAAAAGCACCGTCGCGGTGGGGTTCGTAATCGGTGTAATCGAGAAGATGACCCCGATGGGTTCAGCCACCTCCGAGATACCTCGTTCTGGAAACTCGCGAATCGTTCCGACAGTAGGTTTGTCTTTAATATAGTTGTAGACGAATTCCGTGGCCACCATGTTCTTTATGGCCTTGTCTTCGAGCACGCCGATTTTGGTTTCCTCGAAGGCCAGGCGGGCCAGGTGTTGAGCCTGTTCCATCCCCGCAGACACCATCGCTTTGACAATGCGATCCACGTCGTCTTGTGTGTATTGCGTAAAAACCGCTGCCGCGGCTCTCGCTTGACCGACCAGACCTTCCAAGTAGGCAATCCGATCTTCACTGAGGTTTGCGATCTTCTCTGTCACGTTTTTTGCTTCCATCCTCGCCGCGCCCTGACGCCTCCTCAGAGAGTAGGGACCAGGGGCAGAACTCCGGAGCGGCGCGGCGATCAAGCCGCACTGGTGACTTCTGCCCCTGGCGCCGCCGCGGAGGTCGCCGGCGCAGCGCTTCCCATCTCAGGTTCTGGCGGCGCGGATTCCGCCGGCTTCGTTGGCTGCGAGCGCGCGAGGCGAGTTCGCTTGGGCACTTTTCTTTGTCGCCGGCGGGTTTCTTTCAGCACGGCCGGTGTGCGAACCGTCCCTAACTTCCGCGCGGCCCGATTCAGTTCCTGAAAAGATACAGACAAGTAGTCACGCAGACGATTTACGTCCGGGGCCACCTCAGCATCCGCGATGAGGCCGAAAAAGAGCTTTCCGTCGTAACTCGCCACCGCGACGTTGATGCCTAATTCGTAGCCCGTCGGCACCTGCGGATACGCGGCAATCACCCGCCTCCCCAGCGCATAAAGAGGCACCGGCGGACCGGGCACATTGGTGCAGATCATGTTGAGAACTGGCACGGGAAAGATGACTTCGGGAAGCCACCACCAAAAAAGCGCCTGCAAGGGTGGCGGCGCCTTGGCAATGGAGGCCGCCACTAGGCCGAGGAGAGCCGCGGCCCCGGAACTTTTCATGGTCTCCGTTCTGGCCGCCACGGCTCGTAACAATTCGACGGGGTCGCGCACGCCCATCGGAAGAGCCACAGGCATGAACGAGATCTGATTGCCTAGACTCTCCTCCTGCCCAGGCTTGCGCAAATTGACCGGACACACAATGCGCACGAACCGGTTGACCGTGCTCTGCCCGTGCAACTTCACGTAGCGCGCCAGCGCACGGGTCAACACAGCCAGGATAACATCGTTGACCCTCCCGCCCACGGCCTCGCGAATGGCCTTCACGTCGGCCATATCAAACTCCGTCCAGCAGAACTTCCGGTGTTTCCCGCAAGGTTTATTGAATGGCAGCCTCTCCACCGACATCAGAAGTTCCGGCAGTAAACGCCAGAGGTTCGTGGACCCATCTCGCTTCGGATCGCCCAGCAGCGCCTGAGCAAAACCCAGCAGCCCTCTTTCGGTTGAGATCAGGCCGTCGACGGCGGTGTGGACGACGCCAGCGAGTCCGCCCGTAGGGGTGGAATCCGATGCCACCTGCCGCCTCAGGCGCGGTGTGATATGTGCAGGGGAGCCTTCAGGTGTCGTATCTAAGAATAGTTCCAGCAGTCGGTTGGCAGATACGCCGTCGGCCAACGCATGATGCAATCGCCAAATCACTGCGTTGCGATCGTCCTTGAGACCATCCACCACGTAGATTTCCCACAACGGCTTGCTGCGATCGAGGGTTTGGCTGAAAATACGCCCGGCCAACGCTTCGAGTTCCGCCTCTCTTCCGGGAGGGTCAAGGACCACTCGGAAAACGTGGCGGTGGATGTCAAAGTGCCGATCGTCTTCCCAGGTGGGCAAGCCCATGTTCAGTGACGGCATCACCACTACTTGTTGGTAACGGGGGACCTGGGCTAGTTTGGAGGCAACCTTTGCGACGAAGTCGTCGAAGGGGATGGGGCCGTCAAAAATCGTAACGCACGCGATAGCTAAAGGGATTTCCTTACGCTCAAGGTAGAGAAAGGCGGCGTCGGCCGAGGACAAAGTACGGCTGGGAACCTCCGGAGTCCCGCCCTTCGGCAAGCGTAAGGCACGCTTCTCACGAGAATACGTCCGGTGGTTGATGGCCGCGCGCTTGTCCTCTGCGAGAGATGGAGGAGCCATGTCCACGCCGGCTCGAATTGCCTTTCTGCTCTGACTTGAAGTCGTACTTAGCGGCAAGCGGCGTAGCATTGTTGCGCTTCTCCCTAGCAGCACCCGCAATCGTCGGCAACGGTGATGACATCGCTTGCGCGCTGCCAGAGTCTAAAAGCGATTATGTCGGTTTCGTTAGCTGTGAAGCCGAAAGCAGGAGTTTCCCCCTGGGGGTCGAGAAGAAGTTGGTCAACGTCAGGTTTCGGAACCGCCCCTATCGCCATTGAGGTACCCTACCTTTCCAAAGACAATTGGGTCATCGCGTCTTCTGGTTAATTATTTGGGCAGCACTCCTTAGAGTGGCGAGGTTTCGGCAGGTGAAAACAGTCTGCCCCTTGATTAAGCTTATGTCAAGTGGAATCCGCCAATTGACGGGAAATCGGTGTAAATGTGCCAACCTGCAAATGGTCGCCCCCGAGCGGCCGGCGGGGACCACTCCTACGGCTCAGCGCGATGCACGCTCTCCGATCACCCCCGTCTGGGAGAGAATGCGGCGCACCTTTTTCGGCGAGATGGACAATCGTGCCGCCACGCGCGAGATCTTGCGCCCCTCACGCTTCCACACTTTAGGTATCACAATGGCTGCAAACTCCTCGCTGATCTGTTGGAATGTCTTATCGCCCACGATCCCCTGCGACCATTGACGGAGCACGGCGTCCGTGCTTCCCGTCTTGAGGAGCTTCCTTCGTAGCAGTTGAAGGTCCTCCCATACGTAGTCCTGGCCTTCGAGGCGGGTTTCGGGGGCGCCTTGAACGCCTTCGAACTCATGAAGGCAATGATCGAAGAGGGTGTGGCGTGCGTGCACTTTGAAGACCAGTTGTCCTCAGCCAAGAAGTGCGGCCACCTGGGAGGCAAAGTGCTGGTGCCCACCAGCGAAGCCATCCAGAAACTGGTGGCAGCGCGCCTGGCGGCCGGCGTGATAGGTGTTCCGGCCCTGATCATGGCGCGCACCGGCGCCGACAGCGCTCATCTCCTGACCAGCGACATCGATCCTCGCGACGGCGAGTTCGTCACCGGCGAGCGCACGCCGGAAGGCTTCTTCCGCGTTCGTGGCGGGCTCGAGGCCGCCATTGCGCGCGGCATCGCCTACGCGCCCTACGCCGAGTTGATTTGGTGCGAAACTTCCAAGCCGGATCTCGAAGAAGCGCGGCGCTTCGCGGAAGCAATCCTGGCCCGTCATCCCGGCAAACTGCTTGCATACAACTGCTCGCCTTCGTTTAACTGGAAGAAGAACCTGGATGACGGCACGATTACGCGCTTCCAGTGGGAACTGGCGGCCATGGGTTATAAGTTCCAGTTCATAACCCTGGCAGGCTTCCACGCTCTGAACCTGTCCATGTTCGAGTTGGCGCGAGCCTACCGTCTGAACGGCATGGCCGCGTATTCCCGCTTGCAAGAAAAAGAATTCAGCCGCGAACGCGATTACGGCTACGAGGCCGTAAAACATCAGCAATTTGTGGGAACAGGATATTTCGACGCTGTGCAGCAGGTGATCGCGAGCGGAACGGCCTCGACCACGGCGCTCGAAGGTTCAACCGAGACAGCCCAATTCCGCCATTACGCCGCCAAACCCAAGCCCGACAACGGACAGGGTCCGAACGCGGCATGCCAGCCGATCCTTGGTGAATGCCCGAGCTTTGTTCGGGAATCTACGCTCTAAAGCGCCGGCTGTTGCGTTGCGTCCGCCGGTCGAGGCAGTAATCTCAGGAGCTTTCGCCAGGAACGGGACAACGCCTGGAACGGCAAGCGGGAAGCCAACGTCAGCGTGCTCCAATCGAGGGAGAGCCAGTCGCGGGGCGAGAGCATGGAGAAGAGGGCAGCGCCGGCGCGGGCCCAGTGCGCCAAGGCAAAGCGCACGATCGCTGTATCCATCCTCACGCTGGATCTCGAGATGTCTTCCAGGACGCCCTCCAGCGTGAACCAGGCCTTGCGGAACATCAGCAGGCCTGCCGGAAAGCGTATTCCGTTCAGGGCTATGTCATCCAACACACGCATGGCATCCATCGGACCCGGCAAGCGGAGCCACGGCAGGCCGTCCAGCAGGCGGGTTACGCGCTCACGTATGAAGAGAGTCTGACGGCCGTCATCGCCGGGGCTGTGAAGGCGCAGGCGCTCGATCGCGCCAGTCATGCCGTCCGCGTCCCGCAACATCGTCATCAGCACGAGCATGAATACGCACCTGCGCTGTTCAAGAGTGAGGTGGCCAGTCAGGGCCCAGTCCACGATGACCAGCTCGCCTCGCCGTTTGTCATACAGGAGATTGCCCGCGTGAGGATCGGCATGAAAGATCATGTCCTTCTCACGGGTAAGCGCGGGCACGGCGATCACCGCTTCGGCCAGTCTCTCCGCCACACGGGCCCGCAGCTTCTTCGCACGCGCAACGGCCTCCGTAACCTTCACTCCCCTCTCGCGCGTCAGCGCCGTTACGGCTGCCGTCGAGAGCGGTCGAATCAGTCGTGGGATGCGAACTCCGGGTATAGTGCGATAGGCGTCCAAAGCGCTGAGAAGAGTGGCCTGTTCGCCGGGAAAATCCACCTCGCGTTCGAGTAAGAGGCGAATTTCCGTGAGGGTCTCCGCCACGCCGGCCAGACGAACGCCTTCTGCCCGATATTTGCGAGCCAGAAACACGGCGAGCTGCTGAAGGATCTTCATGTCCTCCGCATAGCAGCCGGGGATGTGCGGCTTCAGAACCTTAAAGACGCCTTGCTCGCGCCGCCGGGTCTCAGGATTTCGCCAGGTAAAACCCACAACCGCGCTAACACTCGCCTCGGAAAGGATGGTCGAATCGAGCTGCACGGCGTAAGTTCCAAATTGCGACCCTATTTCCCGCAGAATGGTGGCACGAATCTCGCTCATACTGACGTCGGAGATCCCGTTCTCCAGTTCGGTAAGGGCGCCGCGTATCTTTGGATCAAGGTTCCGGTTCCGCGCCAGGACTTGACCGATCTTCTGAAGCCCAGGTACCTGGGCAATGAATCGCAGCAGGCGCACTTCGGGAGCTGTGTCCGCTGCCACCTCCATTTGCTCCACGACTTTGGGGGCCAGCCGGGAAGGCGACAAGTGCGAGACTACGAACATCATCGAGTCCCGAACCAGCGGACGCCATTGAGCGTACGCTTCGAGCACCAGGGTTTCCACGGGCACTACTTGAACTGTCCACTTTGCCAATTCATCGCGCCAGACCTTGCCGCCCTCACCGCTGAGGGCCGCTTCCACGGCGGTTCTCCTCTCCTCAGTGGTTCGATGACTGTGCAGAAACGGGTCCAGCGCCTGGCGTAACTGCTCGTTCTCAATCTTCAGCCGGTAATCCACAACGCATCCTCATCGGCCGGCCCGGGGGGTTGTAACCTTCAGTCAAATCAGGGGACTACAGGGGTGGAAGGCCCGCAACCGGCCAATCGCTCAGCGACAACCTTGTAGACGAGCGGGCTGCATACAAACCCCAGGTGGGTTGATGAAACCTCAACGTCGACGCGGGGGTCGCCCGTTCGGCAGACCCGCCAGTCCATTATTCCGTCGCTCTTCGAGTAGATCGCAGTCTGGCGGACCGATTTCGGGAACTTCCCCATCAACGACTCGATGAAATTGCAGGTGCAGCGCGCGGTGTAACAACCTGGCAATACGCCGGGACCATGCCGCTTCAAAATCTGATTCCGTACCAGTTCGGCAGTTCGCATAACCGCCGGGTGGCCCACGAGTCCTTGGATCGGCGCTCCCAGCGTGATCACGGAAGCGACGCGATCAGGCGATTGCGCGGCGGCGGCGCGAGCCATCGTGCCACCCAGGCTGTGGCCAACAACATGGATCTTTCGCTTGGTAGACTTATAGGCCGCCTCGATGGCCGTCTGAAGGTACTGCTGGATCAACAGGTTCGGGCACTCGGCGTTCAAGCGAATCCCCGAGTAGTGGGGCTGGTAACCGATCCGCCGCAGCCAAGCACGGAACTGAGTCAAATAGAAATCCGTACCCAAGAACCCTGGAACCAGCACCACACCAGAACCATCCCCGCGAGGGATGCCGTACCCTAGAATGACCGGCGAGATCCAGAGAAACCCGAGTTCAACTCCGGCTAATAGCTCGCTCCATATCGGTAACGCTGCAGATTCATACTCCTCTCGCCGAGGTGGGCCGTCACGTCTCATCTGTCTCCAGTCTACCTTAAGGGACGCGCCACGTGAAGGGAGACTAAGAAGCAGCCTGCTGCTTTAACTCGACATGCTCGACCTTCCGCTTTGGCTGTAGGCGGATAGGCTTCCGCTTCTTTTCCGTGGGCGAGGCCTTCGCAGGCTTGACGATGAGGTCCATGAGCGATTTCTGGGCCGTTACGAGATTCCGAACGCTCTTTTCAGTCAGGCTGCCCCATGAGGCGCGCGCCTCAGTTTGGGCGGCTTCGAGGCGCTCCTCGGCCACTTGGCCCCCGGACTCCATTTGCTCGATGGCCAAATTGAAGAGTTTCTTCTGGGCCTCGATATATTTCTCGCTCCCTTCCCGCGCCAGTTCTGTCAGGACCTTGTACCTTGCCCGGGCGGGCTTGCGGCCTTCTCCGTCACTCTTGGTCGCGCTAGCCACCTCGTGGGCGGCCAAGTCGAGGAATTTCTTCTCGGTCTCCACCAACGTCTCGATTCCTCGTCGCGCCAGTTCGACAGCGCTCGCGCCGGCCCCCAGCAGTCCTTTGCCCTCGCGATAATCCTCCGCCACCGTATGCGTCTGCTCGGCAGCCGCATCCAGCAAGCGTTTCTGCATGTCGATAATGGTGACCACTCTGTGCCGAACCACATTAGCCACGCTCCCCGCGACCCGGGGAAGCGGTACCACCTCCTTCAGTCCGTCCACCACCAGTGCCGTCTCCCCGGCAGCCAAATCCAGCAGGATCTTCCCGGCGGCAGTTATGTTCTCGACACCTTTGTCAGCGACTTTGGCGATCGCCGGGCCTGGCCGGAAGCGCGGCTTGCTCATCTGCTCCCGCACCATTCCGATTACCAGTGAATTCTGTTGGGCGGTTAGATCCAACAAAATCTTCTGGGCAGTCATGAAGCTCTCGATTCCTTGACGAGCCCAACTCACCAGTTGATCGGCTGGCGAGGGGGCAACTCGGGTCTCTTTGCTTTTTTTGGGCATGGTTTGTTTTCTCCTTGGTCAACGTTCCTACTGCGCCGCAGTTACTGCGATGCAGTATAAATGTAGAACAAGTTCGTCCCCCTGTCAAGCGGAAAATTCCAGCGGAATTCAATGAGCATTGGCACCTCGGCCGTGCCGAACCCGCCAGTGCTACTGATCTCTCACCCGCCCCGCGACGGTTGGACAGAATGGCGTCTCAGTTGGACTTGACTTTGCCCCCCGCCCATGTCACGCTGCGTTGCAGTATGAAAAACAAATCCAGCACGCGAAGGCAACCCGGCGGTCACGGCAAGCCCAAACTGGTAATCAAGAAATACAGCGACCGGCGGCTTTACGATTCTGGCGCCAGCCGCTACGTGAAGCTCGGGGATGTCGCGCGCATGGTCCGGGATGGAATCGAAGTCAAGGTGGTGGACGCCCGCTCGGGCAAAGACCTGACCTACCTCATCCTCACCCAGATCGTCCTCGAGGATGCGCGCGAGCGGGAAACTCCTCTGCCTCTTCAGCTTCTAACACAACTCGTCAGGGCTTCCGATAGGGCCACTCACGATTTCTTGTCCTGGTACCTGAACAATACGCTCGACCTGTACCAGAAAGCACAAGACGCCGTTCGCGCGCGACTGCCCGAAGCGAAGGCCGCGGTGGCGCGCCCCATCGACTTCGTGCGGAACTTGCTGGCGGAACGTCCTGCGCCGCCGTCACCGACCGTCGCCGACATTCCGGAAGTTGAAGAACTCCGGCGCCGCGTGGAGGAACTGGAAGTGCAGTTGGCCCGGCGGAGGAAGAAGAAGTCAAAAGGCAGCTAACAGCTTGCTATGGACTGGCTGCCGGAAACTCGCGTACCCATGCGGGCAGGGGAGGGTCAGCTTCGAGGAAGTGAAGGGTCTGTGTCACGAGCCGGCTGCAACATTCGGCCGGAATCATATGGCCGCAGCCATCAATTATGGCGAGCTGTGACTGCGGCATCTGGCGATGCATCTCCTCACCGCAACTGAGGGGGATCAACGCGTCCTGTTTCCCCCAGACAATCAATGCCGGTATCCGAATGGCAGGTAATTTGCCATCCAGGAGATCGCTCCCCGCCATCATGGAATTCAAGGCACGCTGCACGACCCACCTCGTGGGGCGCATTTGGCGCACGAGGTCGCGCGCTACGAACCGGGGTATGCGAGCAGCATGGGGCGTGAGCAAACTCAAGAGTTGTTGCGCCTGGTCTGCCGTGGCAGGCTGGAAGAGCGCGAGATCAAACGGAGGCGTGAAGGTAAGCCCGGCGCTATCGACCACGAAAACCCGGCGCACGCGCTCCGGATGGCCGAGGGTGAACTTCATCGCCACCCACCCTCCCATCGACCACCCTCCTAGGTCGGCACGCGCCAGGTTCTGGCTGTCGAAGAACTGCTTGAGGATCTCCGCTTGAAACGCAATCGAATAATCAACGTCCGGGCGGTCGGATCGGCCAAAGCCAGGCAAGTCTATGGCATAAACTTGATAACCGTGCCGCATCAGGGTGATCATCACCTCGGCCCAACTCTCCGCCATCGCGCCCAGACCGTGCACCAACACTAAGGGTTTGCCTCTGCCGCCGACATAGTAATGAACGCGGCAGGAGTCGAGCCGAACGTATTTGCTGTGGAAGCCGGCCCAGCGGAGCCAGGCTCGTATGGATTCGTCAATTACCCACCATGGGCGCCAATAGAAAACTCCGCCTGCGCATACTGCCAGGACGGAAGCTGTTGCGAGGGCACACCCAAACCAGCGGCGACGTTTGGCGGGCCGGTGGCCGTCAGAGGTAGGGGGAACTTCGCCGCCGCACTCCAGGCCGCTTTGCGCATTTTCACGTACGGGACTGCGCCGAAGGATCATGGCATCTGAACTCGGAATGACAACCTGGGGCGATGGCCGCGCCACAGCAGGAGGTGAGACGGCTGCGCCACGGGGGGCCAGCGGCTCGTGCTACTCCGACGTTGCCGCCGAAGGCTGCATGGCGCCCTGTTAGCCGCGGTCGACAAATTCGGATTCCCACACGACCGGGTTATTGCGCCTTGTCCAATTCTCAACCGAACCCAGATAGCGGTGTTCGAGAACGGCCCTTTTGGTCTTGAGGGTCGGAGTGAGGATTTCGTTTCCGATTGTCCATGGCCCGTCGACGATGGCGATAAAGCTCATTCGCTCGTGCGGATCAACCTGGGCATTGACCTCCTTCATTCGGTCCAGCAAGGACTGCTCGAGGACTTCTCGCGCCGTCGGATCGGCGCATCGTTTCCTCGCGTCCGGCGATAGAACGACGACGGCAAAGGGGCTCGGCAGGGCCGCGCCCATGACACAACACGCCTCGAGCGCGGGATGCGCCATCAGTTCGGTCTCGATCGGAGCCGGGGCAACATACTTACCTTTGCTGGTCTTGAACTGCTCCTTCAGACGTCCGATGATCTTGACCTGGCCGTCCGAATCGAGCTGGACAACATCGCCGGTCTTAAAGAAACCATCTTCCGTAAATGCGTCGCGCGTCCCTTGCGGATCCCCGTAATAGCCCAGCATGTTCATGGGACTCTTGATCATCAATTCGCCATCCTCGCTCAACTTCACGTGCACGCCGTCGATAGCGCATCCCACGAAGCCCGGCCGGATCCGGTCCACGGCAGGAGGAAGGTGCGTGATCGCCGTCTCCGTCATGCCGTAGCCCTCGAACAGTTCCAGTCCAAGCTTCCGGTACCAGAGCAGGATTTCAAGGGGAAGCGCCGCCCCTCCGCTAGCCGCGTAACGAGCGGTATGCAGTCCGAAACTGCGCAGGATCTGTTCCTTGACGGCGCGGTTGAGGATAGGAATACGCAGCAGGCGATCCAATCGACGCTTGGGGATTTTTGCGAAAACTCCCTGCTGAAATTTTAAGAGGAGCCGCGGCACGGATGGAAAGATGGTAGGCCTCGCTCGCTTCAGGTCCGTAAGGAAGGTCTCAATTCCCTCGGTGAAGTAGATGTGGAAGGCGAGAAACAGGCCAAACGCCTCGCAGGCGCAACGTTCAATGATATGGGCAAGCGGCAAGTAAGAAAGAAGGCGTTCCTCAGACGTCAGGTCGAGCAAATCAGAAGCAGTTTTGGCAAAATAGCTGAAGGCTGCGAAGCGGTGCATCACGCCCTTAGGCGTGCCCGTCGTGCCGGACGTGTAGATAATGGTAGCGAGGTCGTCGGCGGCGCGCGCGGGGTTGCCGGCAAGGGGCGAGTTGGCCGATATCACCGTATCCCAGAGGGGATGGCCGGCGGATTGAGCCGTCGGGAACCCGATGCACTTCACACCCGGAGGAAGGGCGCAATCTGCCATCCCTTTCTCGTCCGTGGAACCCAAAAAGCAACCCTTCGCTCCGCTGTGCTCCAGAATGTAGCGTACGTTCCGGCAATTGAGCGAAGGGTAGATCGGCACGCTTACATGCCCGGCCATCCAGATGGCCAGGTCCGCCATGATCCACCAAGCACAATTTCGAGAGAGGATCGCGACGCGAGAGCCCGGCTCCCAGTCCTGAGCCTTGAGATAGGCAGCCATGCGGCGGACTTCGCTCCCTAGCTGCTTCCAAGACCAATCGCGCACCTTCCCACCTCCGAACGGTTGGGTGAGAAAAATGCGCTCTGCCCGGTCCACCTCCCAACGATAAAGTCGGGAGAGAGGCAAATCATCTTGTGTTACGGTGTGCATGGTGCCGCCGGGTTTGCGCGCCCTCAAACCCGCGCCAACAGCGCGCCCACGGAAGTCTATTGGAGTGTTGTCACGTACTTTGCCCCAGGGTAAGATATTCAGCTTGATTCATATCTTACCTTTGGGTAACATATCAAATTGCAGTTGACGTGTCAACCGAGGGCTTATTGTTTCAACCGATGCTGAAAGACACCGTGGTTCAGAAACCGCATGGGATGGCGTTTGCCAGCCGCCGCCGCGACCCGGTAACCAAACGCGAGGCCGTACTGAAAACTGCCGCCCAATTGTTTCTAGAGAAAAGCTTCGGACGCACCTCTCTGAACGAGGTTGCCAAGCGCCTCAACATTACCAAGCCAGCGCTTTATCACTACTTCCACAATAAAGAAGACATCCTGCTGGGGTGCTATGGTTGGGGAACCAGGCTGATCGAAGAGAGCCTTTCGGAGATCTCAGAACGTGATGGAACGGGTTTGGAAAAGGTGGAAGCGTTCATCTACTCCTACGCCAACGTGATGACGGTAAATTTCGGCCGGTGCGTGATGCGGCTGGATGAGGGTGATTTGTCGCCTGAGGCGCGCGCCGAGGTGCGCGCCTGCAAGAAGAAGATCGACCGTCGCCTGAGATCGTTCATCCAGGAGGGCATCGACGACCATTCAATCGCGCCCTGCGATACGAAGATCGCCGCCTTCGCGATAGCGGGAGCCCTGAACTGGATTTGTATGTGGTACGAGCCCGAAGGTGCTTTGTCCGCAGAAGAAATCTCCTCGCAATTTGCGCGCACGTTAACCCGGGGATTGGCGGGGAATAAACGGAACTGATCAAGGGACGCGCTCACGCGGCGCCATGAAATCAAAAACTGCAACGAGGAGGAATAGCCATGATTGCTACGGAATCGACGAGACCAACCGTTTTGGTGAAACGGGCCAAGGGTGGCAGTTTTCTCATCGAGACGAGTAGGCCGGAGGATATTTTCACTCCGGAGGATCTCTCCGAAGAGCAGCGACAGGTCGCGAAAACTGCGAACGAGTTTGTCACGAATGAGGTCATGCCGGCGATCAGTGAAATCGAGTCAAAGGACTTCGCTGTTACCAAGGGACTCCTCCGCAAAGCCGGCGAACTGGGCTTGTTGAGCGTCGACGTTCCCGAGATGTACGGTGGAATGGGGATGGACAAAGTCACTTCCGCCGTGGTCGCGGAGGCGATCAGCAAACTGGCAAGCTTTTCGGTGGCTTTCGGCGCCCACGTGGGCATCGGCACCCTGCCCATAGTGTGGTACGGCACGGAGGCGCAGAAGCAAAAATACCTACCGAAACTCGCGACCGGCGAGTGGGTCGCCGCGTACGCGCTGTCGGAAGCCACGTCGGGTTCGGATGCTCTCAATTGCCGAACCCGCGCGGCGCTTTCCGAGGATGGCACGCATTACGTCCTCAATGGCGAGAAGATGTGGATTACCAACAGCGGATTCGCCGACCTCTTCATTGTTTTCGCCAAGAGCGACGGGGACAAGCTTTCGGCCTTCCTCCTCGAACGTAATACGCCGGGCTTCTCCATCGGCGCGGAGGAGCACAAGCTTGGCATCCATGGGTCATCCACCTGCCCGCTCGTTCTCGCCGACTGCCGTGTCCCGGTGGAAAACCTCTTGGGCGAGGCAGGCAAAGGCCACCACATCGCTTTCAACGCCCTGAACATCGGCCGCTTCAAGCTGGGGGCGGCCTGTACCGGAGGAGCACGTCAGGTCCTGCAAGACGCGATTCAATACGCCAAACAGCGCAAAGCGTTCGGCAAATCCATCGCTGAGTTCGGTCTGATCCAGGAAAAGCTCGCCGAGTGCGCGGCCGGTGTTTATGCCGGGGAATCGATGGTTTATCGCACCATCGGAATGATCGACGCCGCCTTGGCCGGCCTGGACCAGAGCGCCGGCGATACGCACCAGATCGAAAAGCGCATCGAGGAGTACGCCGTCGAGTGCTCCATCGTGAAGGTCTGGGTAACCGAGATGTTGCAGATGGTGGCAAACCACGACGTTCAAATTCACGGTGGATACGGCTACGTGCGGGAATATCCCGCCGAGCGAGCCTACCGCGACGCGCGCATCAACCCGATCTTTGAGGGAACCAATGAAATCAACCGGCTGATTATCACGGGATGGCTGATGAAACGGGCCTTGAAGGGCGAATTGCCTCTGCTCACGGCGATCAAGAAGCTCATGGACGAGGTTATCTCTCCTTCTCTCGCCGCCGAGGAGCATGAAGGACCGCTGGCGGGCGAACATAAGATGCTGGCGCAGGCCAAGAAGCTCGGCCTGTTTGCGGCCGGCGTGGCCTCGCAGAAATATATGCAGAGCCTTGCCGACCAGCAGGAAGTGATGGCCGCAATTGCGAATTGCGCCATCGAGGTCTACGCGATGGAGTCTTGCATTCTGCGGGCAGAAAAGCTTGTAGCAGCCAAGGGTGAAGCCGCCGCGAGCGCCGCCATTGCCATGACGGGGTATTACGCAGCCAAAGCCATGCAGACGGTCGAAAGCTCGGCGCGGAAGGTCATCGCTGCTGTAGCCGAAGGAGACATGCTGAGAACTCAGATGGCGATTGTGCGCCGGCTGGCAAAGTTTGATCCCGCCAACACGATCGCACTGGGCCGCCAGATCGCACAGCATGTGCTCGCGGCAGAGCGCTACAGCCTGTAAAACAGCGGCAGGTGCGCAGATGGGCAGTGGGCGAGTAGGCAGATGGGTGAGAAAGAGCGGCCTCTCCGTTTGGGAAGGTGTCCCGCTGCGGGCCTTGTTTCCAAGCAGAGCGGGGTGGGCGAGGGGTCGGTTCCATGTCCAGCGGAACGAGCCAGTCGCTGAGTACAGGCGGCAAATGCCGACTGCCTATCTGCCGACCTGCCCATCTACCAACCTGCTCATCTTCGCAAGCGCCTCCGCCTTGCGGATGGCTTTCATGCGCAATTCCCAAGAGTGGATGGCCTTCGCGGCGCCCTCGCGGGCCATGCCGGCGCTCAATTGGCGTTCGGCCTCCGCGAAGGTCTCCTCCGCATCGAGTCGGGCGTTTTCGGCCTCATCATCTGCTTCCTTTACCTTGAGCAGCGCCTGCTTAATTTCAGGGTCGAGGTCCTTGGCCTCTTCTTTCGATTTTTCGGAACGCCGATTTGCCCTGCGGGGATTTTCATGAGCCTGCTGTGCCTCCAACCCGCGATATGCCTTTTTCAGGTCGTCGCTCCAGGAGGCTTTCACTCTTTTTTCCGCGTCGCTCAGGGCGTCCACTGCTCTGTCCGCGGCGGCTCGCACTCTGCCTTTCTCGAGCAGCCAGTGCCATACCGACCAGTCCTTGGCTTGGTTCATCAGCGCGGTGGCTTCTTCGACCGGAATGAGTTTGTGCACGTGATGTAAGATATTACGCAGAGGGGTTGACGTCAATCTGATTGCGTCAGGGATGCTATGCAGGAAACCGACTTCGATTTCATCGTAATCGGCTCCGGTTTCGGGGGCAGTGTCACGTCCCTCCGGCTGGCGGAAAAGGGCTACCGTGTGGCGGTAATGGAAATGGGCCGGCGGTGGGCGCCGGCGGACTTTCCCCGCACCAACTGGTTGTTCTGGCGCTGGATCTGGCGGCCGAGCCTTGCGCTGCGCGGCTTTTTTAACCTCGAATTCTTTCGTCACGTGGTCATCCTGCACGGCTGTGCTGTCGGCGGCGGCTCCATCACCTATTGTGGCACCTTGTTAGAGCCCAAAGACTCGATTTGGGACAACGGGTCCTGGGCGGGGCTTGCGCCCTGGAAGAAAGAGATGCCCGCTTACTACGAGACGGCCAGCCGGATGCTCGGCGTCACGGAGAACCACGTATTGGGTCCCGCAGACCGGCTCCTCAAACGCGCGGCAGACGCCATCGGTGTAGGCGACACGTTCTACCGGACTCGAGTCGGCATCTACCAGGCGGCGGAGGGCGAGGCGGGCGGCGAAACTCATCCTGACCCCTACTTCGGCGGCGCCGGCCCGCCGCGCACGACCTGCACTGCCTGTGGCGGCTGCATGATCGGGTGCCGTCACAACGCCAAGAACAGCCTTGACAAGAACTACCTCTACTTCGCCGAGAAGTATGGGGCTCGCATATTCGCGGAAACCAAGGTGGTGGGCGTCACCTGCTTAAACGGCAAGGCTGACGGCAGCGATGGGTACGAAGTGCAGGCGGTAAGATCCACCGCCTGGATCCGCAAGCATCCGAACCGGTTCACCTGTCGTGGGCTAGTCTTCGCAGGTTCGGCGCTCGGGAGTATGGATCTCCTCTTCCGTCTCAAAGAAGGAGGCTCGCTGCCCGCCATCAGCAATCAACTGGGTCACCGCGTGCGTACGAATGCGGAATCGCTGATCGGTGTTCGCGTCCCCGGCGCGCGCGAGGATCTATCGAAGGGCATCTCCATCGGTTCGGGGATACACTTGGACGAGTATACCCACATCGAGGCGGTGCGTTATCCGCGGGGCGCAGACGCAATGGGCTTGCTGTGTATGCTGTTGACCAGCGGCAGGCCCGGCTGGACACGAATCGTGAGGATGATTGGAAATCTCTTTGCGGCGCTGCTTCGTCATCCCGTCAGGACCCTTCGCTCCCTGCATCCCTTTGGCTGGGCGAGCGAGGTCCTTATCTTGCTCTGTATGCAGACTCTCGACTGTCACCTCGATATGCGCCTGGGGAGGCTATGGTTCTGGCCTTTCAGGAAAGTGCTGGTAACCAGCGGTCCGCGAGTCCCTACTTTCATTCCACAAGCTAACGATTTTGCCTCGAAGATCGCTCAGATGATCGGCGGCACGGCCATGAGCATGATCACAGAAATCCTGCTCGATGTCCCAACTACGGCGCACATTCTGGGCGGCTGTGCCATGGCCGGCTCGCCGGCGCAAGGCGTGGTTGACCGCCGGAATCGAGTCTTCGGCTACAAGAATATGTACGTGTGCGACGGCTCGATCGTCGCCATGAACCTGGGTGTTAACCCCAGCCTCACCATTTGCGCCCTCACGGAACGGGCCATGCGCTATATCCCGCCCGCAGCCAAAACCGGATGGAATGACGCCGCGGACAGCGGGGTAGCAGAGAACTGTTCCTCAAGGTCTGTGCCTGTTCCTCAATGAAATCACAACTTCTTTTCCAGGCTCGCGAGCATTGTGGCCAGTCCTCGCGCGCGCCGCGCCGGTCCCAGCCCGAATAGGAATTCCTCGAAGCCTTGCGCGAAGCGTTGCGCCTTGGCACCGTAACCGTACCACCAGGCCTTGGGTATGCCGGGCGCCAAATCCGTATCGATGTACTTCACTTGCACCATTTCCATCAGCCCGAGACGCGAGTGGGTGCGGCCGATGCCGCTCGCCTTCACGCCGCCGTGCGGGGCCTCTGAGATGCCGAAGTAGCTGATACAGTCATTCACCATCACCGCCCCCGCTTCAATTTGACGCGCCAGCCGCTCCCCACGCTTTCGGTCGCGAGTCCAGACGCTGGCCGACAGCCCAAAGTCGGAATCATTGGCCAACGCCACAGCCTCAGCTTCGTTTTCCACCTCCATGATGGGCAGCACCGGCCCAGAAGTCTCCTCCCGCATCAAGCGCATCTGCTGATTCACCCGGGTTATCACCGTAGGCTCGTAGAAGAACCCGTTGAGGCCGGGAAGATCGGGACGGCGCCCTCCACACAACACCTCTGCGCCTTGGGCCACCGCCTCGGAAACCTGTTGTTCCACGATACCTACCTGGCGGTCGCGGATCAGCGGACCAACCTCGGTTGAGGGATCGTCGCCGCGCCCGAGGCGCAGACGTTTGGCCTTGGAAACGCAAAGGGCGATAAATCTCTCGGCCACGTCGCGAACCACGTAAACGCGCTCGACCGAAACACAGGTCTGACCGGCGTTGGTGAACGCACCCCACACAGCGCCGCTCGAAGCAGTTTCAAGGTTCGCATCCGCGCAAACAATCATCGCGTCTTTGCCCCCCAGTTCGAGTACCGTGGGTAGGAGCCGTTCGGCCGCCTTAGCCTGAATGCGCTTGCCCGTCGCCACGCTGCCCGTGAAGATCAGCTTGTGAATGGCCGCCGCAACGAGGGCTTGGCCCGTCGGTCCATCGCCTAGGATCACCTGCGCAACACCCGGCGGAAGCTTCGCAGCATCCAAGAGGTCGTGGATGGCCAGGCCAACCTGCGGCGTAAGCTCCGACGGCTTCAGAACCACTGTGTTTCCTGCTAAAAGGGCAGGGATAATCTCATTGAAGGGAATGGCAAAGGGGTAGTTGGCGGGCGAGATGATTCCAAGTACACCGTAAGGCTCAAACTCGAGTCGCCCTCGCTTCAACTTCATCGCCAGATTGTGATGGGGCACCGATTGCGGCGACAGAAACTTCGCAGCACGCCGCCCGAAGTACTCGAGTGCGTCAAGCACTACTGAGACCTCGGTGAGCATCGCCTCAACTACAGGCTTGCCGGCCTCGCGGGTGATCAGCGCGGCTATCTCGTCACGCCGGTCATAGAGCACTGCCTTCAAGCGAAAGAGATGTGAAGCTCGCTCCACTACGCTCAGACGGCGCCAGGCGGCCAGCGCGCACGCAGCCTTGCGCACCGCCATTTCAACTGCCGCGTCGGGGGCGGGTTCATACTCCGCAAGCACTTCACCGGTTGCGGGATTTAACGACTGGATTTTTCGACGCACGCCTGCCCGTTCGTCCAACTCCCGGGCCGCGTTTGCAGTTGGCATAATTCGCCCCTTTATACGTACTTTACACCAAGGAGGTGCTGGTTGCGACAGGAGAAGGGTGAAGCAGCCTCTTGTGCCCAAGAGAAGATTCTTCTGAGCTTCGTTTCCACTGCTGTTCTATTTCCGCGCTGTCCCCTAGCCGGACGCTCATCCTTTGTTTTCATAGACATTCTCGCTTTGTTCCCTCGATTTGGCGATCGACAAGTGGAGGAGTCCAGAAGTCGAGGAGTCAGCCGCCGCCTTCCGACTTGCGGCCCGTGGACGTGCGGTCGGCGTTTGGTCTGGCACTGTACAACTCAGCGACTTTTTGTACTTGTCTTTTGTTTTCATAGACATTCTCGCTTTGTTCCCTCCATTCTTGTATTCTCTCGCATTGTCTGGATACCGGACCAAGCCTCGTGAGCTGCCCTCTTCCCTGGGGAGAGGGTGGCGAGAGTAGCGAGCCTGGTGAGGGGTTTCTTCCCCTTGAGCCTCGCAACTTCTGAATTCGGCTTTAGTTCCGGCATCGGGTGCTCAAATCTGGCGTCGTTCCTGGGTTCGTTTTGAGTTCGTTTTCCAAACGCACTCTGTGTTTTCAATAACATACTGGCTTCGTTCGTAGTATTTTGTGTTTTTTTCGGAGTCTTGCCCCCCCGACTCGCTCGCCAAGTTCCGGGGTCGGGGAATCGACGAGTCGGGAAGTTCAGGAATGACCCACCCTCTCCCCAAGTTGCCACCCGAAAGATGGG